>Ga0163219_100425_pt1 | contig 11196 bp, 10 predicted proteins | sample MSEWel2016_04_06_FD_113150 | JGI IMG/M metagenome (GOLD analysis project Ga0163219, IMG submission 113150) | Subsurface microbial communities from deep shales in West Virginia, USA - MSEEL Well Study Marcellus 3H_2016_04_06 ...
CCCCGACCGGCTGATGAAATGGAGCTTATAGCCCGACACGGCCCCCTCCTGCTGTCCTCGGCTTTTCGTCGCACGTCCCGAACCCGCGCGACAGCCATGTCTGAAGCAACAACGACCGACGCGGCCATAAACGTCCCGGCGAGCGGAAACCGCAACTCTGACCGGGTCGCTAGGGCGCGTCCGCCGCCTCGTGTTATGGTTCGGCCTATGCAGTCGCTTGAGGCAGACCTGTCCCAGCCGCTCGGGCTCGACGGCAGCCTTCTGCCGAAGCGGCATTTTCGCGACCGATATGAGTTGCGCGCCTATGCGCGCGCTGCGCTTCTCGCGAAGCGTCTCCTCGAAGCCCCGGAGCTGGTGGCGCGCGGCCGCGCCTATCTGGACCGGTTCGTACGGATCGATCCGCGACAGCAGCGGATCTATGCCCTCTGGCGCGAAGCGCTCGGCTTGCCGGTGGATGAACTCGTGCGGCATCTTCTCGCCGATGACGAGCGCGGCGCATCGCTTCGCGAGACGGCGCCGGTGTTCGTGGTGATCCCGGCTGACGAGGTCAGCGGATTGGTGAGACTCGCCGCCTGATGACGCGGGAGGATCTCGACCATCTCCTCCGGGCTGCCGGCGATCTCACCGGCCACAAGCGTTTCGTGCTGATCGGATCGAACGCCATATTCGCCTGGTACAAGGATGTGCCGCCGCCGATGATGGTCAGCCGGGAAGCCGATATCTTCGCCTCGGACGTGTCCGACGAGGAAGCCGAGCGGATCGCCGACCTGCTGGAGAACATCGGCCACCTCTCCACCTTCGACGACACTCATGGCTACTATGTCGACGGCGTAGGGCCGCAGACAGCCGTGCTGCCTTCGGAATGGCGCGTGCGCAGCAAGACCTACCACTCTCCGGCCACCAACGGCGTCGTGGCGATTGCGCCCCACCCGGAAGACCTCGCCGCGGCCAAGCTCTACGCCGGACGTGAGAAGGATCTGGAGTGGGTCCGCGCCGCCTACAGCGCGGGCTTCATCGATCTCGAGCGGGTCGCGCACCGCATCGCCGGCCTACCAGACGACGCTCAGCGGGGCCGGGCCGTGACGCTGCTGGACGTCATGCGCCGCCCGCGACCAGCCTAGCCCCTGGAGCACCGGGCAAGGATCGCCTCCATCTGCGCGATCTCCTCGCGCGGCTGCGGACGATCTGTTGAGCCCCGGCAGATCGGCGTCCGCTTCTGACGTAGCCGCCGCCCAGTGTGCAGTTCGCCGGCGGGAGCGCGTCGCCCCGGCCGGTCCGGGTCAGGCCCGCCGCTGGCTGTGCGCGAGAGAACATCTTGCGAACAGAGAACGAAAGCGGTACAGCTGAGTCCTCGGTTCGGCGACGCTTCTTCCGGCCGGGTTGGCGGGAATCTGAGATAGAAGGGGCTTGGCACATGTCGCAATCGGCTTTGAGGCTCGTGGGAAAAGAAGACGGAGACAAGCAGCGCGCTCTGGAAGCGGCGCTGTCGCAGATCGACCGGGCCTTCGGCAAAGGCTCCGTCATGAAGCTGGGCGAGAAGGGCAAGATCGTCGAGATCGAGTCCTACTCCACCGGCTCGCTGGGCCTCGACCTGGCGCTCGGCATCGGCGGTCTGCCCAAGGGGCGGATCATCGAGATCTACGGGCCGGAATCGTCGGGCAAGACGACGCTCGCCCTGCACGTCGTGGCCGAGGTGCAGAAGGCCGGCGGCACCGCCGCCTTCGTGGACGCCGAGCATGCGCTCGACCCGTCCTACGCCCACAAGCTGGGCGTGAACCTCGATGACCTGCTGGTCGCCCAGCCGGACACCGGCGAGCAGGCGCTGGAGATCACCGACACCCTGGTGCGCTCGAACGCCGTCGACGTGATCGTCATCGACTCGGTGGCGGCGCTGACGCCCCGGGCCGAGATCGAGGGCGAGATGGGCGACAGCCTGCCCGGCCTGCAGGCCCGCCTGATGAGCCAGGCGCTGCGCAAGCTCACCGCCTCGATCTCCAAGGCCAAGACGCTCGTCATCTTCATCAACCAGATCCGCATGAAGATCGGGGTGATGTACGGCTCGCCGGAGACCACCACGGGCGGCAACGCCCTGAAGTTCTACGCCTCGGTCCGCCTCGACATCCGCCGCACCGGCTCGGTGAAGCAGCGCGACGAGATCGTCGGCAACAACGTCCGCGTGAAGGTGGTGAAGAACAAGGTCGCCCCGCCGTTCCGCGAGGTCGAGTTCGACATCATGTACGGGGAGGGGATCTCCAAGCTGGGCGAGATCATCGACCTGGGCGTGAAGGCCGGGGTGATCGAGAAGTCCGGCTCCTGGTTCTCCTACAACTCCACCCGGATCGGCCAGGGCCGCGACAACGTGCGCGAGTTCCTGAAGCAGAACCCGGACATGGCCGCCGAGATCGAGAAGGCCGTCCGCGGCGCCAAGGCCACCATCGAGGAGGAGCTCCTCGTCGGCGGTCCGGAGGACGGCGAGGAGTAGGCATCGCCGAGGGCGCGCGTCGCGGCCCGGGGCGGGTCACCCGCCAACCCGGCCCGTCCCAGCCGACCCCACGCGAGCGCGCGTCCACGAGGCGAGGACGCCTGAGGCCCTGCCCTCAGGCGTCCTTTTCCTTTTCCGGGAACCGCAAGTCTCGTAAAGGGGCGCCGGGTCCCCAGATAGGGGGCGGACCCCTTCAGTTCCGATACGAAAAGCAAGGCCATGGCGACGCTCAACGAGATCCGCACCCACTTCCTGGACTACTTCGGGAGGAAGGATCACGCCGTGGTCGCCTCGGCGCCCCTGGTGCCGCAGAACGACCCGACGCTCCTGTTCGTCAACGCCGGCATGGTGCCGTTCAAGAACTACTTCACCGGCGCCGAGACCCCGCCCTGGCCGCGGGCGGCCTCGTCGCAGAAGTGCGTCCGCGCCGGCGGCAAGCACAACGACCTGGACAACGTCGGCTACACCGCCCGCCACCACACCTTCTTCGAGATGCTGGGGAATTTCTCCTTCGGCGACTACTTCAAGGAAGGCGCGATCGAGGCGGCCTGGACCCTGATCACCAAGGAGCTTGGCCTGCCGAAGGACAAGCTGCTGGTCACCGTCTACCATACCGACGACGAGGCCGCGGCGCTGTGGCGCAAGATCGCCGGCTTCTCCGACGACCGGATCATCCGCATCCCGACCTCCGACAACTTCTGGTCCATGGGCGACACCGGCCCCTGCGGCCCCTGTTCGGAGATCTTCATCGACCAGGGGCCCGAGCTGCAGGGCGGCCCGCCGGGCAGCCCGGACGAGGACGGCGACCGGTTCCTCGAGTTCTGGAACCTGGTGTTCATGCAGTACGAGCAGTTCGCCGACGGCCGGCGCGAGGACCTGCCGAAGCCCTCCATCGACACCGGCATGGGGCTGGAGCGCGTCACCGCCATCCTGCAGGGCGTGCATTCCAACTACGACACCGACCTGTTCCGCACCCTCATCGCGGCCAGCGTCGAGGCGACCGGCGTCAAGGCCGAGGGCGGGGCCCAGCCCTCGCACCGGGTGATCGCCGACCACCTGCGCGCCATGAGCTTCCTGATCGCCGACGGCGTGACCCCCTCCAACGAGGGCCGCGGCTACGTCCTCCGCCGGATCATGCGCCGCGCCATGCGCCACGCCCACCTGCTGGGCGCCGAGGAGCCGCTGATGCACCGGCTGGCGCCGACCCTGGTCAGCGAGATGGGCGACGCCTATCCGGAGCTGCGGCGCGCCGAGCCCGCCATCGTCGACACCCTGCGGCAGGAAGAGGAGCGGTTCCGCCGCACCCTCGGGCGCGGCATGACCCTGCTCGACGAGGCCACCGCCGGCCTGAATGCGGGCGACGTCCTCTCCGGCGAGACCGCCTTTAAGCTCTACGACACCTACGGCTTCCCCCTCGACCTGACCCAGGACGCGGTCCGCGCGAAGGGCCTGACGGTCGACCTGGAGGGCTTCGACGCGGCCATGGCCCGCCAGCGCGAGCAGGCGCGCGAGGCCTGGACCGGGTCGGGTCAGGTGGCGGCGGCGGCCGAATGGTTCGCGATCCGCGACCGGCTGGGCCCGACCGACTTCGTGGGCTACGAGGCCACCGAGACGGTCGGCGAGCTGCTGGAGCTCGTGGCCGACGGACGGCAGGTCGAGGCGGCCCAGGCCGGGCAGACCGTCCAGGCGCTGTTCGACCGCACGCCCTTCTACGCCGAGAGCGGCGGCCAGGCCGGCGACCAGGGCGAGGCCGAATGGACCGGTTCTGACGGGACGAGCGGCCGCGGCCGCGTCGTCGACACCCAGAAGCAGGCCGGCGACCTGCACGTCCACACCGTCGAGGTGCTGGAAGGCGCCCTCGCGCCCGGCGCGCGTGTGCGCCTGGCGGTCGATGCCGAGCGCAGGGCCTCGACCCGCGCCAACCACTCCGCCACCCACCTGCTGCACGCGGCCCTGCGCAACGTGCTCGGCCGCCACGTGACCCAGAAGGGCCAAATGGTCGACGGCGAGCGCATCCGCTTCGATTTCAGCCACGGCCAGCCGCTGACCGCCGAGGAGATCGACCGGATCGAGGCCGAGGTGAACGCGGTGGTCCGCCAGAACCTGCCGGCGCAGACCAAGAGCATGAAGCCGCAGGAGGCCATCGAGGCCGGCGCCATGGCCCTGTTCGGCGAGAAGTACGGCGACAGCGTCCGCGTGCTGACCCTCGGCCGGGCGCTGGACGGCCAGGGCGACTACTCCGTCGAGCTGTGCGGCGGCACCCACGTCGCCCGGACCGGCGACATCGCCCTCTTCAAGATCGTCCAGGAGCAGGGCGTCGCGGCCGGCGTGCGCCGGATCGAGGCGCTCACCGGCGAGGCGGCCCGCCGCTACCTGCTGGAGCAGGCCGGCGTCTCCAAGACGCTCGCCGAGCAGTTCAAGGTCCCCGTCGCCGAGGTCACCGCCCGCGTCGAGGCCCTGCAGGCCCAGGCGCGCAAGCTCGAGAAGGAGCTGGCCGACGCCAAGCGCCAGCTCGCCATGGGCGGCGGCGGCGGGGCGGCCGCCGCGGGTCCGGAGGAGATCGCCGGCGTGAAGGTCCTGGCCCGGGTCATGGAGGGTGTCGGCGGCAAGGACCTGCGGCCGATCGCCGAGGAGTTCAAGAAGCAGCTCCCTGACGGCGTCATCGCTCTGGTGGGCTCTGCCGAGGGCAAGGCGGCGGTCACCGTGGCCGTCACCGGCCAGGCCCAGGGCCGCTTCAACGCCGTTGAGCTCGCCAAGGCCGCCGTGACCGCCATGGGCGGCCAGGGCGCGGGCGGCCGGCCCGACTTCGCCCAGGGCGGCGCTCCCGACGGCTCGAAGGCCGCCGAGGGCCTCGCCGCGGTCAAGGCCGCGCTGGGGGGCTAGGCGCCGGCCTGGCGGCTAGTCCGTCAGGTAGACGCAGAACTTGTTGCCCACGGGGTCGCGGAAGTAGGCGGCGTAGAAGCCGCTCGCCACCTCGTCGGCGGAGCGGTAGCCCGGCGCGCCCTCGTCCGAGCCTCCGTTCGCCAGGGCCGCGGCGTGGGCCGCCTGGATCTGGTCCTTGGTGTCGGCCCTGAAGGCCACCATGATCCCGTTCCCCGCCCGCGCCGGGCCGCCGTCGTAGGGCCGGCACACGCCGATCACCGCGTCGGCGCCCTTCGGGCCGTAGAAGGCCCAGCCCTCCATGGGATTGCTGCGCTCCCAGCCCAGGGCGCCCAGGGTCGCGTCGAAGAACGGCTGCGCGGCCGCCACGTCATGGGCGCCGATGGTCACATAGCCGATGCTCATGGATGCCTCCTCGCTCGTCGAGCGACCAGCCTAGCGCCCGGGAGGAAACAAAACAAGAACATCGTTCACCCGAAAAAGGCGGCCGGGTCGCCCGGGCCGCCTCGTCCGTCGCGGAAGGATCAGGCCTCGGCCAGGGCCTTCTCGAGGTTCACGGCCACCTTGTCGATGAAGCCCTCGGTGGTCAGCCAGCCCTGGGTGTCGCCGACCAGCAGCGCCAGGTCCTTGGTCATCGAGCCGCTCTCGACGGTGGCGACGCAGACCTGCTCCAGGGTCCTGGCGAAGCGGGCCAGCTCCTCGTTGCCGTCCAGCTTGGCGCGGTGCTCCAGGCCGCGCGTCCAGGCGAAGATCGATGCGATGGAGTTGGTCGAGGTGCTCTCGCCGCGCTGGTGCTGGCGGTAGTGGCGGGTGACGGTGCCGTGGGCGGCCTCGGCCTCCATGGTCTTGCCGTCCGGGGTGATCAGCACCGAGGTCATCAGGCCGAGCGAGCCAAAGCCCTGGGCCACCTGGTCCGACTGCACGTCGCCGTCGTAGTTCTTGCACGCCCAGATGAAGGCGCCCGACCACTTCAGCGCCGAGGCCACCATGTCGTCAATCAGGCGGTGCTCGTAGGTGAGGCCGGCTTCCTTGTACTTCGGGGCGTAGTCGGTCTCGTAGACCTCCTGGAAGATGTCCTTGAAGCGCCCGTCATAGGCCTTGAGGATGGTGTTCTTCGTCGACAGGTAGACCGGATAGTTGCGGTTCAGGCCGTAGGCCAGGCAGGCGTGGGCGAACTCGCGGATCGACTCGTCGAGGTTGTACATGCCCATGGCGACGCCGCCGCCCGGGAAGTCGAACACCTCGTGCTCGATGGTCTCGCCGTTGTCCCCCTCCCACTTGATCGTCAGCTTGCCCTTGCCCGGCACCTTGAAGTCGGTGGCCTTGTACTGGTCGCCGAAGGCGTGGCGGCCGACGATGATCGGCTGGGTCCAGCCCGGGATCAGGCGCGGGACGTTGCGGCAGATGATCGGCTCACGGAAGACGACGCCGCCCAGGATGTTGCGGATCGTGCCGTTCGGCGACTTCCACATCTTCTTGAGGTTGAATTCCTTCACCCGCGCCTCGTCCGGGGTGATGGTCGCGCACTTGATGCCCACGCCGTGCCGCTTGATGGCCTCGGCCGCCTCGATCGTCACCTTGTCGTCGGTGGCGTCGCGGTTCTCCATGCCAAGGTCGTAGTAGTCGATCTGGAGATCGAGGAACGGGAAGATCAGCTTTTCCTTGATCAGCTTCCAGATGATGCGGGTCATCTCGTCCCCGTCCAGGTCGACGACGGGGTTGGCGACTTTGATCTTGGCCATGAGGGCGCGGCGCTCCGAGGCGGACTCTAAGGGTTGCCGGGCCGTATAGCCGCCTTGCCCCCCGACGCAAAGGCCAAGGGGTGCGACCGGTCAGCCGATGCTGCGGGTGACCAGCCGGCCCAGCTCGGCGAACAGCGCCGCCTGGGCCTCCATGCTCGCCGTGGAGCCCGACAGATAGGCGGCCACGGCATAGCTGCGGCGGTCGGCGAGCGTCAGGATACCGATGTCGTTGAAGGCCAGGCTGATGCCCAGGTCGACGCCCGAGGTCCCGGGCTTGTGGGCGAACACGGCGTCGGCCGGGAAGCCCGCCCTCAGCCGGTCGTTTCCGCGCGGCGTCTCGCGCATCATCTGGATCAGCAGGCGGGTGGAGGCCGGCGACAGCAGCTGGCCGTGGTCGAGCCCGGCCAGGAAATCCAGCGTCCCCCGCGGCGTGGCGGTGTCCCTGGGGTCGGCGAGGAAGGCGCGCATGGCGGCGAGCTTCTGCGCGTCCGGTACGGTGTCGTAGGCGGCGCGGAAGCCCGCGCCCTTCCAGGCCGGGCGGAACGAGGCCATGCCGTAGGCCTCCGGCGCCAGCTCCCGCTCGTAGCGATCCACCCGGATCGCCGGCAGGCGCTTGGCGGAGAGCCAGGCGGTCACCGCGCCCGGCCCGCCGATCCGCTTCATCACCACGTCGGCGGCGGTGTTGTCGCTGTCCACGACTGCGGCGTGCAGCAGCTGGCGCACGGTGTAGTCGCGCCGGGCGGGAAAGGCCTCGGCGACGGCCGAGAGCGGCGGGGATAGATCCTGCTCGTCCAGCACCACCCCCTCGTCGAGGGTGAGGCGCCGCGCGTCGACCTCCGCGAGCGTCGCCGCCCCCAGGGGCGCCTTGAAGACGCTGAACATCGGGAAGCGCCGGTCGCCGTTGAAGGTGAAGTGCTCGCCGCTCTCCAGGTTCATCAGCCCGACGCCCAGCACGCCCGGCGCCGCCCGCGCGGCGATCGTTTCGACCCCCTCGTTCAGGCGCTCCATGTCCAGCCGGGGCGTGGTGGAGGCGGTCAGGGGCTCGTTGTCGCCGCACGCCGCCAGCGGCAGGGCCAGCCCGGCCAGGAGCAGACGGCGACGGGGAAGGGTTGCCAGGGGAGCCTCCTGAAACGACAACGCGCGCGATGAGCGAAACGTCGACGTCCAAACCTGTCGTGATCCTGAACGCGCCGCAGCTGGCGGAGAATATCGGCGCGGTGGCCCGTGTCATGGCCAACTTCGGCCTGACGGACCTTCGGCTGGTGAATCCCCGCGACGGCTGGCCCCAGGAGCGGGCCTGGGCCTCGGCCTCCGGCGCCGACTGGCCGCTGAACGCCGCCCGCGTCTATGCGGACGTGGCCACGGCCATCGCCGACCTGCAGCTGGTCTACGCTACCACCGCCCGCCCGCGGGAGCTGCAGCTGCCGGTGATTACGCCGCGCGTCGCCGCCGCCCGGCTCGCCGAGGCCGTGGCGGAGGGGCAGCGCGTGGGCATGCTGTTCGGCGGCGAGCGGGCGGGGCTGGAGACCCAGGACATCGCGCTCTGCCAGGCGGTGGTGACCATCCCTATCGACCCGCGCTTCCACTCCCTGAACCTCGCCCAGGCCGTGGCGATCAACGCCTACGAGTGGCGCACGACCGAGGCCGACGCCCCGCCGCCGAGGTTCCGGGAGGGCGCGCCGCCCGCCGACGGCGCGGCCCTGATGGGCCTGTACGAGCACCTGGAGCGCGAGCTGGAGACCGCCGGCTTCTTCCATCCGCCGGAGAAGACGCCGTCCATGGTGCAGAACCTGCGGTCCGCCCTGGGTCGCGCCCGGTTCACCGACCAGGAGGTCCGCACCCTGCGCGGCGTCGTCACGGCCCTGTCCCGCGGCCGCGGAAAGGTGCTGGAGAAGCTCGCCCGCAAGAAGGAGGCCGGCGAATGAGCCTGAAGGCCCTGCTGGACGGCCTGGAGATCCCCATCGTCCAGGCGCCCATGGCCGGCGCCACCCTGGAGGCCCTGCCGCTCGCCGTGAACCGCGCCGGCGCCCTGGGCTCCCTGGCCGCCGCGGCGCTCGCGCCCAACGAGATCGTCGCCGCCGTGGACGCCATGCGCGCCGTCACCGGGCGTCCGTTCGCCGTGAACCTGCTGATGGCGCCGGAGGCCCGGCCCGCCGCGGCCGAGCTGGATGCGGCCCTGGCCCGCCTGGCGCCGTGGTACGCGGCCGCCGGCGTCCCGCTCCCGGAAGCTCCCAACCGCTTCAGCCACGAATTCGAGGCCCAGTTCGACGCGGTGATCCGGGCCGCGCCCGCCGTCGCCTCCTTCGCCTTCGGGGTGCTGGAACCCGCCCAGGTCGCCGCCCTGCACAGGGCCGGGACCTATGTCGTGGGAACCGCGAACACCGTGGCCGAGGCGCGCGCCTGGGCCGAGGCCGGCGCGGACGGAATCTGCGCGCAAGGCGCCGAGGCGGGGGGCCACCGGGGGAATTTCCTGGCCGAGACCGAGGCCAGCCTGGTGGGCACGCTGCCGCTCGTCGCCACCGTGCGCGCGGCGGTGGACCTGCCGGTGATCGCCGCCGGCGGGATCACGGACGGCCGCGGCGTGGCGGCGGTCCTGGCGCTCGGCGCCGACGCCGCCCAGATGGGCACCGCCTTCCTCCTCTCGGACGAGGCGATCACCAGCGCCCCCTGGCGCGCGGCGATCCGGGCCGTTCCCGACGACGCGACGCGGCTCACCCGCGCCTTCTCCGGCCGCCACGCGCGCGGGATCGAGAACCGCTTCACCCGCGAGATGCGCGCCGTGGAGCACGAGGTCCCGGCCTACCCGGTCCAGAACCGGCTCACCCAGCCGCTCCGCCAGGCCGCCGAGAAGGCCGGCGACACCGAGATGATGTCGCTCTGGGCCGGCCAGGCGGTGAAGCTCGCCAGGCCCGGCGCCGCCGAGGCCATGGTCCGCGCCTGGTGGGCCGAGGCGCGCGACGCCGCCCGCGTCCTTTCCGCCCGCACCGGCTAGGCTTGCCCGCCGCGCGTTAAGGGGGGAAGTATCGCCCCCCGCCAAGGACAGGAGTTTCGTCATGGCCGCCGTCACCCGCCTGCTCGCCGCCGGCGCGGCCCTGCTGCTGGTGCTGGGCTACGGTCCCCGCGCCGCCGCGCCGCCGAGGAGCGGCGCCGAGCGCGGCGTGCGCCAGGCGCTCGTGCGGCTCAACGCCCTCTTGGCGAAGCGCGACATGGGCGTGGTCGACGAGTTCATGCCCGACGAGGACACCCTGCTGGTCGGCTCGGAGGTGGGCGAGGTGGCCCGCGGCCGCGCGGCGCTCGCCGAGCACTTCCGCAAGCTCTACGCCCTGCCGCAGACGATCAGCTTCGACTGGCGCGAGGTGGAGGTCTCCGTCCACGGCCCGATCGCCTGGCTCCACGCCGAGGGCCACGCGGTCTTGCACGGCGACGCCGCCGACGAGCGCCGGGGCTACCGCCTGACCGGCGTGTTCGAGCTCTGCCACGGCGTCTGGAAGTGGCGCCTGTTCCACGGCTCCGAGCCGCACGGCTAGAGCCCTTCCGTTCCTCCCCAACTGCTGGAGCCTCCCATGAGCCAGGGCCCCTGGAGCCATCACCGCAGCGCCAGCCTCGCCGACGACATCGATTTCGAGATCAAGGGCCAGGAGCTGCAGTTCGTTGAGATCGAGCTCGACCCCGGCGAGAGCGCCATCGCCGAGGCGGGCTCGCTGGTCTGGAAGGACGCCGCGGTCGGCATGACCACCGTCTTCGGCGACGGCTCGGGCGGCGAGGGCGCGGGCTTCATGGGCAAGCTGCTGGGCGCCGGCAAGCGGCTGATCACAGGCGAGAGCCTGTTCACCACGGTCTTCACCCACGGCGGGACCGGCAAGGCCAAGGTCGCCTTCGCCTCGCCGACGCCCGGCGCCATCCTGCCGCTGCACCTGTCGGAACTCGGCGGCACGCTGATCTGCCAGAAGGACGCCTTCCTGGCCGCCGCCCGCGGCGTCTCCATCGGCCTGCAGTTCCAGCGCCGGGTGATGACCGGCCTGTTCGGCGGCGAGGGCTTCATCATGCAGCGGCTCGACGGCGACGGCTGGGTGTTCGTCCAGATGGGCGGCA
>Ga0163219_100426_pt1 | contig 11169 bp, 10 predicted proteins | sample MSEWel2016_04_06_FD_113150 | JGI IMG/M metagenome (GOLD analysis project Ga0163219, IMG submission 113150) | Subsurface microbial communities from deep shales in West Virginia, USA - MSEEL Well Study Marcellus 3H_2016_04_06 ...
ATAATCTCTACTTTAATATCTGTCACTACTGTAGGAAAGATTTGATCCCAATCATCCTTGATCTCTTCCCATTTCTTAGGATAGCTCCGATAGATAGCATTCCCATAGCCAAAGATATCAGCATTATATTCCTGTTGAGCCGTCTTTAAAGTTGTCTCAATGTACTTTTTAACCTCTTTAGCTAAATCCTTCTGTAGTAACTCAATATCCTCGCTCTTGGTAAGATCTAACTTAGTAATTGCCTCAGTGATTGCTACATCTGTCTTAACCTCTAATTTAAAACTTACCTTCCCATTCTTAAATTCTGGCTTTAACTTAGATTTATTGCTCAATATCTCTGCTGAGAACTTTTCCTTTTCCTTAGAATACTCTACAATAGCCCCACCTTCAATTTCATCCGCTATAAATAGATAACCCTTAGACTCTACTCTATCAAGCCAGCCCTTAAGTTTACCATCCTTTAAAACAGCCGCCCCTGATAAAGCAATTACATCCCTTAAATCAACAGGAACATCTTTTACTAAATCTAGCTGTTCATAAGTTCCCTCTGGTGCTAGCTGAGGACGGTGATTGGTTAATCTACCAGTAATCTCATCAAAGTCATCATCAGCTAATCTAATTAACATATCTTTTAAATTAATAGAATAAGACTCTGACCAATCTGTTTTGTTATTCTCAATTAAACCTTGAATCTCAGAAGGAAGACTTCCTTCAAAGCGTGGATTAGACTCCAAAGTCTCCCTAATAGGATATTCAGAGATTAAAACCCAGCTATTATATCTAATCTCTTTATTTCTAGCAAAAAAATCGATTATATCCTTTAAACCCTTTTTAGCTGCTTGCTCACCAATAATTATCAAATTACTATGAAACCAGACCAGTTTTTTAGAGACTCTAGATCTTAAATTCTTACTGGCTCTCATTAAAGTTTTTCCAGTAGCAGTAGCATTCCAAAGTTGAATATTTGAACCACCCATTCCACCACCTGCTCTACTAGGAACAATTACCTGTACCATAATTTCATACTTCTGCTGCTTTGGGTCCCAGTCAACAGCAGTTAGACCAACAATCCCTAATTCGTCCATCTCCCTCTTGCCAGCACAAGCAGTTAGGTTGACTACTAATAGTAATAATAGTAATAAACTGATAGACCTTCTATTCATCTTCATCATCCCCTTTAGCTGGTGAAGGCTTAACATTAGAGGCAATCCTTTGATTATCATCTTTAACCAGATAAGATGGGCGACTATTCTTAAACCACTCTGGAACTTTAATAAAGGAATCCTTTAAAGCTTCCCAATCTACCGGAGTAATTGGTGATAAATAGGGTACACCAAAGGTTCTTAGACTACATAAGTGGATTAACAAGGCTAAGACAGCAAAGGTAATCCCAAACATTCCCCAGCTAGCTGCTAAAAACATTACTCCAAAACGAATTAACCTCACACCTAGAGCAAAACTATAGGCTGGAATCATAAAGGAGGCAATACCTGTAAGTGCCACCACAATAACCATGGCCTGAGAGACCAATCCCGCCTGAACTGCTGCTTCCCCCACGACTAAGGCTCCTACGATACTGACTGCTTGCCCAACGGTCTTGGGCAATCTTATACCTGCTTCACGCAAGAATTCAAAGGCAATTTCCATAATTAATGCTTCTACTAAGGCAGGGAAGGGAACCCCAGCTCTTGAAGCAACAATACTTAAGAGTAATTTAGTAGGAATCATCTCCTGATGAAAAGTGGTAATAGCAATATAGACAGATGGACCTAGTAAAGCAACTAAAAAAGCTACAAACCTTAACATTCTTACAAATGAGGAGAAAAAGAATCTCTGATAATAGTCCTCATTTGCCTGTAGGAAATGGACAAAGACACTAGGCATAACAAGTACAAAAGGAGTACCATCAACAAATATACTTACCCTACCTTCATTTAAAGATGAAGCAACTCCATCAGGGCGTTCTGTATTAGATATTTGGGGAAAGGGAGAGAAGGGATCATCCTCAATTAGCTGCTCTATAATACCACTTTCATTAACTATATCTATATCTATCCGCTTGACCCTATTTAACACCTCATCTATTAAATCCTGAGGAGCAATCCCTTCAATATAAGCAACGGTAATATCGGTCTTGCTAACCCTACCTAATCTAAAGCTCTCAAACTTCAGATCAGGGGTCTTAATTCTTCCTCTTACTAAAGATAAATTGATATCTATGCTCTCTACAAACCCTTCTCTAGGTCCCCTTACAACACTTTCAGTCTCAGGCTCAGCTACATTTCTAACTTCACGGGTTGGAATCGGTATAGAAATCGCCTCATCATAACCATCTATTAACAATACCGCATGTCCACATAACATATCATCTATTATTGTAGTAAACTCATCTCTTCTCTCTATAGTCCCCATAGTCAATAGTCTATCTTCTATTAAATCAATTAAATTTGAGTAACTTCTTGATAATTTTAAATCTTGATTTCTACTAACAATCATCAATTCTCTTAAGATAGTATCATTAATAAAACCTTTATTTACTATCCCTTGAACATATACCAAAGTAGCCTTGACCTCTTCATCACCTAACTTAAATTTTCTAGTATTAAAATCACTTGCTTTACTGAATAAAGCCTCAAGATAAACTAAGTTTTTCTCAAGGCTACTATATACTTTTAAATTATTAATATCTATGTCATTGAGATACTTCTCTTCTAATCTTTCTAAAACTTCTTCTTCATCCTTTCTTTTCTTTTCTTCTATTGTTAAAGGTCTTTTCATCTTCTTACTCATTGATTATCCCATCCTTTTTATGTATAGAGAAGTTAATATTTATTTAGTTACAAACTATAAGGTTATTGTGTACAACTAATAGCTCATTTATTAATTGATCTCATTCTATTTAAATCATCTATGGATTAAACTTAACATTATTTTTAAATAGATAAGCTCCAATTAATAAGAGAAGAAAAGGGACTTCTAAAACAAATATAAAGATTGTTATAATATATATAAATAAAGTCTTTAAATAATGAATATCAGTTTGAAAATAGCCTAAAGAGACTGTAAATATCATAAATGGTAAAATTAGACTCCTATAACTACTTAACTTAAACCATTCCTTGATTAAATATAAAGATGTGAAGTAATAAAATCCTACCTTAATCATTGTTGCCATAATCCAAGCCACAAAAACAGTTACATCCAATCCAGTAATAGATAATGTACTCAATGTATAAAAAGGATATTCTATGATACTGCCTAACTGACTCCCAAATATCGTAATAGTAGTGGCTAATAAGACTGAAATAATAACCATGCTGGTTAAATTACCTAATAGGCTAATCTTAAGCACCTTAGCCTTGTCTTTAAAAAAAGGTTTATATACTAAAAATAGATTAGGAATTATTAAAAACCAATGTAATGGTAATAAACTACCTCTGGCTATTTGTTTAAAATCTAGTACTATAGGTTGTAACCTGGCAAAGTCGATTAAATCATAGTTAGTTGAGATAATAATAAAAATTGAAAATAACATAATAAATATTCCAAAACCATTTACCCGCATAATTGTTTCTATCCCTTTATAAGATAAATAACCTGCAATCAAAGCATTAGCAATCCAAATTCCCATTGCCCCTTTAGTCGGCATTACAAATTCTACAAATCCAACACTCTCGTATATTATTAAGATAGTTAATTCTATATTTAGCATGATAAAAGGGATTAAAATCAGTCTTCCCAGTATCTTTCCAAAAATATCTATACAATCTTGGACAAGGCTTTGATTAGAAAATTGGCAGCTTAATTTAAAAACTATATAATGTATAGCCAGAATGAGAAGACTGGCAAAAATAATTGAAATCCAAGCCGCTCTCCCAGCAGACATAATCATTTCACTTGGCACAAGCAATATAATAGTTGTTAAGATTACATTTAATGACAATAGAAAGGCCTGTTTATTACTTATCTTTTTTGTTGACATTATATCACCTAATATAAATTTAGTATTGTGTATCCATCTACCCATTCCTCCTACCCACTAAAGCATATGCCAGTATTAATAATAAAATAGTAGGTAAACTAACAGTTAATAAAGCACCAATAACAAAGTATTTAGTATCTGAACCAGGTAGACGAATATCGGTACTGTACACTGTTAAGGCAAGAATAGAGAACGTAAAGGGAATCACTATCTTCCTATAATCCTTTAACTCAAACAAATTGGCAATCAATTTGACAGCTGCAAAGTTAAATATCCCAATCTTTAAGATATTACCTAAAATCCAAATTACAAAGGTAATAGTCTCTACACCTGCCAATGATAAATCACTTAGATTATGAAAGGAGAAATTCAAAGTAACAGCTAATTCTTTACCAAAAGTAGCAACTAATAGGATTACTAAGATACTGACTACTATCTGAATTATTAGATTTGATAGTCCAATAGCCTTAATTGCTCCTCTTTTCTTACTAAAATAAGGCTTTAATACTATTAGGATAACTGAATGATAAAAGAATAACCTTGCTGGATATAATCCTCCAGCGATAACCTTCTTAAAGCTAAAGATTAAAGGTTTTAAGTTATCTAAGTTTATAGTTATAACTAAGGGAGTCGTTAGTATAATAATAACTATACCAACTAATAAGATAAAGCTTCCAATAGTATTGCTTCTGGCAATAGTTTCAATACCACTATAGGATAAGTATCCTACTAAAATACTAATAGCAATCCACAGACCAACTCCAGACGCCTTCTCCATCACAAATTGAATATACCCAGTACTAAAGACCAATAGAAAGAGATTGGTAATGATTAAAACAGCAATATATGGTAGTAAAATTACCTTACCTAATATTTTTCCAAATATCTCTTTACTATCATCAACAATGCTCTTATTAGAAAAATTACAGCCTAAAGTTAAGAATAGATGATTTAATGACCCCATAAATGTACCTGCCACTATTATAGGTGCCCAAGCAAGACCACCACAGGCTTCAATCACAATATTTGGAGCAGTCATCACGATAGTAGGTAAAATAACTGCTATTCCTATCCAGAAGGCTTCAAAACTGCTTATTTTTTCACTCATTTTATCACCCAACTATAAGATGTTATTTTAACCTATTGTGCTAGTTGAGCTTCAATATTGGTAATAACTATTAATAGGTAGATTACAACACTTTTACTTTTTAAAAGTTCCTCTCTCTTGGGAGGGGGAGAAGAATTAAAATTCAAAAGTGTCGCATTATCCTTATAATGTATCATTTTTTACCAATCTTCAAGCTCATCCAATATCCTATACTCACTAGAAATACTGTCGGCAGACTAATGACCGTCAAAAATCCTATAATAGCATACTTAATCTGTAATTCAGGTACAGGCATCTGAGTACCATAAAGGGTTAATCCTAAAATTAAAATAGAGAAAGGTATTATTATCTTCCTATAATCTCTAATACCAAACCAATCTCTGATTAATTTAAGGGATACAAAGTGGAAGATAGACATCTTTAGAACATTACCTAAGACCCAAATTATAAACATAATAACCTCTACCCCTCTTAAAGTTAAAGTACTTAAAATATAAAAAGGATATTGTATTATTTTAATCAAGTCAACCCCTAATAAACCTATAAAGACTACTATCAAAGTAGTTATAGCTAATTGATTAATTAAATTAGCTATGTTTACTGCTTTAATTGCCCTCTTCTGATTGCTAAAGAAATCCTTAAGCTGAATTACTATAATAGAATGGTACAAGAATAATCTGGCTGGATAAATACTTCCTGCAAATATACCCTTGAAGTTAAATACAAAGGGCTTTAAATTGTCAAAATCTATCCCTTGATTAGTGAAAATCGAACCTGTAATTATAATAAAGCCAATTAATAGAATAAAAATAGCGACAGCACTAACCCTCCCTATTACCTCAATCCCCTTATAAGATAATAATACAAGCAGTATCATCATTCCAATCCAGAAGAAGCTTAGAGGGGTACGGGGCATGATGACCTCGATATCACCAGTACTCTGATATAATAGATATAAATTGGTTATTGTAATTGCAAATATATAAGGAATAGTAATTATCCTTCCCAAAATCGGACCAAAGATGTTTTGGACATCCTCTATAACTCCTTTATCAGAGAACTTACATCCTAATGTTAGAAAGATATAATTTACTAAACCTATAATAGTTCCAGCCACTATGATAGATACCCAACCCATCTGTCCAGCTTGAGTAACAACAAAGTTTGGTATCCCAACAACAGCAGTTGGTAGTATTAGCCCTACTGATATCCAAAATAGTTGAAAGCTACTTGTTTTCTGCTCCATTTAATCACCTATTATTAAAATAATATTTATTAATAACTTTGGCTATTTGCTTAATAATTATTAAAAATACTATTATAAGAGATAATTCTCAACAATATAAAATTTATTTTGCTTACTTTTAATTTAAACAACTATCTCAAACTTATAGCCTTTATTCTTAGTAATTAAAGCTATTTTTATCCAAAATAGAACATATAATTTCAAATTTTAGCTATATTAGTAACAATAGATTCAAGAGATATTACAATACTTTAAATATAAATTTGAGATTAATTTTAAGCTTGAATAAATCATAAAATATTCTTTTAGCACTCTACTTGGGCTTAGCTAAATCTATTCCCTAGCAAAGTAAAATTATTTGAATTGTGCTACTTTAATGCTATGATTGCTAAACCTATCAAAACTTAGTATTATATAAAGAGGAGGTGTTTGATATGTCAACCCAATTTAATGCTTTAGAGATATTAAAGATTGCTATGAATGTTGAAAAACAAGGGGAGATATTCTACAGAAGATGTGTAGAGGTCAACTCTGAACCAGAGGTGAAGGCAGTTTTTAAAGAATTGCAAGAGGATGAACAAGAGCACTACCAATACTTTAAAAGATTATTAGAAGTCTTTGACGAAGAGGATAAAAGTATCACTAGAGACTACCTCTATGACCAAGAGGTTAACCAATACTTACGCGCTTTGGTCGATACTAAGGTATTTCCTGATGATGAAGAGGTTACTGATGATATCGCTCACAATCTACTTGAGGCGATCGAGGTCGGTATTAAGGCTGAAAAGAACTCTCTGCTACTTTATAGTGAATTATTGGAGATGGAGACCGATGATCAGACCCTTGATGCTTTAGAAAAGCTAATAATTGAAGAGAAACGCCATTTAATTAAGTTAGAGGTATTAAAGAGTACTATCTCATAATGAAAAAGATTAACCTCTAACTGAGGTTAATCTTTTTCTATATTTAATATTGCTGTAACACGATTTAATCCTGAAAATAAATCGATTACTGCTACCAACTCCAATAGTTCCTCTTCTTGTAAAGCCAGCTCTTCAAAATCATCATCAGCCAGCTCCCAGAAATTATTGGTGGCTTTATCTACAAACTCTAAGATTCTAGCTTCTATCTCAGTTAATAACTGATAATCACCTTCTCTAACCTGTTCTAATACTTCTGGTGGATAACCCACCTGCATCAGCCCATTGTAGTGAGCATTGATACAGTATTCAGCATTATTTAAGATAGATACTCGTAAAGCTACCAACTTCTTTACCTTTGCTGGCAGCTTTTCATCCTTCATAATGGACTGCATTCGATTCCAAGTTGACCTTAAGATTTGAGGCTTATGAGCTAAAGTCTTGAAGAGGTTAGGGATACTCCCCTTCTGCTGCTTAATATCTAAAAGAACATCCTTAACTATTCCAGTCGACTCTTCTAACTCAATTCTCTTAACCTTATCCTTGACTATAGTGATTGAATTAGCCATCTTTCCACCTCCTATATATATATCTTCCACTATATATAGGATTTTCATTCAATAAGCTATTTGATTTATCAAATTAAATCTATGTTTAATATTATTACTTTATACACAAAATAAGACAAATGTCAGGTTAGCATCAATAAAATTCATTCTAAACTTAGAAAAAATATAGATAAAAACTTTAAAATAAAAAAATAGAATGATAATGCTATGGTTTGGCTGTCTGGAATCAGAAATCAGTTATAAACATTGGTTCCAGATTCCTGATTCCCGACACGAAAGTGTCGCAATATACTCATTAAGTTTCATTTTAAATTCAAATACCTATAATAACTTATTGACTCATTTAATAATTAAGAAGGGGCTCATATATGAAATTTATCAATGATAATCAATTATTTGCTATAATGCTTACCTTTGTAATAGGTAACTCAACTATCTACCCTATGGGCATAGAAGCTAAACAAGATGCTTGGATTGCTGTATTACTGGCATTATTAATGGGAATTATCTTAGTTAAAATCTATCTACAAATACAAGCTAGTTTTCCCAATAAAAACTTAATTGAAATAATAGAAGTACTCTTAGGAAGATTTATCACAGTCCCCTTGGGTTTACTTTATACCTGCTATTTTCTCTATATCTCTTTATTGAATCTATTTGATATTAGTATTTTTTTAAATTCACGCTTATTAGAAGATGCTTCACTATCAGCAACTCAAATAATGATTTTAATGATTATTTTCTACCTTCTCTTTTTGGGAATTGAGACTATGGCTAGATTCACAGAGGTAATTACATACTTCTTAATCATCCCACTAGTTATAATTGGAATCTTCTTGATAATCGGTTCTGGGGAATTGAATTTCGATAATTTAAAGCCAATATTAAGTCAGGGATTAAAACCTATCATTAAAGTTTCCTTCTCTCAGCTTTTAACCTTTCCTTTTGGGGATATGATAACTTTTTTAATGGTTTGGCATTATCTTAAATCTAGAGATTATCTCAATGAAATCTCTTTTACTAGTACTATTATAGGAGGAATATTAGTCTGCTTATCAGTGATTAATATGATAGCTATTTTAGGGGTCCAATTAACTAAGCATACCACTATTCCTATTATGAGTATCAGCACTATTATAGATTTAGGCGAAATAATCCATGGAATGGATCCTCTAGTAGCAATTATTCTCTTTATCACTGGAATTATTAAGTTAGCATTCACCTGTTATGCTTCTGTATTATCATTCATAACTACCTTTAAGATAAAAAAAAGAAAGCTTGTTCTTATTTTCTTTATTTTAACTTTGATTCTAATTGCTAATAACTCTTTTAACCCAGTCAGCTTTCTGATTTTTCTCAAAGACTCACCAGAAAATTATATTCAACTTATCTTTGAATTAGCCATTCCAATTATACTCTTATTAATCTGTTACAAAAAAAAGAAAAAGAGTGTCTAGGAAAAAACCTAAGCACTCTTTTAAGATTTATAACTTAACTACATTCTGAGCTTGTAGTCCTTTGTCAGTTTTCTCAATAGAGAATTCTACACTCTCACCCTCTTCAAGGTTTCTAAATCCATCCTCTTTGATTGCAGAGAAATGAACAAATACATCATCTCCACTTTCTCTTTCAATAAATCCGAACCCTTTCTCACTATTAAACCATTTTACTTTACCATCAAATCTTTCTCCAGCATCTTCTACTGTTACTTTAGTAGTCCTTTTAGCTTGAGATTTTCTTGCTTCCTTTTTAGCTTCTTTATTAACTTTTTCTACTCTACTATCATCAACAACTCCTGCTTTGGCAAATGCTTCGCCTAAGTTCAACATAGAGATCCCCTCCAAAAACCTTTTATTTTATATATGCTCTAATTATGATAACATTCTCAAATCCCATTGTCAAATTTACTAGCACTACATTCTCCTAGCCCATTTACCTGTAATTGGATAAGAAAAGTCATAATCATTCCATACTTTCACAACGGCAACAATAGCTGCAATAATCGATAGAGGACCAATTACTGCTAAAAAAGCAAAGCCAATAAGCACAAAAGTTAAAACTGCACTGATTACCGTAGCCACCACCATCAGCCCTTGAAAGAATAATGCTTCTTTAGCTTGAATCTTAACAAAAGAGTCTTCACTTAAGAAGAATATCAGTAATGGAGCCAAAATCGGTGCTCCAAATAAAATTCCTATATGAGCAATAGTAGCCAAAATCTTCTGATCTGAAGTTAACATTATCCCACTCCTTTCTAACAATATAATCAATTATATTATATTCAAGTTTTATTTAAAAGGTTATTTTATTAATACCCTAATATCTCACGAATCTCTTTATACTCTCTTCCTTGATCCTCTAAGATAAGCTCCCTTGGATAGTAAAGATTATACATGACCTCTCTTTTACCTGCTATAGCCTTCACTGGATCTGACAGCTGAGAGAGCTCTTTTATACTTCCGCTCTTACTCTGCAAATAGATTGGATTCTTGCTATGCTCATCCTCTGGCTGATAGTAATCATAAGGAATATGATAGGGATGATCTATAACTAAGTAATATTTAGGGTTGATTCCTACCTTCTCAAATAATGGTACTAACCTTTCGTATAATCCATCCTTATCTTCACATTCGATTCTCTTTAAGAGTCTGCGGTCTAAGATTCTAGAGCTTAAATCAGCTAAGATCGGATCAGAACAATCTCTCCATTCTTGAAAGAGTGTCAAGATTAAAGAATCATCTAATTTTAAATAATCTGCTATATTTATCTTCCCTTTTAGCACATTTCTCAGACTCTCTGGTAGATAAAAGTCAAACCCTTTTTCGAAGAGATCAAGCACTCTTTCAAATATCTTCTTTAAAATTATCTCTCCACTACGGTTGGTCGGATGGAAATAGACCTGCCAATACATAGCATAACGTGCTAGGATATAAGCTTCAATAGAGTGCATCCCTGCTTCTCTAAATAGAATCTGCCCTTCAGTAGGCTTCATTACCCTAATAATTCTATCTAAATCAAAATCCCCATAAATAACCCCAGTTGCTTTAGAGTCCCGTAATAGATAGTCCATCCGATCAGCATCAATCTGGCTTGAAACTAGACTAACTATCAGCTTATTAGGATGCTTCCCATCTAAGACCTGTACTACCTCATCAGCAAAATCAGGACTAACCTCTGATAATATCCTATTGACTTCACTATCAGCAGCTATAATTCTCTTGCTCCACAGCTCATGGTTACCACCAAAGACACTCTCTAAGGAGTGGGAGAAAGGGCCATGACCTATATCATGTAATAAAGCAGTAACCTTGCATAATAACTCTTCTTTCTTAGATAATACTAAC
>Ga0163219_100427_pt1 | contig 11162 bp, 11 predicted proteins | sample MSEWel2016_04_06_FD_113150 | JGI IMG/M metagenome (GOLD analysis project Ga0163219, IMG submission 113150) | Subsurface microbial communities from deep shales in West Virginia, USA - MSEEL Well Study Marcellus 3H_2016_04_06 ...
AGCACCTATCCTCTACTTCTACGATTTATCAACTACTCTTTTCAATTCACTAGCAGTTTATATCTTAGATCACTTCTAACTACTAAATTTTAATCATTTAAGTTTTATAATAAAAGCCTTCGATGTATATAATAATATTAGACTTATATACTTAGCTCGTCTCACAATTAAAAATTTATACATTTTAGGAGATGAAAAAATGAAGGTTAAAATTCTTATTATATTATCGCTAATTCTTTTATTATTAACCTTCCCCTTAAATACTTATGCCACAGAAGATGATGACACCTGTAGCTGTTATGATTATCATAAAATCTCACTACATTACCCGCCAATCCAAGATGATAATATTAGAGCATTACAATTAGAGCTTAAAATCCTAGGCTTCTATCAAGGAGAACTTAATTCTTTGTATGATTGGGATACTTATCTGGCAGTTAAGAGGTTTCAATATGCTAATAATTTGGATAGTAATGGTATAGTCGATAAAGATTTCTGGATCAGTTTAAACAAATATTTCAACAATCAAACTTCTACAACAGAAGATGAGATAATGCCTCCCCCAGGAGAGGTATCTATTCTAGTTGATACCACAAATAAGACTTTAACGGTTTATTCAGATGGTTCCAAATATCATACTTTTAAGGTTGCTGTAGGAAAATGGTCTAGCAGATCACCTGTAGGTGAATGGCGAATCATTCAAAAGCTAGATATGTGGGATGGAAGTGCCTTTGGGGATAAATGGATGAAGTTGAATGTACCTTGGGGGAATTATGGGATTCATGGTACTGATAAACCAAGCTCCATTGGTTACAATGCTAGCCATGGTTGCATTAGAATGTATAACAATGATGTGAACATCTTATACTCTTGGGTCAAAATAGGTACTAGGGTAAAAGTGGTTGGGCAAAGAGATCCTATTGAAATTGAATCTCCTCTTAAATATGGAGATAAAGGAAAAGATGTGTTACTCTTACAAGAAACCTTAAGAAAACATGGATTAAATGCAGGTTATACAGATGCACGCTTTGGCAAAGAGACCAAAGAAGCTATGAAGGAGTTAAAGTACATCTATGGATTAGAAGATGATTTAATTGCTGATGAAAACACTCTCTATATTCTAAATCTAAAATAACTAGAAGGAAGGTGGAATTCCACCTTCCTTCTAGTTAAGATTGAATTATTTAACAACCTTACCCTCCCAAGCCATCATACCACCAGACATATTCTTAACAATATCAAATCTCATCTCCATTAATCTTCTAGCAGCCTTATCACTTCTTACGCCTGAAGCACATACAGTAATTATCTCTTTGCTCCTATCTAGCTCATTTAATCTATTCTCTAATTCACTTAAAGGGATATTAATAGAGTTAGGAATATGTCCTTGTTTATATTCTTCCTCTGATCTTACATCTAAAATCTGTATATCACCTTTTCTTAACCTCTCCTCTACCTCTTTAGGAGATATCTTCTTTACTTCACTACCAAATAAAATATCAAAAGGCAATTATATCACTCCTTGCTTTCAAGTTATTAATTAATATATCCAAGATTAAAGATATTATAAAATAACCTTAATCACTAGCTATTGTAACAAAAAAGTATATTATCTGTCAAAAAAATTATTAGCTCTTTAATAATTTATATGTCTAACTCTTATATATTGTGATTTATTTATAATCTAAAGCATTTACTGGACACTTATAAACACACTCTTGGCAGTGGATACAATCTAAATCCTTATCATTATCACCAGTAAAGTCATACGGCTTTAAACCCATTGGACATTCCTTCTCACAGAGTTTACAATCTACACATTTATCTCTATCTACAACTATTCTCTTCGGTCTTGTTCTTAATCTACGCTTAACTTTAGTAATTAATGCTGATAGAGATCCCATTGGACAGAAAGAACACCAAGTCCTCTCATTAAAAATAATCCCTAATAAAATAGTAATTGCAGTGGTGATAAAGATAATCTTATAAAATACATAACCAATCTTAATTAAGTCCCCCTTAGCCTGAATTATTCCATCTATAAAATTATAAACCAAAAAGATAAAAAAAGCTACCCTAAAGAATACAGTTCTAAAAACTCTTGGAATATTTACACTCCGGCTGACTTTAGCTAAGATATTATCATTAAAGCTCCCTCGAGGACAGGCAGTTCCACACCAGACTCGACCACCCTTTAATACTGCCAAAAGTGGTGGTGCTATCATACAAATTAAAGCCACACTACCTATAATCGGATAATGCCAACCCAATATTAAAAAAGCTACAATCACAGTCCAACTTATCTTTCCTACAAACCCTAAAAAACCTTTCTGTCTCATCTTACCCACTCCCTTTAAGATAATAATATTATAACTTTGATTTTCCTATGCTAAAATGAATTATATATTTATATATCTAGATAATGAGATATATAAGGTTTTTATTAACCCCCTCAGGTAGGGGGTATGGTTATAATATAACTTATTGGGAGGAATTTGTCAAGTCCATAAATACAACTTAAGTATTATAGATTTTGAATTAAAAGTTCCTTCTCTTCACTGCAGAGGTTCCAAGCTAAGATACCACCAGTTAAGTTCTCTACAGTATCAAAACCATTGGCAACTAGAATCTTATAAGCCAAATAGCCTCGATATCCCTTTCTACAGTAGACAACAGTATACTTAGCTGGATCTAGCTCTCCTATCCTCTCCCTTAGACTATTAAGAGGAATATGTTTAGCCTCACCTATATAACCTTGCTTATACTCTCTAGCTGTTCTAACATCTAGTAACTGAATATCTTTTCCAGCTTCTAAGGCCAGCTTTAAATCATGGGGGCTGATTAAATCAGTTTCATAGCGTAAATGATTAGATGCAATCATCCCACTCATAACTACTGGTCCCTTTGCCGAAGAATAAGGTGGGGCATAAGCTAAATCTAAGTCCTCTAAATCCTCTACAGTCATCTTGGCCTGTAAAGCAGTGGCAAAGACATCAATCTGCTTATCTACACCCTGTCTACCTATACACTGAGCTCCCAATAGTTTGCCAGTCTGTTCTTCAACAAGTAGCTTGATTGTTAAAATTTCAGACCCAGGGTAATATCCAGCATGGTTTCCTTTATTAAGATAGACTGGATAATAGCTAATCTTATGTTTTTGGCACTCCTTCTCATTCAACCCAGTGCTGGCAGCAGTAAAATCACAGACCTTGACAATACTAGTTCCTAAAACCCCCTTGAACTTCTTCTTAGTATTCCCAACAGCATGAGCTCCCGCAATTCTACCTTGCTTATTAGCAGGTCCAGCTAAAGCAAATCTAACCTTCTCTCCAGTAACTAGATGAGTACTCTCAACTATATCTCCTGCTGCATAGATATCTGGGTCACTTGTTTGCATAAATTCATTGACAACAACTCCTACTTCACTGACCCTAAGCCCTGCATCTTTAACCAATTCTAATCTCGGCCTTACTCCAGCAGCTAAGATTAAAAAATCTGCATCAATCTCATCTCGACTCTGTAGAATAACCTTTATTAGATCTCCTTCTTCTTGAAACTCTGTCACTCCATTATTTAAGATAACCTCTATCCCTTTCTCTTCTAGATGTTGGACTAATGGCATCGTCATCTCCTTATCTAAAGGAGCTATAATCTGATCCATCATCTCAACTAAAGTAACCTTTAGCCCTCTGCGCTGTAACTCCTCAGCAATCTCAACCCCTATGTATCCACCACCTACTACTACAGCATCTTCTGGTTTATTCTTCAACTCTTCCATAATCTTATCGGCATCTGGAACGGTTAACAGACTAAATATCTTTCTACTATCAATTCCTTTTATCGGTGGTTTAACAGCCTCTCCACCAACAGCTACAATCAATTTGTCATAAGCTTCCTTAAAGCTCTCCCCAGTCTGGTGATCGATCACCTCTACACATTTTTCTTCCCGATTAATCTTGATTACTTCATGGTTGACCCTTAAATCTATATTAAAGCGTTTATGGAAGTATTCATTACTTACCTGAAATAGATTCTTCCTCTCTTTAATAGTCCCACCTACATAATATGGCAATCCACAGTTAGCAAAAGAGGCGTAGGGTCCTTTTTCAAAGACAATAATCTCAGCATACTCACCCTCTCTTCTAGCCTTAGTTGCTGCACTTGCCCCAGCTGCTACAGCACCAATTACTACTACTTTAGTCGTCATAGCTTCTCTCCCTCCACTTTTTAATATTAATATCCCTCACTTAATAACTTTAATGTATATAACTAAATTTAAATATATGATGTATTATCGGTTAATGGATATATTAAGACATTTTAGCCGCTAGCTTCTGGCTACTTGCCACTTGTATAAGTTCTTAGCTAACGGCTAGAAGCCAATAGCTAAAATGTCCCATTATCATTCTATTCTCTCAGCTTTCTACTAACAAAGTCTATAATCCTAATTTAAAGCAACTAATGGCTTTTATCAGCTAAATATATTATAATAAAATTAAGCAAGAAGTATAATTACAGAAGGTGAGGTGAGACAGATTAAAAAAATTATAATTTTGACATTAATAATCCTATTAAACCTAATCATAACACCATCTCTTGAAGCAGAAACAGATTTTAAGAATATCTCCACTATAGGCTCAGCTGAAATCACTCTAAGACCTGACCAGGCTATAATCAGATTAGAGATAAATGGTGAAGGTAGTAATAAATCAAGGCTAAATCATCAGTTTAGAGAAGAAATAAAGAAGTTAACTAGTAAACTCCAAGAGCTCTTTTCTAATAATATAGAGATCATCCAAGGTGAAATTGAGATAGTTAGCTATTTAGATAAGGCTAATCACTTCTCTAAAGAGATTTACAGAGGTACTACTTACTTAAAGATTAAATTAGATAATAATCTAATAGACAACTTAAATAAGCTAGTAGATAATATTCAAGATCTCAATCCAGTTAATAGCAGAGTAACTTATAATCAGCCTGATGATTTCTCTTATAAAATTGATAGAGCTTACTATACCTTTAAAGACCCTCTAAAATATCAAAATCAGCTACTTCAAGAAGCCTTAAATAATAGCACAGCTAAGTTAAATGTCCTTTTAAAACTCTCTTCTTTTAAGCTAGTTGGGATTTATCAATTAAAGGAGCTTCAACCAAGTAATATCTCTACCTACCAAGAAGAGATTAATCTTGAGAGGATAAAAGAAGCCACAGAGGAATCTTTTAAAACTGAATTGAGGGTAATCTATCAAGTCAACTGACTTAGTCTCTAAACACTAAAACTCCCCTGCTTAGCAGGGGAGTTTTACTATGAAATTATCCATAAATTTTAGTTACAGTATCTAAGACCATCTCGGTCATTCTATCTACACCTTCTTTAATCTTAGACTTATCTGCTCTAGTCTTTTTAAAGACATGGTCTGATACAGTAAGTACAGTAGCTGCTCTCAATCCATATTTAGCAGCAATATTATATAAAGCTGCCGTTTCCATCTCTACAGCTAATACCCCTAATTCTGCTAAGCGTTTCAAATCTTCTCCATAATCTGAAGATTTACCATAGAAATAATCAGAAGTAGCAATCTGACCTACATGTGCTGGCATCTCTAATTCAACAGCACTCTCATATAAGTTTTTAATCAATTCAAAATCTGCTGGTGGTGCTAAAGTAATATCTGGACTTATCTGATTGATAGTAGTTCCAATGGTAGCTGTAGACTGGGCAATTATCACATCAGCCTCCTCTAAATCATTGGATAAAGCTCCACAGGTACCTACACGAATCAAGGTCTTAGCCCCTAGCATCTTAAGCTCTTCTAAAACAATAGAGATAGATGGTACCCCCATACCTGTAGTTTGAATGGATACCTCTACCCCATTAAAAGTTCCTGTATATCCATACATCTTACGATAATCTGTATATAGTTGTGGATCATCCAAGAACTTTTCTGCCATATACTTAGCACGCTCTGGATTCCCTGGTAATAATACAATATCTGCTACTTGACCTTCCTTAGCCTCTACATGAATTGGCATAATTTAATTCCCCCTCAATTGATTTTTAGTAGTAAAAAATTATTTAGTTACTACCAATAGCTTAATTCATTCAAGCTATTTTTAAACTTAATCTTTAATAAATATTAATATGTAATATCATTAGACGTCAGACGACTCTTTTATTTAATTCTTCCTTGCTATCAAAACTCCTTCTTTCTAATTTATTTTTTGAAATTATGCAATAATTAATTTGAAATTAGCAAATCTTATTAATGAGTTTGCTCTAACAGTATTACAATTAATTTAGATTAGGCGGGATTACTATGTTTAGAATTCTTCTGTTTATCATCTTTATCTATAGTGCCTATAAATGGAGTGATTGGAGAAACTGGAGCTTATATTACCCTTCTATCCTCTTTTTTATCATCTGTAGCCTGCTTTATAACCTGCTCTATTATAATTATCCTTTATGGAAATTTGAACCGTTACCGATTATCGAAAGGCTTCTACCTAATAATACATTAATCTCTATAGCCGTTAGCTTTACTATCTTTCCCTGTACTACCTTGCTCTATCTAAGCCATCTCCCTAAGGGAAAGAAAGAAATAATCTATATGTTGACATGGGTCTTATTTTACACATTAATCGAGCTGATATCTATTCCTTGCCAAGCGATCTCTTATCATAATGGATGGCATCTAGGCTACTCTCTTGTCTTTAATATAATTACCTTTTCTATTCTAAGGATTCACCACAAAAGACCTTTAGTAGCCTGGGGATTTGTCTTTATAGCTATAGTTATAATCTCAACCTACTTTAAACTACCACTTGATAGTATAGAATAACCTCCATTGATTAAATTTTAACTAAGTACAGGATATAATAAAAAGAAGAACTGCTACCTTAGGTAGCAGTTCTTCTTTTTACAGAAATATTTAATTATCTTTAAGAAAATCAAGAACCTCATTCAAATCAGGCAGATTCCCGATCTCATAGACCTTAGTAAAGATAACCTTACCCTCTTCATCTAAGATAATATTAGCACGCTCTGAGAACCCATCCTCGTCTCTAAAGATCCCCATCTTCTGAGCAAAGTCTCCATGGGGCCAAAAGTCAGCAGGCATCAAAAGCTTCTCTATCCCTAAATGATCCCCCCAAGCTTTTTTAGTATAAATTGAATCTATGCTCAACCCTAAAGGCACTGTATTGAGCTCTTTTAACTTATCATAATTCTCCTCTAAAGCACTCATCTGATTAGCACAGATTCCAGTCCATGCTAAAGGATGGAAGGATAAGAGCACCTTCTTCCCCCTAAAGTCACTTAATTTAATCTCTTTATCATATTGAGTCTTAAAGGTATAATCTTCAACCTCTGTTCCAACTTTAATTACCTCACCCATTTTAATTCCCCCTTATAAATATATGTAGCTTTATTGCTAATAGTTATCAGTAGTGTTTATCTATATTATAACAACTTATACCAATTATGTCAAACTTCTAAGTTAAAAATTCCTTAATTGTATAATCTCCAGTTGAAAGTTTTTATCCAAAATTAACTATAGCCCTACTTAAAACTTTTGAATGACGGATTGAAATTAAGGCAATATTATTAATACAAAGAAAGATAATTTCTTTACTTCTATTATTTAGATTACTAATATCTAAATTCAGATAGTTAAAGCGAGGTTTTAATTTGAATCAACATAAAAAGATGACCTTAACTCCCATCTTATTCTTTATTGTTATACAAATTTTAACTATTTTTCTGCTAATTAAAGCTGGTAGAGATAGATATGAAGGTATAATCGTTGCTACTTCTCTCTTTATAATATATATTCTTTTAGAGCTTAAATATGATTTAGAATTAAATAATTACATCAGAATTATTTTAATTATAACTATGCTCACTGATTCTACTTTAGGAAGATACTTTAATTTCTATAAGACAAAACCTTCTTTTGATATCTTATTACATATCTTTGGCACCTACTCCTTTTCTTTATTTGCTTATTCATTAATATCACAGATATTTCCTAATTCTTATAAATCAAATTGTTATAGAGTTATTTTTGTAATTACACTGGGAATTGCTTTGGGAACAATCTTTGAAATAATTGAATTTTTATTTGATATATTGATAAATTCAAGTACAAAGCATCAAAATGGATTAATAGATACCAATCTAGACCTTATTGCAGATTCATTTGGTGCCATAATAGCAGCTTTGCATTTATTTCTTAGTAATTTTAATTTAGTGGACACATATAAAAAGAAGTAGCAGAAATTTCTGCTACTTCTTTTAAATGAAAGACGATTAGATTACTAGTGCTGCAATCCAAGCAAATAAGATCAAAGGAATATTAAAATGTAAGAAGGTCGGTACACACGTATCCCAGATGTGGTCATGCTGACCATCGGCATCTAATCCAGCAGATGGTCCTAAAGTACTATCAGAAGCTGGAGAACCTGCATCACCTAAAGCACCTGCTGTACCAACTAAGATAATTGTTGCCAGAGGACTAAAACCTAAACTTTGAGCTAATGGTACATAAATTGCTGCAATAATTGGGATAGTACCAAAAGAAGTTCCAATCCCCATGGTAACTACCAAACCAACGATCAACATCAATAATCCACCGATAAATTGGCTTCCTCCAATTCCACCTACAACAGATTGGACTATACTATCTACCCCACCTGTTGCTCTAATTACATCTCCATAACCTGCTGCAATTAACATTACAAAGGCAATAAAGCCCATCATCTTAATTCCTTCATCAATTAAATCATGTAAGTCATTCCATTTAATACTGCCTGTTACTGTCATAATAATCAATCCAACTAAAGCTCCTAAAGGTAGAGAACCATAAGCTAATTGAATAGCTAAGGCTGTAAACATTGCTACTAAAGCAAAAACATGACTTTTATTAAAAGATATATTATTCTCTGTAGTAGCTGCTACCTCTAATTGGGTCTGTTGAACTGCATCAAGTTCATAATCACGTTTACTACGATAGGTAAAGCAGATGGCTACTATCAAACCAAATAGCATCCCCAATGTCGGTATCCATAACACACTAGCAATCTGACCTAAACTAACATCCATTCCATTAGCTGCCATCTCATCACGGATAATACCATGAAATATTAGACCAAAACCTGCTGGAATAGCCATATAAGGTGCCTGTAAACCAAAGGTTAGAGCTGAAGCTATTGCTCTACGGTCAACCTTTAACTTATTAAATAACCCCAATAATGGTGGGATTAAGATAGGAATAAAGGCAATATGTACTGGAATCAAATTTTGAGACAAACTAGCAAACATGGCTAATAAGAAGATAAATACTCCCTTCTTATTACCAATTATCCTCTTCAAAGCTTCACTATTACTGATTAAAGCTACAATTCCTGTCTGCTGTACTGCTACTGCTAAAGCTCCAAGTAAGATATAACTTAAGGCAGTTTCAGCATTTCCGCCCATGCCACCAATTAAGGTAGACATAGTCTCTTTTAAGCCCAAACCACCAGTTAAACCCCCAACAATTGCTGCTACTAATAACGCTAAAATTACATTTAGATTGGCTAAACTCAACCCAATCATTACTATGACTGATATAAGTACTGGATTCATTTAAAAAAACACTCCTCTTGATTTATTTATCTTTTTACTATATCATTACTTTAATTCGCTAAAGCAATAATAACATACCCCCTAGCAAATGTCAAGATTTTTTAATTAGCTTTAAGTTTTATTAATTATTTTCAAATTACCCTAACTATTTATCTTCATAGTAGTAATAAAAATTGATTCTACTTTCCATAAAAAATTAACAATAAATTAACCTGTAATTTAATTAAATTTAAAACAAATATTGGACAATATTATTATACAACTATAAAAAAAGGAGTGTTATATATGTATTTATTGAAGAAAAAATTATTGTTTTTATTTATTTTAAGTTGTTTAGTATTAGCTAATACCTCTGTTTCATTTGCTTTTCAATCAACTTCAACAGCAAGCACAAAAGAAGCCTTGTCAAAATCATATTCTAGTAGAAATCAGACACACTATTATAATTTAAAACCTGGAAATTTTCCTCCTCCTAAGCCAACTGAAACTTTTAATAACTGGTGGAATTATCCTCTAGTTAATCACACACCTCACCATAATGGATATGATAAAATATTTAGCCAATATGAGTCTCAAAGAGTTGAAGGTAAATTTCATTATGGCAAAAGTAGAAAAGATTTAGAAGGCGAGTGGATATCAATTTATGTTTGGTCTTTTTCTAGTGAAAATCCACAATGGATAAAATATGGTAGAAGAAAGACTGATTATGATGGAAGAATTTATTTTAATATTCCAGAAGATAAGAGGCTACCTTTAGGAATTAGTATTGTTAGAATGTATGTTGAAGGAGATGGAACTTTTGCAGATTCCTATATTCAAATAATTAGGGATAGGGAAGATTTTGTTGTTTTTGATATAGATGGAACCCTTACTTTAAATGATATAGAGTTTGTTAAAGAATTTACATCAGAATTATGTGATGAGCTTTATCAATCGAAAGCTTATCCAGGTGCACAAGATGTTGTTAAATATTACGTAGATAGAGGATATAATATTATTTATTTAACCGCTAGACCTTATTGGGGATCAGATTTAAGCCGAAAATGGTTAATAGAAAAAGAATTTCCTTTTGGAATACTTCATACAAAATATAATGAAGATACTTTTGAAGAAAATGATGTTTATAAAACAAATTATTTAAATAAAATTATCAATAAAGGGGTCCATATTGAAAGAGCTTATGGTAATGCAACTACAGATATTGATGCTTATTATTCAGCAGGACTATATTCTTCTCAAATATTTATTATTGGGGAAAATTCAGGAATTGCTAATACAGTTCCTATTTCAACCTATTTAGAACATCTAGAGACATTAAATCAAAATTAAATATACCTCAAAAAAAACTGGGCGATATATCGCCCAGTTTTATAAGTATGGTTAATGGCTACTAGCCAAATAATCATCTTATCACTATCTCATCTGGATCTGGTCCTGTTCTACCTTCTTTATCAATCTTCACAATATAAGCATCCCTCTCACCTTTAGCAAAAGAGTTTGTATAACCAACTAAAAGATACCCCCCATCATTACTAAA
>Ga0163219_100428_pt1 | contig 11161 bp, 7 predicted proteins | sample MSEWel2016_04_06_FD_113150 | JGI IMG/M metagenome (GOLD analysis project Ga0163219, IMG submission 113150) | Subsurface microbial communities from deep shales in West Virginia, USA - MSEEL Well Study Marcellus 3H_2016_04_06 ...
AAAATACACAATAATGCCCCTATATTGATTGCGTATGTTGTTAATATGGTTAAATATCATATCAAATGAAGATTGATCAATAAGCATATCAATATATCCAATTCTCATGACTAACAGGTAATTGATTCAACTTATCCCTATAAAACTCCCATTTCGGCATGAACTTATCCATGAGAGCAACAAATCGTGCATTGTGAGTAGGTTCAAGAATATGTGCCATTTCATGAACAACTATATACTCCAGGCACACCCGTGGTTTCTTGGCTAGTTCAGTATTAAGCAAGATGTTACGCGCATTGTGATTACAGCTTCCCCATTTTGTCTTCATACGCCTTACAAAAAGACTTTCAACCTTCACACCGATTCTGGATTCCCATTTTGATATCATGGGATATGCGGCCTTTTTTAGCTGTTCACGATACCACGCATCGATAACCTCCCGTTTCTTCGCGTCGTCCGCTCCTGGCCGCACAGATAAGACCATCTTCTTGTGTTTTAATTCTACAGAAGGTGCTCTATTGGCTTCGATAATCTCAAGCAAATAGCGTCTTCCCCAGATATAATGGCTTTCACGATTGAGATACTCACGCGGAGTTTCACGTTCCTGCTCCTGAAGTTTTCTTTGTTGTTGTTTGATCCAGCTAAGCTTGGATATGGCAAAGATACGGATTTTATCGATGTCCATTCTCAAAGGTGCAGATATTTTGACTTTACCGTTGGGTGGGTAAACACTCAGATGTATGTTCTTTATGTCCTTGAAAGTTACATCTGCTGTAATCTCTCCCAGTTCTATCTGCTTTTCCATCAATATTCGTCCTGTGCCTTGATGATGATAAAGAGACGTTCTACCTCATCTTCATCACCAAGTATCTCGTAAAGGGCTTGTTTTATAGTCCTTTCGCGTGGTTCTACATCACGCCAGTCATCAGAACGGACCTGTTTTACTGTCTCATCAATCTTTACTGCTAGGTCAAGAACAGAGTCATTAGAAGATGCGTAACCAGACTTTTCTTCTGTGATATTTTCGGGCTTGATTTCGGTTGCCTGCAATTTGTTGTATAATGCTCGAAGAGCAGGATTTGCTTTTAGTTCTTCCGGCGTGTCATCTTCCTGTCCTGCTTCCATTTTTCGGACCATGTCTGCAATCTGCTTTAGATACTCTTCATATTCAATGGCCTTGGCTTTTCTCGCTTCTATAATCTCATCCAGAAGAGCTGACATTTTCTCATAGAAGGCAGGATCTTTCAGATGTTCTTTGATGATCTTGCTGCGAACATTGTTCTCAATAGTTTCAGCAATGGCATTCTTGTTTCCTTTTAGCTCACCAAGCTGAGATTCAATGGCTTCATTGATCCCGGATTTTACGATCAACTCAAGAAGTGGGATCTCATCAAATGCTGAAATTTTGGTTGGTTCTGCTGCCTCTATGTAAGTGTCAATAAGATGACGCATATCTGCTTCATAGGCTTTCAGATCCAGAGTTTCACCACTGGCTCTGCGAATGATCTCACGAATCTTCAGATAATGATCAATTTGCCACTTGATACGATTGATGTTTGTTTCAGTATATCCGGCAGCTTCCATTTCATCTGAGATGTTAGAGTAGGCTCGGACGAGCGATGCTGTGCCCTTGTAAAGGGCTACTCGTTGTGTCTCATGTTCCTGAAGATCTTCTGGAATCTCAGTATTACCACAGAAGTAATGGATGTATTCCAGCTCACCTTTTGGTGGCTCAACCGACTCGCATAATAGTTCAAGAGTTTCCATTGCACTGTCAAGTTTTTCTCTGCCTTTTTTCAGACGATCCTGCATTAAGACTTCAGGAGGGGCACCTTCTGCACTGTGGTCCAGTTCTGAAGAATATACCTGTAGTGCTCCAGTACCTTTTTCGTTCACAAGGTTTTTGAAAAGGTCCTTATAATCAACAATGTATCCATAATCCTTGTCTTCTCCATCCAGTCTGTTAGTTCTGCATATCGCCTGGAAAAGACCATGATCACGCATGGACTTGTCTATGTAAAGATAAGTGCAGGGTGGAGCATCAAAGCCTGTGAGAAGCTTATCAACCACTATCAGCAGTCTCATGTTTGCAGGTTCGTGGACAAAGAGGTCCTTTGCCTTTTCCTCATAGGTCTCGGTCTTTGTCATTCCGGGCCTTGTTTCGATATCCTTGAGCAGTTGTGTATATGTATGGTAGATAAATTCCTTATCTGTATCTGTATTTGCACCGGTGTTCTCTTTTGTAATGTCCTTTGACTGGGGATTGTAGGATGTTACTACGGCACATTTGCCTTTAAAAGGTGTTTCGTTGAAAAGGGTGAAGTATTTGCAGGCTTCGTAGATACTTGTTGCCACAAGGATGGCATTACCACGCTGACTTGAAAGACGGGGTTTTACACTGAAATCAAAGATGATGTCATTTACGACCCTTCCCATGCGTGAGCGTGAACTGAGTACTTTCTGCATGGTACCCCAATGTTTTTTCAACTCATCCTTCTGCCACTCGTTGAGTCCTCTTGTCTTTGCATCGAACCAGGCATCTATCTTTTCAATGGAGCCAAGGCGCTGGTCTATATCACGGGCTTCATATACAAGGTCGAGTATTACATTGTCCTCTACAGCTTCACAGAACTTATAGGTATGAATGTATCCACCGAAGACTTCCAGGCTAGTAGGTTTGTCTTTCTTGAGCAAAGGTGTGCCCGTGAAACCAATGAAGACTGCATCCGGCATTATTGCTTTCATGGTTGTGTTCAGTTTTCCGCTCTGCGTACGGTGACACTCATCCACAAAAACAAAAATCTCACCAACCGTTTTGCTAGGCTGAGACTTCAGGTCCCGGATAAAAGCATTGAAGTCGTCAACATCCTTGCGTCCGAACTTGTGAACTAGAGAGCATATCAGACGTGGTGTGGCCCTGGAGAGCAGGTTCAAAAGCTCCTGGCCGCTTGTGGTACGCTTGATTATCTCATCGGCATCAGTAAACACGCCTTCTATCTGTTTGTCAAGCTCATCACGGTCAGTGACTATTACCACACGGGCTTTGGGATTGTTCTCAAGGATCCATTTTGCGAGCAGCACCATCACAATACTCTTACCACTGCCCTGGGTATGCCATATTATACCGCCCTTGTACTGGCACACATGTTCCTGTGCTGCCTTGATAGCGAAATACTGGTGCACACGTGGCAGTTTCTTGATACCACCATCAAAGAGCACGAAGTCATACATCAGTTCAATGAGCCGGTCCTTACGACACATCTTGATGAGATATTTGTCGAGCTTGTAGCGACTGTCATCCTCTTCATCTTCCTTCCATTTGAGGAAATACTTCTCTTCCGTGCCAATTGTACCATATCTCAAACCTTCGGAATCATTACCTGCAAATATGAACTGCACCGTACTGAAGAACCATTCATTAAACTCTGGCTGCTGATTAGAAATGTTCTGTCGAATCCCATCACCGATGCTCACCCGGCTGTTCTTAAGTTCCAGTACACCAACAGCAATACCGTTCACATAGAGCACAATGTCTGGTCTGCGTTCTCTGTTTCCACTAAGTGTGACTTCCTCAGCAATTGCAAAATCATTATCTTCAGGTTCATTCCAGTTGATGATCTGTACTGTTTCTGTGACTTCATCAACCTCTGTTTTCACAGAAACCCCATAACGGAGCAGACTATAGACTGCCTTATTATTGTCATATAGGCTTCTTTTATTATTTCCTGCTTCGGATTTCAGTCTGTAGAGAACTTTACCTATCTGCTTGGAAGTGTATCCCTTCCTTGTCAGCCACTTTTCGAGCAGTTCTTTCTCAATATTACTATTGCTTTCCCTGTCTATCCAGTTACCAAGGTAATCATAATCAAGTTCGTTCTGGAACAGGGATATGATACGGTCCTGTGTATCACGTTCACTTCTTCCTATCCAGCTCATACTAATCGAATCCTCCCGGTAAGCAACTCCTGCATCATACCTTGCTTGAGTTTGCGGGTTTTAGTGAGCTTGACCTCAAGGGTATCTATTTCCGCTTCCATGTTGGAGAGAATAGTTGCAATAGCGTCTTGTTCAGCTTTCGGTGGCAACTCAAGTAAAGTTTTTCTGAATACGTCCATTCCTACTAAGTTTTGCATTGCGCCACCGTGCGAATTTTCTTTAATGCGCTCCTGAAAAGACTTTGACTTGAAAATGGCAAGGAAGAAATTAAAATTAATTATGTCTTTGTTTAGTGATATCTTTAATAGAGCCTGGTTTATCACTCCCTCAGGTGCACCTGAAGGAATTTGATATATACAACCAATTGTACCAGAGCAACTAACTATCATATCTTTTGGATTAACAGAAAAACGTTTTAACTCATTATATTTGCTTGAATCAATGAAATAGTTGCCAATTTCTATTGTCTCATAGATTGCGTTTCTTTGTTCGTATACCTTGTATCCGCTATCAACAAAAGATTCTTTCTTTAATGCACCACCAAATGGACCTCTTACTAGACCATCAATCAAAGTGGCTTGTTCCAACGTTATCGTGCTCCAATCCTCTGGAAGTAGCCCAATTTCTGTCTGTTTGTATCCTTCTTTAATCTTAAACCCCGGCATCCGCCTCTTCCCTGTCAGCAACTCCTGCATAGCACCCTGCTTGATCTGTCGTTTCTTGGCGATGAGCTGCTCCAGTGATTCGATAAGGGCATCCACATCTGCTAGTGCTTGGGCGATGGCTTCTTGTTCGGCGAGGGTGAGTGGGATTACTAGCTTTAATTTCCTCTGAGCTGTTATAGGAACTTGGTTACGAGTTGATTGTGCCATCACTCCTTGATATTGATTAATGAAAAATGGTGACTGAAGCAAATATAGTAGAAATAAATTGACTAGTTTATCAGGGTTGCAACGGAAATAAGTAGCCGTAGTACTCAGAATTACATAATCTAATAGAGTTGAAAGAAGTGCTGTAGGACCTACAGTAGCATTGTGAGCAAAAAGCACATCGCCATTTTTTGAGACCCCTTTTTTGAATTTTGAGGCCCTTTCTTCTGAGAGATATTTGCAGTTTTTAAAGCTAACCTTGCTACCAGAGAGATCGTTAGCCGTTATGTAGGGAATCCCAAATAATTTAAACTCGTGACTACGGGGGTAAAGTTCGCCATGATTTCCGTCAAGGTGCCCAACAATTGAATTGTCATCTATCAGTTCTTGAATAGTATGAATTTCCCAGTCCTCCGGTATCACTCCAACTTCAGTCAGCTTATATCCGACCGGGATGTTATTAGCAGCACATTCAGAGGTCATGTGGCCTTACCTCCAGTTCTTCCTCGATCTTCTCCAGTTGTGCTTTGAGCTCTTCCTTGGATGGGAGGTAGAGCTGGTATTTAGGAGAGAAGATGTTGGCGTTCTTTGGTAGGGTAAGCTCTACCAGTGCGTCATTCTTACGACGGCAGAGAACGATGCCGATGGTGGGGAGTTCATCAGCGGTCTTTACATACCTGTCGAAGTAGTTCACATACATCTGCATCTGGCCGAGATCCTGGTGGGTGAGCTTGTCCCGCTTCAGGTCGATAAGGACATAGCAGCGCAGAAGACGGTTGTAGAATACCAAATCAACGTAGAAATGGTCATTGTCAAAAGTGAAACGCTTCTGGCGACCCTCAAAAAGAAAACCCTTGCCAAGTTCCAGCAGGAAGGTTTCAAGCCGGTCTATGATAGCGGATTCCAGGTCGTTCTCGGACCAACAGGACCTCTCCTCAAGGTCAAGGAACTCCAGCACCAATGGATTTTTGATCAGATCGGCAGCCTTTTCAACAATCAGTCCCTGTTCGGAAAGCTTGCGGATCTCTTCCTTATTACGGCTCAGAGCCAGCCGTTCATAAAGTGAACTCGATATCTGCCTCTCCAGCTCGCGCACGCTCCAGTGGTTCTGTGCGGCTTCGATCTCATAAAATCGGTGCTCTTTTGGATTATCTATTGTCAGGAGGGTCACATAGTGGGACCATCCGAGAGTGAATCTGTCAAGCAGACGTGAAACAATATCCTGCCATTCATCCGCTTTCAGGAACGTTTCATCAGATTTCGCAGACACCGTCTGCGAAATTGGCAGATACCCCTGCGATTGTATAATCTTATCCTCCATCCCGGATTCCGCAGACATCGTCTGCGAAATGTTTTTCTGTGTCAGGTAGAACTTACGGCATTGCTCAAGTGTTCGGACAGAAAAGCCTCGACCCAACTGATCTCTCAGCTCATCCGACAGACGCCTGATCAATTGAGTGCCATACTCAGCCCGGTCACATCCGTTCTGTTCATACTCGACGATATACCATCCAAAAAGCCAGTTACGTATTACAAGATGAATATCAACTGAGCGGGCAGCCCGCAGTTGCATCTCCCTATGGGTATGTTTGCACAGATTGACAAGATGCTGGAAGCCATAATCATTCCCAGCATTCATAACTCAAACCCCATTCTTTCCAGGTGTCCATTTACCTTTGCTTCCATCTCAGCCACACGTTCGGTCATCTGTGGCAATGGTGTCTCATAACGCTCGGCCAGCTCCTTTACCCGTTGGCTCAGGGACTGGCTGATACGATCCATTTCTCCATGAATGTCGGATTCAAGCTTTGAGAGCCATTTGTCATCCACTACAAGTGTCTTGATTTCGTCCACACTGAGCTTTGGATATTGAGCATAAGCTTTTGCATCAAGTTCTGTCTCAGCATCCTTGATGGTTTTTTTGAGCTTTGTCTCTTTGTTACTGAGCTTTATCCAGTCTTTGAGTACAACAACTTCCTCTGCTGACTCTTTATCATCCTGGATCTCCTTGAGACGTGCATTGATGTTGGCTTTATTTATCTTTTGCAGCTCTGAGAATGCACCATCTTCGCCTCCGTGCTCCTCCTCAAGTTCTGTCTTGGCAGAGCTTGCACTCTCCAGATCGCCGTTCAGCTTGTCAATGGCTTCCTGTTCCTCAGCAAAATAGCGGGCTACAATCAGTGACTTCGGGATAAGGTCACATGTCCAGCCTTTATCCTTCTCCCTTCCCTTCTTGTCTTTTTCTATAATACGGGTGGTCTCAGCCTTCCAGCCATCAGCAGATATAAAGTAACAGTCGTCCTGCATGGTCTCGGCCCAATAGTCCATGAGATGCTGGTAGACATCATACTGGTTCATAAGTGGCTTATTGGCATAATGTGCCAGCAGGTCTTCGGAGAGCTCGGTTATGATCTCCTTTGGATGACACCCGGGCTCCAGATTGCGAAGCATTGCAGCAGACCTGTCACGCCATTCATTGAAGTGTTCGGTCATACCTTCCATGAAAGCTGCAAACTCAGCGTGTTCATAGATAGAGGGTTTTATCTTCGACTTGTCAACTGTAAGCTCCAGATACCCCGGTCGAATCTCTTTGAACATATCCTGGCGAAGCTGCGGACAGACATCCCAGTAACGACTGAGTGCATTAATATCAGCACATGGTATACCACCATGCAGGTGTGCCTCGATATCCTGGTGGTCTTCTTCCTCCTGGCTGTCGATATAGCGCGGAAGGTTGAGGTTGAACTCGTTGTCCTCAATCTCCTCAAGGCTGACCATCCTTGAATACTTCGGGATCACTGCCTGCCGGGTAAAAACATCCACGATCTTGTGGATATCCTGTGAACGAAGACGGTTCTTGGGACCATCTTTCATAAAACCCGCACTCGCATCTATCATGAATATTCCCTTGCGGGCATGAGCCTCCTCCTTATCGATAACTATGATACACGCCGGTATACCTGTCCCATAAAACAGGTTTGCAGGAAGGCCGATAATACCCTTAATATAGCCTTTTCTCACCAGTGCACGACGGATATCAGCCTCTGCATTTCCACGGAAGAGTACTCCATGTGGCAGGATACATGCACCTTTACCAGTACTCTTGAGTGAACGCACGATATGCAACAGGTAGGCATAATCTCCCTGCTTTGCTGGCGGTACACCAAAAGGCTTGAAGCGCTCGTAAGGGTCTTTTAGAGGTTCCAGTCCAGTGCTCCAGCGTTTATCACTGAAAGGTGGATTGGCCACAACATAATCAAATGTCTTGAGCGTATCCCCATCCTTGAACTTGGGATTTGCCAGAGTATTTCCATGTTCAATAAGTGCCTCTGCATTGTCATGAAGGATCATGTTCATATAAGCCAGTCCTGCAGTTGCAGATTCCTTTTCCTGCCCATATATACTCAACTTAGTCCTGGCCTCGGCTGCGACCTTAAGAAGCAGTGATCCGGATCCACAGGTAGGGTCATATACAGAGGTAGCACTTGTAGTTTCAGAATGACGAATACCAAGAATCTGTGCAATAACACGGCTGACCTCGGATGGAGTATAGAACTGCCCCTTGCTCTTACCACTCTCAGTCGCGAAATGCCGCATCAGGTACTCATAGGCATCCCCCAGGATATCATCATCCTCAGCCCGGTTCTTCGAGAAGTCCAGTGCAGGGTTCTCAAAGATAGCAATAAGATTGGTGAGTCTCTGCACCTTCTCCTTTCCACTACCCAGTTTTGACTCACTGTCAAAATCCGGCATATCTGAAAGCTGTTTGTTTTTATCTACCAGAGGAGCGATGATCTTTTTGTTGATCTGATCGCCGATATCCGGTTTACCCTTAAGGGCGACCATATCCTTAAAACTCGCACCTTCAGGAATAGTGATAGGTGCATACCTGACACCATCATACTTGTCACTGATGTATTTTATGAAAAGAAGAACAAGCACATAGTCCTTATACTGGCTGGCATCCATTCCGCCACGCAGTTCGTCACAGCTGGACCAAAGAGAAGAATAAAGTTCGGATTTTTTAAGAGCCATGTAATATCACCACTTGTTGTATCTCAGGGACATCTCCCTTGATACCAGGGAAGAACATACCACGCTTTTAATCTTAAAAAAGGTACTTGATGCAGTAGTAACAACCCATATATTTGAATTAGTGTTGTCTTCGTTATTATGCATTTGATTTTCATCCTCATCCGTTTTGCAGAGATTATTTACTGTGAAAGTAACAAAATCGTTCTTTCATAAAAAAAGATTACACACTTTATAAAAATGTATTGCGAACAAAAACAACCCGTTATCAGAACAAAAAAGAGTACATTATGACCTCACGGTCATCATCCCCTTTAAGGAATGGATTATGTTGATTTACTGGCATAATGTTCTTCAAGCCAACGAATGATATTTGACTCCACCATCATCTTTTTACCTGCATTCTTTTTAGCTTGTGTATTACTTGACCCGTTTCCAAGTGCAAAATACATCTCATCCTCCAGCTTCAGGTTTAGCAGGAACAATATATCCGCAGGATTATCATCGCATATCCAACCTGTACAACTCACTTCATTCAACCTCCCGCTAAGCAGGATAAACATTCTAAAAGGATCCTTGTCAGACTTGCGTTTTGCCCAGTCTACCAAAGATTCACCAGAATTATGGCTTACTTCTATGGATTGGTTCTGTGAAGCAAGCCGCTTGAAAGCAAGATTTTCATCATCAAGAGCTATTTTTGGTTTGACTGAAATTTCTTCTACTAACTGTATGCCAAGTGCAGGATCAAATTTTCCGTACTCAGGATTTTTCCTTGTTATCATGCAAAGAGCGAAATAAGAGGCCTCTTGTTCAGCTTTCTTCTTCTCTGAATGTTGAGAAGTATATATCTCATATGTTTTATCTTTAAAGCAAACATTCCCAATAAACTGGTAAGCATTCCTTCCATCTGATAACAATTCTTCTTTAGGTTCAATCACAGGCTTCTCTAAATGTTCAGCCTGGAATAACTCAAGCAATCTTCCTTTGTAGTTTTTTGAAGAATCAAAGACATCTTGTTCCTGCAACCTTTTTTGATTTTCCAGAGCAAAATCAATGAAGCGATAAACAATAGGTTTGCATGCTTCAAGCCCATTATTCCTAAAAGCTGCACCTAGCAATGCTTCAAAGGTTTCGGCCAGATCTCTTTCTTCCGGACTATATGTTCTGTCCAAGGGAGACATAAATTCTTGAAGACCTAGCTCTTCCTCTGCAAATGTTTTTATTGCTGGTTTTTTATGTATTGTTTCTTTGTAACCATTTATCTGCCCTTTTAGTATCCATCCTCTGTCAATGAAATAATCATACAGGTGCATATCAAGTACTGAATCTCCGTATAGTGCAAGCTGCTCGAACTCTGCATTACCTCCACAGGACCGGGGACGAAGGGCAGTTTCAAATAACTGTGGATCATTTTCCAAGAGAAAGAATTTTTGAAGCTCGGCTTTATTCATCATAAATACAGATATACAATATTAATATATTAAGCCAATTGCAAAAGTAAATACAACATTTAAGATCTATGGAATAGTTAAAAAAAACACTGAGACATAAAACCGTCGTCGTTTCAGCTTTACTTAAAACAACACAACCACCCGCCGAAGGCGGCACAGTCCATAATGACCGCTATTGAAATAATGCAATACAAAAAAACGGATGATTCAGAACGGATATATTAAGACATATAACTGCTGAGGGTGAACCATGATATACAATTTGAACGAACGTTTGAAAGCTCTGGCGGCGTTCTTGCCGATGTTTGAGGATCCTGAGTTCAGCTTTGGTCACTGGAGCGAACCAAAGGAAGTACATCCTGGTGTGAGTGAGATGCCGTATTATTGCTTCTCCGGGATTGCCCTGGATTTCCTTAAAATGTCACGAGAGTATGGTTGGGTGCTTAACGGATTTGACTGGCCTACATGGATAGGAACACCAGAGGCTGAACAGCTTCGTAATAATCCTGAAGTTTTGAATAAAGCTACGCCTGAACAATTGGCACGCATACTCACAGCAGTCATCCGAGGAGAACGATTCTGTGATGGAGCAGTTGCCGATTCCTTTGAGGCAGGGCTAATTACTGGTATCTGTCGCCGTGCATCACAACTATTGAAAGAGAGTGATGAGAATGCTGAAACATGATTCTCGTAGAACATGCTAGATAAGGACAGAATAGATGGTGTGATGAAAGAGAAAAGTTTGGAATATGGTAATATATTTTCACCATAAACTCTCCGTCAATACATTTGATTTAGCTCAAGTCCTAGGTATCAAGTTTGTACTTAGTTATTAAAATTGTCTGCCATTGAGAGCGTTATATAATTCTTGAC
>Ga0163219_100429_pt1 | contig 11153 bp, 6 predicted proteins | sample MSEWel2016_04_06_FD_113150 | JGI IMG/M metagenome (GOLD analysis project Ga0163219, IMG submission 113150) | Subsurface microbial communities from deep shales in West Virginia, USA - MSEEL Well Study Marcellus 3H_2016_04_06 ...
AAGGTGAGATTATTTATGAGGTAGCTGATTTAGTCTATCACTTGATGGTGATGATGGTCTATTATGGTGTTGACTTAAAGGAGATATATCAAGAGTTGGAAGATAGAAGATAGGAAAAATTCGATCGAGAATTTTTCCCCTGTGAGTTTCAAGAAACTCTCCATGATCATAAAGTTTCTCAAAAACATGAAACTTTATATCTCAGCACGAAGAGTCCAAAGGACTCGAAGGGAAAAGGACTTAGAGTTCAAATCTGAAATTTAGAGAGAAAGTCTATAATTAAGGATATAGTCAAAGGATTAAGATAGGAAAAATTCGATCAGAAATTTTTCCTAGTTGCTTAACATTATACTTATACTAAAATTATATTAATTACTTTAAAAAGCTGTCTGTTTAAGATGGCTTTTATCTTATTTTAGTTCTTAAAAACTACATATTTCCTTAATATTATTAATAAATTTTACTTTTTGGATAAATTTTTTAATTAACTAGGAAGGAATTAATAGATTAAATCACGAATTATTAAGTTAAAAGAATCTATAAAAAAGAATTACCAAAGATATTTAGTAATATAAGATAGCGGATAGAATAAAGGATATGAATAAGGAATAAATTTTTTATAAAATAAATCCTTATCTTATGAAAGGAGGAGACATTATGTCAGAGGAAACAGGGCAAATTATTGTTTTCGATATAGGGGAAGAGAAGTTTGGTGTTAAAATCACCGAGGTACATGAGATTATCCGTATGAAGAAGATAACTGAGCTTCCAATCAATTCTCCTTATATAGCTGGAATTATCAACTTACGAGGGGATATTATTTCAGTTATTGACTTAAGAAAGAGGTTTGGGATAGAGGATATAGTTGAAGATGATAATACTAGAATTATTGTTGTAGAATTTGAAGGTCAAAATGTAGGATTAATTGTAGATGCTGTATCTGAGGTGTTACATATTGATGAGAGTAAGGTAGATGTTCCACCTCGTAGTATGTCTGGAATTAAGAATGACTATATTAGAGGAATTATTAAAGTAGGAGAGCATATAGTTATCTTGTTAGAATTAGCTAACTTATTAAAATCAAAAGAAAAGATTGAATTGGATAAAGAATCATAGTAATAAATTTATTTAGGAAGGGGGAATTTGATTATGGATATGAGTGATTTTAAAGAGTTATATGCTAGTGAATCTAGAGAGCATTTAGATCTGTTAAATGATGCACTATTGACTTTAGAGAATAATCCTAATGATATGGAAATGATAAATGAAGCTTTTAGAGCAGCACATACCTTAAAGGGTATGGCGGGAACTATGGGCTTTGACAATGTTAGCGAGTTAGCTCATGCTATGGAGAATGTTATGGACTTGATTAGAGATGAGACTTTAGCTGTTAATACTGAGGTTATTAATTTACTCTTTAAAGCAGTTGATATGTTAGAGCTATTAAGTAGTAGTCCTGAAGAGACTAGTGGATTAGATACATTAATCAAGGAATTAAAAGCATACTCCCAAGGTGATGTAGTAGTAGAGAAGCCAGCTAATACTACAGCTAATCTAAAGCAAGATAATGACTTTAACTTGACCCAAGAAGAGATAGAGATGACTCAAAATGCCCATGGCCATCCAATGACTATCAGAGTTAAATTAGAAGAAGATTGTGTCTTTAAATCTTTAAGAGCAGATATGGTCTTAGATGCTTTAGAAGAGCATGGAGAGTTGATTAAGGCAAATCCTGAAATAGAGAAGATTAAAAATGAGGAGTTTGAGCATACCTTCTACGTCTTGTTCTCAACTAAAGATGATAAAGATATAATCTATAATTCCTTAAATAGTGTCTCTGAGGTTGAAGAGGTAGAGATTAACCTTATTGAAGATATAACTGAATTATTAATCAAAGAGGATACTAAGCCTAAAGAAGAGAGTAAAACTACTAGTGAAGATAATGAAAAGAAGAAGCCTAAAGCAGCCACATTATCTAAGCGTCTAAAATCCAATAATACAATCAGGGTAGATGTAGAGCGTTTAGATTCTTTAATGAATTTAGTTGCAGAGCTAGTTATTAAGCGGACTCAGGTTGAATCTGTTGGTAGAAGCTATAATCTAGATGAATTGAACAAGAAATTAAAACCATTAAGTAAGGTAACTACTGAATTACAGAATGCTGTAATGGAGATGAGAATGGTTCCAATCAGCTTGGTGTTCAATCGCTTTCCTAGGTTAGTTAGAGATTTATCCCAAGAATTAGATAAGAATATTAATTTAGTAATTGAAGGTGAAGATACAGAGTTAGATAGAACTATTATTGATGAGATTGGAGATCCATTAGTTCATATGATCCGTAATTCTATAGACCATGGTGTTGAGAGTCCAGCTAAAAGAGAAGCGGCTGGAAAGGATCCAGTTGGTTTAGTTAGATTGTCAGCCTTCCATGAAGGTAATAATGTTGTAATTCAAATTCAAGATGATGGAAATGGAATTGACCCTGAATTTATTGGAAATATGGCAGTAGAAAAAGGTGTTATTTCCCAATCCGAATTAGAAACTATGAGTGATAATGAGATAATAAAATTGATTTTTGCTGCAGGATTTAGTACTGCAGCTAAAGTAAGTGATGTGTCAGGTCGTGGAGTAGGAATGGATGTTGTAAAGAATAAGATAGAGTCTTTAAGTGGTTCTGTTGATATTACTTCACAAGTTGGTAAAGGTTCTATCTTTACTATTAAATTACCATTGACATTATCTATCATTCAAGGTTTCTTGACTAAAGTAGCAAATCAAGAGTATGTAATTCCATTAGAATCTATTCAAGAAATTGTAGATGTCAATTTAGATGAGATTCAAACTATTAGAAAAGAGAAGGTTATTCACCGTAGAGGGTCTGTAATCCCATTAATCTCTTTACGCAATAAGTTAAATAAAGCAGAATTAGCAGAGAAAAGAACTGAAATTCCTACAGTTATTGTTGAAGTAGGAGATGAAAATTATGGTTTAATGGTGGACTCTATTATTGGTCAACAAGAGGTAGTAATCAAGCGAATTAATGATTTATCCGAGAATCTTCAAAAGATTGCTGGTGGAGCTATCTTAGGTGATGGTAGTATTGCTTTAATTATCAATGTAGAGGAAATTACAACAGGTTAGGAGGGGAATCATCTTGTCGAAGTCTGTATTGATTGTTGATGATGCACAATTTATGCGCACAATGTTGGGAAAATTAATTGAAGAGAATGGTTATGAGGTAGCTGGAGAAGCTATTAATGGTGAAGAAGCTATACAGAAATACATGGATTTATCCCCAGATTTGGTAACGATGGATATTACTATGCCTAAGATGGATGGTGTTGAGGCTACTAAACAGATTCTTGCCTTCAACCCTGAAGCCAAAGTAGTCATGTGTAGTGCTATGGGTCAAAAGCCAATGGTAGTAGAATCTTTAAAAGCAGGAGCAAAGGACTTTATAGTAAAACCTATTAAACCAAACAAAGTAAAGGATGCTCTAAAGAATATTCTAGGTTAAAGTTATTTATGAATTACGAAAGGTTTCTGTGAAACCTGTAGGAAGGACTTTATAGTAAAACCTATTAAACCAAACAAAGTAAAAGATACTTTAAAGAACATTCTAAGTTAATAGATTTTAGCTATAGAGGTTTTTTCAGAATTTAATTATATAAAAATCTTTAGAGGCTTTGGATTTAGTTTATTATAATACTAAGCCACAGGTTTAAACCTGTGGCTTAGTAGAAATAGTTAAATTATTAAACTTATTTTTCATGTTTTATATATTAGAAGGCTTAGTTTATACCTAAAAGAGAGTTTAAGATTAGGTTGATTCTTTCTTAACTGTTCAATCAGTAACTTGATTAGATATAGATTAAGCCTAGAAATTATACTATCAATATTACTATATTTGAAATTTAATTAGATCAATTATTTTATCTTAAAATAGTCATATATAGATCAGGATTTTAGAGGTGTAGCAGATAGCTTCTAAAGTCTTTTAAAAATGTTTAGAGAGAAATTTCTCTTTAATGGGGGTGTCGATTTGGCTTCACAATTAGGAATATCGAGACCAATTAAAGTGTTAGTAGTTGATGATTCTGCTTTTATGAGAAAAGTTGTCAGTGAAATGCTAGAAGAAGCAGATGATATAGAGGTTATCGATAAAGCAAGAAATGGAATAGATGCTTTGCGTAAGATTGAAACTGATGAACCTGATGTAATTACTTTAGATGTAGAGATGCCTAAGATGGATGGATTGGAATTTCTGCAGAAGTTACCAGAGTTAATTGGAAAGAATATTCCAGTTATTATGTTAAGCAGTTTAACTACCAAGCAGAGCAAGACTACAATTAAAGCTTTAGAATTAGGGGCAATTGATTTTGTTGCTAAGCCTTCTGGAAGTATCTCTTTAGATATAGATCAAGTTAAACAAGAGTTGATTGAAAAGGTAAGGATAGCAGCAGGAGCTAAATCTAAATTAGCAAAAATTTCTAAGACTTTCTCAAGAACACTAAAACCAGTGAAAAAGAGAGTAATTAGTACTAAGAAAATAACTGCTAAACCTTCAATATCAACTAGAGCTACTGGTCTTACAAAGCTAGTAGTTATAGGTTCTTCGACTGGAGGGCCTAGAGCTTTAAAAGAAGTGGTAACATTATTACCTGAAGATTTAGATGCTGCAGTTTTAATCGTTCAGCATATGCCTCCAGGTTTTACTACTTCTCTAGCCCAAAGGTTGGATAAATTATCTGATATTAGAGTTAAAGAAGCGGCAGAAGGAGATCGATTAGAGAAGGGGCTTGCTTTATTAGCTCCAGGAGATTATCATATGACCATCGAAAATGGGCAGGTTAAATTGAACCAGAATCCAAAGGTTCATAATGTTCGTCCTGCTGTCGATGTGACCATGGAGTCTATTGCTTATGACTATAATTCTAATACTGTTGGAGTTATCTTAACTGGTATGGGTAAAGATGGAGCAGAAGGTATGAAGTTGATTAGAGATAATGGTGGTAAGACTATAGGTCAAGATGAAGAGACCTGTGTAGTCTATGGTATGCCTAAAGTAGCTTATGAGATAGGTGGAGTAGAGGTGGTTAAGCCTATTGATAGGATTGCTGAGGAGATTGTTAGAATGGTAAATTCATAATATAGATAAAGAGGAGATAGTCACTGCTATCTCCTCTTTTTTTATTTTAGTCTTATTATTTTTATCTTCTAATGGATATATTGCGATACTTTAGTAATCAGTGATGAGTGGCGGGTAACAGGTAATAAGTAAGTTCTTTACTAGTTACTCGTTATTCATTACTGTATTTATTACTCTTTTTCTAATCTAGGTACTCTAATAATCTTCACAAACTCATCATTATCGAGTTTTGCCTGAGAGTACATAGCACCTAAGCGTTTGGTCTCTGTAATATCGCTAACCTCTATTTCGACTATCTCTCCATTATCACTGACTAAGATGATTTTATCATCGGTCTTAGCAGTTAGAATTTCCAGTAATTTATATTTATCATTGGACATAGTCTTTAATCCTTTTCCATTTCTTTTCTGCAGAGTATAATCTTCAACTGGGCTTGCTTTTCCACGTCCTTCTTTGGTAATAGAAAGGACTAATGAAGAATCTTCAATTATATTAAAGCTAATGACCTTATCACCTTCATCTAAGTTAATTCCTTTACTACCTTTGGTATTACGTCCAGTATCAGTGATCTCTTCTTCCTTGAAGTGGATAGTATAGCCTTCTTTAGTACCTAATAAGATTTCTTGCTGGCCATTGCTAACGGCAGCGCCAATTACTTCATCACCTTCATTTAAATTGATTGCCTTAATAGATGAGATACTACTTTCATATTCTTCACCTTTGGTCTTTTTAACTAAGCCATCTTTAGTAGCAAGCATAATATAGTTCTCTTTAGCGTAATCATTTAGCATAATAACTCCAACAATATGTTCATCCATCGGTAACTTTAAGTATTGATTCAATGGGTCACCAGTAGACAAGCCATGATGTTCTGGGATCTCATGGGATGTAATACTATAAGCCTGTCCTTTATCGGTAAAGAATAAGATTTGGTCTAAGTTTCTTCCAGTTACTATATTGCTGATGAAGTCATTTTTAGCAGAGCGAACATTATCTAGACTATCTGTTTTCTTAATATAATTGCGATAGGAGAGGGAGATAACTACATCTTTATCCTTAATTAAATCCTCCTTCTCAATTTCGGCTTTAGAGTCATCGGCTAATATCTTAGTCTTACGTCTATCACCATACTTTTCTTTAATTTCTAGCAGTTCATCTTTAACGATATTATCTAGAATATCATTATTGTTTAGAATTGATTTTAGATAGTTAATCTTCTCCCGAATCTCTGCTAAATCCCCTTCTAATTTATCAATTTCTAAGCTGACTAGGCGCTGCAATCTCATATTTAAGATAGCTTCTGCTTGTTTTTTGGTTACTTCTAGTTCCTTTTTTAGATTTCTTTTGGCTTCTGGGGTAGATTTAGAGCTTCTAATAACTTTGATTACCTTATCCAAGTTATCGGTAGCTTTTTTAAGCCCAATTAAGATATGCTCTCTAGCTTGTGCCTTTTCTAATTGATGTTTAGCCCTTCTAGTAATTACTTCTCTTCTAAAGTCTAAGAAGTGTTCTAATATCTTCTTAATATTCATAACCTTTGGTTGTTGGTCTACCAAAGCTAACATGTTAATTCTCATATTAGATTGTAAGGAGGTATACTTATATAAGCGATTTAAGATTATCTCTGGATTTGCTTTCTTCTTCAATTCAATTACAATTCTAAGTCCTTCCCGATCACTCTCATCACGAATATCACTGATATTATCAATTTTTCCTTTTTTAACGGTATCAGCCATCTCTTCAATCAATTTAGCCTTACTTAATTGATAAGGTATTTCAGTAATGATGATACTTTGCTTACCTCGACCTTCATCTTCAATCTTACTTCTACCACGAATGGTTATCTTACCTGTTCCAGTGGTATAAGCTGTCTTGATTCCATCGTTTCCAACAATAATACCTCCAGTAGGGAAGTCAGGTCCTGGAATGGTCTTCATCAGATCTTTAATACTGATCTCTTGATTATTTAATAGTTGAATTAAGCCATCGATAACCTCTGATAGGTTATGGGGTGGGATATTTGTACTCATTCCAACAGCAATTCCGTTAGACCCATTAATCAATAGGTTAGGAAGGCGTGATGGTAATACACTAGGCTCTTCTAAACTACTATCAAAGTTAGGAATAAAATCAACGGTATTTTCTTCAATATCCTGAAGTAAATCTTCTGAGATAGGTGCTAAACGGGCTTCAGTATAACGCATAGCCGCTGCACTATCACCATCAATTGAGCCAAAGTTTCCATGTCCATCAATTAATATATATCTTTGGTTGAAATTTTGAGCCATTCTAACCATAGCATTATAAACTGAGGCATCACCATGAGGGTGATATTTACCTAATACTTCCCCGACGATACGTGCCGATTTTCTATGGGGTTTATCAGGAACTAGCCCCAATTTCTTAGTTGCATATAGGATTCTTCTATGTACTGGTTTAAGTCCATCTCTAACATCAGGTAGAGCACGGTCTATAATAACACTTAACGAGTAGTTCAAATAGGAATTACGCATTTTGTCTTCAATAGCTACAGGTGTAATCTGTTTGTCTTTCATATCTATCTTCTCCCTTCAAAATTCTATTTTTAGTTGATAATTATTTACATATTTCTTTAGTAGCAAACAGTTAAAATCAATCAGTTAATTGCATCAAAGAGGTTTATGAAGTATAATTGATTATATAATCAATTATTAATACTCTAGATAAGTTAGTAGCAATTATAAAATCCTATGAAATATATCAAATTTGCTGATTGACAGTATTTATTATATCATTAAATTATAATTTGTAAAATAAATTACGCTTAACTCCTAACTACTAGTCATCACTCATCACTGTATTTTTAGAATAATATTTATTTAAATTGATTAATTTAGATATAAATAGGGTCAAATCAAGACTTATTATAGCTAATAGTTGCTATCAATTGATTAATGTGCTATTATAATAAATGTAATCATGATTTTTTACAAAAGATGGAAGTTGAAAGAGGTGTTAATATAATATGGCAGTAAATAGTCAATACAATGCAGAACAGATTCAAGTTTTAGAAGGTCTAGAGGCTGTTAGAAAGAGGCCAGGAATGTATATTGGCTCTACTGGAACTAAAGGATTGCATCATCTCGTTTGGGAGATAGTTGATAATAGTATAGATGAGTTTTTGGCAGGCCATGGAACTAAGATAGATATCACTATTGGGATAGGTGAAACGATAACTGTCCGAGATTATGGTCGTGGGATTCCAGTAGATATTCATCCTAAAAAGGGTTTACCAGCAGCTCAACTGGTATTAACTACCCTTCATGCAGGTGGTAAGTTTGATGGGGCTGGTTATAAAGTATCTGGTGGTTTACATGGGGTAGGTGTTTCAGTAGTAAATGCCTTATCAGAATGGCTTGAACTGGAGATATATCGTGATGGTCATGTGTATCGCCAAAGGTATGAGCGAGGGGTTCCAGTTACTGAGTTTGAAAAAGGTGAGAAGACTAAAGAGACAGGAACTCAGATTACCTTCAAACCTGATGAAAAGATTTTTGATGAACTTAATTTTAAATTTGAGACTTTAAGCACTAGATTACAGGAGTCTGCTTTCTTAAATAAGAATTTAGAAATAAATTTGCTTGATGAAAGAAGGTCAGAGGATAAGCAAGAGACTTTCTGCTATAGTGGTGGTCTGGAGGAGTTTGTTAAATATTTAAATGAAAGTCAAGATCCTTTGACTGAGGATATAGTTTATATTGAAGAAGAGCTTGATGATACTTATGTGGAGGTTGCCTTCCAATATAATAAGAGTTATAATGAAAGAATTTATACCTTTGCTAACAATATCAATACCCATGATGGTGGATACCATCTAACAGGGTTTAAAGCAGCTATCACCAAGGCTTTTAATAATTATGCTAAAGATAATAATCTTTTAAAGAAGAATGATCCAGCATTATCTGGTCGAGATTTACGGGAAGGATTAACAGCTGTAGTCAGTGTTAAGTTAACTGATCCACAATTTGAAGGGCAGACTAAGACTAAGCTAGGAAATAGTGAGATTAGAAGCACTGTAGAGAAGGTGGTTTATGAGTATCTCCGTTATTATTTGGATGTCAATCCAGCTACGGCTAAGAGTGTAGTCGAGAAGGCTTTAGAAGCAGTTAGAGCTCGTAAGGCAGCTAAAAAAGCTAGAGAGTTGACTAGAAGAAAAGGGGTTTTAAATAATAATTCCTTACCTGGTAAACTTTCGGATTGTAGTAGCCGCAAACCAGAAGAATGTGAGTTATACTTAGTAGAGGGTGACTCTGCTGGTGGTTCTGCAAAACAAGGGCGTAACCGTAAGTTTCAAGCCATCTTACCTTTAAAGGGTAAGATTATGAATGTAGAGCGGGCTAGGCTGACTAAGATTTTAAAGAGTAATGAGATTGCAACGGTTGTAACGGCTTTAGGTGCAGGGATTGGTGAAGAGTTTGACCTCAGTAAATTGAGATATCATAAGATTATTATTATGACCGACGCCGATGTTGATGGTGCTCATATCTGTACTTTAATTTTAACTCTATTCTACCGTTATATGCCTGAATTGATTGAAGCAGGTCATGTATATATCGCTCAGCCTCCTTTGTATAAGGTGACTTATAGTAAAAAGGAGAAGTATCTCTATACAGATAAGCAGTTAGAGAGATATATGGCTGATAAGGATAGAACCAAAGTGACTATTCAACGTTATAAAGGTTTAGGGGAGATGAATCCAGGTCAGCTCTGGAGCACTACAATGAATCCAGCCAATCGTAAGCTACAGAAGGTAGAGGTTGAGGATGAGATAATGGCTGATGATATTTTTAATCGTTTGATGGGTTCTAAGGCAAGACTGAGAAGAGAGTTTATTATGAAGAATGCTGATTTAGCTGATAATATTGATATATAAGGGGGAGTAGTCCGAGGTTTCGGACTACTTCTTTTTATATATTTGATAAAATCAAATATGATTTATACTTTTAGGTAATAGGTATTTTATGGATTGTTTGAGAGATGCTACTTCACCATAGTATAGGTTTCGCCTATAGGCGACCTACCTTTTTCCCATAGATGAAAAAATAGGCAAAAAATCATTTAAAAAGATGGGGAAAACGCTATGTCTATCTAAGGAATATTGGTTTGGATTCTAGTTTTGGTAGCTATCTAAGATTGGGAGAGGACTCAAAGACCGCTTTCGTTTCTTTAAGAGATTAAAAGATAAAATAAGCTTGATTGTAAAATCAAAGAATAAAAACAACTCAATTAAACCTGTACCTTAGAATACTCTAAGGTACAGGTTTTTTGGTATACTGATCTAATTATACAATTTCCTAAAATTTAACAGATAATTATAACGGTCAATCTTTATTATAGAAACAGGAAACCCCCAATACTTTATAGAACTCAATAAAATAACTAACAATTATAATCACTAAAAGGTGGTGCAAAGTTTGCAACTAAATTACATTGATTATTCCACAAATCTTTTTCAAGAAGTAATAGATAACACTAAGGCTAAGGTCTATGTCTTTGATAATAATCAGAATAAGATTCAAGCTAAGAAGTATTATCAGCAACCTTTCTTAGCTCAATCAAGTCTCTTTTTAACAATCTCAGAACTAAAAGAGAAAGTATTTACGAGTGATAAACTAGTGTTAAAAGAGGAGAAGCTGACTCTTATTTTTTATGAGTTATTAACCAAGAAAGATAAAGAGAAGCTAAAGGTAAATACTTACTATGATATCATTGATTTGTCGGCAGAGTACTTTAACTTTTATCAGGAATTGAATGAGTATAACATAGATATGATTGATAATTTAGCAGGCTGGCAGTTGGAAAAGTATCAACTTTTTGAAGAGTTAAGAGCAAGGTATATTGCTAAGCTAGAGAAACTAGCTTATACCGATAGAACTCTAGTCTATGATTTTGATAACTTCAATCCTATCTTCCTAGCTGACTATCAAGAGCTAGTTTTTGTTAATCTCCTAGAGAGTACCCCTAA
>Ga0163219_100432_pt1 | contig 11092 bp, 8 predicted proteins | sample MSEWel2016_04_06_FD_113150 | JGI IMG/M metagenome (GOLD analysis project Ga0163219, IMG submission 113150) | Subsurface microbial communities from deep shales in West Virginia, USA - MSEEL Well Study Marcellus 3H_2016_04_06 ...
GGTCGTCACCGCCGCCGCGGCGGTCTCCAACCAGGGCGGCCCCAGCTCCAACTTCACCGCGGGCGACATCGAGAACCTGCCCTCGATCAGCCGCGACCTGAAGGACATCGCGCGGATCGACCCGTTCGCCTCGATCGACCCGACGAACCAGGACGCCCTGTCTTTCGCCGGCGCCAACACCCGCTTCAACCAGCTGACCGTCGACGGCGTGCGCCAGAACGACGACTTCGGCCTGAACAACAACGGCTACCCGACCCAGCGGTCGCCGATCTCGCTGGACGCCATCGCGGCGGTGAACGTCTCGGTCGCGCCCTACAGCGTGATCAACAACGGCTTCACGGGCGGCCAGATCAACGCCGTCACCAAGTCGGGCGGCAACACCTTCTCGGGCACGGCCTTCTACGAGTACACCGACCAGGACCTGCGCGGTGACTCCATCGAGGGCGTGCCGTTCGGCGCGGCGTTCGAGGAGAAGGTCTACGGCGCCACGCTCGGCGGCCCGATCATCCGCGACAAGCTGTTCTTCTTCGGCTCGTACGAGAAGTTCGAGGGCGTCCTCGGCTTCGACGAGGGCCCGGCCGGCTCCGGCGCCTCGATCGAGATCCCGCGGATCACCCAGCAGGCGCTCGACACCTTCCGCGCCGACACCCAGCGGATCTACGGCTACGACCCCGGCGGCCCGGTCACCGGCGCCTTCCCGGTGGAAGACGAGAAGTGGCTCGGCAAGATCGACTGGAACATCACCGACAACCACCGCGCCTCGTTCACCTACCAGAACACCAAGGGCAACTCGTTCAACGGCTCGGTGTCCGACACCTTCGCCCAGGGCAACAGCACGAGCCAGCCGGCCATCGGCCTGGAGTCGCGCCAGTACAACAAGACCGAGGAACTGATCGCCTACCAGGTGCAGGTGAACTCGGACTGGACCGACGACTTCTCCACCGAGCTGCGCTGGTCGTCGAAGGAGACCGACACTACCCAGATCCCGCTGGGCGGCCTCTCTGTCGGCGAGATCATCGTGCGCGCGGCCGACCTGCCGGGCGTCCTGCCGGGCGGCGGCACGCCGGAAATCCGCTTCGGCGCGGACATCAACCGTCACGACAACTACCTGAACGTGAAGGTCGACACCCTCGAGGCGATCGCCCGCTACCGCCTCGGCGCGCATGACTTCCTGTTCGGCGCGCGCACCGAGAAGAACGACATCTTCAACGTGTTCGTGGCCCGCTCGCTCGGCAGCTACACCTTCAACAGCTACGCCGACTACCTGAACCGCCGGGCCTCGGCCTTCTCGCTGACCGGCGGCATCGACCCGGCCTCGGGCACGGTCCCGGCCACGCTCGGCACCGCCCGTCAGGGCGCCGCCGACTTCGGCTTCCGCCTGTCGTCGCTGTACGCCGAGGACCGCCTGCAGATCCTCGACAACCTCGATGTGACCGCTGGCTTCCGCTTCGACTGGTACTCGACGAACGACGCCCCGATCCTGAACACGGCCTTCGTGTCGCGTCAGGGCTTCGCCAACACCAAGAGCCTCGACGGCGAGTCGGTGTTCCTGCCCCGCGTGTCGTTCAACTACGACCCGACCGACCGGCTGAACATCTCGGGCGGCTTCGGCCGGTTCTCGGCCACGGGCCTGAACGTCTGGATCTCGAACTCCTTCTCGAACACCGGCGTCAGGCAGACCAACGCCATCTGCGGCGCGGCGCCGTTCACCAACGTCAGCCTCACGGCGGCGCCGGCGGGCTGCACCTTCACCCCGCGCGGCGGCGACGTGAACGCGCTCTCGCCCGCGTTCCAGATCCCGACCACCTGGAAGGCCAACCTCTCCGTCGGCTACGAGTTCGATCTCGGCCGGTTCGGCGACGGCTGGCTGGCTCAGGTCGACTTCCTGAAGTCGTTCAACGAGAACGCGCTCTATTGGTACGACGCCCGCGCCATCCAGACGGGCGTGGCGCCGGACGGCCGTCCGGTCTACGGCCGCACCACGGTCGGCGACCTGACGGGCAACCAGGGCGACTTCCTGCTGCGCAACATCGACAAGGGCGGCTCGGACTCGGTGGCCTTCACCGCGGCCAAGGACTGGCGTGAAGGCTGGTTCGACGGCCTGACCTTCCGGTACACCTACACCTATACGGAAGCCGAAGACGCCAACCCGATGACGAGCTCGATCGCCTCGTCGAGCTTCACCCGCTTCGCCAGCTCCGACCCGCAGCGTCCGCCGGCGGCGACCTCCGACTACGAGGTCCGCCACCGCCATGCGCTGAACCTGGCCTATGCGAAGAAGTTCTTCGGCGACAACGAGACCTCGTTCACGATGTTCGCCCAGCACCGCTCGGGCCTGCCGTTCAGCTACACCTTCGCCAACAGCCGGACGGGCAACTTCGACAACGACTTCGGCTACTACACCTCGAGCTACTCGGGCCGCCAGGCGACCTCGAACGCGCTGCTCTACGTGCCGACCGCCAACGACCCGCGGGTCGTCTACGGCGCCGGCTTCGACGTGGCGCGGTTCCAGACCTTCCTGGAGAACTCGGGCCTCTCGAAGTACGCCGGCGAGATCGCGCCGCGGAACGCCTTCCGTCAGGCCGACGTGACCACCATCGATATCCGGATCAGCCAGGAGCTGCCGGCCTTCTTCCCGAACGGGGCGAAGCTCGAGGTGTTCATGGACGTCGAGAACCTCGGCAACCTGCTGAACGACGACTGGGGCGTGCTCGAGCAGTACGACTTCTCGCGGATGGTGCCGGTGGTGAACGTCAGCTGCATCGCGGCCGGCTCCACGGCCGCGGCCAACTGCGGCGCGCCGGGCGCCCGTTACCTCTACACCGGCACCGGCGCCGGCGGCGCCTTCCAGGAGCCGCAGCGCGCCTTCCGCCGCGACCAGTCCCTGTGGCAGGTCAAGTTCGGCGCCAAGTACAAGTTCTGAGCCTTACGGCCCGGACCGGACTGAGTTGGGGGGCGGCCGCAGCGATGCGGCCGCCCTTCTTCTTTGCGCGGGATGTCGCGGATGCTTGACGCGGGGGGCGCCGGGGGCCATCTGCGCCCGGCTTCGTTTCGAGAGGGCTGGATGAGCTTCACCGTACCTGCCGAGTGGGCGCCCCACCGGGCCATGTGGCTGGGCTTCCCGAGCCACGCGGACCTCTGGGAGACCGATCTCGACGCCGCCCAGGCCGAGGTGGCTGCGCTCGCCCGCGCGCTCGCGGGTCCGGGCGGCGAGACCGTGCGCCTGATGACCGGGCACGACGATGGCGAGGCCGCCGCCCGCCGGATGCTCGGCGACGTCGCGGGCATCGAGATCGTCCCCGGCCGCTTCGGCGACATCTGGCTGCGCGACACCGGCCCGATCTTCGACAGCCGGGGCCGCGCCCTCGGCTTCCGCTTCAACGGCTGGGGCGGCAAGTACGACCTCGAGCACGACGACACCGTCGCCGCCCAGATCGCCCAGGCCGCGGGCGCCGAGCTGGTCGCCCACGACTTCATCCTGGAGGGCGGCGCCGTCGACCATGACGGCGAGGGCACGGTGCTGACCACCGGCCAGTGCGTGCTGAACCCCAACCGCAACGCGGGCTGGACGGAGGCCGTCGCCGAGGCCGCGCTCGCCGAGGCGCTCGGCGCCAAGAAGGTCATCTGGCTGGGCGAGGGCCTGCAGAACGACCACACCGACGGCCACGTGGACAACCTCGCGCGCTTCGTGGCGCCGGGCGTCGTCGCCGTGCCCGTGGCCTGGGGGAAGGGCGACCCGAACGCCGAGGCCTATGACGACGCCGCCCGTAGGCTCGCCAAGGCCACCGACGCCGCGGGCCGCGCCATCAAGGTGATGCGCATCCCGTCGCCGGGCTGGGTCGAGGGCGACGATGGCCGGGCGATCCCGGCCAGCCACATGAACTTCCTGATCGCCAACAAGGCGGTCATCGTGCCCATCTACGAGCAGCGTCCCGGCGAACTCGCCGTCCAGGCGCTGGAGACCCTGTTCCCCGACCGCCAGGTGATCGGCCTGCCCTCCATGGCCACCCTCACCGGCGGCGGCTCCTTCCACTGCATCACCCAGCAGGAGCCCGCCTGATGACGCGCAAGATGACGGTCGCCGCCATCCAGACCTCCTACGGCGACGACCTGCAGGCCAACATCCGCAAGACCGCCGACTTCATCCGCGAGGCCGCGGACAAGGGCGCGCAGGTGATCCTGCCCTCGGAGCTGTTCCAGGGCCCCTACTTCTGCGTCGCCCAGGAGGAGCGCTGGTTCGCCACGGCCAGGCCCTGGCGCGAGCACCCGTGCGTCACCGAGCTCGCGCCCCTGGCCAAGGAGCTGGGCGTCGTGCTGCCGATCTCGATCTACGAGCGCGAGGGCCCGCACTACTTCAACAGCCTCGTCATGGTGGACGCGGACGGCAGCCCCATGGGCGTCTACCGCAAGAGCCACATCCCCGACGGGCCGGGCTACATGGAGAAGTACTACTTCCGCCCCGGCGACACCGGCTTCAAGGTCTGGGACACGAGGTTCGGCCGCGTCGGCGTCGGCATCTGCTGGGACCAGTGGTACCCGGAATGCGCCCGGGCCATGACACTGATGGGCGCCGAGGTCCTGCTCTATCCCACGGCCATCGGCTCGGAGCCGCACGATCCGACCCTGGACACCGCCGCCCCCTGGCGGCGCGCCATGCAGGGCCACGCGGTCTCCAACGTCATTCCGGTGGTGGGCGCCAACCGGACGGGCTTCGAGCCCTGGGCGAACTATCCCAACGGCGGCCAGCAGTTCTATGGCTCGTCCTTCATCGCCGACCACCGGGGCGACCTGGTGGCCGCCTTCGGCCGCGAGGACGAGGGCGCGCTGGTCGCCGAGTTCGACCTCGACTTCCTGGCCACCCACCGCGCCGCCTGGGGCTTCTTCCGCGACCGGCGCACCGACCTCTACGGGGCGCTGACCAACGCCCGGCCCGCCTGAGGGATGAGGGGGTGATCGAGACCGAACGGCTCATCCTGCGGCCCTTCCGCATCGCGGAGGACCGGGAGCCGTTCGCGGCGCTCAACGCCGACCGCCGTGTCGCCGACTGGCTGGGCGGCCCGCTGACCCGCCAGCAGAGCGACGCGCTGATCGACCGGATCAACGGCCACATCGTCGAGCACGGCTTCGGGTTCTGGGCCGCCGAGCTGAAGGCGGAACGGCGGCTGGTCGGCGCGATCGGGCTGCAGGTGGTGCGGGCCGACGCCCTGCCGCTCGGCCCGGCCATCGAGGCCGGCTGGAGGCTGGCCTACGACGCCTGGGGGCAGGGGCTGGTCACCGAAGGCGCGTCGGCCGCGCTGGCCTGGGCCTTCGCGCGCCTGCCGATCCCCGAGGTCGTCGCCTTCACCGGGGCCACCAACCTGCGCTCCCAGGCCGTCATGCGCCGCATCGGCATGACCCCCGACCCGGCCCGCGACTTCGACCATCCCAGGCTTGGCGCCGACCACCCGCTGCGCCGCCACGTGGTCTACGCGATCGCGCGGCCCTAGCCGTCAGGCCTCGCATCCCGCGGCCGCGGGCGCCGCGGCGATCTCCCGCCGGGCCCTGGCCATGTCGGCGTTGAACGCCGGCTCGGCGTGCAGGCGCGCCACCATGCCCGACGCGAGCGTGCGCCCGGCCTCGATGTCGCTCATGTAGTGCACCCCGCAGATCGCCCGGCTCTCGCCCATCTCGCGGCCGGCGACCAGCAGGCGGTCGGCGCGCTCGGGCGCGAGTTCGGTGAGCAGCAGGCCCCAGGTCCAGCCGACCATGGCGTGGCCGGAGGGATAGGAGGCGTTGGTCTTCATCCACTCTGCGCGGGCGATGCAGATCGGCTTGTCGTTGCCGACCGCCGGCCGCAGCCGCCCGTAGTGGTTCTTCGGGACATTGCCGACATCGCGGACGTCGAGCTCGATGCGGTGCAGGATGCGCCAGGCGGTGGGCGTGCGGGCCTCGCTGAGCTCCTTGCCGAGCGCGCAGGAGAACCGCTTCAGGGCGCCGCCCTGCCAGATCTCGTTGTCCTCGATCGCCGCCTTCCAGCGCGGCGTGCCCTCCAGCGCGCGGGTCTCGTCGTACATCGCCCGCTCCGCCCGGCCCTGGGCCGAGTCCGGCGCGGCGGGCGGCGGCAGGATCGCCTTCCCGTCCAGGGCGTCCTTCGGCAGGTAGCCGCTCAGCTTGGTGGGGACCGGCCCCGCCCGCGCCGCGTTGACGGCGGCGGCGGGCGGGGAGGGCGCGTCGGTGGCGCAGGCGGCGAGCGCGACGAGCGCCGCGCAGAGGGTCAGGTTGCGGATCAACGAAGCTTCCTAGGCGCGAAGGACGGTCTTGCCGTTCTTGATCACGGTGGCGTTCCGCTCCTTAACCCGCGCCTCGAACGAAATCACCGTCCCGTCGCGCCAAAGGTCCACGGTGATGGTGTCGCCGGGGAAGACGGGCGCGGAGAACCGCGCCTGATGGCTGAGGATCTGGTTCGGGTCGTAGCCGGTGATCGCCTGCAGCACCGCCCGGCAGGTGATGCCGTAGGTGCACAGCCCGTGCAGGATCGGCACGGGGAAGCCCGCGCGCTTCGCCACATCGGGATCCGAGTGCAGCGGATTGCGGTCGCCGTTCAGCCGGTAGAGCAGGGCCTGGTCGGGCCGGGTGTCGATGTCCACCGACAGGTCCGGCTTGCGCGAGGGGACCTGGTGCGGCTCGGGCGCGCCCTCGGCCGGGCCGCCGAAGCCGCCGTCGCCGCGCGCGAAGGTCGAGCCGGTCAGGGTGGCCACCTTCTCGCCGTTCTCGTCCTTCCAGACCGTCTCGTTGACGATCACCGCGCCCTTGTCCTTGCCCTTGTCGTAGGCGCCGACCGTGCGGCTCTCGGCGGTGAAGGTGCCGGAGACCGGGAGAGGCTGGTGCAGCTCCACCTTCTGCTCGCCGTGCACCACCATCAGGAAGTTGATCTCGCTGACCCGGCGACCCTCCGGCACCTGCGGCGGGGAGCGGCCCTGGCGGCCGCCGGCCGCGGCCAGCACGGTGGCGGCGGTGGGCACCACCTTCAGGTTCTTCTCGTAGGTGAAATCGAGCTCGCGGGCGTCCAGCGGGTCGCGGCCCATGCCGATGCCGAGGGCATAGAGCATCACGTCCTTGTCGCCGTAGCTGAAGGTCCTGGGCGCGGTCTTCTGCTCCAGGATGTCCGGGTAATAGATCGGCATGAAATATCCCTCCCTTATCAATGGACGGATTGAAGACCCGCGCGCGCGCCTCCGCAAGCGCCGCGCGGCCGGGGCATTTGCCGCCCCGTTATCGATGGGCTAGAAGCGGCGACCTCGTGCGCGCGGGGCTCCGCTGCGTCCAAAGATTTCGAAGGCTTCCATGACCACCACGACCCAGCCCGGCCTCGGCCAGATCACCGGCAACGTCCTCTTCTATTCCCAGCCCGAGCCGCTGACGCCGGAGCTGCACGGCAAGCTCGGCGTGAAGCGCATGGACGGTCCGTTCAGCTTCGCCCGCGTCGGCCACGCCATACCGCTGACGGTGGGCGAGTTCCCGCTGGCCGCCGTCACCGGCCCGATCATCTTCGTCGGCGACGAGAAGCTGCCGATCGCGGTCATGGGCCTGAACGCCGGCGAGAACATGTTCGTCCGCGACAACGGCATGTTCGAGCCGGGCGTCTACATCCCGGCCTATGTGCGCCGCTATCCGTTCGTGTTCGCCAACGACCAGGCGAACAACCAGATGGTGCTCTGCGTCGACCGCAAGGCCGAGTTCATCGTGGAAGGCGGCGACATGCCCTTCTTCGAGAACGGCCAGCCGAGCGAGTACACGAAGAACTGCATCGAGTTCTGCAACAACTTCGAGATCGAGCGGCAGCGCACCCTGTCGTTCGTGCAGATCCTGAGGGACCTCGACCTGTTCGAGCCGAAGACCGCCAACTTCACGCCGATGAACCCGGACGGCACGCCCGGCCAGCCGCAGAAGATCGCCGACTACTTCGGCGTCTCCGAGGACAAGCTCAACAAGCTGCCCACCGACAAGCTGGTCGAGCTGCGCGACAACGGCGCCCTGTCGCAGATCTACGCCCACCTGCTGTCGCTGGTCGGCTGGGACCGCCTGATCGCGCTCGCCATGGCCCGCGCCCCGCAGGAGCCGGTCGCGGCCAACGCGTAAGATCCAAGGAAAACGACCTTCTCCCCCTGCGGGAGACGGTGGCCTGCGCAGCAGGCCGGATGAGGGGTCTCGCGGCGTCGCCGGAGGCCCCTTCTTCGTATCCGCCCTAGCGCGCGAACACGCTCCGGGTCAGGCACGAGAAGACCAGCCGTCCGGCCTCGTCGAGCAGGTCGTGCTGGCAGATCACGATGCCCTTGCCCTCGCCGACCGGGTCCTTGGCCATCACCGTCATGCGGCCGCGCAGCAGCTCGCCGGCCGGCGGGTTGCGCATCCAGCGCAGGGCGTCGACCCCCAGCCGCTTGATCTGCGGCCAGTCGGTGTGGGCCACCGCATCCAGGCGGGCCCAGATCGCGTAGACCATGGAGTCCGGCGCGCCGCGGTCCAGCGTCCAGCCGGGCGTGAACGCGCCGACGAACGCCTCCAGCGCCTCCGGGTCCACGGCCGCTGCGCCGAGCGGGACCACCTGGCCGATCTGGATGTCGTCGAAGGCTGCGGGCACTGGGCGGGGCTCCGGGAAGACGGGAACGGGATTCGGCGATGATGGGGCTGCGGCGTTTGCGAAGTCGAGCCCGCTTTGCGCTTGGCGCCCCGCCGCGCCATATAGCGGGCAGGTCGACGGTGCCGATTGGCGGGGCGGATAGGCGGATGATGCGTTTCCTGGCGGGCCTGTTCATGGCGCTGGCCTTTGTCGCGCCGGCCGCGGCCCAGCCCGTCGACACCGGCCACCTGGAGGCCGAACTGGTGGCCCAGGCGCGCGGGATCGCTCCCGGCCAGACGATCCACGTGGCGCTCCGCCAGAAGATCGACGACGGCTGGCACACCTACTGGCGCAACGCCGGCGACTCCGGCGAGGCGACCCGCATCGAATGGACCTTGCCGCCGGGCTGGACCGCCGGCGAGTTCGTCTGGCCGACGCCGCACCGCCTGCCGGTCGGCCCGCTCGTCAACTACGGCTACGAGGGCGAGGTCCTGCTGCCCATGGCGCTGACCGCGCCGGCCGACGCGCAGCCGGGCGCCACGGCGACGCTGAAGGGCAAGGCCTACTTCCTGGTCTGCGAGGAGATCTGCATCCCCGAGGAGGCCGAGCTCCAGCTCGCCCTGCCGGTGGTCGCCGCGCCCGCGCCGGCCGATCCCAAGTGGGGCGCCGCCATCGGCAAGGCCCTGGCCGCCGCGCCGAAGCCCGCCGGCCTGACCGCCGCCTTCGAGAAGCGCGGCCCCCTGCTGGCGCTCGCCGTCACCGGCGCCCCGCTGAAGGGCGCGGACGTCGCCGAGGCCTACTTCTTCCCCTTCGCCTCCACGGTGATCGACCACGCCAAGCCCCAGCCCATCGAGCGCGGGCCCGAAGGCCTCACCCTGACCATCACGCCCGGCTACGACTTCCAGTCCGGCGCGGGGCCGCAGACCCTGGCCGGCGTGCTCTCCCTCGGCGACCGCGCCTACGAGGTCACAGCCGCGGCCGGGCCCCTGCCGGCCGGCGCGTCCGGCCTCGGTCCGCCGCCCGTCAAGGTGACCGGCGCCGCGGGCGGCGGCCTGGGCCTGCCGATGGCGGCGCTGTTCGCCCTGCTGGGCGGCCTCGTGCTCAACCTGATGCCCTGCGTCTTCCCGATCCTCGCCATGAAGGCCGCCTCGCTGGCCGGCCACGCCCACGAGCAGGCCGCCGCGCGGCGCCAGGGCCTGGCCTTCGGCGCGGGCGTGCTGGTGACCTTCCTGGCCCTGGCCGGCGTGCTGATCGCCCTGCAGGCGGCCGGCTCCGCCGTCGGCTGGGGCTTCCAGCTGCAGTCGCCGCCGGTGGTGGCGGGGCTGGCGCTCCTGATGCTCGCCGTCGCCCTCAACCTCTCCGGCGTGTTCGAGGTGGGCGGCTCCCTGCAGGGCGCGGGCGCGGGCCTCGCCTCCCGCCGCGGGCTCACCGGCGCCTTCTTCACCGGCGTGCTGGCCGTGGTCGTGGCCGCTCCCTGCACCGCGCCCTTCATGGCCCCGGCGCTGGGCTGGGGCCTGACCCAGCCGCCAGCCGCGGCGCTCGCCGTCTTCCTGGCGCTGGGGATCGGCTTCGCCCTGCCGTTCGTGGCGGTGTCGTTCGCGCCCGCCCTGCTGGCCCGCCTGCCGAAGCCGGGGCCGTGGATGGACGTGTTCAGGAAGGCGCTGGCGTTTCCGATGTACGGCGCGGCCGCCTGGCTCGTCTGGGTGCTGGCCCAGCAGGTGGACGCCGCGGGCCTCGCCCGCATCCTGGCGGCGGGCGTGATCCTGGCCGCCGCCCTCTGGCTCGCCGGGCGGGCGCAGCGCGGCCGCCTCGCCGGGCGCGGCTCGGCCGTCCAGGGCGGACTGGCCGCAGCGTTCGTCATCCTCGCCGCCGCCATCGCGCTCTGGGAGGACTACGCGCCCGCGCCGGCCCCGGGCGTCGCGAGCGCCTCGGCGGCCGTCCCCTACGAGGCCTACAGCCCCGAGCGGCTCGCCGCCCTGCGGGCCGAGGGCCGGCCGGTGTTCGTCAACTTCACCGCCGCCTGGTGCGTGAGCTGCCAGGTGAACGAACGCGTCGCCCTCTCCAGCCCGAAGGTGGCGAAGGCCATGGCCGACGCCGGCGTCGCCTACCTCAAGGCCGACTGGACCCGGAAGGACGCCGCCATCGCCGCCGAGCTCGCCCGCCACGGCCGGGCCGGCGTGCCGCTCTACCTCGTGTATGGCGCGGGCGGCGGCGACGGCGTTATCCTGCCCAACATCCTGACCGAAGGGGTGGTGGTCCGCGCGCTGGAGACCGCCGCCCGGGGTCGCTGACCGCCGCCACGAAGGAGCCCGCCGATGCCGCTTCGCCGCCGCGCCCTCCTAGGCTTCGCCCTCTGCGCGATGATCGCCGCGCCCGCCGCCGCCCAGCCGCAGCTCGGCCAGCCCGCGCCCGCCTTCTCCGCCCTCGACGCCGACGGCCGCACCCGCACGCTCGCGGAGTTCAAGGGCAGGACGGTCGTCCTGGAGTGGACCAACA
>Ga0163219_100433_pt1 | contig 11086 bp, 7 predicted proteins | sample MSEWel2016_04_06_FD_113150 | JGI IMG/M metagenome (GOLD analysis project Ga0163219, IMG submission 113150) | Subsurface microbial communities from deep shales in West Virginia, USA - MSEEL Well Study Marcellus 3H_2016_04_06 ...
CAGCTTTTCAATTCGTGCCGCTCGGCTTTGCCGCTTGCTTGCAAGAATTCGTGAAATTCGTGGATCCAAAACAAGAAATGGCGTAGCCATTTTGCGTTTAATTATTGGAAAATATTTTGCCAAAAAAAACACGAATATAAGGAATAAGACACTACGTTTTTTCAGGGCAAGCCTGAAAAAAAGCCCCTACATGAGATTTAGTCAACTTAAACAACATGTTGGTTAGTTTTATGCGCTAAGCGCCTAAGATTTTTGCTGCACCACGCTATACTTTTTGAGTTGTAGTCGGTCCCATAACAAGACCATTTCTCACCCAACAAAACCGGAAGATGTCGGATAATGCGGCTCGGCCACATCCCCAATCTAAAATATTCCCCGATTCCCGCGTGAGGAGATTGCGGATTTTCGCCACAACCCAACGAGCAGAATCAATGCTTTCGGTAAAGTACTTGTGATAATTAATCTGGAATGATTCATATATCAAATAGTCGGGCGGAAGTTTAACACCGGGATTTGCCTGCCGGAAGGAGCGGTTAATTTTCCGGTTTCTAAATCTCTGATAAAAATAGCGCATCCAGTCTGCAAAATATATCAACCTTAACTTTCTTAAAAAATTGAGTGTAGTATAAAAAGGTATATTTTTGCCAAAATCAAGGCTTTGAAATTTTTTGCACCGGAGTTAACCTGTTGTTAATGAGGATTCAAAAAATTTCATTAACGAAGAGTTTGGCAATAAAGATGCTTTTTAGACTGGGCTCAAAATTGGAAATTGACCCTTTTCTCATAGATAAAACATTTTTTGAAAGTTACCCTGGCATTCAACATCTCCAAAAATACATTTTTTTAAGGAATAGCTGTTATCTTTGCCCTTCTTCTAAAATTTCAAAAAATGATAATACTCGATCATCCATACGTCTCCCAAATACTGGAAGAAACTATCCTAAAAAACAGCTTTCCGGTTCTTAAAAACAAGGCATCCGAAGAATTAAAACTCAGAGAAGACCTCCCGTTCTTAGACGACCACGCCTTTGCTGAGGCCATAAAAGGGAAAGATTTCCCATTGGTTTATACCAATTCCGAAAATTCCATTGAATGGATTAGCCGGCACCTCGATTTCACGCCCCTGCCAGAACTTATATTGAACTTTAAGGACAAAGTAAAATTCAGAAGACTGATAGAGAGCATGTATCCGAATTTCTTCTTCAAAGAGGTCAGTTTTGATGATTTGGAAAAGATATCTCCCGAAAAGCTCCCCTACCCCTTCATCATCAAGCCGTCCGTAGGTTTTTTCAGCATTGGGGTGCATGTCGTAAACAATGCTGAGGAATGGGTTAAAGTGGTGGCTAAACTAAAATCTGAAATCGATTCTCTGGGCCGCAACTTCCCGGGCGAAGTGATTAACGTCTCCAATTTTATTCTTGAAGAAATTATTCCGGGCAATGAATTTGCGGTAGATGTCTATTACGACAAAACCGGAAAACCTGTGGTTCTGAACATCCTGAAACATTTATTTTCTTCTGCAGAGGACGTAAGCGACAGGGTTTACATCACCTCAAAACAAATTATTGAAGAACACCTTGAATCATTTACACGGTTCCTGAGCAAGATGGGAGAGCTCATTGAGTTACATGGTTTCCCCATGCATATTGAGTTCAGAGTAGATTCAAACAACCATATAATCCCCATTGAAGTAAACCCCATGCGTTTTGCCGGATGGTGCGTCACCGATATTGCCTGGTATGCTTTCGGAATTAATGTTTATGAATATTTCTTTGAGCAAAAACAGCCCGACTGGAAAGCCATTCTGAAAGATAAAAACGATGACCTCTTCAGCATGGTGGTTGCTGATTTACCCGGTGACATCCCGGCAGAACAAATCAGGGAAATCGACTACCAGAAGTTTCAAAACTATTTTGAGAAGCCACTGGAATTAAGGAAAATCGATTACAAGAAGCATGGCGTTTTCGCTTTTCAATTTGCACAAACCAGCTTTAAAAACAAAAAAATACTTGACGATATTCTCAAATCGGATCTTAAAGAATTTCTTGTCCTGAAAACTCATTAGTGGCGATTTAAAATAATTGAACCATATAAGACATCTAAAAAAACCTGTTCAAAATAAAAACTTTCAAGCTGCTTCAGACCGACTTTGGCAGGTGAGCCTAAAAACAAGGTTGTTTTAAAATAATTCGGAACCCATACAATTTTTTCCCGTACAAACTGAACAGACTTCCCTCCCCGCCATTAATTTAATCGGTGAAACACAAACTACTTTTTATGAAAAAACTTTTTCTACTCCTGCCTTCCCTTATTCTGTTTGCTTGTCAGCCCACACAAACCCCCTCCGGACTCAAAGAGAATGCCACATTCCCTGTAGGAACCGCCATCCGGGCTCACCAAATCATCAACGACAGCGCAATGCAAACTGTAGTAGCTGAAAACTTTAACAGCATCACCCTGGAAAACAGCATGAAAATGTATGCGGTTCATCAGTCGGAAAATGATTACAACTGGGATCACGTGGATGATGTGGTCGATTATGCTCAACAAAATCAAATCCGCCTTCATGGTCACGCCTTCATCTGGCACTCGGGAACACCCCGCTGGATACACGAAATGGCTCCGGACAGTGCGAAACTTGACCAAATCATGGAAAATTACATCCTTACTTACGGCAATCGTTACAAAGGAAAAGTTGCCGGATGGGATGTAGTTAATGAAGCATTGCTGGACAACACCGGAGAATACAGAAAATCCATCTGGTACGAAACCATGGGCGAAGGTTATATTGCCCGTGCATTTGAACTGGCTCATCAGGCCGCTCCCGAAGCAGTTCTGTTTTACAATGATTTCAATATTGAGCGGGACACCGTAAAACTGCATGCCATGCTGCGAATGGTGAATAAACTCGAAGCTCAGGGTGTGCCCATTTCAGGAATTGGTTTTCAAATGCACATCAGGATGGATACGGATGAAGAAACCATTGAATATGCACTAAAAAAAGCTGCTGAAACCGGTTTGCAAATTCATCTTTCGGAAATTGACATCATCTTCAACAAACATGACGATACCCCCGGGGGCGGAATACAGATTTACGACGAACTAACCGAAGAAATGCTTCAGGCCCAGGCGGACAAATACCAATGGCTTGCTGAAGCATACATCCGAAATGTGCCGGCAGCACAGCGTTATGGAATGACTGTGTGGGGATTTAGCGACAAACATTCCTGGATCCCATCGTTCTTTAATCTGAATGACTGGCCCTGCTTATTCGACGAAAACATGGAGCCCAAACCGGCCTATCACGGGTTTATGAAGGGATTGGGAAACTCCAAATAAAAATACTGCTATTATAATTAAAAAGGCTTCACGGATAGTGGGGCCTTTTTTGATGGCATTCATGCCAGGTAGTCAACAATGCAGAGCGGTCGTTCAGCCGTTATTTTATTGTAACCAAAGTATTGGTTGGAGTAGATTTTTGCTTTGTTACCAACCGGCCTTTATTCAATCTGTCATTGTTTTCATATTTGCTGCACCGTTCTTTCCGTGCGTTTGGGCGCGACGGGCTTGAAGTCTTTCCGAAGGCTTTCGGGATGCCTGTGAACGAAAGAACGGTGTGCGTCATAAGACTGAGTTTAATTCGAAACTATAATTATAATCAATCAGCTTTCTTTCTGTATGATTATCAATCCAGGCTTTTTCTTTATGACTGATTTCAATTATCTCGTTGGTCGATGTGTTTTTAAATCTTTCTGCAACCGGCTCTAATATTTTTAATTCATTTTCAGTAAACAATTCCTCATCAAAAGTCTTGTTTGGGTTTGGCTTAAATTGCTCTCCCGTGCCGCCATCGGCAAAATTGGTATAATAGATGTCTATTTCGTCTTTATTAGCTATATATTCAAAAATACTGTTGAAATTATTGGGTACAGGCCCCATTGGAATAGCCCTATACAGAACACCACTCATCGAAAAACCTGATTGTTTGTGCATGATAAAGTCAGCATAAAATAACAGTTTGTTCAACTTAGTTTTCCAGGGCTCAAGCTTTTGGGTGAAAAACACAACCATTTCAGAAAATTTCCTAAAATCAGGTGTTTTATATCCTGTTAAACTATTGGGAAAGCAAGTGCCAAAGAAGTAATTTTCCAATTGTTTTTCAAATTGGTTCTTCTTTTGTTCTTCCAATAAGATATCAATTGTTTTATGTGTCTTTTCAATAAATTTCTGGTCAAGTGTTGTGCAGTAATTAACCAATTTTTTAAACTCATGCGGGTCGTCAACTAACTGAATTAATTTGGCGTTTGATTGGTTTGGAACCTCACCACCTTCGTATTGCCGATATCCATTAGTACCAAAACCTAATATCTCGGACATTTTTGCTGCCGAAAAATTGTATTTTTCCCGAATTGAAATGATTTGTTCAGGAAATGGGATGTTGTATTTTACCCTGTATTGATTTACTAATTGATTGTAATTCAATTGGGCAAATGCATCATCCTCAAATTGTTCGCCTGTATCTTCGCATTTGTACGAATGAAATAACACCTTGAATTCGTCTTTGCGAAAACTCATGGTTCTCCACTCATTTACAATGCTCATTTCTTTACCTGTAAATGGACTTTTCATGATGTTTATTTTAAAAATGGATAATTCATAGAGTATTCGGCAATATGAAATGAAATACAAACCACTCTCTGTTGTTTTCATTTCCCATACTTACTTTGATATACACTTCTTTCTTTTTTACTTGCTTACCAAAAACCCACATAGGCAATATGCCATGCATTTTTTCGTCTAAAGGGCCTTGCGAATAATCTTCTGCTTTTAACGAACTTATAATTTCTTTACGTTTGGCAGGTGAAATTTCTAAATCGTGAAGCGTTTGTTGATTCTTGCCACGATCATCAAAAAACAGCATTCCGAAAATATCCATTTTCACCTTTAGTTCCTTTAAGTATGTTTCAACTTCTTGTTTTGATGCCATGTATAAATTGAATTCGGTGTAAAAATACGTTTATTTTTCTACATTATTCAACTTTAAGATTTGTTTTTTAATAATATTAGCCAATAAATCAAACTTTATAATTGTTTCTCCATGAATTAAATCTCCTGTCAATTTACTGAAATCATTGCATACAGCGCAAGCGAGTTGGCAAAAAAAGAATGTGTGAGGGTAAGACGAGACCCTCAATATGCTGTGACCTCCGTGGATAATCAGCCAAAATCTATCTTAAAAGGGGGCAACATTCGCCGGAATGGCAGTTGACTTTCATCTTAATTTGAAGTGAGATCTCCCTGATTATAGGGGGGCAGCTTGCTCCGGATTATCCAGGCACGTGCGACTTGACAATGTGTATGACTACGAAGCGTGGGCATTTACCATAATTTACTCTGCCATTGGTTTTATCATACTTTCTATAAATGCTATTTCTTCTTCAGTCAAGCCATATTTTGTATAAAGTTGTTTATCAATTTCAGGTATTGACTTACTCCAATCAATGTCTGACTTTAAAGAATAATCTTGATTAGGTACGAATTGCCAAACATTCTTGCTGTTGTCTTGGGTGACTTTCAATATTCCAAGCATCGCTCTTAAAAACTTTGTAAATAAATACTTTTGACAACCAATAGCTTTTTCTTCTGATTCGAAATTTCCTATTCCTATAAAAGATTGAGTATAGCCAGTATTAGGATTTGCAACTACTGGACTTGAAAGTGTTTCACCTAGCTGACCTGTTCCATTACTTTTGGGTAATAATACTTTAAAATTAGACTGTATTTCATGAGGTTCCAGATACTTGGAAGGTATGAATCTGAAATAACGTATATTGTTTATTAAGCCTATGATTTTAACAGAATCATCTTCCTGTTTTTTTTCAGTGAAAATTGAAAGTTGCTCAAATATAGATGTGGTTAATCTCTTCTCAGTGCCACCACTACCGATAATTTTTTTATATTCAGGAAAATCTTTGAACAGGACTTTAAGATTGAATTTATTCTGTGCATAAATAATAGAACTTATAGAATCAAAGTTTATTGATGAGGTTACTTTACCTTTAATAGAACTTAGTTCAGGATAGGATGTGAAGACACCAATCTCATTGAATTCCTGTTGTTTATCTCCAAATGTAACAGCAACACCGCCTTTAATATCAACATTAGGGAATATTTTGGTACTATCACTTTCGTACCATATAACCTTAAAATGCTTATCCTTTAGCATCCTATCGTTCCACTCCTTAGGAGTTTTACCCGCATTGAACAAAAATCTGCCTGGGGTGATGAATGTAAATTTATCTGAAATTTTAAAAGCGATGTCCATGAAAAGATGATAAATGGGTTTATCACTCGTTCCTTCGGTTGTTAACTGATAAGGCGGATTGCCTACTACTGCATTAAATTTCATGTTATTATCGTTATTAGCTTTCCAATAAGAATTTCCTTTTTTTATTTTTTCAACAAACTTGTCGGCACGGTCGGTTATTTGGCGAACCAAATCCTCAAAAAAGTGAGTATTAACATTTGAATTGCGAAACCCCACCAAAGTTCGTTTAGTAATACTTTTTGCCATGGGTGTTTTACAGAGGACAAACACATTTTCGGCTACTGTTTTATCCCAAAGTTTAAGCTGTTGGTCAATCGTTAAAGTATTTGGTTCTTTATCGGGATATATTTCTGATACACGCTTACGAAAAATACTGTACGCCACATACAGCGGATAAAGACCCGATTTTGAGTTTATTTCCAATATTTTAGCATCGGAAGAAAATACATTTTCGGTTACTTTACCTTGAGATACAAAACGAGGTTTATCAATGGTTTTCTCTTGGTTTTCATCTAAAAACACGTAACCACCCAAGCAATCGCCTAAGTGCATGTTTACCACCCGCCAAGGCGTCAACACGGTTTCTTTGTCGGGGTTACGGAAAGTGCCAAAGATTGAAGTTATTCGTTCAATTCGTTCTTCAATGGTTTGTTGGTCGGCTGCCCGGGCAAGTGCCCTAATGCGTTTACCTGCCGCCCTAAAAACATCGGGTTCGTAATATTTTTTGAATTTTAAAAAGGTGGGTTTATCCACGCCTTTAGGCATAAACTCCTCCCACGATTGGTCGTCAACTAATTCGGTAAAGTTGTCAATAGAAATTTCAGTTTCTTCGTTGTTTACATCGGCACCATAAATAAGCAATGGCATACGGATAGAAATACCACGAAGTATTGAAATAGCACTGTCGCGGTTTTTCTTTTTTTCTGATTTTTCAGCCAGCAATTGTTTTTCTTCCTCGCTTAACTCTGTTTTCTTTTTTTTCTTGGCAGTTTCAAGCTGTTCGTATTCTTCATCGGTAAATCCTTGCTTATTTACATCAATGTCGCCACTTTTGGGCATTGCCTTGGTGCTTCCAATAATCTTTTTAAGTCCGTCAAATTCTTCTAATTCAACCGACTCTAATTTCATCAGTTGGTCGTTGTTGTATAAATAGCCATCTTCAAAGCCATTTCGCACTACACGTTCAACATACACTTTTTTAAGCTGTTCGAGCATGCCGTTTACGTCGTAGCTAAGCATTTGGGAACCATGTACTGAAATTATCGGGCAGAAATTAAGGAATTCACCCATTATTTTACGGTCTTCGCCTGAGGTTTTACCAGCCTTTGCAGATACTTTTGCTGTTTCAGCAATCACCTTTAAAGTTCGGTCGGGTGCAAAGTCGAATACAAAACATTCCTCTTTCACTTTTCCGTTGATAGTTGCAGGTGTTTGTACACGGAAAATAGTCTGCATGTATGAAGATGCTGCGGTATTATGCGAACCCGAAAGCATAAAAACAGCTGTCCAAGCTTTTACAGACACACCCGTCGTTAATCGTCCGCAAGAAAGGGTAATAGTATAAGTTTCATGAGGTTTTTCTGTTATAGCATTCTCAACTTTTTTAAGTGCCTCTTCTTTAGACTGTTCTTCATCACCATCTCCAGCTACATTTACTACGTCAAACTGGCTAAAAACAGGATGGGATTTAAGCATTTTACTCAATGCTTTGGCTTCTTTCACACCAGGCACCATCCAAAGCGAATGACGAAAATTATCACGATAATCATCGGTAGAATATGGGTAATTACTTTCTACATCTTCCTTGCAGATTAGGTTTAGAAATGAAAGCACATCCTTGTGGTGAATAAAATTTCCTGTTTCATCAACTCTAAAAAACTCACGAAAATTAAAAGCAACTTCTTCATCAATAAAACCTGAAACAAGGTTTCCAATATCGTATGTGAAAATATTCAACTTGGGAAGTGATGCATAAGGGTTTGGGTCGCCAAAGTGGACTTTGTCCCAGTCTGCCTTGGCTTTTTGCTCCATCACATAATCCCAGGTATATATTTCTTCTTCCTTGTAATTATCTAAAAGGTTAAATGGCGTACCTGATAATTGAAGGACTTTAGTTCCGTTTTTTACTAGTTCGGACATTACATTTTTACCAAGTTCAGTCTGCGTGCCTTCGTGTGCTTCATCAACGATTATAAAATCCCAAAGCGTTGAAAAAATCTCGTTGTTTTTGTCAAAACTTCCTCCAACAAGTTCAGAGCCTCTCAGGTCTTGCATGGAAGCGAAATATACATATTTTGTTTTTCCCTCTTTACAACGTTTTTCCAGCGTATCAAAAGTATTTCCTTGGTTTTTAGAACCGTAAGCATACTCTGGCAAATCGTAAAATATTTTTCCAAAATCCTCGAACCATCCCTTATCAACAACAGGTCGATGAGTTAAAATAAGTGTTCTGGTAAAAAAATGTTCCTTGGCAACCTGAAGTGCCGACAGGGTTTTTCCGAAACGCATTTTAGCAAACCAAAGCATTTCATTGCTCTTTTTAAATTGCTTTTTGGTTTTTTCAATGGCATCTAATTGTTCAGGTCTGAAAATAACAGGATTTTGGGTAGTTGTAATTTCGCTGGCTTGTAATGAATCCTTTCCCTCTTTTACAGCAACAATTGCTTTTTTAACGGTTTCGAGGTCAGTTTCAAACCATTCATTGGCTTTATTTTTTGTGTCAAAAGTTTTTCTTTTAATTCCTGAACGCAATAAAACATTGTGAACCTCAGCATCAGAAAAAGCTTTAATTGTTCCTTTTTCAGCATAAAAAGATACTTCTGTGTAAAGTAAATCATAAGCAATGCCAGCCGTTTGAGTATATTGGTCAATACGTGCTTTTGCAGCTCTGCTTAATGCCTTACTATTTGGCTCTAACCCCCAAATATTTTCATTGTCAGAAGTAGCTTCGCCAACTTTTAGGCAACCTCGGTGTGCCTGGTCGTTAATCCGAAACACATAAATCAATTTAAGCTTTAGCGATGATGTGAATTTCATTATCTCATATTCTTTAGCAAATCAACAAACCTAATCTTTCGGCCTTTTTTTCCAGTTGTTAAATCCTTGTTAGACCAGTCTTTAATTAAACAATAAGTACCGTTGTGTCTCAAAATATTATTATCCATGCAACCTTTACAAAAACTATTTTCAGTTTTGACATTTCCAAAAAGGTCTTTATCGGTTATTGTAATCCCTCCACATGTGTTTGGAATAACACCTTTTAACCCATCCATTTGCCAAACATTCCATGTAATAATGTAGGCAATGTATTGGATAGACTTTAACAATGGTTCTTTCCCAAATTTCTCTTTATAGTTTTCAATAAATGTAACAAGCATAGTTTCTCTGGCAATTAGTAAGCTGTCGCCATGAAATTCAAAAGCATAAGTGCTTTTGTAAGCAATTTGAGCCCATTCAAGCCATTCTCCAGAGTTTTCTATATTTTCATTAATAACCCTGAGTTTTCTGTCTAATATTCCGATACGCTTCTCAATTGGAATAAATTTACCAGTTGTAGTATCATATCGGCTTGTAATATATGGTGCTTCGCCACAAGCCATTTCCAATCTTGTGTCACGCACATAATCCTTCCATGTTTTATTTTCGGGAAAAACTATTTTGTCTTTATTTACAGTCCATTTAAAATCGTTTGATTTTTCTAATTCTGTATTAAAAATATTTTCTCTTCCAAACCAAGCATTATCGATCAGATTATTTTGAGCATTGCAAATCCAAGAAGGAGTAAATACTTCTGCCATATCTTTTGACCTCGCTTGTTGAAGTATTAAATCTTTCTGTACTCTCGGCATTATAATACTGCCGTTTTCACCTGTAATTAGTTCAGATAAAATATGGGCATCGAAATGATAGTCTATGCCTAAATTCTCATAATTATCGGTAGCCCAAAAGATATTATTTTGGGTTGTATGGTCACGTAAAAGAATCTCAAGCACTTCGGGATATTGCTTAAGTATTTCATTTTCTAATATATCTATGTCAGTCTGCACTTAATCGTTTTCTTTATTTGATTTTAAAAGCTCCTTCACTTCAATGTCAAGGATATTAGCAATTTCATAAAGTACTTCAAGTCTCGGTTGCTGTCTGTTCTGTACATAACCATTCACCATATTGTAATTTTTCCAAATTTATCAGCCAGCCATATCTGCTTGATTCCCTTTTCTTCTAGTACTTCTTTTATTCGGTTCATTTCCGTATAAATTTGAATCACTAAAATACTTTTAATTTTTTCAACATCTCGTTTTTCAATATAATTTCTGTCAATTAACTTGTGAATCCGCGTGCGCAGGTAAAAATCGCACCAAGCATCACTGATTTTCGTTTTTTCTTCATGATAAAAAGCTTACGTAAGTTTTCGCTCTTACGCCTTTACGACAGTTATACCGAATATGAATTTTGTTGATTTTGCTTTTTGAGGCAAAATCTTACAAATTCTATATCGGCACCCTTAATCGGTCTAAGACCCCGAAGACAGTCCGCCTTACGGCTTGCCTGCCTCGCCATAGGATACGAAATCCAGGCGATTGGTACACTTTACCCGGAAGCTTCAACCGATAATGGTTCACCCTGTGAAAATTATATTTAGTCTTTGCAAGAAAACACCAACTACTGCCCCGAAGAAAAATCGGGGTAAACTGTTATTCTCGTTTTTGAATCAGTTATCCCGAAGTGGCTTTTGTAAGGTTTTTACCCTAAAAACCA
>Ga0163219_100434_pt1 | contig 11067 bp, 10 predicted proteins | sample MSEWel2016_04_06_FD_113150 | JGI IMG/M metagenome (GOLD analysis project Ga0163219, IMG submission 113150) | Subsurface microbial communities from deep shales in West Virginia, USA - MSEEL Well Study Marcellus 3H_2016_04_06 ...
GGGCGCCGGCGCTTCCCTCGGCGCGCTGATGCTGGGGGCCTGTGACCGGCTGAACGCCGATCCCCGCTTCACCGCGATGCTGCAGAGCGCCGAGGGCCTGACCCGCCGGACCCAGCGGCTGGTCACCGACCGCAAGGCGCTGGCGAGGGAATTCTCGCCGGCCGACATCTCGCGGGACTTCCGCGCCAACGGCACGCGCCACCCCGGCGGGCCCGAATACGCCCGGCACCTGGCGTCGAACTTCGCCGACTGGCGCATCCAGGTGGACGGGCTGGTGGAGCGGCCGCTGTCGCTGAGCCTCGCGGACCTCCGCGCCCTGCCGGCCCGCACCCAGATCACCCGCCACGACTGCGTGGAGGGCTGGTCCTCGATCGGCAAATGGACGGGAGCCAGGCTCGGGCCGCTGCTCGACCGCGCCGGGCTCAAGCCCGAGGCGCGCTACATCGTCTTCCACTGCGCCGACCAGCTCGGGGTCGGACCCGCGGGCATGTACTACGAGAGCATCGACCTGATCGACGCCTACCATCCGCAGACCCTGCTGGCCTACGAGATGAACGACCAGGTCCTGCCGGTGGCCCACGGCGCCCCGGTGCGCCTGCGGGTGGAGCGCCAGCTCGGCTACAAGCACGCCAAGTACGTCCACCGGCTCCAGGCCGTGGCCGACTTCGCGCACCTGGGCGGCGGCAAGGGCGGGTTCTGGGAAGACCGCGGCTACGAGTGGTACGCGGGGATCTGACCTAGTTGTCGCCGCCCTGGCCGAGGGCCCCGGCCAGCAGAGCGCCGATGCGATCGGTGGAGTCCGCGGCCTGGCCGAGCATGGCGAGCGGACCGGCGCCCGGACGGACGGCGGCGGACATCTGGTTGGCGGCGGACTGGGCCATGGCCAGCGCGGTCGCGCCCGCGCCGTTCCAGCTGGAGGCGGCGATCTTCTGGGCCCGCGCGTCCTGGTAGATGAAGCCGTAGGTCGGATAGGTGGACCCGCCGAGGTCGCGGCTGGGGTCGTACCAGACCTTCACCTGGCTCCAGTCGCCCTGGGGCGAGACGTCGATGATGGTGACGTCCTTCTCCACCTTGCCGCGCGAGCCGCCGATCGGCGACCAGTTGGCGTGGGTGATCTGCACCACGCGGTCGGTGAGCACCTGGCTCACCACGGCCACGTGGCCCAGGCGCATGCGCTCGGTGGGCTTGAAGCAGAGGACGGCGCCAGCCTTGGGCTGGAACCCGGTCTCGTACTTGCCGATCGCCTGCTGCCACCAGGTGCGCGCGTCGCCGAAGATCTGGATGCCCGAGAGCAGGCGCGCGAACGGCACGCACTGCCAGTAGGTGTCCGCGGCGGCGCTGACGGGGGCCATGCCGACGAAGGCGGCGACGGCCAGGGAACCCAGAAGGGTCCGCATCCGTTTACGCATACTTGGGCACTCCCCACGCAACAGCGAAAGGGATAACCCTAGCGTGCCTCCAGTGAAAAGAGGGTTTACGCGGCTGCGGCTAGCCGGCGCCGCACGTCATTGCGGGCCCGTCCGCCGGCTTGGGCGACAATATCCGACGCGACCAAGAGCTTAGAAGAAAAATATGTTAATACCGCGGGCGGCGTTAAGGCAACTATGCCACCCGGCGGCCCGAGCTCCCCGTTCATAAGCTCATCTATGCTGTAACCGACCCCCGCGAAGTCTCCATGTAGCCCGGCGGGGATTTGCGCTCACACGCCCGCAATGATCTGAAACAAGTCGTCGACGCGGCCGGAGGGGATCCGTCCAAGTGCTCGCGCTCTCGAACTCGCCTCATTCACTAAAATGAGAGGCCGGCGATCGCCTGTGGATAATTCCGCCGACGATGGTGCGGGCTAGGCAGGATCGCCCAGGCGACTAGATATGGCCGAGCCCTGAAGCGACGGAGAGAGACGAACCCCCGATGGACAGCATTCCGGCCCTCTTGAGCGACCCCGCCGCCTGGGCGGCGCTGATCACCCTGATCGTCATGGAAGTGGTCCTCGGGATCGACAACCTGATCTTCATCTCGATCCTCTCCAACAAGCTGCCCGAACACCAGCGCAGCAAGGCTCGCCGGGTGGGCATCTCGCTGGCCCTGATCATGCGGCTGGGCCTGCTCTCGACCATCGCCTTCATCGTCACCCTGACCCAGCCGGTGTTCTCGCTGCCCTGGCAGGGGCCGCTGAACGCCCACGGCGAGCCGTCCTTCGAGCTGCAGTTCTCCTGGCGAGACCTGATCCTGATCGCCGGCGGCCTGTTCCTGGTCTGGAAGGCCACCAACGAGATCCACGAGAAGACCGCGCCGGCCGACGCCCACGGCCTGATGGACACCAGCGGCCCCGTGGCGCGCAGCTTCGCCGCGGCCATCGTCCAGATCCTGCTGCTCGACCTGGTGTTCTCGGTGGACTCCATCCTGACCGCGGTCGGCATGACCGAGCACCTGCCGATCATGGTCGTGGCCGTGCTCGTGGCGGTGAGCGTGATGATGTTCGCCGCCGATCCTCTGGCCAACTTCATCCACAAGAACCCGACCGTGGTCATGCTGGCCCTGGGCTTCCTGCTGATGATCGGCGCGGTGCTGATCGCCGACGGCTTCGGCGTGCACGTGCCCAAGGGCTACATCTACGCGGCCATGGCCTTCTCGGCCCTGGTCGAGGCGCTGAACATGGCCGCCCGCCGGGCGGCCGCCCGCAAGGCGGAGGGCGGCCGGGACACGCTCCACTAGGGCGGGGACGCTGGGACGCAGGCGGAAGGCAGGTTTTCGTTAAGCCCGTCCTTCCGCCTTATCTTAAGCTTGCCGTGCGAATCACCCGGTGCGCCGACGACGCGGCGCCCGGGGCCGTGCGCCAAGGGCCAGCATGCCGATCAACTACCTCTCGGCCGCTCAGATCTCAGGACTGTCCGAGACGCGCCTGCGCAGCCTGAGCGAGACCCAGTTGGGCTCGCTGCGCTCCACCCAGGTGGGGGCGATCAGCACCTCGGGCATCGAGGCGCTCACCACCACCCAGGTGAATGCGCTGTCGAGCACGGGGGTTCGGGGCCTCTCCACCACCCAGATCCAGCATTTCGCGCCGGCGGTGGTGTTCGACACCGACCAGCTCATGGCGCTCTCCGGCGCCCAGCTCAACGCCTTCAGCACCACCCACCTGGGGGCGCTGGACGAGACGCGGCTGGACGTGCTGAACGCCACGCAGCTCGCCGGCCTGTCGGGGGTGAAGTTCTCCCACCTCAACGCGACCCAGGTGGCCTCGCTGACCACCACCCAGCTGCGCGGGCTCTCGTCGGTGCAGCTGTCCCAGCTGTCGGCCACCGACATGGCCGAATTCGCCGCGAGCCAGCTGGCCGGCTTCACGACCACCCAGATGGCCGGCCTCAGCGCCAGCGCCGTGGCCGCCATGACCGCCACCCAGGCGGCCGCGCTGGCCTCCACCCAGCTCGGGGCCCTTTCGGTGACGGGCTTCGCCGCGCTCACCGAGACCCAGGTGGCGGGGCTCAGCACGGCCCAACTCGCCGGACTCACCGCCACCGTCCTGCGGACGCTCTCGGCCACCGACTTCGCGGAGCTGACCGCCACCCAGATCGGCAGCTTCTCTTCGACCCAGCTCGGCGCGCTGGCGGCCACCCACCTGGCCTCGCTCTCCACCACCCAGATCCAGGGCCTGACGAGCACCCAGGTGGCGGGCCTGACCGCGACCCAGCTCGGCGGGCTGTCGGTGACCGACTTCGGCAAGTTCAGCGACACCCAGGTCGCTGGCCTCTCGGCCCAGCAGCTCGGCGGCCTTTCGGTGGAGAATCTGTTCAGCCTCTCCGACACCCAGATCGAGGCGCTCTCGACGACCAAGATCCAGGGCCTCGCCGCCTGGCAGATGAGCGCGCTCACGCCCAGCGACTTCAGCCGCCTGACCGACACCCAGGTGCGCGCCCTGACCGCCACCCAGATCGGGTCGCTGTCGACCACCAACTTCTCGTCGATGGACGCCACCATGATCCGGTCCTTCGGGACGGCCCAGATCAAGGGGCTGTCGGCCTACCAGGCGTGGAGCCTGAACGCGACCGACGCGGGCGAATTCACCGCCACCCAGCTGGCGGCGCTATCGGCCGACCAGATCGGGGCCTTCTCGGTCACCGCCCTGACCTCGCTCTCCACCACCCAGATGGCGGCCCTGTCCTCGTCTCAGGTGGGCGCGATCTCGGCGACCAAGTTCTACCAGCTCTCCACCACCCAGATCGGCGGCCTCTCCGCCGCCCAGGTGAAGGGCCTGACCTCGCCTGTGCTGAGCGGCATGTCGGCGGCGGACTTCAGCAAGTTCAGCGCCCTGCAGATCGCCGCCCTCACCACCGGCCAGGTGGGGGCGCTGTCCACGACGGTGGTCAGCGCGCTCGAGGCGACGCAGATCTCGGCCCTCACCACCCTGCAGATCCCGGCCCTGACGGTGACCCAGATCCGGTCCCTCTCCACCACCCAGGTCGGCTACATGAGCGCCTCGCAGCTCAACGCCCTGACCGCCACCCAGGTCGCCAACCTGCCGACCTGAGGCCCTACAGGAAGCTGTAGGGGTCGATGTCGATGGCGACGCGGACGGAGGCCGGCGGGCGCACCCGGGCGCGCCAGGTGGCCATGTAGGCCGAGAGGTCGACATTGCGGTCGGCGCGGACCAGGAAGCGCTTGCGGCGGCGGCCGCGCACCAGGCTGAGCGGCGCGTCCGCCGGGCCGTAGACCTCCACCCCATCGGCGTTGGGCGCCGCCTCGGCCATGGCGCGGACGAAGGCGTCGAGCTGGCCGGGATCCGTGCCTGACGCGATCACCGCCGCCAGCCGCCCGAACGGCGGCAGCTTGGCGAAGGCGCGCTCCTCCATCTCGGCGGAGACGAAGGCGTCGCGGTCCTGGGCGGCCAGGGCCTGCATGACGGCGTGGTCCGGCGCGTAGGTCTGCAGCAGCGCCCTGCCCGGCCGGTCGCGGCGCCCCGCCCGGCCGGTGGCCTGGGCGAGCAGCTGGTAGGTGCGCTCGGCGGCCCTGAGGTCGCCGCCGCGCAGGCCGAGGTCGGCGTCGACCACGCCCACGAGGGTCAGCTTCGGGAAGTTGTGGCCCTTGGCGGCGGCCTGGGTGGCCACCAGGATGTCGATTTCGCCGGCGGCCATGCTCTCCACGAGCCGCTTCGCCTCGCGGGCGTCGAACACGGTGTCTGACGAGAAGACCGCCACCCGGGCCTCCGGAAACAGGGCCCGCGCCTCCTCCTCAACCCGCTCGACGCCCGGGCCGATGGAGACCAGGCTGTCCTTCGCCCCGCAGTGCGGGCAGGCCTGCGGCTTGGGCATGGAGAAGCCGGTCAGGTGGCAGACCAGCCGCCCCGAGTAGCGGTGCTCCACCAGCCAGGAATCGGTGTCGGGCGCGGTCATCCGCTCGCCGCAGGCGCGGCAGAGCACCAGCGGGGCATAGCCGCGACGGTTCAGGAACAGCAGGGTCTGCTCACCCCGGGCGAAGGTCTCGCGCATGGCCGCCACCAGCGGCGGGGAGAGCCAGCGGCCGGCCTCGGGCGGCGTCCGGCGCAGGTCGATCAGCTCGATGTCCGGCAGGCGCGCGATCCCGTGGCGGGCCGACAGGCGCAGCCAGCGATAGCGGCCGGTCTCGGCGTTCCTCAGGCTCTCGAGCGAGGGCGTGGCGGAGGCCAGGACCACGGCGGCCTTCTCGATCTTGCCGCGCACCACGGCCAGGTCGCGGGCGTGGTAGATGAAGCCCTCCTCCTGCTTGAAGGAGCTGTCGTGCTCCTCGTCCACCACGATGAGCCGCAGGTGGCGGAACGGCAGGAACAGGGCGGAGCGGGCGCCGACCACGATGCGGCAGCGGCCGGTGGCCACCGCCTCCCAGACCCGCCGGCGGGCGGGCGGGGCGACGTCGGAGTGCCATTCGCCGGGCTCGGCGCCGAAGCGGGCGGCGACCCGGCCGATCACCGCCTGGGTGAGCGCGATCTCCGGCAGCAGGATCAGCACCTGAGCCGCCGGGTCGGAGTCCAGGGCGGCGGCGGCGGCCTCAAGATAGACCTCGGTCTTGCCGGAGCCTGTGACCCCGTCGAGCAGGGCCGCCCTGTAGCCACCCTCGGCGAGCATGGCCTTCAGCGCCTCGGCCGCGGCGGCCTGGCTGGGATTGAGGTCGGAGCCGCGCCGGGCGAGGTCCGGCTCGTCGAACCGGGCGACCGGCTCCACGAGCCGCACCGTCAGCACGCCTTCCTCCACGAGCCCCTTCACCACGCCCGACGAGACCCCGGCGGCGCGGGCCAGGTCGGCCGGGCTCATGGGGGTCTTCGCCGCCTCGATCACCTTCAGGCGCGCGGGCGTGGGCTTGGCCGGCTGGGTCCCGGTAGGCTCCACCACCTTGACCGGCCGGGGCTTCGGGCAGCGGGCGCCGCGGAGCGCGATGGCCAGCGGGCCGCCCGGCGCGTCCACGGCGTAGCGGGCCGCCCACTCCACGAACTCGATCGTGCCGGGCGGCAGGGGCGGCTCATCGAGGCGCTCGGCCACCGGCTTCAGCGGACGGTTGCCGCCGGCGCCCTCGCGCAGGCCCACCACAACCCCCCGCAGCAGGCGTGGGCCCAGCGGCGCGGCCACCTGATCGCCGACCGCGAGGTCCATGCCCTCGGGCTCCGCATAGTCGAAGGCCTCGGGCAGGGGCATGGGCAGGAGGACGGAAGCGATGCGGCTCATCGGGAGCCTTTTGCGCTTTCCCACAAGGCGGCTACAAGCGTCTCCCTCACTCGTAAGGTCTTATCGATGCAGCTCTTCCTCGACACCACCGACGTGGCCGTGCTGAAGGACCTGGCCGCCACAGGCCTGGTCGACGGCGTCACCACCAACCCCTCCCTGATCGCCAAGTCCGGCCGCAAGATGCTGGAGGTCATCGCCGAGATCTGCGCCGTGGTCGAGGGGCCGGTCAGCGCCGAGGTCGCCGCGGCCGACACCGCCGGCATGCTGGACGAGGGCCGCAAGCTCTCCACCATCGCGCCCAATGTGGTGGTCAAGGTTCCCCTGACCCGCGACGGCCTGATCGCCACCCGCGAGTTCGCGCGCGAGGGCATCCTGACCAATGTCACCCTCTGCTTCTCCGCCGCCCAGGCGCTGCTCGCCGCCAAGGCGGGGGCCAGCTACATCAGCCCCTTCATCGGCCGCCTCGACGACCATGGCGCCGACGGCATGGACCTGATCACGGAAATCCGGACCATCTACGACAACTACGGCTTCGACACCGAGATCCTGGCCGCCTCGGTCCGCACGCCCAGCCACGTGACTCAGGCGGCCATGGCCGGGGCCGACTGCGCGACCATCCCGCCCGACGTCTTCCAGGCCCTTTTCAAGCACCCGTTAACCGAGAAGGGGCTTGATCAATTCCTCAAGGACTGGGCGAAGACGGGCCAGTCCATCCTGTAGATCTTCCGAGGGCGACATGGACGGGGCCGAGGCCAGGGCGGACGAAACCACGCTGGAGGCCGAGGTCCGGCGCTACCTCATGGAGCATCCGGGGCTGGTGCGGGACGATCCCGCCCTGCTCTCGGAGCTCGGCCTCAAGCCCGCCGACAACGTGGTCGAGTTCGGCCCCGCCGCGCTCGCCCGCGTCCACGCCGCGCACCGGCACGAGGCCTCGATCCGCCAGCAGCTGGAGGCCACGGCGCGCGAGAACTATGCCGCCCAGGGCCAGACCCACGGGGCGGTGATCGACCTCCTGGAAAGCCGCAACCACGCTGACCTCGCCCGCCGGGTGGATGACCTGGCGCAGCTGCGCTTCGGGCTGCTGGCCGGGGTCGTCGCCCTGGAGGGCCCGGAGAACACGCCGGCCGGCTGGCGGGTGCTGGTCGAGGGCCAGGTCGACATGATCCTGGGCGGCCACCAGCGGCTGCACGCCATGGGCTTCTCGCCCACCGCGCTCGGCCTGTTCGGCGAGCGGGCGGAGCTGGTCAGGTCCATGGCCATGGTCCGGCTGGCGATCTGGGAGCCGGCGCGCCAGGGCCTGCTCGCCTTCGCCTCCGCCGACCCCGAGGGCTTCACCCCCGACATGGGCGCCGAGCTGGTCGTCTTCCTCGCCCGAGTCGTGGAGCGGACCGCCGAGCGCTGGCCGGTCCTGTGACGGGCTTCGTCCCGTGACCGCCGCCGAGGCCCGGGCGCTGTGGCTGGAGCACCTGGCCCACGAGCGTCGGGCCTCGCCGCGGACGCTCGAGGCCTACGGCTTCGCCGCCCAGCGCTACATCGCCTTCCTGGAGCAGCACCGGGGCGAGAGCCTGACCGTGAAGGGCCTTTCCGAGGTCACCGCCGGCGAGGTGCGCGCCTGGCTCGCGCACCTGCGGCAGGGCGATCACCCCCTGTCGCCGCGATCGCTCTCCCAGGCGCTCAGCGCCATCCGCACTTTCCACCGCTTCCTCGACCGCCGGCTGGACGCGCCCAACGCCGCCATCGCCCTGGTGCGCGGCCCGCGCGTGAAGCCCGGCGCGCCCCGCCCCGTCACCGAGGACCAGGCGCGCGGCATGATCGCCGAGCCGGCGCTCGACCCCGACCGGGAGGATTGGGAGGTGGCGCGCGACCAGGCGGTGCTCACCCTGCTCTACGGCTGCGGCCTGCGGATCTCCGAGGCCCTGTCGCTCACCCGGGCCGACGCCCCCCTGGGCGACAGCCTGCGGATCACCGGCAAGGGCTCCAAGACCCGCATCGTGCCGGTGCTGCCGGCGGTGCGCGAGGCGGTGGACGCCTATGTGGCCGAGGCGCCGTTCGCGCTCGCCCCGGACGGGCCGCTGTTCCGCGCCAAGCGCGGCGGGGCGCTGTCTCCGCGGCACGTCCAGGCGACGGTGCAGACGCTCAGGAGCCGGCTGGGCCTGCCGGCCAGCGCCACGCCGCATGCGCTACGCCACTCGTTCGCGACCCATCTGCTGGGCGCGGGCGCCGACCTGCGCTCGATCCAGGAGCTGCTCGGCCACGCCTCCCTGTCCACCACCCAGCGCTACACCGAGGTGGACGCCGCGGCCCTCCTCAGCGCCTACGCGAGCGCTCATCCGAGGGCGTGACACCGGGATCGGCGGGGCCGGGCAGCAGGTAATCCTGGCGGTATCCCACCGGCGCCGGCAGCGGACAGCCGTCCACTTTGCGCAGCACCGTATATTCGGCGGCGGCCCGTGGCAGCTCGCCCAGCTTTCGCGGCGTGCGCCCGTCGTAGCGCAAGGCGCCGACGCCGCGCGGCGCGGCCCGTTCCAGCACATGGCGGCGGAGCGCGTCGCAGGCGCCGGGGTCGAACCGGGCGGCGGGGACCTGGACCGGCGGCGCGCCGGCGGTCCAGGCGGCGAGGCTGAGCGCGGCCAGGATCATCGCCTGGCCTCCCGCGTCACGAGGCACTTCTCGCCCATGGGCATGTCGGCCAGGGTCTTTGGCCCGATGCGGTCCTGCGGTCTGAGCAGCAGGGCGGGCTCGGGGCCAGAGGTCTGGTAGCGGGCGTGGCCCTTGCAGGCCTGGGCCGGCAGGGCGCGGTAGACGCGGAAATGGCTGGCGGGCGGCGGCTGCGCCGCGGGCGCGGCGAGCTGGGCGGCAACAAGAAGAGCGAGCATGGCAGGCCTCCCTTCGCGTGATCGGGAAGGGTTACGCCTCGGCCCGGCGCGGGCAAGTTAAGTTTCGGTACGGTCCCGCGTCAGCCGCAGCCAGCTGACCTCCGCGCCGGGATCGCGGCCGCGCTCGACGCAGGTGAAGCCCTCGCGGGCGTAGAAGGCCTGGGCGCGGCGGTTGGGCTCCTGGACCTTCAGGGAGAGCGGCCCGTCGGCGACGCCGGCCAGGTGATCCACCAGCGCCTTGCCGACGCCGCGGCCGCGCTCGTCCACATAGAGCGAATGGATGAAGTTCTGCGGCCGGTAGAAGGCGGCGAGGCCGACGATGCGGCCGCCGTCGACGGCCACGTACACCTCCTCCTCGCGCGCGGCGCGCAGGAAGTCTTCGCGCCGGTGCCGCTCGGGCGGTAGCCAGGTGAAGGTCTCGCGCAGCACGCGCACATAGAGGTCCGCGCAGGCGGCCAGCTCCTCCGGCCGGGCCCGGCGGACCTCCACGGCCGCTAGGCCTGCATCGTCCAGCCTTCGACGCCCATGGCCGCCTGGCGCAGGGCCTCGGAGCGGGTGGGGTGCGGGTGGCAGGTGCGGGCCACGTCCTCGGAGGCGGCGCGGAAGGCCATGGCCACGCAGTACTCGCCGACCATCTCGGAGACCTGCGGGCCGATCATGTGGACCCCCAGGACCTCGTCGGTGGCCGCGTCGGCCAGCACCTTCACGAAGCCCTCGGTCTCATGGTTGATCTTGGCGCGGCTGTTTGCGCTGAACGGGAACTTGCCGGTCTTGTAGGCGCGGCCCTCCTCCTTCAGCTGCTCCTCGGTCTTGCCGACCCAGGCCACCTCGGGGCTCGTGTAGACCACGCTCGGGACCAGGTTGTAGTCCACGTGGCCGTACTTGCCGGCGATCAGCTCGATGCAGGCGACCGCGTCCTCCTCGGCCTTGTGGGCGAGCATGGGCCCCAGGATCACGTCGCCGGTCGCCCAGACGCCCGGCGCGGAGGTCTTGAAGTGGTCGGTCGGGATGAAGCCGCGCTTGTCGGTCTCGATGCCCACCGTCTCCAGGCCGAGCCCTTCGGTGTAGGGGCGGCGGCCGATGGCCACGAGGACGTAGTCGGCATCCAGGGTCTGGGCGTCCCCGCCGGCGACCGGCTCCATGGTGAGCGTGACGCCCTTCTTCGACGCCGTGGCGCCGGTGACCTTGGTCCCGAGGCGGAACTCCATCCCCTGCTTGGTGAGCGCGCGCTGGAAGGTCTTGGCGACCTCGGCGTCCATGCCGGGCGTGATGCGGTCGAGGAACTCCACCACCGTGACCTTCGCGCCCAGGCGCCGCCACACGGAGCCCAGCTCCAGGCCGATGATGCCGGCGCCGATGACCACCAGGCTCTTCGGGACCTCGGGCAGGGAGAGCGCGCCGGTGGAGTCGACGATGCGCTCGTTGTCGACCGTCACGCCGGGGAGCGGCGTGGGCTCGGAGCCCGTGGCGATGACGATGTTCCTGGCCTCCAGGGTCTGGAC
>Ga0163219_100439_pt1 | contig 10980 bp, 9 predicted proteins | sample MSEWel2016_04_06_FD_113150 | JGI IMG/M metagenome (GOLD analysis project Ga0163219, IMG submission 113150) | Subsurface microbial communities from deep shales in West Virginia, USA - MSEEL Well Study Marcellus 3H_2016_04_06 ...
ACCCCAGGGATGGGTGTGGGTGTCGAGGCGGGCGCCGTCTCCATAGGTCACCGCCAGCCCGCGCACCGGGAAGCCGTCGGGATCGCGGAGGGTTTGGCGCGCCTGCGACATGGATTGTCAGGATAGCGCAAGCGCGACGCCGCGCGAACGGCCAAGCTGCCGGCGGATAAGGAGAGCGCCGCCATGCCTGCGACCCTGCGCCATTTCGCCATCAACGCGGACGACGTGCCCCGCGCCCGGGCCTTCTACGAGAGCGTGTTCGGCTGGTCCTTCCAGCCCTGGGGGCCGCCCGGCTTCTACCAGGTCCGCGACGCCGGAAAGGGCTTCCGCGGCGCGCTCCAGGGCCGCCGCGACGTCGGCGGCCACAGGATGCCCGGCATGGAGATCACCTTCGGCGTCGACGACATCGAGGCCACCATGACGGCGATCGAGGCGGCCGGGGGAAAGGTGATCATGCCGCCCTTCCACATCGAGACGGTCGGCCGGCTGATCTTCTTCCAGGACACCGAGGGCAACATCGCCGGCGCCATGCAGTACGAGGCGCCGCAATGGCCGGAATGAGCGTGCTGTCCGATCCCGCCTTGGAAGCCCGGATCGAGGCCCTGCAGGCCGAAAGCCGCGCCCAGGAGCCGGCCGTCTTCGGCTACTTCGCCGAGCGGGCGCAGAAGGGCGACCTCTCCTGGGACGCCCTCGACGCCGACGCCAACCGCTTCATGGCCGACAAGCTGATCGCGCTGGAGCCGATCAAGGCGGAGTTCGCCTACCTGCTCTGCCGCTCGCTCGGCGCCACGCGCGTCGTGGAGGTGGGCACCTCCTACGGCGTCTCGACCCACTACCTGGCCGCCGCGGTGCGCGACAACGGCGGCGGGACGGTGATCGCCACCGAATACGAGCCGGCCAAGGCGGCCCGGGCCAGGGCCAATTTCGAGGCCGCGGGCATTTCGCGCTTCATCGACCTGCGCGAGGGCGACCTGCGCGAGACCCTGAAGGTGATCGACGGGCCGGTGGACTTCGTCCTGATGGACATCTGGACCGAGATGGCGCGCCCGGCGATCGAGCTGATCGGCCCGCGCCTGCGGCCCGGCGCGGTGGTCCTGGCCGACAACACCGACCAGTTCCGCCACGCCTACCGCCACTTCTTCGACTACGTGGCCGACCCCGCCAACCGCCTGCGCACCCTGACCCTGCCCTTCGACGGCGGTCTGGAGATGGTGGTCAGGGTCTAGCGCGGCCTGCGCGCAGCGCCAGGGATCGCCTCACAATTCGTGAACAGCCAATCTTCGCGGGGGGCGGGGAGATGGCCGTACCCTGCCGGGTTATGCTCCCCGTCCCGCCCCTTGCGACCGCCGCCCCTATGGGATGCGGCGGCGGCCTACATCGCCTTCAACGCGTGTCGCGGTCAGCAGGTGCTGCCGCCGTCCACGACGATGGTCTGGCCGGTCGTCCAGGCGCCGGCGCGCGAGGCCAGGTAGATGGCCGCCCCGGCCAGGTCGTCCGGCTCGCCCAGGCGGCGCAGCGGCGTGCCGGAGCTGGCGCGCTTCTCGCCCTCGGGCGTGTCCCACAGCGCGCGGGCGAAGTCGGTCTTCACCAGGCCCGGCGCGATGCAGTTCACCCGGATGTTGTCCGGCCCCAGCTCCTGGGCCAGGTTGCGGGCCAGCTGCATGTCGGCCGCCTTGGAGATGCAGTAGGCGCCGATCGTCGTCGAGCCGCGCAGGCCGCCGATCGAGGACACGACGATGATCGCGCCGTCCTTCCGCTCGCGCATCTCCGGCACGACCATCGAGATCAGCCAGTTGTTGGCCACGATGTTGTTGTTGAGGATCTTGTTGAAGGCGTCGTCGGTGATGTCGAGCTGGCTGCCGTAGAACGGGTTCGAGGCGGCGTTGCAGACCAGGATGTCGATCTTGCCGAAGGCCTTGCGGGTCTCGTCCACCAGCCGCTGAAGGTCCTCCTTCGACGAGATGTTGGCCGGCACGGCGATGGCGTGGCCGGGGCTCTTCTCGTTGATCGCGGCAGCGACCTCGTCGCAGGGGCCCGGCTTGCGCGAGGAGATCACCACCTTGGCGCCCTGCTCGGCCATGCGCTCGGCGATCGCGCGGCCGATCCCGCGCGAGGAGCCGGTGATCACCGCCACCTTGCCCGTCAGGTCGAAGAGGCCGCCCGCCAGCACCTTCGGCTTGTCCATCACCTCGCTCATGGCGCGCTCCTCTTGAAACAGTTGTTTGACTTGCCGGCCATTTGCGACGCCGCGCGCCGCAGCGTCAAGCCGCGGTCGACTTCCTGACCGGTGATCACCTATCCTCATCGCCAACGCGCCCCGTCCCCAGGGCGAGGAGCGCGGGACCAAAGGGGGGAAGAGATGCGCCTATCGCGCCTGGCCGCGGCTGCGGCCGCCATGTGCAGCCTGCTGTTCGCCGAGGTCGCGGTCGCCGAGATCCTGCCGCACCCGGGCCAGGCGCTCTACCGCACCCACTGCGCCACCTGTCACGACAGTGCGGAGGCCATGCGGGCGCCCACGCGGGCGACGCTGGAGGCCATGTCGCCCCAGGCGCTCGACTTCGCCCTCACCCGCGGAAAGATGCAGGCCCAGGGCGCGGCCCTGACGGACCAGACGCGGGGCGAGCTCATCGCCTATCTCACCGGCCGCTCCGGCGCCACGCCGGAGACCTGGAGCGCGCCGATGATGTGCCGGGGCGCCCGGGCCGCCGTCGATCTGAAGGGCCCCGCCAGCGTCGCCACCTTCGGCTTCGACGCGCGCCAGACCCGCACCCTCTCCGCCCGGCAGGCCGGCCTGAAGAAGGCCGGGCTGCGCCGGCTGGAGCTCGCCTGGGCGGTGGGCTTCCCGGACGTGACCATGATGCGCTCGCAGGCCGCCGTCGTCGGGGACAACCTCTTCCTGCCCGTCGCGGAGGCCGCGGCCCTCTACAGCCTCGACGTGAGCGACCCGGCCCGCCCGTGCGTCCAGTGGGTCTACCGCACGCCCAACGGCGCGCCGCTGCGCACCAGCGCCGCCTATGGCGTGATCGCCGACGACCGGCCCGTGCTGGCGTTCTCGGGCATGGATTCCACCGTCCACGTGGTCGACGCCCGCACCGGCAAGGCCCTCTGGACCAAGAACGTCGCCGCCTACTCCTATTCACTGACCACCGGGACGCCGCGGGTGCTGAAGGACCGGATCATCGTGCCGGTCTCGCAGTTCGAGATCATGCAGGCGGCCGATAATGCGGTGAGCTGCTGCACCAACCACGGGTTTGTGCTGTCGCTGGATCCCGCCACCGGCGCCCAGCAGTGGCGCTACGACACCATGCCGGACGCGCAGCCCGTCCGCGACCGGGGCGACGGCAAGCCGCTGCTGGGCCCGTCCGGCGCGCCGATCTGGAACTCGCCGGTGGTCGACGAGAGGCGGGGCCTGGTCTTCTTCGGAACCGGCGAGGCCAACTCGCCGCCCGCCCATCGCAACACCGACGCCCTGATCGCGATCCGGCTCAAGGACGGGACCGAGGCCTGGAGCATGCAGGCGACGGAGAACGATATCTTCAACGCGGGCTGCGGCCCCAATCCCCGCCCGACCCAGCTCAACTGCGTCAAGGAGACCGTCTACCGCGACGTGGACTTCGGCGCCTCGCTGATCCTGGCCCGGCTGAAGAGCGGCCGCGAGCTGATCCTGGCGGGCCAGAAGTCGGGCACGGTGTGGGCCCTCGATCCGGACACCGGCAAGGTCGTCTGGCGGCGCGATATCGGCACCGGCGCGCCCAACGGCGGCATCCATTGGGGCATCGCCTTCGACCAGGACACCGTCTACGTCCCGGTCGCCCAGATCGGCCGCCCCCTGCCCGGCGGCGCGCCCATCGATCCCAAGCTGCAGCCCGGCATGTACGCCGTGGACGCCAACACCGGCGAGATCCGCTGGCACTATTCGGCCACGCCGGACTGCGCGGGAGACCGGGGGAAGAAGGCGCCCCGCTGCGAGCGGCTCTACGGCTTCTCCGGCGCGCCGACGGTGATCGACGGCGCCGTGGTCCAGGGCAGCCTGGACGGCCGGCTCTTCGTGCTCGACGCGGCCACGGGACAGGAGCTCTGGCGCTACGACACCCTGCGCGAGTTCGAGACGCTGAACGGGGTGAAGGCCCGCGGCGGCTCCATCGACGCGGCCTCGATCGTGGCGGCCAAGGGCCTGCTGTTCGTGAACTCCGGCTACGGCATGTTCGGCCAGGCGCCGGGCAACAGCTTCCTGGCGTTCCGGCCGAAGCCCTAGCGGCAGACGCTCCAGCGGCCGTGGTCGAGGTGCAGGTGGTCGCGGTGGGCGGCGTTGTAGTCGGGGCTCAGCACCGCCCGGAACCAGGGGCAGGCGCCGTCGCGCACCCGGCGCAGGAAGCGGCCGCGGGCGCCCTCGTCGCGGAAGTCGCCCACGACCGTGATCCGCGAACCGCCGGCGGTGCGGAAGCTCGCCACGTCGATGGCGTTGGCGAAGGCGTGCTCGGAGCGCCGGCCGTCCTCGCGGCCGTAGATGTTGCGGCAGGCATAGGTCCCGTAGTGCTCCACCCGGGCGATCCGTGTCTGCAGCAGCTCGCGGGCGGCCGGCTGCACCACGTGGCGGGTCCACATGGCGTAGCCGAGGGCCACCGGGCAGGTGACCACCGGGGCGGCGGGGGAGAGCGGGACGGCGGTCCCGTCCCGGATGCGCACGGTGTTCTCGGTGGCGCACTCGCCGAGGTCGCGGTCCGGCTCCTCCACGAAGGTGACCCGGCCTTCCGCCAGCGCGGCGCGGCAGAGGGCCGGATCGGCGGCGGCGCGCATGAACTGGGTATGGGTCGCCAGGCCCACCGGCCGGTTCAGGCTGAACGGCTTCCACGGCAGGTCCTGCGGCGGCGCCCAGGCGTTGACGAACACCAGCACCGCCAGGCCGGCCAGCGCCAGGTCGGTGAGCGTCGTCCACAGGCCGGCCAGCGCCAGCATCTCGGGCGAAACGGGCTTCAGCTTGGGCTGGTGGAACGGCACGGCGGCGGAACGGGCGGCGGGGCTCTCAGTTCAGCCGCTTTCCAACCTCGCCGGAAGCCCTAAGGTCGCGCTTCGTCGGGAGGAACCTTCGCATGCGCCTGCTGGGCCGGATCGCGCTCATCGTCTTCGCCGTCGTGCTGCTGCTGGTGGCCGTGATCGTCGTGCGCACCCTCACCTACAAGCCGCCGGTCACCGCGGACGGCTCCGCCGTCCGGGTCGCCGCCCCCGTGGCGGTGGACGTGGCCGGCGCGGCCCAGCGGCTCGCCGCCGCCATCCGCATCCGGACCATCAGCCACCAGGACCCGGCGCAGGACCAGCCCGCCGAGTGGGACCGGCTGCACGCCTTCCTGCAGGCCGCCTACCCCGCCGCCCACGCCGCGATGCGCCGCGAGGTCGTGGCCGGCCACACCCTCGTCTACACCTGGGCCGGGACCGATCCGTCCCTCGCGCCCATCGTGCTGATGGCCCACCAGGACGTGGTGCCGGTGACGCCCGGGACGGAGCGGGACTGGAAGCACGCCCCCTTCGCCGGCGACGTCGCCGAGGGCGCGGTGTGGGGCCGCGGCGCGATCGACGACAAGGGCTCGCTGATCACCCTGTTCGAAGGCGTCGAGACCCTGGCCGCCCGCGGCTTCCGCCACCGCCGCACGGTCATCCTGGTGAGCGGCCACGACGAGGAGGTCCGCGGCCAGGGCGCCCGGGCCGCCGCGGCCCTGCTGAAGTCCCGCGGGATCCGCGCCCAGTTCGTGCTCGACGAGGGCCTGGCGGTGATCACCGACAACCCGGTCACCGACGGCAAGCTCGCCCTGATCGGGACGGCGGAGAAGGGCTACGCCACCCTGGTGGTGACGGCCAGGGCGTCCGGCGGTCACTCCTCGGCGCCGCCGAAGGACGCCGGCGGGGTGGTCACGCTGGCCCGCGCCGTCACCGCCATCGCCGACCGGCCGTTCCCGATGGCCTTCCGCGGCCCCGGCGCGGAGATGCTGCAGGTGCTCGCCCCCGAGGCCCCGTTCCCGGTGCGCATGGCGGTCGCCAACCGCTGGCTGTTCGAGCCGATGCTGGTCGGCCAGGTGGGCGCGACGCCGTCGGGCGCGGCCCTGCTGCACACCACCATCGCGCCCACGATGCTGAAGGGCAGCCCCAAGGAGAACGTCCTGCCGCAGGACGCCACCGCCTGGATCAACTACCGCATCGCCCCCGGCGACACCTCGGCCACGGTCATGGCCCGCGCGAAGGCGGCCGTGGGCGACCTGCCGGTGACGCTGGCCTGGGCCAAGACACCGGACGAGCCCTCCCCCGTCTCCTCCATGAAGTCTGAGGCCTGGAAGATGGTCGCCGCCGTGGCCGGCGAGGTGACGAAAGCCCCCGTGGCCCCGTCCCTGGTCACCGCCGGCACCGACAGCCGCTACCTCCAGCCCGTGGCGCAGGACGTCTACCGCTTCCAGCCGATGGACCTGTCCCTGAAGGACGTGGGCATGATCCACGGCACCAATGAGCACCTGACGCTGAAGAACCTCGAGCAGGCGGTGCAGTTCTACGCCCGCCTGATCGCGACGGCGGCGTCCTAGCCCCACAATCCGCACGGCGGGCCTTGCCGGAACCCGCGCGGGCAAATAACTCCGAAGACCTGCGACCTACGAGGTATCTATGCGCCACCAGTGGACCGGCCGGCTTGACGACGAAGACGGCGACGAGGACGAGAAGGGCCGGCTGCCCGACATGCCGATGACGGCGGGGCCCGTCCAGAACGCGCTCTTCAAGTCCCGCACCGTGCTCGTCTTCGGCGAGATCGACATGCGGCTGGCCGAGCGGGTCACCGCCCAGCTCACCGCGCTCGCCGCGGAGAGCGACAAGCCGATCCGGATGATCATCAACTCGCCGGGCGGCCACGTGGAGAGCGGCGACACCATCCACGACATGATCCGCTTCGTCGAAGCGCCGGTGAAGGTGGTGGGCACGGGCTGGGTCGCCAGCGCCGGCGCGCACATCTTCCTGGGGGCGAAAAAGGAAAACCGCCTCTGCCTGCCCAACACCCGCTTCCTGCTGCACCAGCCGGCGGGCGGCATGCGCGGCCAGGCCTCGGACATCCAGATCGAGGCCGAGCAGATCATCAAGATGCGCGACCGCGTGAACCGGATGATTTCCGAGGAGACCGGCCAGCCGGTCGAGCGGATCATCAAGGACACCCAGCGGAACTACTGGCTGAGCGCCGAGGAGGCCGTCGAGTACGGCATCGTCTCCAAGATCATCAGCCACGCCTCCGAGGCCTGACGTGTCAGAGCCGTGGTGGAAGGGCGCGGTCCTCTACCACGTCTACGTCCGGTCCTTCTTCGACAGCGACGGCGACGGCCATGGCGACCTTGCGGGCGTCATGGCCCGCCTGGACTACATCGAGAGCCTCGGTGTGGACGGCATCTGGCTGTCCCCGATCCACCCTTCGCCGAACCGCGACTGGGGCTACGACATCGCCGACTTCCAGGGCGTGCAGGCCGACTACGGCAGCCCCGAGGACTTCCAGCGCCTGCTGGACGCCGCCCACGCCCGGGGGCTGAAGGTCGTCCTCGACGAGGTGCTCAGCCATACCTCGGACGAGCATCCCTGGTTCATCGAGAGCCTGACCGGCGGCAAGGACGGCCCCAAGGCCGACTGGTACGTCTGGGCGGACCCGAAGGAAGACGGCACGGCGCCGAACAACTGGCTGTCGGTGTTCGGCGGCCCGGCCTGGGCCTACCAGCCGAAGCGGCGCCAGCACTACCACCACAAGTTCCTGCGCCAGCAGCCCAAGCTCAACTGGCGCAACGAGGCCGCCCGCGAGGCGGCGCTTTCGGTGCTCGACTTCTGGCTGGAGAAGGGCGTCGACGGCTTCCGGCTGGACGTCGCCGGCACCTACCTCCACGACGAGGCCCTGACCGACAACCCGCCGGTGCCGGTCGGGGCGCGCACCGGCCTGCACTGGGGCCACGCCGGCAACCTCCAGCGCCACCTGCACGATTCCAACCTGCCCGAGAACGTGGAGATGCTGGAGCTCATCCGGCGGCGCGTGGAGGCCCACGACGGCCGGGGCGGCGGCGACCGCTTCGTATTCGGCGAGTTCTCCGAGGAGGAGGCCCGCTGCGGCGCCTACTGCACGCCCGAGGAGGGCCTGCACTCCGGCTACACCTTCGTCATGCTGCTGGCCCGCAAGCTCGCGCCGGCCTTCGTGCGCGAGCACTACGCCACGCTGGCCGACTACCCCTTCCACTGGCCGACGATCAGCTTCTCCAACCACGACGTGCCGCGCACCGTCAGCCGGTTCGGCGGCAGGCATGCGCCGCCGGAACTGGCGAAGATGCTGTTCGCCCTGCTGGTCAGCCTGAAGGGCACCACCCTGATCTACCAGGGCGAGGAGCTGGGCCTGCCGCAGGCCCAGCTCACCCGCGACCAGCTGCGCGATCCGGTCGGCGACCTCTACTGGCCCTACGACGGCGGCCGGGACAGCTGCCGCACGCCGATGCCGTGGGCGCCGGGGCCCAATCTCGGCTTCACCACCGGCCAGCCCTGGCTGCCGGCCGCCCGCGAGCACGAGGGGCTCACCGTCGCCGAGCAGGAGCGGGATCCGGAGTCGGTGCTGGCCTTCGCCCGGGCCATGCTCGCCTTCCGCCGCAGCTCCGCGGCCATGCGGCTGGGCGAGCTCTCCTTCATCGACACGCCCGACCCGGTGCTGGCCTTCCTGCGCCGCTTCGGGGACGACGCGGTGGCCTGCGTCTTCAACCTGGGCGGCCAGCCGGCGGTGATCGCCGACGCCGCCTTCGCGGGCGCCGAGGTCCTGCCGCTCGGCGGCGAGGCGGAGCTCCGCGCGGGCTCCCTCGGTCTCTCCCCCTACGCCGCGGCCTTCCTGAAGCTGGCCTAGTCTCGGCCATCATGCCGTCACGACCCCTGCGCTAGCAGGGTCTCCGGCCGCCGGCTTCCACCGGCGGGAACGGAGGGCTAGGAACAGGCCATGCCTGACGGCGAGACCAAGAGCGCGCGCACGGGGACCCGCTTCGGGGAGGGTTTCCTGACCGACATCTGGTACTTCGCCGCGCTCGGCTCCGACCTGAAGCCCGGCCGCCTCGCCCGCCACGAGATCCTCGGCGAGCCGGTGATGCTCGGCCGCTCAAAGGCGGGCCGTCTGTTCGCGTTGCGGGACATCTGCCCGCACCGGGCCGCGCCCCTGTCGGCCGGCCGCTTCCGCACGGAGGCCTCGGGCGCGGAGACGGTGGAGTGCCCCTACCACGGCTGGCGCTTCGGCCAGGACGGCGCCTGCGCGGCCATCCCCTCGCTGGTGGCGGACCAGGCGATGGACGTCTCCCGGATCGGCGTGCGGCGCTACCCCGTGGCGGAGAGCCAGGGCCTGGTCTTCGTCTGGATGGGCTCGGACCCCGCCGGGGAGCCGTCGGGGCCGCCGCCGGTGTTTCCGGGCGTGGTCGGCGGGCCGCCGAAGATCGTCGACCGCATGACCTTCGAGGCCCACATCGACCATGCCGTCGTGGGGCTGATGGACCCGGCCCACGGCCCTTACGTGCACCAGCAGTGGTGGTGGCGCTCGGCGGGCAGCCAGCACGAGAAGGCCAAGCGGTTCGAGCCGCGCGAAGCGGGGTTCGCCATGGTCCGCCACGAGCCGTCGAAGAACTCGCGCGCCTACGCGGTCCTGGGGGGCCAGCCGCTGACCGAGATCACCTTCCGCCTGCCCGGCCTGCGCTGGGAGCACATCACCGTCGGGCGCCGCCAGGTGCTGTCGCTCACCTGCCTCACGCCGGTGAACGCGACGACGACGCGCATCACCCAGCTCGGCTGGTCGGACCATCCGGCCTTCCTGCTGCTGCGTCCGTTCATCCGCGCCGGCGCGCGGACCTTCCTGCGCCAGGATGGCCAGATGGTGAACCTGCAGAACCAGGGCCTGAAGTACGACCCGCCCCTGATGTGGATCGAGGACGCCGACCGCCAGGCCAAGTGGTACCAGCAGCTCAAGCGCGAATGGGCCGCCAGCCGCCGGGAGGGCCGGCCGTTCCGCAATCCGGTGGAGCCGACCGTCCTGCGCTGGCGGAGCTAGGTCTTGGCCGGCGCCGGCTGCGGGGTCCCCATGAAGACCACCTTCGTGCCCTTGGAGACCGCCGAGGCAAGCTGGCGGGCGTCCCAGTTGGTCAGCCGCACGCAGCCGTGGCTGGCGGTCTTGCCCACCAGACGGGGCTCCGGCGCGCCGTGGATGCCGTAGGTGTCCTTGGTGAGGTCGATCCAGACCGCGCCCACGGGATTGTTCGGCCCGGGCTTGATAGTCAGCTTGCCGGCCGACTTGTCGCCGAAGTTCAGCTTCGCCGGGTCGTAGTTCCAGGTGGGATCGAAGGCCACCATGTTGACGGCCCATTCCCCGGCCGGCGTCGGCATGTCGGAGGAGCCGATGGTCGCCGGATAGGAGGCGACCAGTCGCCCGTCCTGGCTGTAGGCGCGGACCTGGCGCTTGGACTTGTCCACCTGCACCAGGGTGACGGCGGCGGGCAGGGTCTCCGGTCCCGGCGCGGCCACCAGGATCTTCGTCCCGGCGACACCGAAATCGGCGTTCGGGTTCAGCGCCTTCAGCAGCGCCTCGTCCATGTGGAACTTCTCGGCCAGCAGCTCGGCCGGGCTCGTGTAGGCCAGCCGGTCGAGGGCGGCCATCTCCTTGTAGTCGGTGGGGATCTTCTCGACGAACGGCCCCTTCACGTCGGCCTCGGTGATCACATAGTCGGTCATCACCGGACCTGAGTCGGCGGCCAGCCGCTCGAACACCTGCTGGTCCAGCTTGCCGTCGGCGGGCAGGCCGTTGGCCGCCTCGTAGTGCAGCACCGCGTCCTTCAGGTTGTCGCCGTCCGTCCCATCGATGACGCCGGGCGAGAAATGGGCGCGCGACAAGAGGACCTGGGTGCGGATCAGCAGCGCCCGCATCTGGTCGGGCGTGAGCTGCGTGCCCCACTGGGCCTTGTCGAT
>Ga0163219_100441_pt1 | contig 10971 bp, 10 predicted proteins | sample MSEWel2016_04_06_FD_113150 | JGI IMG/M metagenome (GOLD analysis project Ga0163219, IMG submission 113150) | Subsurface microbial communities from deep shales in West Virginia, USA - MSEEL Well Study Marcellus 3H_2016_04_06 ...
ATCAGGTGAAGATCATGGGAAGATTTCCAGAAGCTGAAGAAAGAATACTCAACAAGAAAGTATGTATGAAATGCAATGCACGTAATGCAGTCCGTGCAACCAGGTGCAGAAAGTGCGGCAACAAAAGCCTGCGTCCTAAATCCAAGGAATCCAGAGGCGGCTGATCCTGTTCATGCAAGTGGAAGAGTACCTCAACAATATCGCAGAACGCGAGGGTACAGTTCACTTGACACTTATCGACCCCGCATCCCAGTCCCCTGATGAGGCGGCAGAGATTGCCTTTGCTGCGGCCCAGGGCGGCACGGATGCGATAATGGTCGGTGGTTCCACAGGAGCCGGAGGCGTGCTGCTAGACCAGACGCTTATCAAAATAAAAGAACAGACAGACAAACCAACAATCCTTTTTCCCGGAAATGCAGCAGGTGTCAGCCGTTATGCTGACGCTATTTTTTTCATGAGTCTGCTGAATTCCAGGGACATCAGTTTCGTTACTACTAATCAGGCAATGGGAGCTCCGGTTGTGTACAGGAGTGGCATAGAACCTATCTCTATGGCATACCTCATAGTAGAACCCGGAGGAACCGTTGGCTGGGTAGGGGATGCAAAGCTCATCCCGAAAAATAAAGCCGATATCGCGGTGGCCTATGCACTTGCCGGAAAATACCTGGGAATGCACTACACGTACCTTGAAGCAGGATCAGGTGCCGATGAAGCGGTCAGACCTGAGATGATAGCTGCTGTGAAGCATGTCCTTGGTGACAATAAACTCATAGTCGGCGGAGGCATACGTGACGGAGCTGCTGCAAAGAAATGCGCTCTTGCAGGAGCGGACATGATAGTCACCGGCACAGTTGTCGAGAAAAACTCAAACGTCACTTACGTCACTTCAAAGATAGAAGAGCTCGTATCAGCCATCAAGAACTGAAACGGCAAATCTCAGTTTTCCTTTTTATATTTTCATCATCCGATCAGAGGTTTTGACAATGCTTGATGTATCCAACGTCACAAAGGAATATGAGTTCAACAACGAAAAAAAATGTGTTCTGGATGACATAAGTTTCAGCGTTGCCGATGGAGAGATACTGGGTATCACAGGAAAGAGCGGAAGTGGAAAAACTACTCTTTTGAAAATACTCCGCGGAATAGAGATTTTTGATGAAGGGTCCTTCAAGCTTGGAGAACTTACAATCACTCCAGACTCGGAAAAAGATACTATCAGATCTCTTCAACTGAGCACTGCAATCCATCTTCAGCGAAATTTCGGACTATGGAACGGACCTGCCATAGAGAACATCATACGCAGACTCAATATCCGGCATACAGGAGACGAAGGTCTTCCCGAGCCTGATTCACTGTATTATGATGAGATGTATGAAGAAGCGATGGAGTATATCAGGCTTGTCGGCCTTGAGGATAAGGCACTGCACTCTTCAAACCTTCTGAGCGGTGGCGAGAAGCAGAGACTTATCATGGCCCGCCAGCTTGCCTCAAAACCCAAACTGCTGCTACTGGATGAACCTGTTACCATGACAGGACCGGGCACCAAGCAGGAAATACTTGATGTTATAAAGAATATCAAAGGCAAACTCAATATACCTATTATAGTAGTATCCCACCTTCCCGAAGTCCACCTGTATATCTCGGACAGGGTGGCATATCTGGAAGACGGCAGGCTTGTTGAGACAGGTGAGCCTGAAAAGGTATTGAAGCATTTTCTGAAAGACCTTGATGAGCAGGTCAAATTACCGGAACTTCAGCAAAATGAAGCTGTTATAAAGGTAAGAAATCTCTCAAACCGTTTTTCATTGCTGAGAGTCGGCGAGGTACTCAAATTCGATGATGTCTCTCTTGACATAAACCGTGGTGAGATCACCGCACTGATAGGCCAGTCCGGTGCCGGCAAGACAACACTTATGAAGATGATAGAAGGTCTGAGAACACCAAAAGAAGGAGATATCAGCTACCTGCATGAAGGCGGGTGGCTGAATATCCTTGAGTTCACAAGACAGCGCCTTGATCTGCGTAAGAAGATAAGCATCATGCATCAGGAGTTTACACTTTCTCCCCATTCAACTGTCAGGGAGCAGATGGCTTTCAGGCTGAGGCTGAAGGGAGAAAAGTCCCTTGACTTCGCAAGGAAAAGATCAGCTGAACTGGGAATCTCAGAAGAGGTGCTTGATACCCTTTACAGCCTCCCGGACATGTCAGAGGATGAGAAAGACAAGATCATGCATCAGATCAATATGAGTCCGGATGTCTATGCACTGCTGTTCCCGCTCATAACAAAAACTGATGTAGATGAGCATGCAGAGAAGGTTTTCGATGCCCTTGACCTGCCAATGGAAGTCCTTGACAAGACACCCTATCAGATAAGCGGCGGTGAGCACGTACGCGCATATATTGCCCTCGCACTTGCTACAGATCCCGAAATACTCCTGCTTGACGAACCCTTCGGAGACCTTGATCCGGTAACTCTCAGGGATGTTACAAATTCCCTCAAAAGAATTAATGAGACCTTCGGAACCACTATTGTTCTGGTAAGCCACCACATGGACTTTGTCAGGGAAGTTGCACATAGGGCAATACTTCTTGACAAAGGCAAAATTATAATGGACGGGAAACCTGAAAAGGTCTGTGACAGGCTGATAGATATGAGCCATGCAAGCTACCTTGAACATGATATCCGGGAACTTGCAGCCTGATATTTAGCTGTCAGGCCACTCAGTTACTTTTTTCTGTATTTTTTTGGGACCGCAGGAAATGGAATAAGGTATTTATTAATCCACCTCCAATTTATAAACGGAGGTTTGCATTTGAGACGAATAACAGAGATATGGAAAAAGGCTGGCTTGTTTGGCATTGGTATGTGGGCACTTACAGAGGAAAAGCTCCAGGACATTACCGATGAGCTCATAGAAAACGGCGAGATGCAGAAGGAAGAAGGTAAGAAGTTTGTACGCGACCTCATGGATGAACAGAAGAAACAAAAACAGGAAATGGAAAACAAGATATCTTCAAAAGTACAGGAAACCATTGACAGAGCGGATCTAGCAAGCAAAAGCGAAGTCGACGAACTCAAGGAAATGATAAGGTCCCTGGAAAGCAAGATAGACAACCTGAAGAGCGAAGAAGAGGAAGAGAAAGACCTTTAAAATCCTTTTCGGGGAATGGGGGGATATTAACGGTTTTTAGAGAAGGAGAGAATTTTGTTTTAGGTCTGGCAAAGCTGGTCTATTCCTTCACCCAGAGTGAGCAGGAATACAGTTCTGAAGATAGCAAGATCACTGAATGGAGTATAAGACCCGAAGACCCTGTGGCCGGGGACGTGTTAAGAATCCAGGGAAAGACAGAACCCAACATTGTTACCGATGTTTCGGTCTCTTTCTCCAGATCGGTTGAAGTCAATAATGGAAGTTATGAGTACAGCTTTGAGAACCTGCCGATACCAAAGGGAAAGAACCGTTTTGATGTAAAATCCAGTCCGGTGAAAAATCTCAATTTCATTGTCAGGATGTTCGTTGATTTCAAGCGAAGCTTTGACTCCAACAGCGGGGTCGCAAAATTCACAGATGAGAATGTACCTCCTGGAAAATATGACATCGTCATCAACGGTGAAGCAGCGGACGGTGAAGATGAAGTCAGGCTTGAGTTCGCAGCCATACAGACCATGAAGTCTGACAGCGAGGGAAACTTCGATTTCAACTATGAAACTAACGCACTTCCTGACGGTGATTTTACAATCAGGATCGGGAACGAGGAAAAAAAAGTAACGTTAAGACAGGTAAGTTAACCTGTCAAACAAAAGGGAAGAATATTACATATTCTTCTTAGACATTAACTTAATAAAGTCAGTTGATTCCATTACCGGGCAGTTCTCGATCAGACATATGTCAGACCATGGAAGATTGAACTCTGCAAACGCCTGCGGGTCGTCAGTCTCATAGAGAATGAAATACCGTCCGCCGGAAATATCTACCCACTGATTGATAATGTTCACACCTGCCGGTGGCCTCAGCTCTTTAAAATGTTCAATGACCTTATCGCTGTTTTCAGGTTGCCATGTGCTTATATCCAAAAATAACATCTTATCACTCCTTTCTTAATGGTAGGCAGAGCATATACTTTACAGCTTACACCCAACTCCACCTAGTATAATTTTGCAATGGTAATTATTTAACAATTTCCCCGATTATGCTCCTTTGATAATCTGAACGACAGTTTAATGATGATATTCCAACAAAAATAAGCATATAAAACAAGAATGTAGTTTTAAGGAATCCTCTGTAAACCATGCTAACCCGCAGACTGCACAGATATTCAATGATCAAAAGATATGGAAAGATCGTTGATACACTGATAATATATGAATTCGGACATATTGCTGACAGACTGAAAATCAACCAGTTCAGGCCTCTGAGTTCAAGGTTCAAAAAGAGAGAACAAAAAATGGATGGTGTGATATCCCATCCAAAAAGGGTCAGGATGGTACTTGAAGAACTCGGACCCACTTATGTCAAGCTCGGACAGATATTGAGCATGCGGCATGACCTCATACCTCCGGAGTATATAGAAGAATTTTCCGGCTTACAGGATGAGGTACAACCTTTTAGTTACAGGGAAGTCCGGGAAGTAATTCGGGAGGAGCTGGGGGCCGATATTGAAGAACTTTACACGCATTTTGAAGAGATACCAATTGCCGCAGCCTCCATAGGACAGGTCCATCGTGCAAAACTAAAAAACGGAGATGAGGTAGTTGTAAAGGTCCAGAGGCCGGGAATAAAGAAAACTATCGAAGCCGATCTTGATATAATGTACAGCCTTGCCGGCTTTGCAGAAGAACATATGCCCGAATCCAGGCTCTACAGGCCTGTGGAAATTGTGGAAGAGTTCGAGCGTTCCATCCACGATGAGATGGATTACACACAGGAAGGCAGGAATGCCGAAAGATTTGCCAGTAATCTCAGTGAAGATCCACACATATACATACCCGGAGTCTATTGGGACCATACCAGCATGAAAGTCCTGACACTGGAGCATATCGACGGTGTCAAAAGCACACTATATAACGATACACTCGGCACAGGTCCCGATAAGAAACAGATTGCACACATTGTCATCGAGTCCTTTATGAGACAGGTCTACGAACATGGTTTCTTCCATGCGGACCTGCACTCGGGAAATGTGTTCATAATGAAGAACGGAAAAATAGCTCTTCTTGATTTTGGCATGATCGGATTTCTTTCATCCGATACAAGGAATCTGCTTATCGATGAGCTCATTGCCATAACCAGGAATGATACTCAGCTATACATTGAGATTTTAAGGGACTTTGGCTCCATCGGGGAAGATGTTGATATACAGTCTTTGAGAATCGACATCGAACAGATACTCTACAAGTATTACGGCAGATCTGTAAGACAACTGGACACTGTGTCCATACTCGAAGAAATGATAAGTATACTCCGTAAACACAATGTCCGTGTACCTTCCAACGTTGCCCTGCTCTCAAAGGGAGCAATGAACGTGGAAGGATTCGGAGCTCTGATGGACCCGGAAGTAAACATGGCAGAAATTGCCGAACCCTTTGCCACAAGGGCAATAAAGAACCGCTTCAGATTCAAGAATCTTGCAGGGGGAGTATACCGGGATGCCTATAACTGGTCAAGGGTCCTGCATCGTGCGCCTCTGAAACTGTCCCACATACTGGATATAGCCGAAAGAGGATATCTGAAACTGCGCTTTGACCCTCATGGTTTTGACAGGATCGTGGCCGAGATCGATGTTGCAAGCAACCGCCTTTCCTTCAGTCTTATAATATCTGCCATAATCGTCGGCTCGTCACTCATCATCCAGACAGGCCAGGGACCCTACATATGGGGCATGCCAAGCCTTGGAGTAATTGGTTTTGTGATGGCCGGTCTGCTGGGGATGTGGCTTGTAGTATATATACTCAGAACCGGTAAGATCTGAAAGCATACATACAACTTAAATAAAGACACCACCTATAATCAGAGTTGTTCAGACAAGAATATCCGAGAATGGTGTGAAAAATGACGGACCCTAATGTTGAAAGAAAACTTGTGGAAATAATGCGCATCATAAGTGAAAGTGATAAACCGGTAGGTGCACGTCTTATAGCTGACGAGATGCACAACCGTGGTTATGCAATAGGTGAGCGAGCCGTCAGATATCATTTGCGGATACTTGATGAAAGAGGATTCACTGAAAAACACGGATACATCGGCCGAACGATAACAGAGCGTGGGAAAAAAGAGCTCAGTGATGCACTGGTCAGCGACAGGCTTGGTTTTATCATCACCAAGATAGAGGAGCTGATCTATAGAACAGATTATGACCTGGACAGCGGCAAGGGTAACGTTATCGTAAACATCAGTTACATTGACAAGGATGATTATGACAATGCTGCTGATGTCATAAGATATGCCATGGCCCACGGAGCATCCATCAGTCCCAAAGTAGGAGTACTTGAAGAAGAATCAGACGAGTACGATATTTACATCCCGGAAGGAAAAATTGCTTTAGCAACAGTATGTAGTATTACTTTTGACGGGCTTTTGCTGAAGAACGGGATCCCCACAATGCCGGCATTCGGCGGACTGATGCAAATGGAAAACTATGAACCCGAAGGATTCGTAGACCTGATATCCTATAGCGGAACTTCCATTGATCCCATAAAGATATTTCTCAGGAGAAAATCCACGTCTATTCTGAAGTCCATTGATACAGGTAGCGGTTACATGCTTGCGAATATGCGGGAGATACCTGCATCCGCTGCCAAGAGAGCGGAAATCGTTATCGAAAGAGCGAAGAAAGATGATATTGGCGGACACATCTGCATAGGAGATTCCAGCGAGGACGTCCTCTATGCACCGGTTCAGAGAGGTAAGGTCGGTATTCCGGTCATGGTGGGAATCAATGCCGTGGCAGCAGTTGAGGAAGCCGGCATTCAGATAGATACACATCCCGTATCCACCGTAATGGAATACAAAAAGATGAAGATACTCTGAATAGAGACAAGCTTACTCAGAGTGATCTAAAGATGGTCTACTGCCCTTTTTCTTAGTTCACTGCTCCCCATTTCAGACTTCTCCGACTATTTAATGCAATCAGCATCCTGGCTGTATTTAGCATCTTTTATGCCCCAACTTCTTAAGCTGGCATCAGCAACTGCCAAAAAATAGAACTTGTTTATATTTGATGGTAGTAAAAATATATAAAGTGTGAATTTTGTCTTATTTTAATGTAATTTAGACCTGCAAGAAGGCTTACTTTAAAACTAAAATTTAACACTGATACATACATTATCTATATTTGCATTAAGTTACCATAATGTTTAAATACTATTAAGTCTACACATAGCATCCGTGTTCCTTTAAAAAAGAAAATCAAAGGTGTGTACTCATGTACGAAACATTGAAGAAATATAATTCAAAGATGATCTGGCAGTTCTTGCTGCTGATCAGTGTGATATTTATGATATTTGCTGTGCCGGGATCGGCGCAGACTGTTGAAGAAAACGCAGCATCCATTGGAAACCTTGAAACAGCACTTACAGTCATATGGCTGATCGTAGCAGGTGCCATTGTATTCCTGATGCATGCAGGTTTCTCTTTAGTCGAGATAGGCCTGACAAGAACCAAGAATACAGCCAACATCCTCATGAAGAACTTCATGACCATCTCCCTTGGTATTATAGTATACTGGGCTGTAGGATGGGCGATTATGTACGGTGCCGATTACGCAGGCCTTATCGGTATTGACCAGTTCTTCCTCCAGGGTGCTGACAACTCAATCTGGAACAGCTGGTGGTTCCAGATGGTCTTCGCAGCAACCGGTGCAACAATTGTTTCCGGTGCAATGGCTGAGAGGACAGACTTCAAGGCTTATCTTGTCTATACTATTGCTATGGTAGCACTCATCTACCCTGTATACGGACACTGGGTATGGAGTGGTTCAGGAATACTCACAGCAGGCCCTATAGTTGACGCAATTGGTGTTGGAATGCACGACTTTGCAGGTTCCGGTGTTGTCCACTCCATAGGTGGATATTCAGCTCTTGCCGGTGTAATGCTAGTCGGCGCAAGAATAGGTAAGTTTAGAAACGGAAAGCCTGTAGCAATACCAGGTCACAGCCTTCCACTTGCATTCCTCGGAACTCTTATCCTGGCATTCGGATGGGTAGGATTCAACGGTGGTAGTACCCTTGATGGTAACGATCCATTTGTTAGTCTGGTTATTGTAAACACCTTCCTGGCAGCAGGTGCTGGTGCGATCATGGTCATGCTCATAACCTGGATAAAGACAGGAAAGCCAGATCCATCACTCACTGCAAACGGTATGCTTGCAGGTCTTGTAGCTATAACCGCGCCTTGTGGTTCAGTCAGCAACACAGCAGCGGTCATAATAGGCCTGGTCGGTGGTATAATAGTATATGTAGGCGTAATGTTCAATGAGAATGTACTCAAGCTGGACGATCCAGTGGGCGCTATTGCAGTACACGGATACTCAGGTAGCTGGGGACTTATTGCAGTTGGCCTCTTTGCACTCGGAACCGATGGTACAATACTTGAAGGTGCAGCATACACTGCAGAGGTAGCAGGCCTGTTCTACGGTGGCGGAGTACAGCTTCTTCTCATACAGCTGGTAGGAGTAATACTCAGTATCGTATGGGCATTTGGAGCCTCATTCATAATCTTCAAGATACTGGATCTTATAATTGGTCTTCGTGTACCTGAAGAGCATGAGATCGAAGGACTGGATGTTGTTGAACATGGAATCAGTGCATATCCAGAGTTCCTTATTGCAAAGGAGTGATTTAAATGATGAAAATAGAAGCAATCATAAGGCCTACCAAGATCCACGAAATAAAGGATGCACTGGAGGAAGCAGGCTATGAAAGTTTGACCGTGACCGATGTAAAGGGGCGCGGAAAGCAGAAGGGTGTTATGCAGCAGTGGAGAGGCAGGAAATACTGTGTCGACCTGTTGCCAAAGATCAAGATGGAAGTTGTTGTTAATGACGCTGATGTAGACAGTGTTGTCGATATCATTATGAAGAGCGCTGCAACCGGTTCCATCGGTGATGGTAAGATCTTCATCTATCCTGTAGCAAAGATCCTCAGGATCCGTACAGGTGAGACCGACGGAGATGCGCTTTAAGCGCATCTTCACCTTTAAATACATTCATTTATTTTTTGGACTATTCAACCTGGGCCCCGGAAATTTAACTCCTGTTAAAGATCGTATAAGCATTATCATGCGATCCTGCCATATCCAAAACCACTTCCATAGTTTTCCGGTGCCCCTTCCCTAATTTTTTATTGCTGCAGTTTTTCCTGAACCTTAATTAATATATGTAAATGTAGCAAATTTTTATATATTAATAAAAATATAATATATTTGCTATGGCAAAATGCAGCAAGAGGAAGATTCTCATCATTGATGATGAAAAGATCAATGTAATGCTCCTGAGTTCTTATCTATCCGACGATTATGAAGTCCTGATCGCATCCAGCGGAGAGGAGGGGCTTGAAATTGTAAAGAAAGAGGAACCAGACCTGATACTCCTTGATGTCGTGATGCCTGGGAAGGATGGCTTTGAGATCTGCAAGACAATCAAAAAGGAGTACAAGCTTGATTTTATACCTGTGATCATGCTTACATCCCTTACATCCAGAGACGATCATCAAAGGGGTATTGAAGTTGGCGCAGATGATTTTTTGAAAAAGCCCGCTGACAGATTCGAACTGGACAAGAAGATCACATCCCTCCTGCGTATCAAGGACCAGCATGATTCCCTGCTCACCGAACTTGACAGGACTCACAAGTATCTCGACTATGTAGGAATACTGATCGCAGTGATTGACCCTGAATGCAGGCTGATACATATCAATAAGAAAGGGACCGATATCCTTGGATGCAACAGAAAGAATATCATCAACCGAGACTGGATAGACCTTTTTGTGGCTGAGAGTTATGCTGACCAGGTACAGAGAAAATACAAAAACCTGCGAGAAGGACAGATTAAGCAGAATGAGTACCATGAATATCCGATTCGTACTATTACCGGTAAAGAAAGATTGTTCAAATGGTATGATTCGGTCCTTACAGATGAAGAGGGTAACTCCACAGGAATCCTGATATCAGGAGAAGATATAACCGAAAAAAGAAAAGATGAGATGAAACTTCAGGAATATGCCAGCCAACTGGAGCGTTCCAATGAACTTAAAGATCTTTTCACAGATGTCCTGCGTCATGACCTCCTGAATCCCGCCGGACTTATTAAATCATTTACCGAGCTTCTTGAAGATACAGATCCGAGCGATAAACAAAAGCGTATCATAGAGAGTATAAACAGGTCAACTGTGAAGTTGATCGAACTGATCGAAGGAGCCTCACAGCTTGCAAAACTGGAAGCTATAGATGAAATTGCCTTCGTGAGATCTGATATCAGTTCCATGATACAGGATGTAGTAAGTAATTATGTGCCTGAGATGGAGAAAAAGGATATTGTACTGACAGGCCTCCCGGAAAGTACATTCCATGCACTTGCAAACCCTATGATAGAAGGTGTTTTCACAAACTTACTGTCAAATGCTATCAAATACAGCCCCAACGGAAGCATCATTAAAATAAAGATAGACGACTCAGAAGATAAGCTGAAAGTCAGTTTCATCGATCAGGGAGATGGAATACCTGATATTGAAAGATCTAACATCTTCGAGCGTTTTAAACGTCTCCACAAGGAAAATGTACAGGGAAGCGGAATAGGTCTTGCCATTGTAAAAAGGATACAGGACCTGCATAATGAAGAAGTGGGGGTTACTGATAATCCGGAAGGAAAGGGCAGCATATTCTGGTTCACACTTAAGAAGGCATATAACTGAGTTTTAGCATATTTTCAATTTAAGTGCTGGAAGATTAAAGGGATGTATGGATATATAGTTGACAA
>Ga0163219_100442_pt1 | contig 10960 bp, 12 predicted proteins | sample MSEWel2016_04_06_FD_113150 | JGI IMG/M metagenome (GOLD analysis project Ga0163219, IMG submission 113150) | Subsurface microbial communities from deep shales in West Virginia, USA - MSEEL Well Study Marcellus 3H_2016_04_06 ...
CTTAATTACATCACTTGGCTTGGGTGTTAAGGGATAGTTAGGAATACCTAAAATCATACAACCTATTTTGAAATCAGGATTTATCTCATGACCTACCTTTACTGCAAGAGCACTTGCTACTAACTTATGATGTATAGTTTGGTATAGATCCTCTTTACTTAACTTATCTTTTGGTGTCCATACTCCTGCACCTATATATGGATAGTGTAATGTTGAGTTGATTTCATTAAAAGTAAGCCAATACTTGACTTTATCTTTATATCTTGTAAAGACAGTTCTCGCATATCGTTCAAAGAAATCTATCAGCTTTCTATTCTTCCAGCCATCGTAATTTTTAGAGAGAGCGAGGGGAGTTTCATAGTGGGAAAGAGTAACCAGTGGCTCGATATCGTATCTTGCTAATTCATCAAATACTTTATCATAAAACTCCAAACCTTTTTCATTGGGCTTGCTATCATCTCCATTAGGGAAGATTCTTGACCAAGCAATTGACATTCGAAATACCTTAAATCCCATCTCTGCAAATAAAGCTATATCTTCTTTATATCTATGATAAAAATCTATCCCAACAAGCTTCATATTATCTTCTGTTGGCTTGTCTGTTCTTCCTCCTTTTATTCCTTGAGGATATATATCTTGAATTGATAGTCCTTTTCCATCCTCATTATATGCCCCTTCAAATTGATTAGCAGCAGTTGCTCCACCCCATAAAAAATTTTCTGGAAATTTCTTTTCTAGTTTATTCATAATTTCCTCCTTGTAATTCTTACTTAATGTTATTTTAAGCCTCTAAAAGTATTTATAATCAATAATATAACCTCTTCTTTCAATTAACAAGTAGGTATTTATACCTTGGTCTATACCAAGATTGATAATAAAAAATTTTCTTTTATCTATTTATTTTGAAATAATTCCTGATAGTTCTTAAACTTCTTATATGGTTCTTATATCCTCAAAGCTTTAGTAGTGGTATATACCAATAAAATTATATGTTAATTATAAGAAATATAAATTCAATTGTCAAGTTTTTAATTAAGCTTTAACCTACTAGAGTCCAATAATTAATGGTATAGTCTTATCTACAAGGGAACCACCTACTAAGACGCTTGTTGTAACCTCTTTATACTTATCACCTCACTATTTTACAATTGATTATATCACTGATTTATCTCAGGTAGAAAATACTTAGAGATAAATCAAAATACTATCCACAAAATTATAATCAAAATCAAAAAATTGATAAATAAAAAAACACCTCTCAGGATTATCCTAAAAGGTATTCATATTTCTTAAATTTTATTATCTAATCTCACTAGTATTATATAACTCCCATAATATAGTACCTTTATATAGATAAACAACCTTAAAAAGAAATTTATTTTTTACTCCCCTCTTAAGATTAAGAGGGGCTGGGGGCGTTGTGAGATTTTAAGAACTCAAACTCACCCCTAACCCCTCTCTTCCCTACGAGTCTTAAATGAGACTCTCCGTATTACTCTCTCAAGAGAGGGGAAAATTACATTCTAGATTTGTTTATCTATAATAGCGTTCTGAGCTAACATAATCACTTCTCTTCTCAACTCAACTGGATTGAGTTGATTAATATCTTGACCCTTATATAAAAGAGTTCCTGAATCTATACTGATCATATTATTCAACAATTTTAGTAAGGTTGACTTACCTGCTCCACTAGGACCAATGATTGTAGTTATCTTATTATCTGGAAATCCTAAGCTATCAAGCTCTAGGATATTCTTAAACCTAACCTTTTCTAGATTAAACATTAAATTTACCTCTAGATTACTTTTATTCTATAAAAATATTCATATTCCTATTTAATATTATACCCAATCTTTAATTTAACATAATATTAACAGAGAACAAACAGGTTATTAACTAATTGATCTTGAAATTATTAAAAATACTAAATTTCATTATTATTTATGAGGAGGGCTTGAGATGAATAAAACTAAAGTATTATTTCTTTGTACAGGTAATTCTGCCCGTAGTCAAATGGCAGAAGCATTTTTAAGAAAATATGCCAGAGAAAAATTTGAAGTGTATAGTGGTGGTTTAGATGCTAAAGGGATAAATCCTTATACTATTAAAGTAATGGATGAAATAGGAATAGATATCAGCAAGCAAGCGTCTACTCCACTTAAAGATTATTTAGGTAAAAAACACTTTGGATATTTAATTACAGTATGTGCAGATGCTGAAGAAAACTGCCCAACCTTTCCTGGAGTAACTAAAAGGTTGCATTGGGCTTTTGAAGACCCAGTAGCTTTTGAAGGTAATGAGGAAGAGAAGTTAAATAAGTTTAGAGAAGTAAGAGATAAAATTGAAGAGCAGATTAAAAAGTGGTTAGCTGAGTAAGATTATTAAAACAGGTCACAGGGGATAATTATCCCCTGTGACCTGTTTTTTTTATTTAAGTAATTCTTTAATCTTTTCTATACTAGGTACTCTTCCTTTGACCTTAACCTGACCATCAATCGCTAAGCCTGGAGTGTTCATAATCCCTGCTTTAGCAATCTCAGCAAAGTCCTCTACCTTCTCAATCTCTACATCAAGACCTAGCTCTTTAGCAGCAGCTTGAGCATGATCAGCCAAAGTAACACAGTTAGTACAACCTGGACCATAAACTGTAATCTTCATCTTAACACCTCCTTATTTTAGTAATTAGTAACTAGTAATTGGTGATTGGTTAAAGAATTTACTAATTACAAATGACTAATTACCAATCACTAATATCTACATCACAAAATTAAATAAATAACCTATCCCTATAATTGATAAACCTACTACAGTAACAAATATAGTGATTAACTTAGGCTTAATTACCTTTCTTAGAATAATCATTGCTGGTAAAGATAATGCAGTAACAGCCATCATAAAGCTTAATGCTGTTCCTGTTGCTACTCCTTTACTCATTAGAGCTTGCACAATTGGAATTGTACCAACAGCATTAGAGTATAATGGAATTCCAAATAGAACTGCTAAAATAACTGCAAAAGGATTTCCTTCTCCTGCATATTTAGCTAATAAACTAGCAGGGGCATAACCATGAATTAAAGCACCAATTCCTATTCCAATAAAGACATACTTCCAAACACGCCCAACTATCTCTTTAACCTCACCTTTAGCAAATTCAATCTTTCTTCGCCACATTTCCTTCTTACTTTCTTGAGCAAGAGCTTCACCTTGATCTTCATCATTGATTTGAATCTGATAAACATACTCTTCCACTTCATCTTCTAAGCCTAAAGCTCCAATAATAATTCCACCAACAACTCCAACTACTACTCCACTAATTAAATATAGTGTGCCTATCTTCCAGCCAAATAATGAGTATAACATTACCAAAGCTATCTCATTAACGATTGGAGAGGTAATCAAAAAGGAGAATGTAATTCCTAAAGGTACTCCTGACTCAATAAAACCAATAAAAATTGGAACTGATGAACAGGAACAGAAAGGAGTTACTACCCCTAAAATCGAAGCCAATACATTACCAACATATTTTTTCCTATGGCTCAATAACTTCTTAGTCTTCTCTGGTGAAAAGAAGCTTCTTAAAATGGAGATAAAGAAGATCATCACACTCAATAGGAATAAGATTTTGATAGTATCGTAAAAGAAGAAGTGAACTGACTCACCTAAGCGAGTCGCTCCATCAAAACCTAACCAATCATAAATTACTAAATCTGCAAACCATTTAATCATCTGTTATTCCTCCCTTGTTAAACTTTGTCTAGTCTCATCTAACTGATCTAATAAAATCTCCTTAGATAGTTTTAAAAGCTCTCTAATATTATCACTTTTTAAATTATAATAAACCTGTAAGCCATCCTTTCTACTTTCAACTAGGTTAGCTGTTTTGAGCTTACTTAAATGTTGAGAGATATTAGACTGGCTCTGATCTAGCTCTTCATAGATAGTACAGACACATAGTTCCCCATCTTTTAATAGCTCTAGATCTGAATTCTAATTGGATGGGCTAATCCTTTGAATAAGTTACTTTTTAGTTTGACTAACATAGGTTGCTCTTTCCTTTTAACAGTATATTAGAATATACTAATGTATGTGTTAAAAAATATAGTTTAGTATATTACGTTTTTCTAATATAGATTATAATACTAGTATTAATCTTTGTCAAGAGAAATTGACAACTATATTCCGATATAGTAATATAGTTGGAGGAAGATATAGGAATTAATTACTTTAAAAAGAAAAGGAGCGGGTTTAGTGATCAAAATTAAAGTCAAGCCCTTATTGATTATCTCATTGATCTTTGGTATAGCAATAGCATTAATCTCTTTTTATAAAGAGGATGCTAAAAGTATTTTAGATCAGAATGTGTTAGCTACTGTCAATGGAAATGAGATTACTAAGGAGAATTTAGAAGAGGAATTTCAAAGTTTGCCTACAGAATATCAACAGAGGTTTAAGTATAATAAAGAGGATTTATTAGATAGCTTAATTATACAAGAGCTATTATATCAGCAGGCAAAAGAGTTAGGGTTGGAGGTAAAGGATAAAAATCAAACTAAAATTAAAGATGCTTATGCTCAAGAGGTAGTTAAGTACATAACTAAAGATATTAAAGTCAGTCAAGCAGAGGTAGCAGAGCTATACTCTGATAATCCCAAGTTAAAGAAAACAGAGTATCAGGATCTTGCTCAAAAGCTAGAAGCTTATCTTATTAATCAGAAGAAGGATTTAGCTATTAGAGATTATTTATATAATTTAAAATCTAAAGCTAAAATTATTAAGAATCAAAAGTGGCTTAAAGCAGAAAAAAATAAAGAATTAGAACATCCAATTACAGCTTTATTAAAGAATGGTAAGCCAACAGTATTAGATTTAGGTTCTTCTAGCTGTGTTCCTTGTAAGATGATGAAGCCAATCTTTGCAGAATTAGAAGAAGAGTATCAAGATCAAGCCAATATTATCTTGGCGGATATAGCGATAGAGCAGGATGTAGCTTATAAATATCAAATTAAGGTTATACCTACTCAGATTTTCTTTGATAAGAAGGGGCAAGAGGTCTGGCGCCATGAAGGATTTTTGGCTAAGGAGAAGATTGTAGAGAAGTTAGTGGAGCTTGGGGTGAAGAAGAATGATTAGAGAGCTATTTACTTGGGTTACTAACTCTTTAACTGCAAGTGCTAGTATTGCTTTATTAGCAGCTTTTATCTGGGGGATGTTAAGTGTGTTACTCAGTCCTTGCCACCTAAGTAGTATCCCCTTAATTGTAGGATATATCAATGGTCAAGAAAAATTATCCACTAAACGGGCTTTTAAATTATCTCTGTTATTTACTCTAGGAATGATAATAAGCCTCTTTATAATTGGAGTAGTTACTGCTTTGTTAGGGAGATTAATCGGTGACTTAGGTAGCTGGGGTAATTACTTGGTAGCAGGAGTCTTCTTTATTATGGGACTGAATTTTTTAGAGATTATCTCCTTTGATTGGGATGATAATAGTAGTAAAGTTGTTAAAAGTAAGGGTTATCTAGGTGCTTTGCTATTAGGGTTAGTTCTGGGAGTGGCTTTAGGTCCTTGTACCTTTGCTTATCTTGCCCCTGCACTGGGGGTAGTTTTTAATCTCTCTACTAGTAATCTAGTTTATGCTATTTTTTTGATGGGAAGCTATCTAGTCGGCTATGCCTTGGTTATAGTGGTTGCAGGAACTCTAGTTGAATGGGTACAGAGTTATTTAGATTGGGTAGGAGAATCTAAGTTTTCAAGGATAGTGAAGAGGGTTTGTGGAGTTTTATTGTTGCTTGGAGTAATTTATCTAATTTATACAGCTTAAATAATGTATTTAAATGTACTAATTAAAGGAGTTGGTCAAAATTAAGAAAAAACAGAAATATTACAAATCACGAGCTAAAGTTGCTAAAGCATTAGCCCATTGGGCTAGAATGATGATAGTTGATATTTTGGCTGAGCAGGAAGAGCTTTGTGTCTGTACTCTAACTGAATTAATAGATTTAAGTCAGGCGAGTATCTCTAAGCATCTGGCAGTTTTAAAGGAGGTGGGAATTGTTAGTTTTAGAAAAGAGGGCTTGAAGGTCTTTTATTCTTTAGAGACTCCTTGTGTAGTTGACTTTTTTGACTGCTTAGATCGAGTGTTGGCTAAGGATTTAAAGAGAAGGCAGAAAGAATTAAAGGATCTTTCTAATATAACTAAGGGGGAATAAATCATGAAGATTGAGATTTTAGGAACTGGTTGTGGGAAGTGTAGTAAGGCTACTAAGCTGATTGAAGAGATAATTAAAGAAATAGGAGTCGAGGCTGAGGTTAAACACATTACTGATTTAGCAGAGATTGTCTCTAGAGGGGTAATGAAAACTCCTGCTGTGTTTGTCAATGGTGAGAAAAAATGTGATGGCAAAGTCCCATCTAAAACTGAGATTAGAGCTTGGTTTGAATAAGATGAGCTATTAAATTTAAATATCAATTTTACTTGAAAATTTCTACTTATAAATGAAAGCTACTATCAACAAAAGTTTCTAGAACATGCTGCTTTTTCAGAGCATTATGCACGATTAAAGATGGCGACAGCAGCTAATTCACAAAAATATTACAAATATGCTGAGCTAGAATATTTTCATAAATCTAAGGCATTACATTATAAGGGGCTTTTTAAGGCAGAGTCAACTTTAGAACAATAGTGAGTGATAAGGAAAAAATCAAGTTTATATACTAAATTTTAGTATATAAACTTGATTTTTAATTTAAGTATGACTTTTCTAACCATCTATCATTAATTGGCTCTCTTCATTAAAAAAAGTCTTATACCCTAATTGAACAAATAAGATAACAGTTAAGGCAACACTTCCTAGTATACCAAGCATTATGGCTATCTGATATTCAATCGCTGTTACAGGAGAGGTCCCAGATAAGATTTGTCCTGTCATCATTCCTGGTAAGAAGACAATCCCCATTCCTACCATAGAATTGATAGTTGGCAATATAGCAGAATCAAAGGAATTATCTACAATCTCTTTGGCAGCCATCTTAGGAGTGGCACCAAGCATTAAGGCTGCTTCAACAAGGTGCTTTTGAGAGTGCATTCCATCGACAAGTCTTGTGACCCCCAGGGAGATTCCTGTCATTGAATTACCAATTAACATCCCTGCAATAGGGATAAAATAGCGAGGATCATACCAAGGAGAGATATTAATCACAACAAGTAAGAAGTAAATAAGACTTGATAAAGTCCCACATAACATAGAAATAGCAATAATTCTCTTAAGGGATTTTGAAAGCTTACTTTTGACCCTTTTAAAGATATTATAAATAGCAAAGACCTCCATAATTGCTATTACAATAATCGTATATAGCGGATTTATATTATTAAATAGATAAACAAGAATATATCCTGTTAATATCAGCTGTAGTGTCATTCTTAGCGAAGAAACAATAATCTCCTTCTCTCTAGAGATACCCCTTGCCCTAACAATAAATAATAATATCAGAACAAAAATATAAGCAGCTGCCATTTGCCATAGCTGAAGATTGATTACACCATCCATACTTTACACCTCCTTCTGATTTAGTACCCTACCATCTTTAATTTCAATAATCTCATCAGAAAATTGCTCTGCTATCTTTTTAGAATGAGTAACCATAATTAAAGTCTTGTTATTCTCTTTAGAATAATTGACCAATGCTTCAATAATCATATGTTCTGTATCCTCATCTAGTGCCGAAGATGGTTCGTCTAATAATAAAACCTCTGGCTCCATTAACATTACCCTCCCTAGGGCTAACCTCTGCTTCTCTCCACCAGATAATTTTTCAGCATCTTCTGATAGTTCTTTCTTCAGTCTCACTAATTTTAACACTTCCAAAAGCTTCTCATCTGCAACCAGTGGTTTTTCAGAGAATTTAAGTCCTATTAATAGATTATCTTTGATACTACCACTAAAGATAGCAGGTGCTTGGGGAAGCATTACAAGATCTCTTCTTAACTCTACAGAATCTATCTCTTTTAGAGCTTGATTCTTGTAAGTTATTTTTCCACTATCACAACTGATTAATTTATTTAAGAGCCTTAATAATGTCGTCTTTCCACTCCCACTCTGCCCTACAATACAAGTAACTTTGTGCTTTTTAATAGTAAGAGCTTCAATATTAAGAACATCCTTATACTTTACCTTTTTAAGTGTAAACATGGTCTGCCCCCTCATTAATTATTCTTTTATCTCTTTAAATAATTCATAAGCCTTCTTTCTAGCCTCTTCTAAAACTTCATCCCCTAGTTCAGTTATCTTGTAATATTTTCTAACTCTCCCCTCTACAGTTCTCTCTTCTTGCTCTAAAAGACCCTTAGACTCCATGCTATGCAGCATAGGATATAATGTTCCAGGACTGATATTATAGCCATGCTCACCAAGCTCTTCTATCATCCACGAACCATAAAAAGGCTTCTGTTTGGCATGGTGAAGCATATGGATTTGGATAAAACCTAGAAAAAATTTTCTTAAAATTTTGTCTTTAATTATACTCACCTCTAAATATATGATTTATATATATCCACATCCGATATCGGACTACGACATTATCATATCATAATAATCTATTATTCTCAATAGTATTTTTCTTATAATAGGAATATCAAATAAAGTGAATAAATAAAGATTAATACCGAAAATTAGCAATAATTGTTTATTAAAGAAAAATACAAAAAACTTTCTTAAAATATTGACAAAACAGATAATATAAATTAAAATAATTGATGTTGATTATCATTATCGGGCAAATCTAAATAGAAGACTACATGAGTTCTTTCAACATCTATAGCTACTATGCTAGCGCAGTAAAAGGAGGGTAATCTATCAACGATAGTGTTAATTTTAATACATATAAGATGAAGGAATAATAAATAAACCTTTTATTTATAAGATTATAGAAGATAATGAACTTTAAATAATTACTTATTTGATAATTAAGGAACTTTATTCAAAGGAGGACTTATTATGTTAAAGAAATACAATTTATTAATTGCTCTAATTATTGCACTCTTCTCTCTATCGGCATGCTCTGGACAAAATACTGAGGAGACTGCTGTACAAAAAGATTATTCTGGTACTTATGTAGGTTATTCATGGAAAGGTGAGTCAAAAGAGGTGTTACTAGAAGATGCAGCTCAAAAGATAGAAACAAAACTTACTATCGACTCTAAAGGAATTATTACTGACGCTAGTATGCTTTTCTTCAAAAAAGATAAAGAAGGAAATTGGTATACAAGACAAGATACTAAAGCTGAAGTAAATGTTGACTTTTCTAAAACACCTACTATCGCTACTTTAGCATCTGATAACCAAGATTATGCTGCAGGAGAGTCTATGTTTAGTGTTAAAACTGCAGATATGATGGCATTCTACGCTGTAGCAGTAGATAAAAATGGAACTGTAGCTTTAGTTATTGTAGAACCATATACAAGATATCAATTTGAATTTAAGATGGATAAGGATTTTGAATATAACACAAAGATGAAGGATATGACTATTGGAAATGGTCTAGTTGTACCAACAGTTAGAACATCAAAATCCGGAAATATAAAACCTAAGAGTTGGGATGAATATGCTGATTATAATGTTTTAAGCTTCTATAAAGACCCTTATGTTCTAACAGGTCAAGGTGTTTTTGAAGGACTTACTAAAAAATCTAGTATAAAAGAATTTTTACAACGAGTTGGTGTAAGCTTTGAAGGAAATAGACCTGCTGAAATGGAAGTAAGCTATGGATTTACTGGTATAGGTGGCTGGGAAGGAAACTATCAAGCTATCGCAGATTATTTAATTGGTAAAAATGCAATAAAAGTAACTTCTTTAGTTGACTGGAGCAATTCTCGTTACAATAAGAATATTAATGAAGATAACTTCTTTGGACTTGATACAACATCTGGTGCAACTAAAACTGTACAAAATTCTGCAGATACTATCTCAGGTGCAACTGTTAGAATGTCTAGAGAATCAACTTCTTATCAAAGAACTCTAGTAAAAGCTGGAATAATCACAGAAAAGGAAGTTATTAAAGGTAGATTTTAATATTTCATCCTTAGCTTTATCCTAGAAAATAAATAGAAATAAGATAGCCCCCTAATTAGGGGGCTATCTTATTTCTATTTGAGTTTATTTTTACTAGAACACAGTTAAAAGACTAATTTACTTCTCTACTCTTACTTGGAAACCAATGGCGAGTACGATTAGCAATCCCCACTAAAGCCAACATCACAGGAACTTCTACTAAGACTCCCACTACAGTTGCTAATGCAGCTCCTGATTTAAGTCCAAATAAGGAAATAGCTGTAGCTACTGCTAGCTCAAAGAAGTTACTAGCTCCAATCATACTTGCAGGGGCTGCTACACTATGGTCTAGCTTAAGCAACTTAGCCCCACCATAAGCAATAATAAAGATAAAGAAGGTCTGAATTGTTAATGGTATTGCAATCAAGACAATATCTAATGGATTATTTAAGATAATATCCCCTTGGAAAGAGAATAGAATAATCAAGGTTAATAATAATCCAATGATTGTAAAGTTACTTAATTTCTTAAGATAGACATTCTCAAACCAATCAATCCCCTTATTCTTAATTAAATACTTACGGGATAAATATCCTGCCACTAGAGGTACTAAGATATATAAGACTACCGATAATAGGATAGTATTATAAGGAACTACAAAGTCTGTTACCCCCAATAAGAAGATAACTAAAGGTGCGAAGGCAAAAACTAATACCAAATCATTAACAGCTACCTGTACTAAGGTATAACTAGCATCTCCATCAGTTAAATAACTCCAGACAAAAACCATAGCTGTACAAGGAGCAGCTCCTAATAAAATTGCCCCAGCAATATACTGCTCTGCTAACTCTGGATTGATAAAGGCTCCAAAGATATTCTTAAAGAATAACCAGGCAAAGAAAGCCATCGTAAAA
>Ga0163219_100443_pt1 | contig 10952 bp, 8 predicted proteins | sample MSEWel2016_04_06_FD_113150 | JGI IMG/M metagenome (GOLD analysis project Ga0163219, IMG submission 113150) | Subsurface microbial communities from deep shales in West Virginia, USA - MSEEL Well Study Marcellus 3H_2016_04_06 ...
ATTTATTTTTTAAGCTAACCTTAATTCATTACACACCCTTAATGGATTTTCAAGGAAGTTAAAGGGCAAAAGAACAAGTCTAAAGCGGCAAGTTATTTCGGAACAATCCCAAAGAGAATTGACGGTACTTAAACTTTTTTGGGGTAATATATTAAACAATTATACAAATGCCATATCAGGGACACTATAAGAACACACCAAAGCATTATCTGGCTGTAGATTGTGTTATTTTCGGTTATGAAAATTATGAGCTGAAGTTGTTGTTGCATAAGCGACCTATTGAACCTCAGATGGGGGGGTGGTCGCTGATGGGTGGTTTCTGTGGAAACGAAGAATCTCTGGAATCTGCAGCAAACCGGGTGTTGAGACAAAGTACAGGGCTCAAAGATATTTATCTGGAACAAGTACAGGCCTTTTCTAAACCGGATCGGGATCCTGCAGCCAGGGTAATTTCCGTAGCCTTTTTTGCGTTAATTCGCATTGATAAACATGATGCTGCGAAAGTGGATGATATGAGAGCCAGATGGTGGTCAATGGATGCGATTCCGGAACTAATATTCGATCATTCAGAAATAGTTGAAAAAGCCATAGAGCGCTTGCAGATGAAGGCAAGTCTGGAGTTGGTTGGAAAGGAATTGTTGCCCGATGAGTTTACCTTGACACGATTGAGGAAGCTTTACGAAGCTATCTACCAACGAGAGCTTGACCCCGGCAACTTTCGAAAAAAAATTTTGGGGTTGAATGTTTTGGAGCGATTAAATACAAAAAATACAGAAGAATCGAAAAAGGGAGCATTTAATTATCGTTTTAGCCCAAACTCAGATGAGTTGAACGGGCAGGAACGTATTATTAAAATCTGAACAAAAACTTAAAAGGAATACGACGATGGAAAATTTTAAAGGTTATGAAGTTTGGTTTGTTACCGGTGCACAGTTATTGTACGGCGGTGATGCGGTGGTGGCAGTTGACAGCCACTCAACCGAAATGGTTGAAGGGATGAACGCTTCCGGTGTTTTGCCTGTAAAAATTGTTTACAAAGGTACCGTTAACTCAGCGAAGGAGGTTACCGCAACCATGAAAGCAGCCAACAATGAGGACAAATGTGTGGGGGTCATTACCTGGATGCATACATTCTCTCCGGCAAAAATGTGGATTCATGGATTGCAGGAATTGCGGAAACCTATCTTGCATTTCCATACTCAGTTTAATAAGGAAATTCCCTGGGATAAAATCGATATGGATTTTATGAACCTCAATCAAAGTGCACACGGTGACCGGGAATTTGGACATATTATGGCTCGTCTGAAAAAGCCCCGTAAAGTGGTGGTCGGACATTGGCAGGATCCCAAAGCACAGGAAAGAATTTCTGTCTGGATGCGGGTTGCTGCTGCCTGGGCCGATGCTCAGGATATGCGCATCATTCGTTTTGGAGACCAGATGAACAATGTGGCAGTGACCGATGGTGATAAAGTGGATGCCGAAATGGTGATGGGGTATCATGTGGATTACTATCCGATTGCCGACCTGGTGGCTGTGCAGGATAAAGTGACTGATGCAGAAGTGGCAGATTTGTTAAAAGTTTATGAAAACGATTACGAATTTGCTGACGACTGTAAAGAAGGCGGAAAGAATAGAGAAAGAGTGGCACATGCTGCTAAAATTGAAATCGCATTGCGCAGATTTTTGGAAGAGAAAGGAGCAAAAGCTTTTACTACCAACTTTGATGATTTAGCAGCGATAGACCAATTACCCGGACTCGCTTCTCAAAGATTGATGGCTGATGGTTACGGTTTTGGCGCCGAAGGCGACTGGAAAACTGCTGCTCTGTATCGGTCCATGTGGGTGATGGGAAAGGGAATGCCCAAAGGATGTTCCTTCCTCGAAGATTATACCCTGAATTTCGACGGAGAAAACAGCACCATCCTTCAGGCACACATGCTGGAGGTTTGCCCGCTCATCGCTGTGAAGAAACCACGGCTTGAAGTTCATCCGCTCGGAATAGGGGGCAAAAACGATCCTGCCCGTCTGGTCTTCACCAGCAAGCCAGGTGCCGGTGTTGCTGCTACCGTGGTGGATATGGGCAATCGTTTCCGGATGATCGTAAATGAAGTGGAATGTGTTGATTCAAAGCCACTTCCTAAATTGCCTGTAGCAAGTGCCTTGTGGGTGCCGAAACCCAATTTTGAAGTGGGTGCAGCTGCCTGGATTCTGGCCGGTGGAACACACCATACCAGTTTCTCTTATGATTTGACTTCTGAGTTTCTGGAAGATTTTGCAGAAATTGCCGGGATCGAGTTTCTGTTGATTGATGAAAAAACCACAATTCCGGAATTTAAGAAAGAATTGCGCTGGAATGATATGTTTTATAAATTGAATCGTGGAATATAAAATCTACTTTAAATAATTTAAACTATGGAATCAGCTTTCGCAACACTAGACTGGGTAATATTTGCCGTCTATGCTTTTGTTATCCTGGGTATGGGCCTGTTTATCTCGAGAGGGAAAAAAGGCGTGGAAAAAACTGCTCAGGATTACTTTCTCGCCAATAAATCACTAACATGGTGGGCTATTGGTGCCTCTTTGATTGCTGCCAATATTTCTGCAGAGCAATTTATCGGGATGTCCGGTTCGGGATATGCCCTGGGGATTGGAATTGCTTGTTATGAGTGGATTGCTGCTGCAACACTGATTGTTATTGCCAAGTATTTTATTCCCATTTTTATTGAGAAGAAGATTTATACCATGCCGCAGTTTCTTGCCGAGCGTTATTCACGCGGAGTAAGCACGGCATTTGCCATTTTCTGGCTGCTGGTATATGTTTTTGTGAACCTGACTTCCGTTACTTATATGGGAGCTCTTGCTATGGAAACCATTCTGGGAATTCCCTTGATGTACGGAATTATTGGTCTGGCCGTTTTTTCCGGTATTTATTCTATTTACGGAGGACTTAAAGCTGTTGCATGGACCGATGTTATTCAGGTGTTCTTTCTGGTAGTCGGTGGTTTGGTAACTACCTATGTTGCACTCGATGCAGTAGGTGGCGTTGGTTCCGGCCCGGTTAAAGGTTTCCAGACCTTATTTGAAGGCGCCCGTGACCATTTTCACATGATTGCCGAGCAGGACACGAGACCTGACGTATTTCTTGATTTACCGGGACTGGGAATTATCCTTGGAGGTATCTGGCTGACAAATTTTGGTTACTGGGGATTTAACCAGTATATCATTCAAAAAGGTCTGGCAGCGAAATCCGTTAAAGAAGCAAAACGTGGTTTGTTGTTTGGTGCTTACCTGAAGATGTTGATTCCACTTATCGTGGTTATTCCGGGTATTGCAGCCTTTTATCTGAAAAATGACCTGGAGATTGCTGACCAGGCTTATCCTTATCTGTTGGCTAACTATATGCCTGTCGGTGTTCGGGGACTGGCATTTGCAGCTCTCTCTGCAGCGATTGTTTCATCGCTGGCGTCAATGATCAATTCAACGTCCACGATTTTTACCGTCGATATTTACAAGCCTTATTTTAATAAGAATGCCAGTGACAAATCACAGGTACTTGTGGGACGTATCACAGCTGTTGTTGCTTTGACGATTGCAGTATTTATTGCTCCTATGTTGCAGAATCTGGAACAGGCATTTCAGTATATTCAGGAATATACCGGGTTTATCTATCCCGGTGTTGTAATTGTGTTCTTCATGGGTCTTTTCTGGCGTCAGGCTACCAATAAAGCAGCACTCTGGACAGCTTTACTGACATTACCACTCGGATTTGCATTCAAATTCGGATTTCCCGATATGCCGTGGATGATGCGTATGGGATATGTGTTTGTGGTACTGGTGTTAGTGGCAACGATTATTACTTTTGCCAATAAAAAAGTTTGGACAACTGACACCAAACATACTGTTCGTCCGGCATATATGCGTTCGGGCTACGCAATGATGGGGATCGGTGCTGTAGCTGCTGTTATTGGCGGTGTAGGTGTGAATATTTACTTCCTGAATAATCTGGGAATTGAAAGCATCTTTATGCTGGCTGCAGCGTTTCTCTTTGTTGGTATCATTTTGGTTACCAATGAGAAAATTATTGCTGCCGACAAAAAAGCACTTGAGATTAATCCCGAAAGTTTCAAAACCGGAACAGGTTTTAATATTGGGGCAGTTGGAGTTGTTGTGATTCTGGCACTGCTTTATGGTGTGTTCTGGTAATAAAATGAGAAGAAGATGGATTTAAAACAGTTAAAAGAGGAAGTTTTTCAGGCCAATCTCGATTTGGTAAAGCACAATCTGGTACTTTTTACCTGGGGAAATGTGAGCGCAATAGACCGGGAAAAAGGGTTGGTTGTGATTAAACCCAGTGGAGTGGCTTATGATGACATGAAAGCCGATGATATGGTTGTTCTTGACCTGAACGCCAATGTGGTGGAAGGTAAACTGAAGCCTTCTTCTGATACACCAACTCACATTGAGTTGTATAAGAATTTTCCTGAAATAGGCGGAGTGGTGCATACCCACTCCACCTATGCTACAGCATGGGCACAGGCAGGTGTGGATATCCCGATAATCGGAACCACTCATGCAGATTATTTTGCCGATGACATCCCCTGTACACGGGATATGACAAAAGAAGAGGTGGAAGGTGAATATGAGAAGGAGACCGGTACCGTTATTGTGGAAGCATTTTCCGGTAAAAATCCCAATCATATTCCCGGAGTGATTGTGAAAAATCACGGCCCTTTTACATGGGGTAAAAATGCCCATGAGGCAGTTCACAACAGTGTGGTTATTGAGCAGGTGTCCAAAATGGCTTTCGTTAGTAAGTCGGTCAATCCTCATGTGACCATGAATCCCCTTCTTACCCAAAAACATTTCGAACGTAAACATGGTGCCAATGCCTATTACGGGCAAAAGTAAAGACTGATTTGGTTACCATTTCTCTCACCCGGGCCGATTTCCGGCCCGGTTTTTTAGCCCAAAAATGATTTCGTAGTTATTAACAGCAATAGTCCGTTAAAAAAAAGCTTAAACGCAGAGATGCAATGACGCAAAGTTTTTTATTATGAGTGAGTTGTGGTCTGCTCGCCTGATTTTGTAACGACGCAAAGTCTTTATGATTAATGAGCTGCAGTCGAGCGCTTTCGTTGCTAAGTCGGTTGATATCAGGCATTAGCAAGCGTTTTGGTGCCGGCAAGAAAACCAAGGTTTTTTTAGTCTTTGGTAAGAAAGCGCCAAATACAAAGCCTGTCCCGATTTTTTCGGAGGCTTTCGAAGTTTTTGAATCCAAGGAGTCCCGATTGTGCTTTTTGTTGGTTTTTAGGTTAAAAACCTTACAAAAGCCACTTCGGGATAACTGATTCAAAAACGAGAATAACAGTTTACCCCGATTTTTCTTCGGGGCAGTAGTTGGTGTTTTCTTGCAAAGACTATTTAACGGAACATTTTAATAGATGGGTTTTAGTTGACCAGAAACTTCTGACCAGAAACTTAAATGACTAAAAAACTAACAAAATGAGTTCAAAAAAATATGTTATCGGTCTTGATTATGGTTCGGATTCAGCCCGTGCCGTAGTGGTTGATACACAGACCGGAGAAGAGGTTGCTCAATCGGTGAAACATTATCCCCGATGGATTGAAGGAAAATATTGCGATCCTGCGGCTAATCGTTATCGCCAGCATCCACTCGATTATGTGGAGGTATTGGAATATACAGTAAAAAGTGCTCTGAAGGAAGCTGGTTCAGGCGTCGCAGAAAATGTGGTGGGAATGTCGTTTGATACCACCGGCAGTACTCCTGCTTTTGTAGATGAAGCAGGAATTCCGTTGGCTTTAAAGCCCGAATTTGCCGAGAACCCCAATGCCATGTTTATTCTGTGGAAAGACCACACTGCTGTAAAAGAGGCTGCAGAAATTAATGAACTGGCAAGAAAATGGAAAGTGGATTATACCCAGTTCGAGGGGGGTGTCTATTCTTCGGAATGGGTTTGGGCCAAAGCCCTGCACGTGCTGCGTGAAGATGAGGCTGTACGTAAAGCTGCTTATTCGTGGATCGAACATGCCGACTGGATGCCTTCGATGATTACAGGTACCGAAAAACCGGATCTTGTGGTTCGCAGCCGATGTGCTGCCGGACACAAAGCTATGTGGCACGAAAGCTGGAATGGTCTTCCTCCTGAAGAATTTCTTACCGAATTGGATCCGCTGTTGAAGGGGTACCGCGATCGTTTGTTCAAAGATACTTTTGCCAGCGATACCAAAGTGGGAAATCTGACTCCCGAGTGGGCCGAAAGACTTGGCTTATCGACTGATGTGGTGGTGGGTGTGAGCGCATTCGACTGTCACATGGGAGCCGTAGGTGGCGGAGCTACTTCTAATGTCCTGGCACGTGCCATCGGAACTTCTACCTGCGATATTATGATTGCTGATTACGAGCAAATTGGTGACAAACTGGTTCGCGGAATTTGTGGTCAGGTAGATGGATCGGTAGTTCCCGGTTATGTTGGGCTTGAGGCCGGACAGTCTGGTTTTGGTGACATCTATGCCTGGTTTAAAAATGTGATTGCATGGCCGTTGACCAATATTCTGAATAAATCTGAACTGGTAGATGCAGAAACCCGTCAGAAATTGATAGATGAAACCATCGACCGGATAATTCCTCAATTGAGCGAGGAGGCTATGAAAATTTCTGTTGACGAATCCACGATTCTTGCTGTAGATTGGATGAATGGTCGCAGAACTCCTGATGCAAGTCAGGAAGTAACGGGCTCCATCGCCGGGTTGACTCTTGGATCGTCAGCTCCTCGAATATTCAGGGCGCTGGTTGAAGCCACTGCATTTGGTTCCAAAGCCATTGTAGATCGCTTCAGAGAAGAAGGTGTTGAACTGAAAGCGGTGATTGGACTTGGAGGTGTTGCCCGCAAATCGCCGTTTGTCATGCAAACACTGGCCGATGTGCTGAATATGCCCATTAAGGTTGCTGCCACTGAACAGACTTGTGCTGTAGGTGCCGGTATGTTTGCTGCGGTTGTGGCGGGCATTTATGACAATGTGGAAGAGGCTCAAAGGCAGATGGGACAGGGTTTTGAAAAAGAATACACACCCATCGCCGGGAACGTGAAAAAGTACGAAGCGATTTATAAGAAATATGTGAAACTTGGTGCTTTTACCGAGAAAGAGTTATAAGGTTTTTCGTGAATTGTTGCTTTGTTGGGGATTGTCTTTTTAGGATAGCCCCGATTTTCAACCCAAAAATTTATTGAGTATGAGAAAGACCACTTTCGCACTGATTGTTCTTGTGTTTTTTGCAGTTGGGGCTTTGGCGCAGAACCCGCTTATTATGGATGAGTTCACTGCCGATCCTTCTGCCCGGGTGTTTGACGATAAGGTTTATATTTATCCTTCTCACGACATCAGGAAAGATTCCGGCCGCTTTGCCAACTGGTTTTGCATGGAAGATTACCATGTCTATTCATCAGAGAATTTAACCCAATGGGAAGATCATGGAGTCATTTTGAGTCAGTACGATGTGCCCTGGGTGGATGCTTCCACTTTTAGCATGTGGGCACCCGATTGTATTGAAAAGGATGGAAAATACTATTTCTATTTTCCTGCAACAGCAAAAGATAAAACCGAAGGTAGAGGCCGCAGAGTGGGTGTGGCAGTTGCCGACAGTCCTACCGGGCCTTTTGTTCCTGAAGAAAATCCGATGGAGGGCGTTTTTGGTATTGATCCCAATCCCTTTATTGATACCGACGGACAGGCCTACCTCTATTGGGGGGGTGGCGAAAAGCTTTATGTGGCCAGGTTGAAAGACAATATGCTGGAACTTGCTACAGAACCTCAGTTGGTTCTTGAGTTGCCCCCCAAGTTTAAAGAGGGGCCCTATTTGTTTGAGCGTCAGGGAAAGTACTATTTTACCTTTCCACATGTTCCCAAAACCACCGAACGGTTGGTTTATGCGATGGGCGATAGTCCCATGGGCCCGTTTGAATTCAAGGGGCTGATTATGGAAGAATCTCCTGTTGAATGCTGGACCAATCATCACTCCATTATTGAATATCGTGATCAATGGTATCTTTTCTACCATCACAACGATTTGTCTCCTGATTTTGATAAGAATCGCTCCATCAAGTCCGATAGTTTGTTCTTTAATGCCGACGGAACCATACAACAGGTAGTGCCGACCCTTCGGGGCGTGGGTATTTCACCCGCCGCCAGTAAAATACAGGTAGATCGCTACAGTTCTGCTGAAGGTGAGAAAATTAGCTATGAGTTTGTTGATGGTTCAAATCCACACAAAGGCTGGAAAGTGAATTTACCCCAAAACGGCAACCTGATCAGCTATAATAAAGTGGATTTCGGAACTGACGGGTACGAAACCATCATTGTAAAAGCCTCAGCGGTAAATGATGGTGAATTTGAAATCAGACTGGATGCTCCCGACGGTAATGTAGTGGCAAATGCAAGTATTTCCGGGTCGGATGAACTGAAAACTGAGAGTTTTTCACTTTCTGAACAACCAAAAGGGATGCACGATATTTACCTGATTAATACCGGAGATTCGGAGCTGACATTTGACTGGATTCAGTTTAAGTAGAACTGTTTGGATAATATGATATTTTAATTTAAAACCATTTCGAGATGAAACAAAAGAATCTATTACTTGCATTGTTTGCCTTTTTTATTTTGGCACTGCCAGCCGGCGCTCAAAATAAGATGACCCTGGATTTTGAAGGTGCGGAACAGACCATTAATAAAAATATTTATGGTCATTTTGCTGAACACCTGGGACGTTGTATTTATGATGGAATCTGGGTAGGACCTGATTCTGAAATCCCTAATGTGGACGGATACCGTAAAGACATTCTTGAGGCTCTTACAGAACTTCAGATTCCGGTTCTTCGCTGGCCGGGTGGCTGTTTTGCCGATACTTATCACTGGAAAGACGGTGTGGGCCCGGTTAATGAAAGACCCAAAATCAAAAACTATTTCTGGGGAGGATCTATTGAGGACAACAGTTTTGGTACACACGAGTTCCTGAACCTGTGTGAGATGATTGGTGCAGATCCTTATATTTCTGCCAATGTGGGAAGTGGTTCCGTTTCCGAAATGGTGGATTGGATTGAATACATGACTTCTGACGAGGATATTCCAATGGCCAACTGGCGTCGCGAGAATGGTCGTGAAGAGCCCTGGGATGTAAAATTTCTCGGAATTGGTAACGAAAGCTGGGGTTGTGGAGGCGATATGCGTCCGGAATTTTACAGCGATCTGCTCCGTCAGTACTCTCTTTATGCCGGTCTTTATGGCGGAGGAAAATTTGAGCGTGTGGGTTGTGGCGCCAATGGTAGCGATTACAACTGGACCGATGTGTTGATGAACAGGGCTGCCAGGAATATGGATGCTTTGTCTGTTCATTATTACACCATTGCAACCGGCGACTGGGGATTCAAATCTGCAGCTACCGGTTTTGGTGAAGAACTCTATTTCAGCGGTTTGAAGAATGCTTTGTTTATGGACGAACTGGTTTCGAAGCACTCAGAAGTAATGGATAAATACGACCCTGAGAAAAATCTTCCTCTTCTGGTGGATGAGTGGGGTATCTGGACTGATGTGGAACCCGGAACCGAGCCCGGACACCTTTTTCAGCAAAACTCAATGCGTGATGCACTGATTGCTGCGGTTACTTTTAATATTTTCCATCAACATGCCGAGCGCGTTCAGATGGCCAATATTGCACAGGTTGTGAATGTGTTACAGGCCATGATTCTGACCGAAGGCGATAAAATGGTGCTGACACCTACCTATCATATTTTTAATATGTATAAGGTGCACCAGGATGCTACCTATATTCCTGAACTGCTTCAGGTTGAAGATTACGAGGTAGATGGAGAAAAAATCCCTGCTGTAAGCGGAACTGCTTCCAAAAAAGACGGTAAAGTTAATATCAGCCTTAGTAATCTTGATGCCAATAAAGAGCAGGTAATTGAGGTGAATGTGGAGGCAGGAGACCTGAGCAAAGTATTATCTGCTTCTGTGTTGACTGCCCCGAAATTTAATTCTTACAACTCTTTTGATGCCCCTGAGACCGTTAAACCTGTTGACTTCTCAGACTTTAAAATCAAAAAAGGTGTGTTGACAGTGACATTGCCACCCTATTCGGTAGCAACGCTGCAACTACAATAAAAATTTTTAGTAAAACGTGAGAAGAGCCTCTTCGGATTGTCCGGGGAGGCTTTTTTTTCTGCTGCTGCTTCTTTGAATAAGTGATACTTGCCGGACTTGAAAGCACTTAGGTGTAAGTAATCAGGCAGGTAAAACGAATGAATACAAGGAGAATACCTTTCCTGATTATTTCCCAGAAATAAAATTGGTTATTGGCAAGAAGACTTGAAAGAGCTGTTGATTTGGTTTACCCGGGTGGAGATTTTACTCTTGCCACTTGTTGAGATAAACGCTACCTTGTTCTTTTCCAGTCATAAACCGTCTTTTTTTTATAAAGTGGAATGTTGCCCCAAAGGGAGCCACCATCCAAAAAAAAAATGACGTTGTTTTTGCAGAGGGAAATGTGGAGTTTCTTTCACATCTGTAAAATCAGGAAAAAGCATCACATTTCTCACTGTCAACATCAGTTATTCAAACATTTCAAAAAGAACAGTTTTATGAAAAGAAAAGGGGACAAGGAAGCGGCAACTTCCTCATCCCCAATGTTGCACTTAAAATCAATACAAAGTTATGAAAAAAATTCCTTTGAAAGGAATGTGGGACAGAAGTGTCTTCACTAAAACCTTTCGTATCATGCGAATTACATTATTTTTAATGTTTCTCGGAATTTCGCAGATATTTGCAGCAAATTCCTACGCGCAACTCCAAAAACTCACCATCGACCTTACCAATGTTAAAGCTGAAAAAGTCCTTGATGAGATCGAGAACCAAAGCCGGTTTTATTTTCTCTTCAATGA
>Ga0163219_100444_pt1 | contig 10948 bp, 8 predicted proteins | sample MSEWel2016_04_06_FD_113150 | JGI IMG/M metagenome (GOLD analysis project Ga0163219, IMG submission 113150) | Subsurface microbial communities from deep shales in West Virginia, USA - MSEEL Well Study Marcellus 3H_2016_04_06 ...
CCTCTACGGCGAGGACGATCCGCTGGCCTCGCCCGGCTTCTCCGACAAGGTGGCGCTCCTGCAGGAAATCGACGCCTGGGCCCGCGCCCGCGACCCGCGCGTGGTGCAGGTGATGGCCTCCATGGCCGGCGAGCGCCGCACGGTGGAGATCCTGCGGGCCGACGGCCGGCTGATCCGCGACGTCCGCCCCTTGAGCCGCATCAACGTCCAGATCACCGTCGAGAAGGATGGCCGGCGCGAGAACGGCTACACCGGCGCCGGCGGCCGCGAAGGCTTCGAGACCTGGATCAGCCCCGACAAGTGGCAGGCCCAGGTGGACGAGGCCCTGCGCCAGGCCCTGGTCAACCTGGAGGCCGTCCCCTGCCCGGCCGGCGAGATGGACGTGGTCCTGGGCCCCGGCTGGAACGGCGTTCTGCTGCACGAGGCGGTGGGCCACGGCCTGGAGGGCGACTTCAACCGCAAGGGCACCTCGGCCTTCTCCGGCAAGATCGGCGAGCGGGTCGCCGCGCCCGGCGTCACCGTCTTCGACGACGGCTCGATCCTCGGCCGCCGCGGCTCGCTGACCGTCGACGACGAGGGCACGCCCACGGAGCGCACCATCCTGATCGAGGACGGCATCCTGGTGGGCTACATGCACGACCGGATGAGCGCCCGCCTGATGGGCCAGAAGGCCACCGGCAACGGCCGGCGCCAGTCCTACGCCCACATGCCCATGCCGCGGATGACCAACACGGGCATGCTGGGCGGCGACGCGTCGCGCGAGGAGATGATCGCGTCGACCAGGCGCGGCCTCTACTGCGCCAACTTCGGCGGCGGCCAGGTGGACATCACCAACGGCAAGTTCGTCTTCCAGTGCACCGAGGCCTACCTGATCGAGGACGGCAAGGTGACCACGCCGGTGAAGGGCGCGACCCTGATCGGCGACGGCCCCTCGGCGCTCACCCGCGTCACCATGATCGGCGACGACTTCGCCTTCGACCCTGGCATCGGGGTCTGCGGCAAGTCGGGCCAGAGCGTGCCCGTGGGCGTCGGCCAGCCGTCCCTGAAACTCACCGGCCTGACGGTCGGCGGCACCAGCCTCTAGCGCGCCTACGCCCCAGTCGCCGCCGGCAAGATTGCGGCGAATTAATTCAGGTTACGGCCATTTAACTGGCCCGCGGTCCCCTGGCTCGGTCACCTGCCGGCCTTGGGGAGAGACCGATGTTGTTCATTCATGTGCTGGCGCAGGCCGCTGCGGCCGCCGTTCCGGAAGCCGCCGCCCAGCCGCAACAGGGCGTCATCGCCTATCCGCCGGCCTTCTTCGACAGCTTCCGGCCGACCAACGCGCTGGAGATGGTCGAGCGGGTTCCCGGCTTCACCTTCGACGAGGGCGACAGCGTGCGCGGCTTCGAGGGCGCCGCCGGCAACGTCCTGATCGACGGTCAGCGCCCCGCCGCCAAGAGCGACGGCCTCGACCAGATCCTCACCCGCCTGCCGGCCAGCCAGGTCGAGCGGATCGAGCTGATCCGCGGCGGCGCCCCGGGCATCGACATGCAGGGCAAGAGCGTCCTGGTGAACGTCGTCCGCAAGCAGGGCGCCGGCTTCCGCGGCCTGATCGCGGCTTCGACCAAGTATGTGGCCGACGACGGGCGCAACACGCCGGCGTTCCGGCTGGAGGGCTCCGGCGAGTCGAACGGACGCGCGTGGGAGGCCGGCATGCTCGTCGCCCAGGGCGTCGACGACGGCGCCGGCGACGGCCCCCGCATCCGCCTCGACGCCCAGGGCCGCCCGCTGATCCGTTCGTTCGTGGAGTCGGAGGGGACGGTGACATTCCAGGGCGTCTTCACCGGCGCCTACGAGACGCCCCTGGCCGACGGCAAGCTGCGCCTGAACGCACGGCTGTTCCTCAACGAATTCAACTACGACGAGCAGAATTACCTGCAGTTTCCCACGGTCGCGAAGGAGTTCGACCAGTGGGGCGAGGACGAGAAGGAGCTCGAGCTCGGCGCGCGCTACACGCGCAGCCTCGGCCCGCGCACCTCGCTCGAGACGGTGCTCCTGCAGCGCAACGCGGACGAGCACTTCGGCGAGACCTTCCGATCCCCCGGGGACTCCGTCCTCTTCACCCTCGACCAGCAGACCGGCGAGAGCATCGCCCGCTCCGTGCTGAAACACCGGCGCTCCGACACCCTCTCGTTCGAGGCCGGCGCGGAGGGCGCGTTCAACTGGCTGGAGAGCGAGACCGACTATGCCCTGAACGGCCAGCCGCAGCCCGTGCCCGCCGCCAATGTGCGGGTGGAGGAGAAGCGCGGCGAGCTGTTCGGCAAGGCCACCTGGCAGGCGCGGCCCAGCCTGAGCTTCGAGGCCGGCGTGCGCCAGGAGGCCTCCCGGATCTCCTCGGACGGCGACGTGGAGTTGGAGAAGACGCTCTACTTCACCAAGCCCCGGTTCGCCGCCACCTGGGCCCCCGACGCCGCCACCCAGCTGCGGCTGCGCATCGAGCGCGAGGTGGGCCAGCTCGATTTCGACGACTTCGTCGCCAGCACCGAGTTCAACACCGGCGGCGACGTGCAGGCCGGCAACCCGGACCTGGAGCCCGAGCAGGCCTGGGTGGCCGAGGCCGCCGCCGAGCGCCGGTTCTGGGGCTCGGGCGCCGTGGTGCTCACCCTGCGCCATTACGAGCTCAGCGACGTCATCGACCGCGCGCCGATCTTCACGAGCTCCGGGGCCGCATTCGACGCGCCGGCCAACATCGGCTCGGGCGTGAAGCAGGAAGTGGCGGTCAGCCTCACCCTGCCGCTCGACAGATTCGGGCTGAAGCGCGCGCAGCTGCGCGGCCAGTCCACCTGGCGGCGGAGCGAGGTCACGGACCCCACCACCGGGGAGGAGCGCTCGATCTCCGGCTCGCGGCCCCTGGATTGGGAAGCCCACTTCTCGCACGACCTGCCCCAGTGGCGCCTGACCTGGGGCGTCGACGCCTTCGGCGCCTGGCGCGAAACCTACTACCGGTTCAACGAGGTGAACGTCCGCAAGCTGAAGACCTTCGTCACGCCGTTCGTGGACTGGAAGGCCCGCCCCGACATCACCGTCCGGGCGGAGATCCAGAACGCGACGGAGCGGGGCTTCCGCCGGACGCGCTACCGCTACGCAGGACCGCGGGGTTCCGCGCCGCTGGAGTACGTGGACGACCGCGACATCCAGTTCGGCCGGGTCTTCTACGTCCGCGTCCGCAAGACTTTCGGCGGCTAGGCCGGAATCGGGGGCAAACCTGTCCCCGATTTAATCCACCTTACGGCCATTTAATTGGCCTCTCCCCCCCGGCGCGGGTCACCTGCCCGGGCTCGCTGGGAGGAAATCTTACATGCTGATCCACATGCTCGCGCAGGCCGCCGCCGCCGCCACGCCGGAAGCCGTCGCCGCGCCGCAGCAGGGCGTCATCAGCTATCCGCCCGCCTTCTTCGCCGCCCAGCAGCCGGCCAACGCCCACGAGATGCTGCTGCGCCTGCCGGGCTTCGACATCGACACCGGCGACAGCGTCCGCGGCTTCGAGGGCGCGGCGGGCAACGTCCTCGTCGACGGCCAGCGGCCGACCAGCAAGACCGACAATCTGGAGGAGATCCTGCGCCGCATCCCCGCCGGTCAGGTGGAGCGGATCGACCTGATCCGCGGCGGGGCCCCCGGCATCGACATGCAGGGCAAGACGGTGCTGGCCAATGTGGTCCGGCGCGCCGGCTCCGGCGGCGTGCGCGGGCTGCTCGCGGTCGCCAACAACCACCTCTCCGACGGCCGCAACATGCACGGCGTGCGCCTGGAGCTGTCGGGCGGCGGCGGCGGCCGCGAATGGGAGGGCTCGGCCCGCTACGGCTACGGCAACGACGACGGCGGCAACATCGGCTCCCAGTTCCGCATCGGCCCCAACGGCGAGATCCTGCGCCGCAGCTTCGTGCGCAACGAGAGCGACGGCCTGCAGAAGACGCTCACCGCCGCCTTCCGCCAGCCGCTCGTCGGCGGCCGCCTCGGCCTCAACGCCCGCTACTTCAACGAGAAGTGGAAGTTCGAGGAGGACAACCGCTACCTCGAACCCGCCGCGCTCGGCGTCGAGACCACCGACGACCTCTACCTCACCGACCAGACCGAGTTCGGCGCCCGCTGGGACCGCGAGTTCGGCGCCCGCACCAAGCTGGAGCTGATCGGGCTGCGTCAGGACCGCGAGCGGGAGATCAACTCCGTCTTCGGAGACCGCTCCGGGACCCAGGACTTCCGCCTGCAGCGCGACACCGCCGAGACCATCGGGCGCGGCGTGCTCAAGTACACGCTGAACGACCGGCTGTCCTTCGAGGCCGGCGGCGGGCAGGTCGATCGGCGCGCCGTTGACCCGAAGGGCCGTGCGGCTCTGCAGCTCGTTCAGGGCCGCCTCGCCGCCGACGTGGACGTGGAGGAGAAGCGCGGCGAGGTCTTCGCCAAGGCGGTCTGGCGGCCGACCACCGCCTGGACCCTCGACGCCGGCCTGCGCTTCGAGGCCTCGCGCATCTCGTCCGAGGGCGACGTGGAGCTGGAGAAGAGCCTGCAGTTCGTGAAGCCCCGCCTGGCGCTCACCTGGGCGCCGGCGCCGGCCACCCAGCTGCGGCTGCGGTTCGAGCGCGTGGTCGGCCAGCTCAACTTCGACGACTTCGTGGCCTCGTCCGACTTCAACACCGGCGCGGGCGTCAGCGCCGGCAACCCGGACCTCGACCCCGAGCAGGCCTGGGTCGCCGAGGCCGCCCTCGAGCAGCGCCTGCTCGGCGCCACCCTCGTGGTCACCTACCGCCATTCCGAGCTCACCGACGTGGTCGACCGCGGGCCGGTGGAGGCGCGCAGCGTCGATCCGGTGACCGGCGCGGTCACGCTCAGCTACTTCGACACCCCGATGAACATCGGCGACGGGACCAAGGACGAGGCCATCGTCAGCCTCACCGCCCCGCTCGACGGCCTGGGCCTGAAGGGCGCCCTGCTGAAGGGCCAGTACACCCGCCGCTGGTCGGACGTGACCGACCCCACCACCTTCGAGAGCCGCCGGATCTCCAACCTGCGGCCGACCGAGTGGGAGTTCAGCTACAGCCAGGACCTGCCGCAGTGGCGGACGAGCTACGGCGTCGATGTCTACTCCGGCTGGACGGAGACCTCGTACCGGTTCGACTCGATCCGCGAGGTGAAGCTGCACAACGCCTATGTCCGGCCCTGGATCGAGAAGCGCTTCCCGTCCGACGTGGCGGTCCGTTTCGAGTTCCCGAACGTCACCAGCCGCGGCATCCGCTTCACCCGCCAGGTCTGGGACGGCCCCCGCGGCGCCTCGCCCCGCCTCTACACCGACGACCGCGACCTCGGCTTCGGGCGCATGTACTACGTCCGGGTGCGCAAGACCTTCGGGGCCTAGCCAAGACGAAGACGGGCCGCACGATCTCTCGTGCGACCCCTCGTCCGACCCGCTGCGCGGGCCACCGTCTCCCGCGAGGGGAGACGGCACGTCGTTGGTAGCTACGCCTCCCGGTCGGCGCGGAGCGTCCCCGGGTTCACCGCCTGGCGCTCGCCGTCGAGGACCGGCGCGATCGGCTCGGGCTGCGGGTGGCTGCCGGGATCGTTCACCCCGTGCGCCCAGCCCTTGATGAAGAAGCTCAGCACGATGAAGCCGACGCCGATCCCCATGCCCCAGAGGCCCAGCATGTTGAACACCGTCAGCGACGACTGGAGCGCGGCCGCCGGATCGGTCACCTGCCCGCCCACGGTGTGGGTGCCGGCGAGGCCGGCGATGAAGCCGCCCACATACTGCGCCACCGAGGACGACAGGAACCAGACGGCCATCATGAACGACACCACCTTGGCCAGGGACAGCTTGGTGATCTCCGACAGGCCGACCGGCGACAGGAACAGCTCGCCCGTGGTGTGGAACAGGTAGAGCAGCGCCAGGAAGATCATCGGCAGCCGGTACTGCTCGTCGGCGAACGACGCGCCCCAGACCACGATCATGAAGCCGAGCCCGACCTGGATGAGGCCCAGCCCGAACTTCAGCGTCGGGTTGGGGTCGCGACCCCGGGCGGCGAGCCAGGCCCAGGCCGCCGCGAAGATCGGCGCGAAGATCAGGATGTAGCCGGCGTTGAACGACTGCGTCTGGGCCGCCGTGACGCCCACCAGGTTCACGTTGCGCGCCGCGAACAGGTTGAGCGAGGTGCCGGCCTGTTCGAACAGGGTGAAGAACACCACCGCCCCGAGGATCAGGACGACGGCCAGCATCATCCGCTGGCGCTCCACCCAGGTCTTGCAGACCACGGCGATGATGTAGGCGATGGCCAGGAAGGACAGGACGGTGGAGAGGCCGAGCGCCATCCCCACCACGGCGTTGCGCTGCACCAGCAGCCACACCGGCAGCACGCCGAGCACCGAGAGGCCGTAGATCAGCCATTCGCGGTTGACGGGGCCGGCCAGCGGCTTCTTGAGCAGCTCGGGGTTCGGCGGCTCGCCCTTGCCCATCAGGTGCTTCTTGCCCAGGACGAAGACCACGAAGCCCGCCAGCATGCCCACGCCGGCCAGGCCGAAACCGGCCCACCAGCCGAACTGCACGCCGAGCAGCCCGCAGAGCACCGAGGCCCAGAAGGCGCCCAGGTTGATGCCGTAGTAGTAGAGGGTGAAGCCGGAATCGCGGCGCGGGTCGCCCTGCGGATAGAGCTGGCCGACGATCGCCGAGATGTTGGGCTTGAGGAAGCCCACCCCCATGATGATCAGGCTGACGGCCAGGTAGAAGGCGTTCTTGCCGAGCGGATCGACGGTGTTCTGGAGCTGGTAGGAGCCCTCCGGCAGCACCGCGGGAAGCGGCCCCCCCGCCGGCAGGCCCTTCACCTCCAGGCCGCCGCCGGCGGCCGCGGGTCCGAACTCGTAGGGCTGGCCCGCGACCATCAGCCGGACCTGGCGGTCCTCCATGCGGCCCTCGGAGACCACCTCGTAGCTCTGGCCGGCGTAGGTCAGGGTCTGCCGCGCGGGGGAACCCTCCACCGCCATGGTCAGGTGCCCGGCCACCAGCAGCAGCGCGCCGAAGGCCACGGCCTTGCGGGTGCCGAGGTAGCGGTCGGCGAGGATGCCGCCCAGCAGCGGCAGCAGGTACACGAGCGAGGTGTAGGAGCCGTACTGGGCGTTGGCCGTCGCGTCGTCGAACAGCAGGTGCTGCGTCAGGTAGAAGATCAGGATCGAGCGCATGCCGTAGTAGGAGAAGCGCTCCCACATCTCGGCGAAGAACAGGACCATCAGGCCCCGGGGGTGGTTGCGCATCATCTGCAGCAGCACCGGTATGCCGGTGATGAGCGTGATCGCGATGCCGAGCAGCACGATGAGGTTCATGTAGACGTCCGTTTTCCCTATGGCTTCCAAGGCCTGGGACGTGTTCAGCCCCGGGCGCGCCGATTTGCGGGGAGAAAATCACGCGCCCTCGGCAAGCACAAGCAAGAGGGCGCCTCCTCGCGGAAGCGTGCCTTTACCCGGCCGGGACCCGGGCGCAACCCTCGGGCGTTGAGCCTCACGAGGAGGACCCCACGCCATGCTGACCCCCGGCCCGGACCATCCGATCCACGTCGAGCCCGCGAAGAAGCGCTGGCGCGCCTACTTCGCCGGCCATGTGATCGCCGACACCAACGACGCCCTGATCCTTCGCGAGGCGGACTATCCGCCGGTCGTCTACTTCCCGCGCCAGGACGTGGCCATGGAGTACATGAGCCGCACCGACCGCACGACCCACTGCCCCTACAAGGGGGACGCGGCCTACTACACCATCCTGATGGACGGGAAGTTCGCCGAGAACGCCGTCTGGACCTACGAGGACGCCGCGCCGTCGGTCGGCCAGATCGGCCAGCGGCTGGCCTTCTACACCGACCAGGTGGAGGTCTACGAAGTGGACGACGCCGCGGTGAACCCGCGCCACGTCTCCGAGGTCCGCGACGGTCACGAGGTCGACGTGGACGAGATCGTCCAGCACACCGACGCCGGCGACGGCCGCTCCCAGCGCGAGCACTGGCAGCCCAACGTCGAGACTCCGGGCGCGGAGGGCGGCGGGCTGAGGTAGCCGCACAACCGTCGATTATCCGCCTAATGGCTTGCCCCGCGCCCTCGCCCTTTAGTAGAGCCGGCGTGCGCTCCGGCTCGGCTGCGAGGTGCGCGGGGTAGAGGCGGCTGTGATTCCATGCGTCCCCGGCCGAAGGGGGATGCGATGGCCAGCGGGAACATGGCCGGCCTGGGGGCCGCCGCCGCGATGACGGGCGACGGGTTCGCTGCTGCGCCCCCCGGCCCAGCCGGCTGCGGCTCACCCTGACCTTCGACGAGACGCCGGTGGGCTTCTCGGCCGCCGACATCGCCCCGCCGAACGCGGCGACGGTGCAGAACTTCACCGCCACGGGGAATCCCCGCGTCTTCACCCTGGAGGTCGAGATCGGGCACCCGCGCGTCATGTCCACGAACATCGACATGCTGGCGGGCGCCTATACCGACGCGGCGGGCAACGCCTCGGCCGCGAGCTCCCTGACGATCCCCGGCTGGGATCAGCTGCCGCAGCCTGGGCCGGAGGTGATGGTCGTCGACGGGGTGCCGGTGCAGCGCGTCATCTACGACGCGGGTCCCCTGCAGCCGCGCGAGATCCTGACCGTGCCGATCCTCACGGACAACGGACGGTCGGGGAACGCCCGCGACGACCTCGACCTCCCGGTCGGCGACGCCACGATGAAGGTGCCGCGCGGCATGGGCGGCGAGGTCAGCCTCAACGACAACCTCACCCGCGGCGAAATGGTGACCGTGATCGTCCGCAGCATGGAGCAGATCGCCGCCGAGCAGGCCCTCCTGCCGGCGGTGGAACAGGCCCTCGCCGCGCTGACCGCCGGCAGGGACGAGGCGCTGACGGCGCTGGTCGTGCAGCCCTCGTGGGCGTGCAGGCCGCGTCCCTGTCCGCCGGCTGGCTCCTGGACTAGGCGGGCGCGCGGGGCCCCGGCCACTCCGGCCGGGCGTCGGGCGCGGTCACGGTCATGCCGACGCCCTCGGTCGCCCGATGCGGATAGGCCTGCGCGTCGAAGCCCTCCAGGCAGAAGACGTTGACGCCGTAGTGGTCCGGCGCGGCCCGCTTGCGGTGGAAGACGTAGATCCCGCAGCGGCTGCAGAAGAAGTGGCGCGCCACCCCGGTGTTCCAGCGGTACTCGCTGAGCGCCGCCTCCCCGGCCAGCAGGGTCAGCGCCGCTTCCGGGACCTTGATCATCCGCGCATTGCGGCGGCTGCACAGCGAGCAGTCGCAGCTCGTCACCTCGTCGACCTCGGCGGCGACGTGGAAGCGCACCGCCCCGCAGTGGCAGGAGCCGTCCCAGGCGCCCATGGCTAGTAGGCGAAGGCCTCGAAGACCTTGCTGGCGTCGCCCTTCCACGGGCCGTTGTAGAGCTCCAGCAGGCGCTCGGCCGGGGTGACGCCGCTCTCGGCGATGTCGATCAGCTCGCCCAGGTAGCCGCTCTCGTCGACCAGGCCCCCGGACAGGCGGTTGCGCCGCTTCAGGCCCTCGCGGGCGATGGCCAGCATGTCCTTGGCCACGTCCTGCACCGTGCGCCCGGCGACCTCGGCCTTCAGGCCCAGGCGGGCGACGTCGGCGCGCAGGCGTTCGTGGTCGAGGGTCTCCCAGTCCTTGCAGAGGTCCCAGGCCGCCGCCAGCGAGGCGCCGTCGTAGAGCACGCCCATCCACAGCGCCGGGAGCGCGCAGAGCCGGCTCCACGGGCCGGAGTCCGCGCCGCGCATCTCCAGGTACTGCTTCAGCCGCACCTCGGGGAAGATGGTGGTGGTGTGGTCCGCCCAGTCCTTCAGCGTCGGCTTCTCGCCCGGCAGCTCCGGCAGCTTGCCGGCCATGAAGTCGCGGAACGAGCGGCCAGCCACGTCGATGTACTTGCCGTCGCGCTTGACGAAGTACATCGGCACGTCGAGCGCGTAGTTGGCGTAGGTCTCGTAGCCGAAGCCGTCCTCGAAGACGAAGTCGAGCATCCCCGTGCGGTCGGGGTCGGTGTCGGTCCACACGTTCGCCCGCGCCGACAGCAGGCCCGTGGGCTTGCCTTCCCGGAACGGCGAATTGGCGAAGAGCGCGGTTGCGATCGGCTGCAGCGCCAGCGAGGTGCGGAACTTGGCGACCATGTCGGCTTCGGAGCCGAAGTCGAGGTTCGCCTGCACCGTGCAGGTGCGGAACATCATGTCGAGCCCGAGCCCGCCCACCTTGGGCATGTACTCGCGCATGATCTTGTAGCGGCCCTTGGGCATCACCGGGACCTGATCGCGGGTCCAGATCGGCGTGAAGCCCAGCCCCAGGAAGCCCAGGCCCAGCTCGTCGGCGACGACCTTCACCTCCTGCAGGTGGCCGCCGGTCTCCTCGCAGATGTCGTGGATGGTCTCCAGCGGCGCGCCGGAGAGCTCGAACTGGCCGCCGGGCTCCAGGCTGACGTTGGCCATGCCGCGCTCCAGCGCGATCACGTTCTCGCCCTCGTAGACCGGCTGCCAGCCGTAGCGGGTCAGTCCCTCCAGCAGCGCCTTGATGCCGTTCGGCTCGTACGGGACCGGGGCGTGCGTCCCGAGCTGGAATACGAACTTCTCGTGCTCGGCGCCCACGCGCCATTCGCTGGCGGGCTTGGCGCCCTTCTCGAACCAGCGGACCAGGTCCTCGAACACGAGGGGCCGGTCGTCGCAGGCGACCTCTGCCATTCGGAATTCCCTCCCCAGCCCAACCCTGGATCGCGTGGGCGAGGTCCCGCGCGGCCGCAACCTTTACGTCGTCAGGTCACATGGGTGCAATTGCCGCGCCGCTCAAGGGCGCCAGTCGCCGAGCGCCGCCTGCCAGAGGGTCAGCGCCGAGATCGCCGCGGTGTCGGCCCGCAGGATCCGCGGCCCCAGGCTCGCCGGCGTGGCGTAGGCGAGACCCCGCAGCCGCTCGCGCTCCCTC
>Ga0163219_100446_pt1 | contig 10928 bp, 10 predicted proteins | sample MSEWel2016_04_06_FD_113150 | JGI IMG/M metagenome (GOLD analysis project Ga0163219, IMG submission 113150) | Subsurface microbial communities from deep shales in West Virginia, USA - MSEEL Well Study Marcellus 3H_2016_04_06 ...
CGGGCGGGGGGGGCCGGCCAGCGCAGGCCGGGCCGGGGGCGCGGGCCCCGGGTCCTCGCGGCGCGGCCGGCGGGCGGGGTGCTGCACCTCGGCGGCCGGCCGCGCAGGGAGATCCCGGTGCCGGTGCGTCCGGAGCGCCATCGGGTGGCCTGCACCACCTGTCCGGTGACCCCGGACTTCAGCCCGGAGCGGCTCAACTTCTTCTTCGACGCCCAGACCGGGATCATCCGCGAGATCCGCTGCGGCTAGGGCAGCTCCAGGCCCTGCTCGCGCAGCAGGTCGAGCCAGGCCGCCCGGCCGGTCGCGCGGTTGAACTTCGCCACCGCCGCGGCCCGCGCCGCCTCGCGCATCGCGGCCGACGCCGCCGGGTCCCGGCAGGCCGCGATCAACGCCTGCGACAGGGCGTCCACGTCGAAGAACGGCAGCAGCCGCCCGCTCACCCCGTCCTCGATGGCGTCGCGCAGGGGCGGGGTGTCCGAGCCGATCACGTAGCAGCCGCTGGCCATCGCCTCGGAGAGCGACCAGGAGAGCACGAAGGGGTAGGTGTAGTAGACGTGCGCCGTGGACAGCCGGAGCGCCGCCAGCATCCGCGCATGCTCCACCTTGCCGAGGAAGTGGACCCGCTGCGGATCGAGCTCGACGCCGCGCAGGGAGACGTCCTGCCAGGTGAGGTCGTCGGGGGCGGTGCCGCCGTAGCCGCTCTTGGTGGGCTTGCCGATGACGATCACCTGGGCGTCCGGCACGGCCTCCAGCACGGCGGGGAGGGCGCGGGCGAAGATGTGCAGGCCGCGCAGGGGCTCCATGTTGTTGTTGATGTGGGTGATCACCGGCGTCCCCGGCCGGATCACCCGGCCGTCGTCCAGGGCGAACGGCTCGGCGGGCCCCGGGCGGATGGCGTCGGTGTCCACGCCCTCGTGGATGATCCGCACCCGCGGCGCGAACACGGGAGGCAGCACCGAGGCCTGGAACGGCGTCGGCGCCACGATCACGTCGGCCTCGGCGAGCGCCAGGGTCATCACCGCGTTCTTGCCCTTGGCGATCAGGGCGGTCTCCTCGGTGGGCGTGCTGAACTCGGTGTCGAAGCCCACGTCCACGCCGTGGGCGTAGAAGAACTCCGAGAACATCACCCGCCGCGCCTTGGGCCACACCTCGTCGAGGAACAGGGTCTCGCCCCAGCCGGGGTGGCCGACGATCACCTGCGGCTCGAACCCGGTCTCCTGGAGGTAGCGCGCCGCCTTCAGCGAGGCCCGGGCGCGGATCAGGTCGGCCTCGGCCCGCACGGCCAGCGAGAAGATGCCGGGCGTCGTCCCGCGGCCCAGCTTGTAGCGGGCCTGCTGCAGGCCCGGGATGCCGGGGGAGGTGTGGGCGCCGATCGCCGCGCACGACGCGCCGCGCGCCATGAGGGTCTGGGCCAGGTCCCGGAACTGTGCCGGGAAGTTGTTGTGCACGAAGAGGACGCCGGACCCCATGGCGCCTTCATAGCGCCGCGGGCGCGGCTGTCACCCCGCCCCGGGCTCGTCGTCCAGGTCCAGGGCGGCCACGGCCTGGTGGCCGCGCACCGCGAAGCGCAGGATCGGCTCGCGCACGCTCGTCAGCCGCTGCAGGCCCAGCCGGGTGTAGGACAGCTCGTTGCCCTCCCGCCGCACCAGGCCGTCGGCCACCAGGGTCGCCACCTTCCGCCGCACGGTCTCCTTCGGGATGCCGGTGGATTCGGCGATGGAGCGGACGTTCGTGGTCAGGCTGGGCAGTTCCTGCACCTTGCCGCTCAGCATGTCGTCCAGGCGGAGCTCCGCCGTGCGGCGGTCCTCGGCGGTGCGCTGGGCGATCACCAGCAGCACGTGGAAGCGGTCCAGGTCGCCGTCGCAGGCCGCCCGGCCCGCCGCCAGCACGTCGAGAAGCGGCCCCACCAGGCCCTTGGCCACGCGCGTGTATTCGTCGCGCAGCCGCGACATGGGGTCGTTTGGCATCCGCCGACCTTCGAGCTCGGGTGTCCCAACACGACGTTATCCGAAAGTGCGGGCCGGCGCCTCCGTCCTGGCTCTGGCGGCGCGCGGCCTTCTGTCCTAAGGGGCTCCCACGCCCGGCTGCGGATGTGGCGGAACTGGTAGACGCACTGGATTTAGGTTCCAGCGCCGCAAGGCGTGGAGGTTCGAGTCCTCTCATCCGCACCAGCCTTCGCGATGAAGGGCCCTTAGGGCTTGGACGCGCGCACGGCGCGTGACATAAGTCGCCGCCCCGCCGCCGGAGCCCCTCCGGCGGCGCTCACCATTTCACACTGAAGGCGGGCGGAGCGCGCGGCAACGGCGCGGCGTCCGGAAGTTCCAGAATGTCGATGCAGATCGTTGAAAAGTCCGGTGAAGGCCTCAGCCGCGTCTATGGCGTCACCGTTCCCGCTTCGGACCTCACCGAGAAGCTGGAGGCGCGGATCGCCGAGATCACGCCGACCCTCAACATCAAGGGCTTCCGCCCGGGCAAGGTGCCGCCGGCCCACGTGCGCCGCCTGTACGGCAAGGCGCTGATGAGCGAGGTGGTCGAGCAGACCCTCACCGAGACCACCCAGAAGGTCCTCACCGACAACAACCTGCGCCCCGCTGGCGACCCGGACCTGAAGCCGGAAGGCGACATGAACCAGGTCATCGAGGGCAAGGCCGACCTGGCCTACGAGATCGCCGTGGACATCATGCCGGAGTTCGAGCCGGTCGATCCGTCCAGCCTGCAGCTGGAGCGCCCGGTCTACGAGCCCACCGACGCCGAGGTTGACGAGGCCGTCGACGAGCTGGCCGCCCAGAACAAGACCTACGAGGCGAAGACCGGCAAGGCCGTGAAGGCCAAGGACGGCGACATGGTCGTCATCGACTTCGTGGGCAAGCTGGACGGCGTCGCCTTCGAGGGCGGCACGGCCACGGACGCCGAGCTGGTGCTGGGCTCGGGCCAGTTCATCCCGGGCTTCGAGGAGCAGCTGGTGGGCGCCGCCCCCGACAGCGATGTCGAGGTGAAGGTCACCTTCCCGGAGAACTACCAGGCCGCCAACCTCGCCGGCAAAGAAGCCGTCTTTGAGGTGAGGGTGAAGGAAGTGAAGGCCCCGGTGGAGACCAAGGCCGACGACGCCTTCGCCGAGCGCCTGGGTGTCGAGAACCTCGAGAAGCTGCGTGAGCTCATCAAGACCAACCTCGAGCAGCAGTACGCCGGCGCCAGCCGCTTCAAGCTGAAGCGCGCCCTGCTGGACCAGCTCGACACCAAGCACGAGTTCCCGCTGCCGCCGAAGATGGTCGAGGCCGAGTTCGCCTCGATCTGGAGCCAGGTGCAGCAGGACAAGGAGCAGGGCTCGCTGCCCGAGGACGACGCCGGCAAGACCGACGAGCAGCTGCAGGCGGAGTACCGCAAGATCGCCGAGCGCCGCGTGCGCCTGGGCCTGGTGCTGGCCGAGATCGGCCGGGCCAACAACGTCCAGGTGACCGACCAGGAGCTGGCCGAGGCCATGCGCCGCGAGGCCATGCGCTACGGCCCGCAGGCGCAGCAGGTGTTCGACCTGTTCCGCCAGAACCCGAACGCCCAGGCGCAGCTGCGCGCCCCGATCTTCGAGGACAAGGTCGTCGACCTGATCGTCGAGAAGGCCTCCGTGACCGACAAGAAGGTCAGCAAGGAAGATCTCCTGAAGGAGGACGACCTGCCCGAGGGCTACGCCGACGCCGACGCGGCCGAAGCCAAGCCGAAGAAGAAGGCCGCCCCGAAGAAGAAGGCCGCCAAGGACGAGGCCGCCGCGGAAGAGTAGGCCTTACCGCCCGACCCATCAGGAAGCGTCCCCGGCTCATCCCCGGGGGCGTTTTCGTTTCCGCCGTTCGTCATGGCCGGCCTTGTGCCGGCCATCCATGATCGCAGGCCTCGCAAGGCCTTCGCGGCGGAGCTTATGGATCCCCGGGACAAGCCCGGGGATGACGGTCGTGGGGTTACAGCCCCCGCAGCCGGCGCAGCATCTCGGCGTTCTCGATCCGCGCGCGGCGCTCGTTGATCTCCTGGTGGAGCGACAGCGGGCCCGTGTCCTCGTCGAGGGGCAGGGCGAGGGCCGGCTCGATCGGAAGCAGGGGGGACGCAGGCGCAGAGGCGACGTCGCGCTCGAGGCTCATCGGCAGATCTCCCTAACCCCTGGCGAAGGGGTTCCCGCTGTTAAGCTATCATTTACTCTGTACGCTCGACTAGGCCGGCCCTTACGTCCCCCGCGTGACGTTCGCGTGATGCCGCGTCGCGACAGGAATTCGCCCGCACGGCCGCGTCCTGCGACCGGAAATCACCGAACGGCGGTCAGAAACCGGTTGGCTTCGGCCGGAAACGGGACGTAACCTCCCAGTTGGACGCCGCGTCGTGACGGCGGGCCCTCTCTGGTTCGACCAGAGTTCGCCTTCGCCGCCGCGGGAGTAGAGCGTGTCGGGAAGGATGCCGTTTTGCAGCGCACGCGTGACGAAGGCCCCGAGTACTTCCACAAGGTCGTCGATTGCCAGTGGGCGTGTCCGGCGCACACGCCGGTGCCCGAGTACATCCGGCTGATCGCCGAGGGCCGCTACGCCGACGCCTACATGATCAACTGGAAGTCCAACGTCTTCCCCGGCGTGCTCGGGCGGACCTGCGACCGCCCCTGCGAGCCCGCCTGCCGCCGCGGCCGGGTGGAGGAGGAGCCGGTGGCCATCTGCCGGCTGAAGCGGGTGGCGGCCGACAACAAGGGCGAGGTGGCCGCGCGCATGCCGGCCCCCGCGGTCCAGTCCAACGGCAAGCGGGTGGCGCTCGTCGGCTGCGGCCCAGCCTCGCTCACGGTGGCCCGCGACCTCGCGCCCCTCGGCTACCAGCTCACCATCTTCGACGCCGAGGCCAAGACCGGCGGCATGATCCGCAGCCAGATCCCGCGCTTCCGCCTGCCGGAGGAGGTGATCGACGAGGAGGTGGGCTTCATCACCGGCCTGGGGGGCATGGAGCTGCGCCTGGGCGAGCGGGTGGACAGCCTGAAGGCCCTGCTGGAGGACGGCTACGACGCCGTCTTCGTGGGCTCCGGCGCGCCGCGCGGCCGCGACCTCGACCTGCCGGGCCGGCAGGAGGCCAGCGCGAACATCCACATCGGCATCGACTGGCTCTCGTCCGTCTCCTTCGGCCACATCGACCGGATCGGCCGCCGCGTGATCGTGCTCGGCGGCGGCAACACCGCCATGGACTGCTGCCGCACCTCGCGCCGCCTGGGCGGCGAGGACGTGAAGGTCATCGTCCGCTCCGGCTTCGACGAGATGAAGGCCTCGCCCTGGGAGAAGGAGGACGCGATCCACGAGGACATCCCGATCCTCAACTTCCGCGTCCCCAAGGAATTCACTCACGAGGACGGCCGGCTGACCGGCGTCGTCTTCGAGGTGGTCGAGGCCCGCTACGACGACATGGGCCGCCGCCGCCTCGTGCCCTCCGGGGAGCCGGACGAGCACTACGAATGCGACGACGTTCTGGTGGCCGTCGGCCAGGAGAACGCCTTCCCCTGGATCGAGCGCGACATCGGCCTCGAGTTCGACGAGTGGGGCATGCCGAAGGTGAACCCGATCACCTTCCAGTCCACGCTTCCGCACGTCTTCTTCGGCGGCGACGCGGCCTTCGGGCCGAAGAACATCATCTGGGCCGTGGCCCACGGCCACGACGCGGCGGTCTCGATCCACAGGCGCTGCCAGGGCGAGGACGTCGCAAGCCGCCCGCCGCCGGGCGCCTCGCTGGTCTCCCAGAAGATGGGAATCCACGAGTGGAGTTACGACAACGACGTCGCCAACGACCGCCGCTACCGCGTGCCGATGCGCGACAAGGCCGAGGCGCTCAGGGATGTCCGGCTGGAGGTGGAGCTGGGCTTCGACCGCGAGCTCGGCTTCCGAGAGGCCCAGCGGTGCCTGAACTGCGACGTCCAGACGGTGTTCGCCGACCCGCTCTGCATCGAGTGCGACGCCTGCGTGGACATCTGCCCGATGGACTGCATCACCTTCACCGAACCCGGCGAGGAGGACGAGCTGCGCGGCCGGCTGAAGGCGCCGGCGCCGAACCTCACCCAGGACCTCTACGTCTCCGGCTCCCTGCCCACCGGCCGGGTGATGGTGAAGGACGAGGACGTCTGCCTGCACTGCGGCCTCTGCGCCGAGCGCTGCCCCACCGGCGCCTGGGACATGCAGAAGTTCTATCTCGAGATGACCCACGCGGAGGCGGCATGCCCGGGGAGATGAGTACGGGACCGGCGGAGGCCGGGCAGCCCAGGACCCGCGTGAACGATTTCGTCGTCAAGTTCGCCAACGTGAACGGCTCGGGATCGGCCAGCGCCAACGGCCTGTTCGCCCGCTCGATCCTGCGGATGGGCGTGCCGGTGGCGGCGCGCAACATCTTCCCTTCCAACATCCAGGGCCTGCCCACCTGGTACGAGGTCAGGATCACCGAGGCCGGCTGGCTCGGGCGCCGCGGCGGCGTCGACCTCATGGTCGCCATGAACCCGCAGACCTGGGACCGCGACCTCGCCGAGATCGAGGCCGGCGGCTACCTGTTCTACGACTCCACCAAGCCCCTGCCGCCGGGCCGGCTGCGCGACGACATCAGCTTCATCGGCGTGCCGCTGACGGCCATGTGCAACCAGGCCTACCAGCTCCCGCGCGAGCGCCAGCTGTTCAAGAATATCGTCTACGTGGGCGCGCTCGCGGCCCTGCTGGGCATCGACCCCAAGGTGATCGAGGACCTGCTCGCCGAGGACTTCGCCGGCCGCCAGAAGCTGATCGACGCCAACGTCGGCGCCCTGCACATGGGCTACGGCTACGCCCAGAAGAACCTCCAGCCGCTCAGCCTGCAGGTGGCCCGCGCCGACAAGGTCGGCGACCGGATCTACGTCGAGGGCAATTCCGCCGCCGCCCTGGGCGCGGTCTACGGCGGCGCCACGGTCTGCGCCTGGTATCCGATCACGCCCTCCACCTCGCTCGCCGAGGCCTTCAGCGGCTACTGCGAGGACCTGCGCACCGATCCGGAGACCGGCAAGGCGCGCTACGCCATCGTCCAGGCGGAGGACGAGATCGCCTCCATCGGGATCGTGGTGGGGGCCGGCTGGAACGGCTGCCGCGCCTTCACCGCCACCTCCGGGCCGGGGATCTCCCTGATGACCGAGTTCATCGGGCTCTCCTACTTCGCCGAGATCCCGGCGGTGATCTTCGACGTCCAGCGGGGCGGGCCGTCCACCGGCATGCCGACCCGCACCCAGCAGGCCGACCTGATCGGCGCGGCCTACGCCAGTCACGGCGACACCAAGCACGTCATGCTGCTGCCGGCCGATCCGGGCGAATGCTTCGAGATGGGGGCCCAGGCCTTCGACCTCGCCGACCGGCTGCAGACCACCGTCTTCGTCATGCTCGACCTCGACATCGGCATGAACGAGTGGCTGACCGAGCCCTTCGCCTGGGACGACAGCCGCGCCCTCGACCGCGGCAAGGTGATGACCTTCGAGGATCTGGAGGCCGGCAAGGACTTCGGCCGCTACCTCGACGTGGACGGCGACGGCATCCCCTACCGCACCTATCCCGGCGCCCACCCCACGCGCGGCGCCTACTTCACGCGCGGCACCTCGCGGAACCCCTACGCCCGCTACTCCGAGGAGGGCGCGGTCTACGTCGACAACATGCAGCGGCTGCTGCGCAAGTTCGAGACCGCCAAGGCCCTGGTCCCGCAGCCGGTGCTCACCCGCGCGCGGCGCAAGACGCCGGACGGGGTGATCTACTTCGGCTCCACCACGCCCGCCATGCACGAGGCGCTGGAGGCGCTGGAAGGGCAGGGCAAGCGGCTCGATGCGCTCCGCATCCGCGCCTTCCCGTTCCCGCAGGCGGTGGAGGACTTCATCGCCGCCCACGAGCGGGTGTTCGTGGTCGAGCAGAACCGCGACGCCCAGCTCCGCACCCTGCTGGTCACCGAGCTGGGGATCGACCCGGCCAAGCTCGTGCCGGTCCTGAACTACGACGGCGCCCCCATCACCGCCCGCTTCATCGCTGGCGAGATCGGCCAGCTCATGGCCGTGGGCTCAATCATCGAGGCGGCGGAATGACCTACATCACCAAGCCTCAGCTGCATCACCCGCTGCTGGCCAAGAACGGCCTGGGCTACACGCGCCGGGACTACGAGGGCTCGGTCTCGACGCTGTGCGCCGGCTGCGGCCACGACTCGATCTCGGCCTCGATCATCCAGGCGGTCTACGAGCTGGAGATCCCGCCGCACCGGATCGCCAAGCTCTCCGGCATCGGCTGCTCGTCGAAGACGCCGGACTACTTCCTGGGCAACTCCCACGGCTTCAACACCGTGCATGGCCGCATGCCCTCGGTGCTGACCGGCGCGAACCTCGCCAACCGCGACCTCGTCTACCTGGGTGTCTCCGGCGACGGGGACTCGGCCTCCATCGGGCTCGGCCAGTTCGCCCACGCCATCCGGCGCGGGGTGAACATGCTCTACATCGTCGAGAACAACGGCGTGTACGGCCTCACCAAGGGCCAGTTCTCCGCCACCTCCGACAAGGGCTCGAAGTCCAAGCGCGGGGTGGTCAACCACGACGCCGGCATCGACCTGGTCTCCATCGCCCTGCAGCTCGGCGCGACCTACGTCGCCCGCTCGTTCTCCGGCGACAAGGCCCAGCTCGTCCCGCTCATCAAGGCCGGGCTGATGCACAAAGGGGCGGCCTTCATCGACTGCATCAGCCCCTGCGTGCAGTTCAACAACCACCAGGGCTCCACCAAGAGCTTCGACTATGTGCGCGAGCACAACGAGGCGGTGAACCGGCTGGACGTGATCACCCCGCGCGCGCCGATCCACGTGGACTACGCTCCGGGCGAGACCGTGCGCGTGGCCCAGCACGACGGCTCGATCCTGTCGCTGCACAAGCTGGCCGAGCTCTACAATCCGAACAACCGCGCCCAGGCCCTGGGCTATCTGCAGGCCCGGCAGGCGAGGGGGCAGATCGTCACCGGCCTGCTCTATGTGGACCCGAATTCGGGCGATCTGCACGAGAGCCTGGAGACGGTGGAGACCCCGCTGAACCAGCTCGGCGCCGCCGAGCTCGTCCCCGGCCAGGCCGCGCTCGACCGGATCAACGCCGGGCTGAGGTAGACCGTCGCCGGCCGCCGCGCAGCCACAGGCCGGCCAGCAGCAGGACCAGGGCCGCCGCCGCCAGCGCCGCCCAGGCGGCGACCGGGTTGTCGCCGCGCTCGGCCACGAACACCGCCACCAGGCCCCAGGCGACGGGCAGGGCGTAGATCAGGAGCCGCGTCGTCCGCAGGAAGGCCGCCGCCACCAGGGCCGCCGCGGCGATGCCGGCGAGCGCCGTGGGCAGGGCCTGGCCCGCGCCGATCAGCCCTTCCTTGGTCATCACGGTCAGCAGGTTGATCGCCGAGGCCACGGTGAGCCAGCCGGCGAGCGCCGCGAAGGGCCAGACCACGAACACCCGGTCCCAGCGCGAGGCCGCCGCGCCCCGCTGCGCGAGCACCGTGGCGCTCATCGCCGCCAGCAGGGCCAGGACGATGACCGCCACCGTCGCCCAGCCGCGGTCGGCGGCGCTCAGCCAGATCCAGGCGCCGATCAGGCCCATGGCGGCGATGGCCGGCGACAGCGCCAGGCTCACCGCCTTGGACGCACCGCGCCCGGGCAGGGCCTGGTAGAGGGCGAAGGCCGCGAGACCCGCATAGATCGGGCCCCAGATCGAGAAGGCGTAGCCGGCGGCCCTCAGCGTGGTGTCGCCGCCGGCCGAGAACTCCGAGGGCGATAGGCCGATGTCCTGCTGGGCCTGCAGCACGGGCGAGCCGATGGCCGCGGCGGCGACCGCGATGACGCCCACCTTCAGCCAGAGGGCGGAGAGCGCCCCGTGGGGGTCCTTCATCGGGTGGTCTCGGGCTCGCTCTGTTCGGCCTTCGCGCCGCTCATCTGCGGGACGTAGAGGCCGGTGGCGAACTTGGCGAGCCAGCCCTCGGGCCGCAGGCGCGGGCCGTATTCGGCGCACGGGTCGGGAGTCGGCGGGCCGGGCGGCTTCACGTCCGGCGCCGTCATGGCCGCGGCCGCGGTGTCGGCGAAGGGCTCGGCGAACTGCAGGGCGTCGCCGACCCGGCTGAGCGAGGGGTTGTCGGTGCCCACCGCCGTGGCGTTGCGGTTCCAGGTGAGCGCGGCGAGCTGCCGGTCCTCCGGCGACAGCATCTCGGCCTCGGCGGAGAGCCCGCCCAGGCCGCCGGGCCGCACGCCGAGCGGTCCCGGGATGAAGATCGACGCCGCCGCCGAGGCCGCCGAGCTGACCCGTCCGGTCGGGGCCACGCGGGTCACGGCGGCCCGCACCTTGGCGTCGGCGCCGTCCTGCACGATCTCATAGCGCTCGGAGACCTCGAAGCAGAGCTGGGCGTCCACTTCGCGCAGCAGCAGCTTGCGCTCGTCCTCGGAGAGCCAGGCGCCGTCCGGCCCCAGGCGAAGCTCGGCGGGCAGCAGGCGCACCTTGCGCACCCCGGCCAGCGCCTGGCCGTCCTTGCGCTCGGCGACGCCGGTCCGCACCGCCCCCTCCTTCGAGGTCAGGCCCTCGTAGCTGGTCAGGAAGCCCGATCGGGGGGCGTGGGAGGCGCACGCGGTCAGCGCCAGCGCCAGCGGCAGGACGAACAGCGACTTCATGGCTCGGATACGGCTCCGCATGCCGAAAGGATGCATCACCTGCGCGACAATTCCTTGCGGGAAGTCAGGCGGCCGCCAGCTCGCCGATCACGAAGGCGTCCTCCTGGTCGCGCGCCAGGCCCTCCAGCACCTCGGGCAGGTCGTGCGGATCGACGATCAGCATCAGGCCGACGCCGCAGTTGAAGGTCCGCCGCATCTCCTGGTCGGCGACGCCGCCCACCTCCTGCAGCCACTGGAACACCGGGGGCGGGACCCAGGCGTTC
>Ga0163219_100454_pt1 | contig 10769 bp, 11 predicted proteins | sample MSEWel2016_04_06_FD_113150 | JGI IMG/M metagenome (GOLD analysis project Ga0163219, IMG submission 113150) | Subsurface microbial communities from deep shales in West Virginia, USA - MSEEL Well Study Marcellus 3H_2016_04_06 ...
GCCAAGGACGGCTCGACCGACGCCTTCTCGCGCCTAGTCGAGCGCCACCAGCAGGCGGTCCGGGCCTTCCTGCGCCGCACCTGCGGCGACTGGGCGCTGGCCGACGACCTGGCCCAGGAGACTTTCCTGGCGGCGTGGTCGAAGATCGGTCGGCTGCAGGCGGGCGCGAGCGTCCGCGCCTGGCTCTGCGGGATCGGCTACAACAAGCACCTGACGGCCCGCCGCGGCGCGGCCCGCAGCCGGGCCCGCGACGCGGTCTACCAGGCCGAGAGGCCGCCGCCGGCCGCGGCCCTCGCCGAGGACCGGCTGGCGCTGGAGGCCGCCATGGCCGAGCTGCCCCCGGAGCAGCGGGCCTGCGTGGCCCTGTGCCTGGCGGCGGATTTCAGCCACGCGGAGGCCGCCGAGGCGCTTGGCCTGCCGCTGGGAACGGTGAAGAGTCATGTGAGCCGGGGCCGCGCGCGGCTCCTGCAGGCGTTGGGAGGCGGTGATGCGTGAGGCGGAAGACAAGCTGGCGGCGCTGTTCGCCCTGGACGAGCCGCCGCCCCGGGACGCGGCCTTCTCCGCCGAGGTGATGGAGGCGGTGATCCGCCGGGAGTTCCAGAAGGACGTGGCCCTGCTGAGCGCGGCCTCGCTGGTGGGCGCTGCCGCCCTGTGGGCGCTCTGGCCGGTCCTGCAGCCCGCGATCGTGGCGGTGTCCCAGGGCCTGGCGCCCGTGGTGGCGGGCCTGGCGCTGGCCGCCTGCGCGGTCTGGCTCCTCGGGAGCCGCCCCCCGGAGCCGGTCGAGGTGGAATCATGACCAAGATTTCATAGGCATGGCTGCATCTGTGGGCGTCGCGCCGCGCCTCTTCCCAAGCAGAGACCGGCCATTCGCCGGCCAACTGGAGAACCTGAACTATGGAAGCCCTGATCCCCATCGCGCTCTTCGCGATGATTGCGGCGATCGTCGTCGTGCCGCGCTACTTCAAGAGCCTGGAGCGGCAGAAGATGGCCGAGACCATCCGGGTGGCGATCGAGCGGGGCCAGCCGCTGCCCTCCGACGTGGTCGACGCCATGACCAGCAGCGTCAAGGCCAAGGGCCTGCCGCCGTCCCCGCAGCGCGACCTGCGCACCGGCGTGATCTGGCTCTTCGTGGCCGGCGGCGTCGCCGCCTTCGGCGTGCTCATCGGCTTCGAGGCGCCGGACGCCACCTATCCGTTCCTGGCCTTCGCCGCCTTCCCGGCTTTCATCGGCCTGGCCTTCATCGTCCTCGGCGTCCTCAACAAGCCGAAGGCCTAAGGATCGGATCCGGGGGATCAGGCCCATGCCGGGCTCAACAACATTGGCGCTGGCCAGCTTGCACGACGTGGAGCTCTGCGCTCGCGCCGCGGCCGGTGAGCGCAAGGCCTTCGGAGAGCTGGTGCGACGGCACGGCTCGGCCGTCCGCGGACTGCTCCGGCGGATGGGCGCCCAGGCCGCCGAAGCCGACGACGTGGCCCAGGACGCCTTCCTGGCCGGCTTCGAGCGCATCGCGGAATTCCGGGGCGAGGGGACGTTCGCCGGGTGGGTCAAGCGCATCGCCGCGCGGCTCTACCTGCGCCGCCTGCAGCGGGAGCGCAGGCTGGGCGTGTTCGCGGACGGGGGCGACGAGGAGATCGAGGTTCAAGACGGCGACGCCGACGGGCGCATCGACCTGGACGGGGCGCTGAAGCGCCTGGCCCCGGGGGAACGGATGTGCGTGTCGCTGTGCTTCGGGGCAGGGCTTTCCCACGCCGAGGCTGCAGAAGCCTTGAACCTGCCGCTTGGAACGGTCAAATCCCATGTCAAACGTGGTCTGGATAAGCTCAGAGCGCGGCTGGCGCCGGCCGACGGCGCCGTTCTGGAAGGGAGGCGCGGCAATGGCTGAGGTCGACTTCGAACGCCGCCTCGAACGCCTCTTCGCCGAGGCGCCGGAACTGCCCGACAGCCGGAGCTTCGCCGAGCGGATCGAGCGCCGGCTCGATCGCGGCTGGACCGCCCGCCGCTGGCTGATCGGCGCCGCGGGCGTCGCCGGCGGCGTGATCGGCGCGAGCCAGCTCATGCTCTCCAACTTCTTTCAGCGGGTGGAGACGGCGGAGGATTCCGCGCGTCTGCTCTCCTCCGGGCTCAGCCAGGTGGCACCGCGCGCCGAATGGATGGCCATGCTGGGCGGCGGCGGGGGCGTGGTATGGATCGCCTCCGGCCTAGCGGTTCTCGCCATGGGCTTCGTGCTCACCCGGGTGATCGAGGAGATCTGAGTGTCGTCGCATCGTCAGGAGACCGTCCGCCGGCTGGCCGCGCCGGACATCGCCGCGCGCAAGGGCAAGGAGCCGATCGTCTGCCTGACCGCCTACACCGCGCCGGTGGCCGAGCTGCTCGACGACCATTGCGACCTGCTCCTGGTGGGCGATTCCGTGGGCATGGTGGTGCATGGCCTGCCCAACACGGTCGGCGTCACCCTCGAGATGATGATCCTGCACGGCCAGGCGGTGATGCGCGGCGCGCGCAAGGCCATGGTGGTCGTGGATCTGCCGTTCGGTTCCTACGAAGGCGCGCCGGAAGAGGCCTACGCCAACGCCGCCCGCGTGATGAAGGAAACCGGGGCCGGCGCCGTGAAGGTCGAGGCCGGGCCCGCCGTGGTGGGCACCATCCAGTACATGGTCGACCGCGGCATCCCGGTGATGGGCCACGTGGGGCTCAGGCCGCAGGCGGTGCTGGTCGACGGCGGCTTCAAGGCCAAGGGCAAGGCCGGCGAGGAGCGCCGCCGCATCCTGGAGGAAGCCCGCGCCACCGCTGACGCGGGGGCGTTCGCCGTCGTGGTGGAGGGCGTGGCCGAGGGCCTGGCCCGGGAGATCACCGAGGCCATCGCGGTCCCGACCATCGGCATCGGCGCTTCCGCCGGCTGCGATGGCCAGATTCTGGTCACCGACGACATGCTGGGCCTGTTCGACTGGACCCCGAAGTTCGTGCGCCGCTACGCCGACCTGCGCGGGGAGATCAGCCGCGCCGCGGCGGCCTATTCCGAGGACGTGCGCGCCCGCCGCTTCCCGGGACCGGCCGAGATCTACTTCGCCAAGGCCGGTTGAGCGGCACGTTGCGGCGCGAGGCGGCGCGCTATAGGTTCCCGGCCTCTGGCTGACAGCCCTATTCCACGAGAGTCCGGAGTCCCCGTTCGTGACCGATCTGTTCGAAGAGGTCGAGGAGCAGCTGCGCTCCGACCGGTACCGGACGCTTGCGCGCAAGGTGCTGCCCTGGGTGCTGGCCGCGCTCGCCGCCGCCCTGATCGCCGCGCTCGCCTGGTGGGGCTGGACCACGTGGCGCGACCGTGAGGCCGCCAAGGCCTCCGAGCAGTACGCCGCGGGCCTGGACGCCTTCTCGCAAGGGGACGAGGCCAAGGCCGCCCAGCTCTGGACCGAGGTTTCCAAGTCCCCGTCGGCCGGCTTCAAGTCTCTGGCCCTGATGCAGCTCGCCGGGCTGCAGATCGCCGACGAGAAGGCGCCCGCCGCCGTGAAGCTGTTCGACGAGGCCGCCAAGGCCGCTCCGGACGAGATCCTGGGCGACGCCGCGCGCCTCAAATCCGCCTTGGCCTTGCTCGACACCGCTCCCTACACCGAGCTGGAGAGCCGCTTGAAACCCCTCACCGAGGAAGGCCGCCCGTACCGCGTGCAGGCGCGCGAGGCGCTGGCCTTCGCCAAGCTCATGAAGGGCGACACCGCCGGCGCGCGCAGTGATTTCCTGGTCATCTCGAGCATGCTGGATGCGCCGGAGGGCGCCCGCGCCCGGGCCAAGGCCGGCATGGACCTGATCGATTCCGGCTCCGCCAAGGGCCTGCCGGCGGCGGTCAAGGCCGCCGCCGCCCTGCCGCGGCCGCAGGCGCCGGCCGGCCTCGCGCCGCCCGGTCTCCCGCCCGGCCTCGTGGCGCCCCAGCAAGCCCAACCGCAAGCCCCCGGACCTCAATGACGTCTCGCCGTAACTCCCTCCTGGTCCTCGCCCTGGTCGCCGCGCTGGGCGCGAGCGGCTGCTCCACGCTGGGCCGCCTGAACCCGTTCGACCGGGACGAGGGGCCGCAGGAGACCGCGGGCGAGGGCGAGCGCATCTCCATCGTGCCCCCGGACCAGGTCCTGGAGCCGGCCGAGGCCCTGAAGGGCGTGGAATTCTCCCTGCCGACCCCGGAAGCCGTGGCGGCTTGGCCGCTCCCCGGCGGCACGACCGAGCAGTGGGTGGGCCATGTGGACGCCGCCCCGAACCTGTCGGTGGCCTGGCGCCGCGGCTTCGGCGAGGGCTCCGGCGGCGGCCGTCACGTCACCGCCCCGCCGATCTCGGCCGACGGCCGCGTCTATGTGATGGACGCCGAGGCCACCGTCACCGCCTTCGACGCCCGCACCGGCCAGCAGGTGTGGCGCCGCGACGTCCGCCCGAACGAGCGCCGCGACCGCGAGGCCTTCGGCGGCGGCCTGGCCTACGGCGACGGCAAGATCTACGTCTCCTCCGGCTACCGGCTCGTGGCGCAGCTCGACGCGGCCACCGGCCAGCCCGGATGGGTCACCCGCACCGAGCAGCCGATCCACGGCGCGCCCACGCTGGCCGCCGGCCGCGTGGCCGTGGTCGCCATCGACAACACCCTGCTGACCTTCGAGACGGCCACCGGCGCGCCGGCCTGGACCTACCAGGCGCTCACCGAGTCCGCGCGGATCCTGGCCGCCTCCAGCCCGGCGGTCTCCGGCGACACCCTGGTGGCCGCCTTCGGCTCCGGCGAGCTCGTGGCGCTCCGCTCCACCAACGGCAACGACCTCTGGAACGAGGCCCTGTCGCGGGCCAGCCGCACCAGCGCGCTCTCCGAGATCCGCGACATCCCGGGCCGCCCGGTGATCTACCAGGGCGACGTCTATGCGGTCAGCCACTCCGGCGTGTTCGCCGCCATTGACCTGCGCACCGGCCAGGCCCGCTGGAGCCTGCCGGTCGTGGGCATCGGCACGCCGCTGCCGGCCGGCGACGTGGTCTATGTGGTCGGTCGCGACGGGCGGGTGATCTGCGCGTCCCGCGAGAGCGGCCAGATCTACTGGATCCGCGACCTCAACGAGGGCTTCCAGGCCAAGCGCCGCGGCGGTTTCTTCGGCATCGGCGGCCGCCGGGCGGTGCGTCCGGTGTGGTCGAGCCCGATCCTCGCCAACGACCGCCTGATCCTCGGCGGCTCCTCCGGCGACGTGGCCGTCCTCAACGCCAAGACCGGCGAGGTGCAGCGCCGCTTCGACGTGGGCGGTCCCGTCCTGCTGGCTCCCATCGCCGTGGGCGACACGATCTATGTGGCGACGGACCGGGCCCAGCTGATCGCGCTTCGCTGAGCGGACGTATAGGCTGACGCCATGGCGCTGAAACTCGCGATCGTCGGGCGTCCCAACGTCGGCAAGTCCACCCTGTTCAACCGGCTGGCGGGCAAGAAGCTCGCCATCGTCGACGACCGGCCGGGCGTGACCCGCGACCGCCGGTTCGCCATGGGCCGGCTGGGCGACCTCGACCTGGAGCTGATCGACACCGCCGGCTTCGAGGACGTCTCGGACGAAAGCCTCGAATCCCGCATGCGCCAGCAGACCCTGCGGGCGATCGAGGAGGCCGACGTCTCGCTGTTCGTGGTCGACTCCCGCGAGGGCGTCACCCCGCTCGACGAGGTGTTCGGCGAGATCCTCCGGCGCCACGACAAGCCGGTGATCCTGGCCGCCAACAAGGCCGAGGGCCGGCAGGGCGACCAGGGCGTGCTGGAGGCCTTCGGCCTGGGGCTGGGCGAGCCGATCCCGATCTCCGCCGAGCACGGGGAGGGCATGGCCGACCTCTACGCCGCCATCGCCGCGGTGGCGTCCGACGACTTCGAGGCGGAGGACGAGGAGGCCGACAAGCCGATCCGCATCGCCATCGTCGGCCGTCCGAACGCCGGCAAGTCCACACTGGTCAACAAGCTGATCGGCGAGGATCGCCTGCTCACCGGCCCCGAGGCGGGCATCACCCGCGACGCCATCCCGGTGGACTGGGAGTGGGACGGCCGCGCTGTGCGGCTCGTCGACACCGCCGGCCTGCGCCGAAAGGCCAAGGTGCAGGAGAAGCTGGAGAAGCTCTCCACCCAGGACACCATCCGCGCCATCACCTTCGCCGAGGTGGTGATCCTGGTGATGGACGCCACCCATCCGTTCGAGATCCAGGATCTGCAGATCGCAGACCTCGTGGAGCGCGAGGGCCGGGCGCTGGTCTTCGTCCTGGCCAAATGGGACCTCGTGGAGGATCCGCAGGCGACGCTGGCCGAGATCATCGAGGAGGCCCAGCGCCAGCTGCCGCAGGTGAAGGGCGCGCCGATCGTCGCGCTTTCCGCCGAGACCGGCCGCGGCCTCGACCGGCTGATGCCGGCGGTGTTCAAGACCCACGCCGACTGGTCCACCAAGGTGAAGACCCGCGACCTGAACGACTGGCTGCAGATGGCGATGCAGCGCCATCCGCCCCCTTCGGTGAACGGCCGCCGGATCAAGCCCAAGTACATGGCCCAGACCAAGGCCCGGCCGCCGACCTTCGTGCTGTTCGCCAGCCGCGCGGACCAGCTGCCGGAGAGCTATCGGCGCTACCTGATCAATTCGCTGCGCGAGAGCTTCGATCTGCCGGGCGTGCCGCTCCGGGTCAGCATCCGCTCGAACAAGAACCCCTACGCCGAGGGCGAGGAGAAGAGCGGGCGGGCGCCCGAGCGGCGGGCGCCCGGGGCCAGCAAGGGCCTCGCCGCCAAGACCCGCAGCGCGGCGGCGGCCAAGGCCAAGGCCGGCGCGACCGCCGCGGGCGGCAAGCCCAAGGCGGCGGGCAAGCCGAAGCCCAAGCCCGGCGCGCCGCGGGGCCGGGCCCAGAAGCTCGCCCGGCCGGGGGTCAAGCCGAAACGGGCGTCCCGGCCGTCTTCCACGCGTCGAACGCCACGGTGACGTGCGGCAGGCCGAGGTCGGCCTGCGCCAGCTCCAGGATCAGCGGCCCGATCTCCGACGGATCGGGCAGGGTCTCGCGGTCCTCGCCGGGCATGGCCTCGGCGCGCATCCGCGTGCGCATCGGCCCCGGGTTCAGCAGCACGGCGCGCACGGTGGTCTTCTCCAGCTCGTCCGCCCAGGTCCGCACCAGGTTCTCCATGGCCGCCTTGCTGGCGCCGTAGGGCCCCCAGAAGGCGGCCGGGTTCGCCGCCTTGCCGCTGGTCAGGAAGATCGCCCGGGCCTGGGGCGCGGCGCGCAGCAGAGGCTCGGTCGTGCGGATCAGACGCCAGGTCCCGGTCAGGTTCACGGCCATCACCCGATCCCAGTGCTTGGGCTCGATGTGGGCCACCGGCGTGATGGGCCCCAGCACGCCGGCCGCGTGCACCAGGATGTCCAGCCGTCCGTAGCGCTGGTGCAGGGCGTAGCCCAGCTGGTCGAGGGCGTCGCCGTCGCCGATGTCGAGCGGGACCAGGGTCGCGGACCGGCCGGTGGCGGCGCGGATCTCGTCGTCGAGGTCCTCGAGCCCGCCCTGGTTCAGCGCCACGGCGACGACGTGCGCCCCCGCCTTGGCGAGCGCGACGGCGGCGGCGCGGCCGATGCCGCGGCTGGCGCCGGTGACCAGCGCGATCTTGTCGGCGAGGGGAAGCGGTTCGGAGGTCGGTTCGGACATGGGGCCGCTCTCTAGCCGGACTCCGCGCCCAAGTCGCGTGCGGCGTAGCGCTGGGCGATCACCGCGCAGGCCATGAGCTGGATCTGGTGGAACAGCATCAGCGGCAGGATGGCGACGCCGGCGGTCGCCGCTGGGAACAGCAGGCCCGCCATGGGCGCGCCGCTCGCCAGGCTCTTCTTGGAGCCGCAGAAGACGATGGCGATCTCGTCCTCCCGGGAGAAGCGCAGCGCCCGGGCCGCGCCCCAGGTCGCGGCGAGCACGATCGCCAGCAGCACGGTGCAGAGGATCGTCAGCCGCACGAGATCGAGCGCCCCGATCCGGCTCCAGACGCCCTCGACCACCGCGCCGGAGAAGGCGGTATAGACGACCAGCAGGATGGCCCCGCGGTCCACGAGCGACAGCAGCTTCGCCTGCCGGGTCACCCAGCCGCCGATCCACCCCCGGAGCGCCTGGCCGGCCACGAAGGGGACGAGGAGCTGCAGGACGATGGCCTGGATGGCGTCCGGCGAGGCCGCGCCCTGGGCGTGCAGGGTCAGGCCGACCAGCAGCGGCGTCAGCGCCACGCCGAGCAGGTTCGAGGCCGAGGCCGCGGCCACGGCGGCGGCGACATTGCCCCGCGCGATGGCGGTGAAGCCGATGGAGCTCTGGATGGTGGACGGCAGGCAGCCCAGGAAGATGATGCCGCTGGCCAGCGCCGGCGGCGTGATCCAGGCGGGCAGGGCGGCCAGGCCCAGGCAGACCAGCGGGAACAGCAGGTAGGTGGCCGCGAGCACCACCAGGTGCAGCCGCCAGTGCACCAGCCCGCCGATCACCGCCTCGCGCGACAGCCGCGCGCCGTGCAGGAAGAAGACGAAGCCGATGGCGATCCGGGTGGTCCAGTCGAAGACCGGCGCGGCCGCGCCCCGCGCCGGGGCGAGGGTGGCCACCAGCATCATCCCGAAGATCAGGACGACGTACCAGTCGGGGCGGAGCCGGCCGAGCCAGCTCGCCCGCGCGGGCGCTTGGCTCACGCGTCGACCAGGAAGGAGAGCTGGCGTTCCACCGCCTCGTTGCGGCCCTCGGCGATCTCCCGGTCGAGCAGGCGGGTGGGGTAGTCGCCGGTGAAGTAGTGGTCGGTGAACTGCGGCTGCTCGGCGTTGCGCGCGCCGGCCTCCATCGCCCAGTAGAGGCCGTCGACCGACAGGTAGCCCATGGAGTCGACGTTCAGGATCCTGGCGATCTCCTCCACCGAGTGGTTGGCGGCGAGCAGCTTCTCCCGGTCGGGCATGTCGATGCCGTAGTAGTCCGGCCACTGGATCGGCGGAGAGGCCGAGCGCAGGTGCACCTCGGCGGCGCCGGCCTCGCGCACCATGCGGACCACGCGCACCGAGTTGGTGCCGCGCACGATGGAATCGTCGATCAGCATCACCCGCTTGCCGGCCAGCACGGCGCGATTGGGCGACAGCTTCATGCGCACGCCCATCTCCCGCTGGCCCTGGGTCGGCTGGATGAAGGTGCGGCCCACATAGTGGTTGCGGATGATGCCCATCTCGAAGGGCACGCCCGCCTCCTGGGCGAAGCCGAGGGCGGCCGGCACGCCGGAGTCCGGCACCGGCACCACCACGTCGACGTCGGCCGGGCTCTCCTGGGCCAGCCTGCGGCCCATCCGCTTGCGCACCTCGTAGACGGACTTGCCGTTCACCACCGAGTCCGGGCGGGCGAAGTAGACATATTCGAAGATGCAGGGCCGGGCCTGGCGGGCCGGGAACGGCCGCACGCTCTGCACCCCGTCCTGGTCGATGATCACCATCTCGCCGTGCTCGATGTCGCGCACGAAGCGGGCGCCCACCATGTCCAGCGCGCAGGTCTCCGAGGCCAGCACCGGCTTGCCGTCGAGGTCGCCCAGCACCAGCGGCCGGATGCCCAGCGGATCGCGCACCCCGATCAGCTTCTTGTTGGTGAGCGCCACGAGCGCGTAGCCGCCCTCGATCTGGGTGAGCGCGTCGATGAAGCGGTCGACGAGCCGCACCTTCCGGGAGCGGGCGATCAGGTGGAGGATCACCTCGGAGTCCGAGGTGGACTGGAAGATCGCGCCTTCGGCCACCAGCTGTTCGCGCAGCGTCAGGAAGTTGGTCAGGTTGCCGTTGTGGGCCAGCGCCACGCCGCCGGCCTCGAGGTCGGCGAACATCGGCTGGACGTTGCGGATGAACGAGCCGCCGGCCGTGGAATAGCGGGTGTGGCCGATGGCGCAGTGACCGGGCAGGCGCTGGTCGAGGCCGCCGCCGCCGAAGGCGTCGCCCACGTGGCCCATGTGGCGTTCGGTGTGGAAGCGCTGGCCGTCGAAGGCGGCGATGCCGCAGGCCTCCTGGCCGCGATGCTGCAGGGCGTGGAGGCCGAGCGCCGTGAGGGCCGCGGCGTCGGCCACGTCGTAGACGCCGAACACGCCGCACTCGAGCCGCGGCGCATCGTCCTCGGGGTCACGAACCGGGGGCGACCATCGGTCGTGGGCCTCAGTCATCGGGATTTCTCCACCAGATCCTCGGGTTCGCTGCGTTGCGGCGCCTCGTAGCCGTCCGTCACGGTTCTGTCACCCGTCCCGTCACGGATCGCCTTGTCGAAGGCCGGGCGCAACCGGCCGGCGACGTCGAGGCCCTGGGGCGCCAGCGCGGTCAGGAAGTTCCCCATGTTGCGGGCGAGCGGCCACGTGCGGGCCTCGGTGATCCAGCGCGGCTGCAGGTCCTGCGGCGTGGCGGCGTTGAACATCAGGTACAGGGCTCCCAGCACCAGCAGGCCGCGCGCCAGGCCGATCAGCAGGCCCACGCTGCGGTCCAGCGCGCCCAGCAGATCGGTCTGCTGGATGCGCCGCGCCACCATCGCGCCGATCAGCCGCAGGGCCACGTAGGAGACCACGAAGACCAGGATCAGGGCCGCCGCCGTGCCCAGCCAGCCGGGCTTGACCACCTCGCGCACGATGGGCGCGGCCACCGGCAGGCCGAAGATCGCCAGCAGGGACGCGGCCACCAGGGCGAACAGGGCCGCGATCTCCCGCGCCGCGCCGCGGGCGAAGCCGACGGCGGCGGAGATGGCCAGCAGGCCCAGGACGATGAAGTCGAGCGGCGTCACTACCCTAGTTCCAGTCC
>Ga0163219_100456_pt1 | contig 10755 bp, 12 predicted proteins | sample MSEWel2016_04_06_FD_113150 | JGI IMG/M metagenome (GOLD analysis project Ga0163219, IMG submission 113150) | Subsurface microbial communities from deep shales in West Virginia, USA - MSEEL Well Study Marcellus 3H_2016_04_06 ...
CATCACATCACCGTCGATCAGGTGATCCGCGCGCTCAGCGCCTATCTGGAGACGCAGGACCGATGAGCCGCACCGTTCCCGTCGGCCTGGGCGATCGCGCCTATGAGGTGGTGATCGGGCCCGGCCTGCTGGACCAGGCGGGGCAGCGCATCCTGCCGTTCCTGAAGAACCGGCGCGTGGCCATCGTCAGCGACGAGACGGTCTGGGGCCTTCACGGGCAGCGGCTGTCGGGCGTGCTCGACCGCTCGGGCATCGACGTCTTGCCGGTGATCGTGCCGCCGGGCGAGCAGACCAAGAGCTTCGAGGGCCTCGCCGACGTCACCGACCGGCTGCTGGCCCTGGAGCTGGACCGGTCGGACCTGGTGGTCGCCTTCGGCGGCGGGGTGGTCGGCGACCTCGCGGGCTTCGCGGCCGCCGTCTACAAGCGCGGCGTCGACTTCGTGCAGATCCCCACGACCCTGCTGGCCCAGGTGGATTCCTCGGTGGGCGGCAAGACGGCCATCGACACCCCGCGCGGCAAGAACCTGGTGGGGGCGTTCCATCAGCCCAGGCTGGTGCTGGCCGACCTCGACGTGCTGGCCACCCTGCCCGACCGGGAGATGCGGGCCGGCTACGCCGAGATCATCAAGTACGGCCTGCTGGGCGACTTCGGATTCTTCGAATGGCTGGAGGCGAACGGCCGCCGGGTGCTGGCGCGCGAGCCGCAGGCCCTGCTGCACGCCGTCGCCCGCTCGGTGGAGATGAAGGCCGAGATCGTCGCCGAGGACGAGACCGAGCGCGGCCGTCGGGCCCTGCTGAACCTCGGCCACACCTTCGGCCACGCCTTGGAATCGGAGACCGGCTACGGCGAGGCCCTCCTGCACGGCGAGGCCGTGGCGGCGGGCATGGCGCTGGCGTTCCGCTTCTCCGCCGCCGAGGGCCTCTGCGACGCGCAGGACGCCACCCGCGCCCAGGCGGCGATCGCCGCAGCCGGCCTGCCGACGCGGCTGGCCGACATTCCCGGCTATCCCTTCGCGGCCGAGCGGCTGGTCCGCCACATGGCGCAGGACAAGAAGGCCGAGTCCGGCAAGCTGACCTTCATCCTCGCCCGCCGCCTCGGTGAGGCCTTCGTGGCCAAGGAGGTGGACGGCTACGCCGTGCGCGACTTCCTGCTGGCCGAGGGCGCAAGGTCGTGAACGCCGTCGTCGCCAAGCTGATGGCGCTCGCGCCGACGCTGATCCTGCTCCTGTCGGCGTCCGGCCTGATCTCCGCCGCCGAGACCTCCATGACCGCCGCCTCGCGGGCGCGGATGCACCAGCTGGAGCGCGAGGGGGACCGGGCGGCGCGGCGGGTGAACCGGCTGATCGCCAACCAGGAAAAGATGATCGGGGCGATCCTGATCTCCAACAACGTCATCAACATCTTCGCCTCGGCCCTGACGACGGCGGTGCTGACCTCGGTCTTCCCGCAAGGCTCGGTGATGGGCCCGCTGGTGGCCACGGTGGTGATGACCGTGCTGGTGGTGGTGTTCTCGGAGATCCTGCCCAAGACCATCGCCATCGCCCGGGCCGACGACGTCGCCCGCTGGCTGTCGATCCCGACCTTCTGGATCGTGCGGCTGTTCGGCCCGCTCGCCGACGGGGCCCAGTGGATCGTGCGTCAGACGCTCAGGCCCTTCGGCATCAGGCTCGACATGGGCATCGACGTCCTGGCCGCGCACGAGGAGATCCGCGGCGCGGTGGAGTACCACCACTCCGAAGGCCTGGTGGAGACCCGCGACCGCTGGATGCTGGGCGGGGTGCTGGACCTGGGCGAGATGGACGTCGGCGAGGTGATGGTCCACCGCAAGGCGATCTCCATGATCGACGCCGACCTGCCGCCGCGGGAGATCCTGGCCGCCGCCCTGGAGTCGGCGCACACGCGCCTGCCGCTCTACCGCGACGAGCCCGAGAACATCGTGGGCGTGCTGCACGCCAAGGACCTGCTGCAGGCGATCGCCGAGGCGGACGGCCGGATCGACGAGCTCGACGTCAAGGCGATCATGCGTCCGGCCTGGTTCATCCCGGAGACCACCACGCTGAAGGACCAGCTCGCCGCCTTCCTGAAGCGGCAGAGCCACTTCGCCCTGGTGGTGGACGAGTACGGGACCCTGGAGGGACTGATCACCCTCGAGGACATCCTCGAGGAGATCGTGGGCGAGATCGAGGACGAGCACGACGTGGTGGTGCCGGGCGTGCGGCCCGGGCCCGACGGCTCGGTGATCGTCGACGGGTCGGTGACCATCCGCGACCTGAACCGGGCGATGAACTGGATGCTGCCCGACGACGAGGCGGTGACGGTCGCGGGGCTGCTGATCCACGAGGCCCAGCGCATTCCCGACGTCGGCCAGGTCTTCGCCTTCCACCGGCACGAATTCCGCGTGGTGGAGCGCAAGGGCAACCAGATCACCGTGCTGCAGGTCTCCGCGCCGGAAGCTCCCGCGGACTGATTTGCGATCTCGTGCGTTGAGCACTCGCGGGGCTTGCGGCGCCGCTTGATGGCCGCTTGGATCGGGACGGAAAGTCAGCGTGCGTTCACCTATGTCGGCGTCTAAGGATGGACCGGACGAAGCGCCGGAGCGGGCGGATTCGGGCGGGCCGAGCGGCCAGGTCGCGCTTGACGACCGGCCCGGCCGCCTGCTTTGCCGCTTCGGATCGCCGATGTACGCGTTGGAGCCTACGGAATGACGGATACTGCGAAGCTGGACGGCCTGCGCGTCTTGGTGGTCGAGGACGAGATGATGGTCTCGATGCTCATCGAGGACATGCTCGGCGACCTGGGCTGCACGGTCGTGGGGCCGGCCTCGCGGCTCGACGAGGCGATCGAGCTGGCCAAGGCGGCGGAGCTGGACTGCGCGGTGCTGGACGTGAACCTGGGCGGCCAGCCGATCTTCCCGCTGGCGGATCTGCTGCGCGAGCGCGGGGCGCCCTTCGCCTTCGCCACCGGCTACGGCGACGCGGGCCTGCGCGACATCGACAAGGGCTCGCCCGTCCTGCAGAAGCCCTTCCGCGAGGGCGACCTGGCCCGGGTGCTGGGCGAGCTCCGGGCCGCCGTCGGCTAGAGGTAGCCGAAGGCGCGGCCCGCGCCGTCGATCATGGCGATGCTGACCGAGCCCACCAGGGCGGCCAGCGACAGCAAGAGTTTCATGTTCCCGTCTCCTCGATAGGTCCAAGCTTCACAGCAAGGACGCGGGAGATAGGCTGTGCCCGACGTCACGGTAGGGGCGATTTCCGCATAACAGCTCTGCGGAAATGGAAACGGAGCCCTAGCGGCCCTGGGCCACGAGCCCCGCCAGCAGCTTGTCGGGCGTGATCGGATAGTCCCGCACCCGCACACCGCAGGCGTTGTAGATGGCGTTGGCCACCGCCGCGCCCGCGCCCGAGATGCCGAGCTCTCCGACACCCTTGATGCCCATGGGATTGGCCTTGTCGTCGACCTCGTCGAGCATGATGGCGTCCAGCTCGCCGATGTCGGCCTGCACGGGGACGAGGTACTGGGCCAGGTCCTGGTTGATCAGCGAGCCGTAGCGCGGGTCGACGGCGTTGCCCTCGGTCAGCGCCGCGCCGACGCCCCAGATCATGCCGCCGGTGAGCTGGCTGCGGGCGGTCTTCCAGTTGAGGATCCGGCCGGCGGCGAACACCCCCAGCATGCGCCGCACCCGGGTCTCCCCGGTGACGGTGTCGACGCCGACCTCGCAGAAGTGGGCGCCGTAGGTGTGCTGGCTCCAGTTGCGGGCGTCGGCGGCGGGGCGGATCTCGCCCTCGACGGTGAGACCGGCCGGCGCGGCGCGGGCGATGAGGGTGGCGATCCGCTCCGAGCGGTTGCCGAGCGCCACGACGCCGTCCTCGAACGTGACCTCCTCGGCGGGGCCGCCGTTCAGGGGCGAGCCCGGATCGGCGGCCGCCAGCTCGGCGATGGCCTTGCGCAGGTTCATGCCGGCCGCGAGCGCGGCGGAGCCCGCCGTCGCCGCGCCGAACTGGCCGCCGGATCCGGGGGCCGGCGGCAGCTCGGAGTCGCCGATCTCCACGCGCACGTCCTTCAGCGGCACGCCGAGCGTCTCGGCGGCGATCTGGGCCAGCACCGTGTAGGTGCCGGTGCCGATGTCGGTCATGCCCTGGCGCACGGTGATGACGCCGTCGGCGTCCACCGAGAAGCTGCACTTGGCCGGCAGCAGGAAGTTGCCGCGGATGGCGGCGGCCATGCCCATGCCGACGAGCCAGCGGCCGTCGCGCACCTGGCCGGGCGTCGGGATCCGGCGGTCCCAGCCGAACATCTGGGCGCCCTCCTTCAGGCAGCGGACCAGCTGGCGGATGGAGAAGGGCTTGCCGGTCTCGGGATCGACCTCCGGCTCGTTGAGAATGCGCAGCTCCACCGGATCGAGGCCGAGGCGTTCGGCGAGCTCGTCCATCGCCACTTCCAGGCTCAGCATGCCCACGGCCTCGCCGGGCGCGCGCATGGGGCCGGCGAGCGGCAGGTCGAGCTGGACCAGGCGGTGGCCGGTAAGCCGGTTCGGCGCGGCGTAGAGGCTGCGAGCGAAGTTGGAGGCGTGCTCGGTGAAGTGGCCCTCGCGATGGCAGTGGGTCACGGTCATCAGCGACATGGCGGTGAGCCGCCCGTCCGGCGTGGCGCCCAGGCGGACGCGCTGGACGGTGGCCGGCCGGTGGACGGTGCCGTGCATCATGTGCTGGCGGCTGAAGGCGACCTTCACCGGCCGGCTGAGCGCGCGGGCGCCGAGGGCGGCGAGCGTCAGTTCGTCATAGGTCTGGCCCTTCCCCCCGAAGCCGCCGCCGATGTAGCGGGTCATCAGGCGCACGTCGTCGCGGCCGATCTTCAGGGTCTCGGCGAGGCCGTGCTGGGCCGGCTTCACCATCTGGACGGAGGTGTGCACCACGCACTTGTCTCCCTCCCACCAGGCCGTGGTGGCGCAGGGCTCCATCTGGCAGTGGTTCTGCAGCGGCGTGGTCCAGGTGGCGTCCAGCTTCACCGGGGCGGCGTCGAAGGCGGCCTCGAAGTCGCCCACCCGCACGTCCTCCTCGCCCGGGGGATCGCCGGCCTCGCCGAGGTGGGCGTGGAAGTCCACGGCGGCCGGATCCTCCGCGTAGGTCAGGCCCACCAGCCGCGCGGCGGCCGTGGCGTTCTCCAGGGTGTCGGCCAGGACGAAGGCCACCGGCTGGCCGTAGTAGGCGACGCGGTCGCCCTCCAGCGCCGGCCGCGCGGTGGCCGTGGAGCGCGGGTGGACGCGGGTCCCGCGCGCGCCCTGCTCGGGCGCGTTGAGGTGGGTCCAGACCAGGTGGACGCCGGGCGAGGCTTCGGCCTCGGCGGTGTCGACGCCGGTGATCCGGCCCCGCGCAATCGTGGCCGGGACCATGACGCCGTAGGCCGGCGGCGCGGGGGGCTCCACCTCGTAGGCGTAGGGGGCCGTGCCGGTGACCTTCAGCGGGCCCTCGTAGCGGTCCACGGCCTTGCCGATCAGGCCGGAGCGGTTCTCGGAGACGGGGTTGGGCAGGGCCCAGTCGGCGACCGAACTCATCTGGCCTTCCCCCTCGCCTCGTCGATGGCGGCCGCGCCGAGACGGGCCGTGAGCGTGATCTTGAAGCCGTTGCGGCCGTTGTCGCTGGCCTGGGCGAGCTCCGCGGAGATCGCCTCCTCGGCCGTGGCCCCGCCGGCCAGGGCGGCCTCGGCGTCGGCCGCGTGCCAGGGCTTGTGGGCGACCATGCCCAGCGCGACGCGCCCGCCGGCCACCGCGACACTGGCCAGGCCGCCGGCGTAGGAAGCCCGGTCGCGGGCCTTGCGGTAGACCTGCCCGCCCTGTGGCGGCGGCGGCAGGACCACGGCGGTGATCAGCTCGCCCGGAACCAGGTGGGTCTCGAGGTGCGGCGTCTCGCCGGGCAGGCGGTGCAGTTCGTCGACGACGAAGCGCCGGGCGTCGCCCGAGGGCGAGAGCGTCTCCACCTGCGCGTCGAGGGCCACGAGGGCCACCGCCATGTCGGAGGGGTGGGTGGCGATGCAGGCGTGGCTGGCGCCGAGGATGGCGGAGTTGCGGTTCAGGCCCTCGAGCGCGCCGCAGCCGGAGCCGGGCTCGCGTTTGTTGCAGGGCTTGGCCGTGTCGTAGAAGTAGGCGCAGCGGGTGCGCTGCAGGAGGTTGCCGCCGACGCGGGCCTTGTTGCGCAGCTGCGGCGAGCCCCCGGCGACGATGGCCTCCGCCAGCGCCGGGTAGCGGGCGCGGACGCGGCCGTCGGCCGCCACCTGGCTGTTGGTCGCCATGGCGCCGATGCGCAGGCCGCCGTCCGGGGTGTCCTCGATCTGGCTGAGCGGCAGGCGGCCCACGTCGATCAGGTGGGCGGGGTGCTCGATCTCCAGCTTCATCAGGTCCAGGAGGTTGGTGCCGCCGGCGATGAAGCGGGCGCCCGGCCTCTCCGCCGCGGCCTTCACGGCCGCCGCGGGATCGGCCGCGCGTTCGTAGGTGAAGGGCCTCAAGCGAGCTCCTCCGCCGCGGCGCGGATCGCCTCCACGATCTGCGGATAGGCCGAGCAGCGGCAGATGTTGCCGCTCATCCGCTCGCGGATCTCGTCGCCGGTGAGCGCGGGCGTTGCGGCGACGTCGGCGGCGGCCTGGCTGGGCCAGCCGGCCTCGACCTCGGACAGCATGCCAAGCGCCGAGCAGATCTGGCCGGGCGTGCAGTAGCCGCATTGGAAGGCGTCCTCCTCCAGGAAGGCCTTCTGCAGGGGATGCAGCCGCTCGGGCGTCCCGATGCCCTCGATGGTGGTGACCGCATCGCCGTCGTGCATCACCGCGAGCGACAGGCAGGCATTGATCCTGACCCCGTTCACCAGGACCGTGCAGGCGCCGCACTGGCCGTGGTCGCAGCCCTTCTTGGAGCCGGTGAGCCGCAGGTGTTCGCGAAGGGCGTCGAGGAGGGTGGTGCGCGGGTCGACGTCGAGCGACCGCGCCTCCCCGTTGACGGTGATCGTGGTCCGCAAGCGCGAGGCCCTCCCGGATTGTCGTCGGCCGCCCCTCCTTGCGAATGGGGGCGGCTCTTCAAACGTATGTTTAGTCTAGCGCCTAGGCTTCGCCGGGCGCCAGCGCCTTGACGGTCAGCGCGTGGACCGGGCCGGCCAGCTCCTCGGCGAGCGCCTTGTAGACCATCCGCTGGCGGGCGACCTTCGGCGCGCCGGCGAAGGCCTGGGCCTGGATGGTCACGTTGAAGTGGCTCTCGCCGCCCGGACGCGCGCCCGCGTGGCCGTGGTGGCGGGCGGAATCGTCCTCGATCTCCAGCCGGGTGGGCTGGAACGTGGCCGTAAGCTTGCTGTGGATGGCTTCGAGGATAGCGCCCATCGGCTCCGTCTTCAATTCTTGAAGGGGAATATCTTCCCCCCATACTTGGTCCATGCCCGGCGCGTTTCAATACAAGCCCAAGTTCCTCGACATCCGCGTGCGTCCCCCCTCCGACGAGGAGGACGCGCGGGCCGAGGACGTGCACGCGCTGAAGCCGGGCGAGCGCGAGTGCGACCACCCGGGCTGCCGCCGCGCGGCCACGGCCCGGGCCCCGAAGTCGCGCGACATGCTGAACGAGCACTACTGGTTCTGCCAGCCGCACGCGGCCGAGTACAATCGCAACTGGAACTTCTTCGCCGGCATGAGCGAGGGCGAGGTGCGCCGCCGCCAGCACGAGGAGCTGTTCACCGGCGGGCGTCCGACCTGGGAGATGAAGGCCGGGCGGCTGTCGCGGGAGGCCGCGGCGTTCGCGGCGAAGTTCGGCCAGGGCCAGGGCTACCGCGACCCCTTCAACATGTTCGGCGGCGCGGCGGGGCCCCGCCCGGCCCCGGAGCCGGACGACCGGCGGATCGGCAAGATCGAGCGCAGCGCGCTCGCCGACCTGGACCTCGATGTGAACGCCGACGGGGCGAAGATCCGCGGCCGCTACACCGAGCTGGTGCGCCGGCTGCACCCGGACGCCAACGGCGGCGACCGCTCGGGCGAGCACAAGCTGCAGCGGGTGATCAAGGCCTACCAGTCGCTGCGCAAGGCGGGGATGGTCTGAGGCCTCAGGCCAGCGCCCGCCAGGCCACATAGGCCGCGGTCGCCACCACCATCAGGGCGAAGCCGCGGCGGGCGAGGTCCGCCCGGCCGGCCAGCGCCCGGGCCGCGGGCGAACCGGCCAGGGCGCCGAGCGCGCCGCCCGCCACCAGGGCCGCGAACACCGGCCAGTCGACCAGGCCCGAGGCGGCGTAGCTGGCGCTCGTCGCCGCGCCGAACAGGGTGACCGAGACCAGGGACGAGGCGGCGGCGTGGGCGAGCGTCATGCCCGTGGCCGCCATCAACCCCGGCACGATCAGGAAGCCCCCGCCGATGCCGAAGAACCCGGCCGCGAAGCCGGTGGCCAGCCCCACGGGCGCCAGGCGCGTGGTGAGGCCCCGGGTGAGGTGGACATCCGGATCGCCCGCGGACTTGCGGGGCAGCAGCATGGAGAGGCCCACCAGCGCCATGGCCAGGGCGAACCAGGCGAGGAGGGCCTCGCCGTCCATCTGCTTGGCGAGGTGCGCGCCCAGGAGGGAGCCGGTCAGGCCGGCGGCGCCGAACACCAGCGCGCAGGGCCACTTCACCCGGCCCGCCCGGGCCTGGGTCGCGAGCCCCATGGCGGCGTTGACCGCGACGGCGGCGGCGGAGGTGCCGATCGCCACGTGCGGGTCGCGCACGCCCACGAGGTAGATCAGGAGCGGGGTGGCCAGCACCGAGCCGCCGCCGCCGAAGACGGTGAGCAGCAGGCCGACCAGCGCCCCGCTGAGCGCCGCCGAGCCGAGGGTCCAGGCGAGGTCCATGGCTCAGGCCTTCTTGTCTGTGGGGCAGAAGATCTCGGCCAGCGTGGTCAGCACCTTCACGGCGGCGGGGTCGGCGACCCGGTACCAGATGGTCTGGCCCTCACGGCGGGTGGCCACGGCGCCCTCCTCGCGCAGCACGGCGAGGTGCTGCGAGAGCGCCGATTGGGAGAGGCCGACGAGGGGCTGGAGTTCGCCCACCGAGCGTTCACGGTCGCCCAGCTGGCAGAGGATCATCAGCCGCCGCTCGTTGCCGAGCGTGCGCAGGAGCCTGGCGGCCTCCGCGGCGCTGGCCTCGAAGCGGGCGATGTCGAGGGTGGCGAGATCGAACATGACGGCTATGTATGAGTTGTTTCTAATTTAGCAAGCTCTTATATACACTCGGACGCCAGAAGGAGGCTTCCCAATGCAACCGCGCGTTCAGGCTTTTTTCGACCGGGCCACCTCGACGGTCAGCTACCTGGTTTCCGACCCTGCGACCGGCCAGGCGGCGATCATCGACCCGGTGCTGGACTTCGAGCCCAAGGCGGCGAAGCTCTCCACGACCTCGGCCGACGCGCTGCTGCAGGCCGTCGCCGACCAGGGCCTGACGCTCGCCTATGTGCTGGAGACCCACGCCCACGCCGACCACCTCTCGGCGGCCGACTACATCCGCGGGAAGACCGGCGCGAAGGTGGTGATCGGCGTCCACATCCGCGAGGTGCAGAAGACCTTCATCCCGGTGTTCGAGGCCGACGACGTCGCCGCGGACGGGGCGGTGTTCGACGTCCTGCTGGACGAGGGCGACACGCTCGCGCTCGGCGAACTGACGGTGCGCGTGCTGCACACGCCCGGCCACACCCCGGCCTGCGTGACCTACCTGATCGGCGACGCCGCCTTCGTGGGCGACACCCTGTTCATGCCCGACTACGGCACGGCGCGGGCGGACTTCCCGGGCGGCGACGCGGCCACCCTCTACCGCTCGATCCGCAAGATCCTGGCCCTGCCGCCGGAGACCCGCGTCTTCGTGGGCCACGACTACCTGCCCGCCGGGCGCGAGGAGTTCCGCTGGGAGACCACGGTCGCCGAGGAGCGCGCCCGCAACGTCCACGCCCACGAGGGCGTCAGCGAGGCGGAGTTCGTGGCCATGCGCCAGGCCCGCGACGCGACGCTCGCCGCCCCCACCCTGATCCTGCCGTCGCTGCAGGTGAACATCCGGGCCGGCGCCCTGCCCCCGGCCACCGCGGCCGGCAACGTCTTCCTCAGGCTGCCGGTGAGGGCCGCCTGACCCCTACCTGGCGCGGGTCCGCGCCAGGATCCAGTCGCCGACGGTCTTCAGGGCCGCGGGGTCGAAGGTCTCCTCGATGCGCCCGTATTCCGTGGGCGAGCCGGTGGACGCGGTCTGGAAGAGGTGGTTGAGGCCGGGCAGTTCCACGATGGTGACGTCGGGGTTGGCCTTCAGCGCCGCGCGGATCGCCGGCAGGTTCTGGTCGGCCAGGACCTGCAGGTCCTTCTCGCCGTTCACCGCCAGGACCGGCTGGCGCACGCGGGACAGCGCGGGCCGCGGATCGTAGCCGATGATCCACTTGTACCAGGGCGTGGCCATCAGGCCCGCCTGCATGGCCGCCGCCTCGGCGGGCAGGCCGAGGGCGCCGGTCAGGATGGAGGTCACCTCCCGCTTCACCGCCTGGAAGTCCGAGCCCGCCAGCACCGCGGCGTCGGCCCGGGCGAGGACGGCCTGGGCCTGCGCGATCCGCTCCGGGGGCGCGCCGCCGACGCCGTAGACGGCCTTGCGCTGGGCGGCGAGCAGCTCGCCGAGCGGCACGCCCGGCCCGGCCAGCAGGACCACATAGGCGATCTGCGGGTCGTCGGCGGCGACGAGGGGCGCCACCACCCCGCCTTCGCTGTGGCCGACGAGGCCGACCTTGCCGGCGTCGATCTC
>Ga0163219_100461_pt1 | contig 10661 bp, 11 predicted proteins | sample MSEWel2016_04_06_FD_113150 | JGI IMG/M metagenome (GOLD analysis project Ga0163219, IMG submission 113150) | Subsurface microbial communities from deep shales in West Virginia, USA - MSEEL Well Study Marcellus 3H_2016_04_06 ...
GTAATGTGCATCCAAACATGGTATAATACCTTATTACTACAAATAATACCCATTACAAGCGCGTTATTGATTTTAAAGAAGGGAATATAGAATCAATGTTAACACCCATTCTGTAAAAATGAACAATACAATTATATCCTCATCGACCATAAACTAAAAAAATAATTTAAAGGAAACAATCACTATGTCCAATTCTCAAAACGGAGCTGCCATATTCAAGAACCAGAGAGTGGCGATACTTGCCGATGTACAGAATATGTTCTATTCTGCCAAGAACATCTACCATGACAGCAGGCTTGATTATGATAAGTTACTTGCCACCGTACTTGGAGAAAGACAGCTAGTCAGAGCAATAGCATATCTCGTGGAAACAGAAGAAGTGGATCAGAGCGGATTTAAATACCTTTTGAAGACATTTGGATGGGAAACAAGGACAAAACAGTTGAAAATAAGGCCTGATGGCTCCACCAAAGGAGACTGGGACATGGGAATCGCTATAGATGCCATATCCGTAGCTTCAAAAGTAGATGTACTTGCACTTGTCAGTGGTGATGGTGATTTTACGGCGCTTGTCAATCATCTGAAAGCATCCGGGGTGCGTGTCGAAGTTTACTCCTTTGAAAGGAATACCGCTGCGGAACTTATTAACTCGGCCACCGAGTATTACCCCATAGATGAAACCATACTTCGCAGAAAATAGAGTCCGTTTGTAAAAGTTACCATTGTTTCAGGAATCATTTCTGCTCGTTATCATCCTGAGACTTTTTCTCCTTAGATTTCATCCCCTGAGGTCTTTTACTTTTCTTTTTGCGTTTATCTGGGATAATATGTTTGTCAAAAAACACATAGATTACAATCAGGGCCATTGCCAGCCAGAGAAACTGCATTACCCCATTTTGCAGATCCGTACCGATCAGCCATGCATGAATAAAGATTAGCAGGAACGCAAAGAAATTGAATGCATGAACAGTTTTCCACTTCTTTGGGATCTTCTTTCTGTATACCCCGGCCAGGACAGCAATCAGTACAAGATATAGTGCAGTCCTTCCCCCGAGTCTCAGAAAGTCCATCAAAGGATACAGAACAGGCAAAAGCACATCCAGGCCGGACTGATATGCTACTGTAATGGGATGGATCAAGATCAGAGCGACCCCTATTCGTGCAAAATTATGATGCACATTGATAAAGGATCTGCCAAAGGTCCTTCTCATCTGTGCCAGATATTCTGATGAGAGTATTGCTAGAAATAAGAAGAAATAGCCAAGAAGGCCTGCACCCCTGATCACCATTCTTACTACAGTATCCATATCTTCAAACAGGAAATAGAGTATAACTGCCAGCATAAATGCCAGAACAGCCACTATAACCCCACGTTCATACTTCATACAATACTATACCCTGATGAAAGAATATGTATTTAACTGATACAAATTAAAAAGAAATTGCGTTTTTGGGCATTCTATTGTTGGTCTTTCGGAGTTTTACGTCTAACCGGGCAGTTAAGCATAAACCCAAACTTTCTTTGTCCAGTAACCGCATTCATTGCAGTGCTGGATTCCTTTTTCAGCTGTAAACAGCTTTATACCACATCTGGGACAGTTTCTTAAAACATCCACTGGATGTCACCTCCACTCCTTTTAATAAAAGCTGGCAGATGGCAATACCACTCATTAATACGATACAACCATCAAGAGGAAAGTTGCGCAAGCCCCTTTCTTTTGTTTCCCCAGCTCCGAGTGCTCCATGTCTGAACTAAGATATAAAACAAACCTATAGGAATATAATATGATATTGAAAATTCCATAGAACTCATTGAATAGATAACAATAACGTTAAATGGGCAGTATTGAACATGGCTATGCCTGTTCTAATGAAAACAAGACAAAAAAAATCATATGTTTTTCAGGAACTCACAGGATAAAAGATCAGGAAGAGATTATCTTTGTGTCCAGATAGCCCTTATGTCATCTATGTCAATGTGAGTATATCCTTCTTTAGCCAGATCCCACTTCAGACTGAGTATTCCATCATTACACTCTGCAACTACACCTTTATAGTTGTCTTCGGCTCCGATGTCAATCACGACATCCTTGTCCATGTAGTACTTTTCAATAAAAGACTGCTTCATATGATTTCATCTCCCCGGGAAATTGCGGATCCTTTCGACTGATATACAAGACCCTTTCCCCGTTTAAAATGGAGTCTTTATTTTACTTATACCTTATTAGCCACAAAACACCCTGCATTGCCTCAATAAGTGTTTTTGGAGACATAAGCTGACCCGTATAAAGTTAAATATGATACGAAAAATAGAATCACTGAAAAGTCTTTTAATACGGGTAAAAAGATGCTGGAATATGAACTATATCTTAGTGATGAAAGTGATGAAAAAGAGATAGACGGATACATATCCCTGCTTGAAACACTGAAAGAAAAACACGATATCAGTTACAGAACCATTGATCTGGAAAAGCTTCCTGATGATGAAATAGAAGAACTGACAGAATCCATACGCCTGATCAGCAGAAAGAATGCGGTGGGAGTTGTCAGCAAAGGCGGCGGAGCTCTTCCCATCTCCCGCAATAAGAATATCGGCAAGATAGGTATACTCATACAGATAGAGGATAATAAACCCAAAAATGTGTATCCCCATGAAGTCAACAAGAAGAGGATCGACATCACATCACATCTTGAAACTATGATAGGGGCTGACGATGTAAGCCACGTAACCGATCAGGAATCCATATCCGAAGAGGACATCTCACACATGATATCTACTTTCCCGGAACTTATCGAAGAAGGCCTGAAGTTCATGGATACCGAAGTGGAGATCAGCGGAGGCAGGGTAGATGCTGTCTTCAGGAGTAAAAACGATGAACACCTCCTGATAGAAATAGAGATAGAAGCCAGGGATAATGCCATCGGACAGGTGCAGCGATTTATCACCTACGCAGAAAAATACGGAATACCCAGAGACCGGATCAGGCTCGGAATCGTGTGTGCGAAGATATCGGAAAGCAGACTGAACGCATGCATAGGCGCAGGCGTGGAGGTCTATACGCTCAGCCTTGAAAAGAAGGCATAATTCTTATTTACGTAAACCGGAAAAAACTTAAATGTAGATAAATGAGAGGGCAGCCCATGGTCTGGATAAAGATAAATGACAAAAGATACATGAATGCAGATTTAATCACTTCACTTAGAATCACACCCAACGAAGTTACTGACAGGGTCGCCATAGTCTGCCAGTATGGAGAATTCCATGGAGAGACAGGACCAAAATCCATGGTTTTATGGATGGCTTCATTTAAACAAAAATCCGATCCTAATCCCGTGGCTGCCAAGATCCGAAGCAAGAAAGATTCGAAATTCATGATAGGTCCTTTAAAAAAGGATAACGAAGAACATGATCCAAACTACAACGACAGGAATCGCGAAAGGATCAGTAATATGGCAAAGGAAATCCTTACCGCCCTTATAACGGAACTGGAAAGCGCCAAACAAAAAGGAGATTTTGTTTTCGATCTGGAAGCTTTCCTAGAGCCATATGACGACAGCCAACAGTAAGGAATACATTAGAAGATCATAAGAATGCTGATTCGGGAAGGCTTACAGAGGATGGAAAAAGAAGAACCGACGAAGTCCATCCCGAATCAGAGAGGAAATTCAGAGGAGGCTCTATCAAAGACAATAGCATAGTAGCCCTATATGCCGGCCGGAAAGAAAATAAAAGCTATTATATGTCCTCAGTATGCGCTTTTCTAAAACCACGGACACATTTGCTAAGAAATTGTAGCTGCAAACATACATATAGAATGCGTCTTTTATTTGCACATGCAAAATAATGTAGGTTAAACTACATTTGCAATTATTGGCTACAATAACACTGTTCAAAAATACAACCGCCACTGAACAATGAAAATCTGAGGAACATAAAAATGTCAACTGTTATCAAATTTAACGGTGCAGAAGAAGAGGAACTGAGAACTTACGTCCACAGCAATATCCAGGTTTTAAGGCACCACCTTTATGAATATGAAAAAGGAATCCGCAGCCTTGTCCTTCATACAACTAGCACCCATCTGCAGAATGAGATTATCAGCTTGCTCGAAAAAAGGAATGTAGACTATCTGATCAGGCAGACCTCCGGCTCAAAAATTAACGTATTTTTTGGAGACGAAAGGTGCATAGAGATTATCAGAAGAATAGGAAATAAATGCCTCTCAGATTACACCGATGAAGAGGATTTCATACTTGGAATAATGCTTGGATACGACAGGCTACAACAGTGTGATCGATACATTACAAGAAAGAACAAAAGCAATCAAATTAAAATTTTGCTTTGATCTTCACCGCACTAATGTGAAAAAAATAAATAGGGAAAGGTATTGCACTTCAATTAAAAACTAAGCCTATTGCAATTCCGTTACATTTTCCTATATATCGCATCAACAGGACATATTGTAGCACATGCACCGCAGTCAACGCACTTATCGTTAATAGTGTACGGATCTCCTTCACTTATGGCATCAACAGGGCATTCCGGAAGACAGGTACCACAAGCAACACACGTTTCGGTTATTACATACAATTTAACCACTCCAATTTATAGAAAACTCCGATAATATTAAAGGGTTACTGTGATCGATATCATTTTTTTTAGCAAAGTAAGCTGATGCAGTAAAGAAGTATTCGTGAAATATGCTTCAATCTTTTTGGTTACTAAACCTTAGTTAATGCAATGTGACAGGCATTTAAGAACTGCAATATGAATTACAAAAAGTCAGAAATATTCATAATCATAAACAAATATAAAAAATTTGACAGTACACCAGCCGGGATTCGAACCCGGGTTCGAGCGTTGGCAACGCCCGGTGATAACCGCTACACTACTGGTGTAATTTGCATCAGGTGCCCAGACCCGGACTTGAACCGGGGACAACTGCCTCTTCAGGGCAGCGCTCTCCCAACTGAGCTACCTGGGCTTTTTGACCCGAAGCACCTTAATGCTGCTTTTGCATTTAAACTTATCGAATCCCCAAAAAGAGGATTTGTGGTGGGCCCGCGGAGAGTCGAACTCCGGACCTCCGCCATGTCAAGGCGACGTCATAACCAGCTAGACCACGAGCCCATTTGTATTGCGAATACCTGTAAACACCGATACTGCATGTTCCATTAATGAACATTACCGCAAGCATCAGGCGCTTAACAGCATCCCTCATAATGCATTATTGTTGATAAAGCTTTTGGGTTAAAGGGAATTTGTCCTGATTTGCTTATATACTGAAAGCTCACCAATAATATCTATGGAAACCATAATACTAATTTTTGTTCATTCCATTGTTCATTCGTTGCTGTAAAATGTGTATGGTGTTGATGTTGCATAGGGTACGCGCCTTGATGAGCCGTCAGGATACACGAGTGTCAGCACATCAACAGTCGCCCCCAGATTACGGGAATCATGCAGATAGAATTCAGAGTTCTGTCGGGAAATGTCTTCTACATAAAGAACTGCACGATTATTCCCAATCTCCACTACTTCCACATTCTCAAAATCAAAAAGTATATTTTCCAGTGTCGGCTCAAGATTATAGCTGCCAAGCAGCAGTACATATACGCGGGAGAAAACATCAAGGTCATAATGCAGAGTTACTTCCGCATCCGTTCCTGCAAATTCCACGGACATCTCCCTGAAATGTATATACTGTCCGTCATTGGAAACGGCATATCCTGTCATGGATAATGAAAATAGCACAGTGATAAGTGCGAAAAGTAACAATGGGGCCGGTCTCATGATAGCTGATATACCTCCGCAATGATAAATAGGTTCTTATAGTGTGACTACATTAATTATTTATTAGTTTTTACCTGCAGGTACCTTCATATAATGATATTTACAAATTACTTAAAAACCGTCAAGTATATATTTTGTACGTACCTCAGAGAACAAACCTAAACTTTGTGAGTAGACTATGGAGAACGATACAACTACTTCTGGTGAAGAGATTGAACTCTATGGCGAATCTTTTGATACAACTGACTCCATAGATGTCCCAAAACTACTGATCGATCAGATAATAGGACAGGAGCATGCAGTAGAGGTTGTAAAGAAAGCAGCCAGCCAGAGAAGACATGTAATGATGATAGGAAGTCCCGGAACGGGAAAATCACTGCTAGCAAAGGCTATGGCAGAACTCCTACCAAAGGAGGAGCTGCAGGATATACTTGTCTATCCAAATCCTGAAGATAATAACAATCCGAAAATAAGGTCAGTTCCTGCCGGCAAGGGCAGAGAAATCGTGATGGCACACAAAATGGAAGCACAGAAAAAGGTCCAGTCACGAAACATGCTTATGATGATACTGGTGTTCGGTATCATAATATATTCATTCTATGTGGGCCAGCTTCTGTGGGGTATCATTGCAGCTATCATGATATTGCTGCTGACACGTCAGTTCATGCCAAAGGAAGAACTGATGATCCCGAAGTTGATAGTTTCTAACTATCAGAAAGAACATGCTTCATTCATCGATGCCACAGGAACCCATGCAGGTGCACTTCTTGGTGATGTAAGGCACGACCCATTCCAGTCAGGAGGACTCGAGACTCCATCACATGACAGGGTAGAGAGCGGAGATATCCACAAATCACATAAAGGTGTACTCTTCATTGACGAGATCAACACCCTCAGCCTGGAATCTCAGCAGAGCCTGCTGACAGCACTCCAGGAAAAGGAGTACCCAATCACAGGTCAGTCCGAAAGGAGTTCCGGAGCACTTGTAAAGACAGAGCCGGTTCCATGTGACTTTATCATGGTTGCAGCAGGTAACCTGGATGCAATGGAAAAGATGCATCCTGCACTCAGATCCCGTATCAAGGGTTATGGTTATGAACTCTTCATGCGCGAATCCATGGAGGACACTCCTGAGAACCGCAAGAGCCTTATAAGGTTCGTGGCACAGGAAGTCATGCGAGACGGACACATTCCTCCATTTGCCAAGAGCGCTGTTGACGAGGTAATCAGAGAGGCGCAGAGAAGGGCCGGAAGAAAGGGCCATCTCACCCTCAAACTGCGTGACCTTGGAGGTCTTGTAAGAGTAGCAGGAGATATTGCACACTCCGAGGAAGTAAAGATCGTCACAGACAAGCACGTGCTTGCAGCCAAGAAGATGGCAAGGTCCATCGAACAGCAGCTTGCTGACAATTACCTGGAACGCAAGAAGGACTACCAGCTCTTCAAGAAACTTGGAGGAGCAGTAGGAAGGGTCAACGGACTTGCGGTCATGGGCGGAGATTCGGGAATCGTACTGCCGATAATGGCGGAAGTCACACCTTCTCAGTCCAGTTCCGAAGGCCGTGTTATTGCAACCGGCATGCTCAAGGACATTGCAAAGGAAGCTGTGCAGAACGTATCCGCTGTGATCAAGAACGTAACCGGAAAGAACGTGATCAACCATGATATCCACATACAGTTCATCGGAACGTATGAGGGAGTTGAAGGTGACAGTGCGTCGATATCCATTGCAACAGCCGTGATATCCGCACTTGAAGGCATACCCATCGACCAGTCGGTCGCAATGACAGGTTCACTGTCAGTGCGTGGAGATGTCCTGCCTATCGGTGGCGTTACCTACAAGATAGAGGCAGCAGCCCAGGCAGGAATTAAGAAGGTCATCATTCCAAAATCCAACGAGGATGATGTCCTGATAGAAGAAGCTTACAGGGACAAGATCGAGATCGTACCTGTAACCAGCATTATAGAGGTTATCGAGCACAGTCTCGTAGGACCTGATAAGAATCGTATTGTGGAAAAGCTCCAGAGCCTGGCTAATTTCAAGCTTAATCTGGACCTGCCCGATGTAGTCCCTGTATAAAACAGGGACCTTACTTTTTTACGGGAGTGTTAATATGTTTGGAGTAGACTTTTTTGATTCGAAGATAATTGAAGGAACGACAACATCTATTGTTCTTGATAATGGCAATATAAAAGAGGTATCTGTCAACTACACAAAGGGAGCGGGTATCCGTGCCCTTAGTGGAGGCTCATGGGGAATCACCTCTGCAGACGGGGATTTCGACCTTAACAAAGCAATCAGAGCGGCAGCAGAACTTGCCCAGGGCATGGACGAGCGATCACCAAAAGAAAAAGTAAAGATGATGGAAGTCCCAAAACCTGTGGTGGATAACCTTCCAAAAGTAAAGATCGACCCCAGGGATGTTTCCCTTGAAGAGAAGGTCAAGCAGCTCAGTGAAATGGGAAAAAGAGCTGATCTGGATGGTATATCAAGTGTCAGTGCCGTCTACAGTGAATCCAACTACAAGATCATGTATTCTGATTCAACAGGCATCGAGGGAGAATATGACATCACCAGAACCGGTTTTGCCGTCAGTGCCGTTGCATCAAGGAACGGAATATACCAGGCAGGTCGTGAGAGCAGGTTCGGAGTCACAGGTTACGAGCTTTTCGAGAAACATGACGCACTGGAACTTGCAGAATCTGCTGCAAAGACAGCCCTTGAACTCCTCGATGCAAAACCTGCAAAGGGTGGAAACCTTCCTGTAATACTTGATCCCGAGCTTGCCGGTGTTTTTGCACATGAGGCCGTGGGACATGCTTCCGAAGCAGACCTTGTGCTTGAGGGAAGTTCCATTCTTGAGAACAGGATCGGTGAAGAAATAGGATCACCGCTTATCAATGTTATCGATGACCCTACTCTGCATGAGTATGGTTATTTCCCATTTGACGATGAGGGAGCACAGTCTGAAAAGACAGTTCTGATCAAGGACGGAGTACTCAACTCCTACCTGCATTCCAGAGAAACTGCCGCAAAACTTGGCGGCACACCCGGACACAGCAGGGCACAGGGGCATTCCAGACCAATAGTCAGGATGAGCAATACTTACATCGATAACGGAACATCGAAGTTCGATGAGATGCTTGAGGATATCGGTGACGGTGTATATCTCATTGGCTCAAGGGGTGGACAGGTGAACACAGGCGAAGGAGTGTTCCAGTTCAATGCGGAAAAAGGCTACCTGATCGAGAACGGAGAGCTCACGACCCTGCTCAGGGACGTATCACTTTCCGGGAAGATCCTTGAAATACTCAACAATGTCAAGATGGTAGGCGATGATCTTACGATGAACTCCGGAAGATGTGGTAAGGGCGGACAGCTAGTACCTGTGACAGACGGGTCACCGCACCTTATGGTTACCGAAGCCCTGGTAGGTGGTGCGTGATGGATATGTACGAACTTGCTAAAAAGGGACTGAAAGCCGCAACGGATTTCGGAGCGGAAGAAGCAGAGATCTTTATAATGGAGAACCATAAGACCTCGGTGGATATCCGTAAGGATGAGATCGAGGGCGCAAAGGAGAATATCTCCCAGGGACTTGGCATCCGTGCAATTATAAACGGAGCTGTGGGCTTTGCGAGCACAAATATCATCAGCCGCATAGATGATGCAGCAAAGAGTGCTGTCAGTTCTGCCAGAGTCCGCGACAGTGATCCTGACTGGAAGTCATTGCCCTCCAACGGAGACTATCCGGAAGTTTCAGGTGTACTTGACAGTGAGCTGGAACAGATGGAGCTTGATGACTGTATATCCCGCTCTATGCAGATGATAGAGGGTGCAAAATCTGTTTCAGGCATTGTAGTTACATCAGGTAATTTCAGCCGAAGCTTTGGCTCACGCCTTATAATGAACACAAATGGTGTTGAGATCGAAGAAAGCTCTACAGGAATATCCGGCTTTACGGATGTTATCACCACCGGAGACAGTGTCTCAACCGCATATGACTTTGCCGTTTCCCGCAAGAATGACATTGATTTTCAGGCTATCGGAAAGAGTGCTGCAAAACTTGCAGACAACTCAAGGAACGCCATATCCATTGAAGCACAGAGAACAAGCGTCATACTGCATCCCTTCGCATTCTCTGACCTGCTGGGTAATGCATTCATGCCTTCCATAGATGCAAATAACGTCCAGAAGGGAAGATCAAACCTTACAGGCAGAATTGGAGAAGATATTGCCACCGAAAAACTGTCAATAATTGACGACGGTCTTCTTGAAGGTGGAATAGAGACCGGCAGGTCCGATGATGAGGGCGTGCCTTCACAGCGCACCACCGTCCTGGAGAAGGGAGTTTTCAGATCATATCTTTATGATTCATATACTGCCGGAAAGGACAATGTAGAAAGTACTGGGAATGCTTCAAGAGGCTCATATTTCTCCACGCCTTCCGTGGGACCGAGGAACTTTATCGTGGACTATCCAAGCACTGACATAATCGGAGATACAGAGAACGGAGTGCTTGTAAACACTGTAATCGGTGCCCATACTGCAAACTCCATTTCAGGAGATTTCTCCGTAGAAGCAAGAAATGCCTTCACCATCAAGGACGGAGAGATTGACAAACCCATCAAATCCCTGATGATATCAGGCAATATTTTCGATATGCTCAAAAAAATGGATGGTGCCGGCACCGACACCAGAAAAGTGGGAGGAGTAGTTACACCTTCTGTGAGAATTGAGGAAATGAGTGTCGTGGGATAATCGAAGGCACTCAACCCTCTTTTTGATATATGATTTGTATCGTGATAAAAACGATAAATATATATACTTAATAAATCCTTTTTTCATTAAATTTTATAAAAAGTA
>Ga0163219_100462_pt1 | contig 10638 bp, 11 predicted proteins | sample MSEWel2016_04_06_FD_113150 | JGI IMG/M metagenome (GOLD analysis project Ga0163219, IMG submission 113150) | Subsurface microbial communities from deep shales in West Virginia, USA - MSEEL Well Study Marcellus 3H_2016_04_06 ...
AGCTAAAACGCAGAGACGCAATGACGCAAAGTTTTTATTATGAGTGAGTTGCGGTTTGTTTGCCTTGTCTTTTAATTTATTGATTATCAGTTATTTGTAAAACATCAACGGAGTAATGTAATTTGTTTGTGATGCAACAAAATTGTCCTCTTTGTAACCATTCCAAAGGACTTGAAGCCGTTGAAGGGCCTCTTGACAGACACTATTTTCACTGCCCGGAATGTGATCTGATCTTTGTTGTTTCCACTGATTTACTTTCAGTTGACGAAGAACGAAAGCGTTACGTATTGCATGAAAATGACATCAACGACCCGGGATATGTCGGGTTTTTGAGTCAGGCTGTTGAACCTGCACTTCCTTTTCTCGATTCCGGGATGGAAGGGCTTGATTTTGGTAGTGGGCCCGGACCTGCTTTGTCGATGCTGCTGAGGGAGAAAGGGCTGCATTGTCAGGATTATGACCCTGTTTTCGGGCCTTCTTTGCCGGATGGTTCATTCGATTTTATTTTTTCAACCGAGGCTTTTGAGCATTTTCACGATCCGGTAAAGGAGATGAACCTTATCGATGAACGCCTGAATCCCGGGGGATATTTGATCGTTATGTCGATGTGGCATCATGGGCTTGGAAATTTCCGTAACTGGTTTTATGCCCGCGATGACACTCATGTTTTGTTTTTTTCTTTGAAAACATTCCTGTTTATAGCTTCTCAATGGCAATATGAACTGATTCTGGATGATGGCAAACGGGTTGTGATTTTTCGAAAAAAAGATCGTTGACCACAAAATTTTCTTATAGGATTGTAAATGGAGCCGATAAATCACTATTTTTGAGTGAATAAAAAAATGGTCACTTGAGAGAAGGTATTGTCATAAAATCGACTGGTAGCTGGTATAATGTGAAATCTGATGAAGAGGCTCCCGTATCGTGTAAGATTAAGGGAAAGTTCCGGCTTGATGAGTTGAAGAGTACCAATCCGGTAGCCGTGGGTGATCGGGTGGTGTATTCTTTCGATCCAAGCACCGGGACAGGTGTTATTGAGCAAATAAAAGAGCGTCGTAATTATATCGTCCGTCGTGCTTCAAATCTGTCGCGGCAAACCCAGATTCTTGCTGCCAATATTGATCAGGCAATTATTGTGGCAACCATTAATTATCCCGTTACAACACCTGTTTTTATCGATCGGCTGTTGGCAACAACCGAAGCGTACGATATTCCCGCCACCATCATATTCAATAAGGTTGACCGGTACGATCACTTTTTTAAAGATCAACTGGAGGAGTATAAAGAAATTTATGAGAAAATCGGCTACCGGGTTTTGACCACCTCGGCGAAACATGATGAGGATCTTGGTTTTGTGAAGGAATTGCTTAAAGATAAAGTGTCTTTGCTGGCGGGCCATTCCGGTGTGGGTAAAAGTACATTGGTTAACCGGGTGGAGCCGTCACTGAATCTCAAAACGGGGCGCATCTCCGAACGTCATCATACCGGGCGCCACACCACCACTTTTGCCGAGATGCATCCTCTTGGCTTCGGGGGGTACATCATTGATACACCCGGCATCAGGGGCTTCGGGCTTTTTAATATCGAAAAAGAAGAACTGGCCCACTATTTTAAGGAAATTTTTAAAGTGGCCTCCAATTGTCGTTACTATAATTGCACCCACCTGCACGAACCCGGATGTGCGGTAAAGGAGGCTGTGGAAAAGGGAGATGTTGCGTCTTTGCGTTACAATAGCTATGTAAGCATCTACCTGAACCGGGATGAGAAGTATCGGTAAAAAATTAGGGGTTTGAGTTCTGGGTTTTGGGTTCTGAGTTTTGTTTTGAAGCTACTTTGTTTTTTATCCTATGAAGAGAATGTTGTTTTTTTTATTTCTGGTTTTGTTATTGCCGGCCTGTGAGAAAAAAACCGATGATGTTTATATCAGAGAATCGGTCGGGGATTTGGTTCACTCATGGAAAAGTAATGATGTTTCTTTCTTTAAAAGTCTTTTTGCCACAACTGCAGAGGTGAATAATCGGATAACAGCCCTCTTGTGGGCATAAGAATCTATAAATGGAAATCTACAGCCGGAAAAGATGGTGGAAATTTCTTTTAATGACAGGAGCCCTCATTATTGGTGGGGCTTCGTTGTTTTATACCAGTCGCCTGGCGTCTGAACTGAGACGTGAAGAGACACTGAAAATGGAGCTTTGGGCCAAAGCCAACCGGCAGTTTGCACGATCCGATATCGATGAACAGTCGCTCGAACTGGTGTTCGAGATTATTCAAAACAACACCACGGTTCCTTTAATTATTGCTGACTCTAACGATACCATCTATTTCCACCGGAATCTGGAATTGCCTCAGAAAAATCGGGCGGCTTTTCTTTCGCAGGAACTCCGGAAGATGAAGCAGGGACGGGAACCTATAGAAATTGATTTGGGAGATAACCAGATGCAATATCTCTATTATTCGGATTCTATTCTTCTTCGAAAACTCCGGTGGTTTCCGATTGTACAGTTAATTGTGGTGGTTTTATTTGTTTTGCTTGCTTACTGGGCTTTTAGTGCCGCCCGCCGGTGGGAACAGGATCAGGTATGGGTGGGAATGGCTAAAGAAACAGCTCACCAGTTGGGAACGCCCACTTCCTCATTGCTGGGATGGGTCGAGTTGCTGGAGTTGAAAAAGGTGGAGCCTTCGCTGGTCGAAGAAATGCGTCACGATATTCAGAGACTTCAGATTATTACCGCCCGTTTTTCCAAAATTGGTGCCCGTCCTGAACTGAAAAGTATGGATATTACCGATATGCTTCACGATGTTATCCGGTACATGGAGCACCGTTTGTCAAAGGGTGTGGAGATTTGTGTGCAGCCTCCTGAATCGATGGAGACAGCCGAAATTAGTGTAAACCGCCCTTTGTTCGAATGGGTGATAGAGAATATCAGCAAAAATGCAGCTGATGCCATGGAAGGGAAAGGCACGCTGACTTTTTCCTGGGGCAATTATAAAAATCAGACTTTTATTGATATTACAGATACCGGAAAAGGGATTGCCCGAAAATTTCAGAAAACAGTTTTTAAACCGGGCTATACCACCAAAAAACGTGGATGGGGTCTGGGGCTTACCCTTGTTCGCCGCATCGTGGAAGATTACCACAATGGCCGGATATTTGTCAAAGAGTCTTCTCCCGGAAAGGGAACTACCTTCCGGATTCTGATAGGAGGGTGAATGGGGCATGGCGCATAGGGCATGGAGCTGGGAGCAAATGCGCGGGGTGCAATTCTGTGAACCTGATACGGAGAAGTAAACAGACCCCTACCAACCCTCAATATCCTGTAAAATCCCGTCATTGCGAAGGTAGTGAAGCAATCTCAATTTTTTAACCGGACATCAATGTATGAGAATTAACCCTGTCCAAAATAATTATTGTAACAGAGCTGTCGTGCTTGTTGGGAGCCGACCTTGGCAGGTAAGCCTAAAAACAAGGTTGTTTCATCGAAGAATCGTCTTTGTTTGAATCTCACGCGCGCAGCAAGTGAGATGAGTTTAGACGATTTCGATGGAAGAACCGTAGTTTTTAGAGTGAAAGCTGGCTAAGTCTTGATTTTTTTTGATTACTTTTTTGTATCAAGACAAAAAAGTAATTCAGGGTTTGAGGGATGAAATCCCTTTTGGAAAATGTTTAGGACATTATTGTATGATCATAAAAAACTTTTTACCGATTTATTTTTCCCACACAATGAATATTTTATACCTTTGCGAAGTTTTTACGTATGGCAGCAGAGAAGAAAATGAAAGAGTATGGCATTGCCTTTAAAGGACTTAGAGATGGAGAACACCTCTTTGAGTACCGGTTGAAGGATGCCTTTTTTGAGCTGTTTGAGCAGCCGCAGGTTGAGACTGGTGATTTGACAGCCACCGTAACGCTCATAAAAAGCAGCCGAATGCTGGAATTTCGTTTCCGCATCTACGGGGAGGTTGGCACTGTTTGCGACCGTTGTTTGTCCGATGTAGATGTTCCGATTGATTACGAAGGAACACTTTACGTTAATTTTGGTGACGAATATGCCGAGCAGACAGAGGAAATTGTGGTGATTCCGCACGAGGAACACACCTTTAACATTGCCAATTATCTCTATGAGTTCATTGTGGTCAGTGTGCCTATCAGGCATATTCATCCCGACAATGAAGACGGCACCCCGGGTTGTGATCCTGAAATGCTTGAGCGCCTTGAAGAATATATGGTGCATGATGATATTTCGGTATCTGACGAAGACGAAGAAGATATTAATGACGAAGAACCGATAGATCCCCGATGGGACGAGTTAAAGAAATTAATAAATAAAAACAACAAGTAAAAAGAGGTTATAAGATGGCACATCCAAAACGAAAAACATCGAAAACTAGAAGAGACAAGAGAAGAACTCATTACAAAGCCAGTACGCCTGCTTTGGGAGTTTGCTCAAATTGTGGCGCTACCATTAAAATGCATACTGTATGTGATGAGTGTGGTCATTATAGAGGAAAACTGGCTGTAGAAAAAGAAGTTACAGCTTAAGTCTGGTCTGACTGAGATGTTCTGTTGCAAAATGTTATTCATCCGGCAATTTGTTTCGCTTTTTTGGAACGTTGCTGAGAATGTAATGGAAATATTTGCCGTGTTGACATTGAGTCATATCGCTGCGTTTTGCAGATTAAGAAATTTGAGTTATTGAAATTTGCCCCTAAGTGTATCATTTAGGGGCAGTTTTGTTTGCTGAACTTTGATCCTGCTAAAGTTCTGCTATAATACGGCCTGAACCATGGCCCGCCACATGCTGTGACGCACCGGGAATATTAGGTCCTTAAAATCCAGTTTGTTACCATGGAAAAGTTGAATGCAGTTATTACGGCTGTCGGCGGATATGTCCCCGATTATGTTCTTTCCAACGAGGAATTAAGTAAAATGGTTGATACTTCCGACGAGTGGATTACCACCAGGGTCGGAATTAAAGAACGACGAATCCTTAAAGGAGAGGGTAAAGGAACTTCTGATATGGCCATGATGGCTGTCAATCAGCTGTTGGAGAAGTCGGGAATTTCACCCGGTGAAGTAGATATGCTTATTTGCGCTACGGTTACTCCCGACCATGTTTTTCCGGCTACTGCCAATATTATTTCAGACAAGTGTGACATTCGCAATGCTCATAGCTTTGACATCAATGCCGGCTGTTCCGGGTTTTTGTATGCCCTCGATACAGCCACCCGGTTTGTGGAGTCGGGTAATAAGAAAAAAGTAATTGTGGTTGGGGCTGATAAAATGTCCTCTATCACCGATTATTCCGACCGCACTACCTGTGTTCTTTTCGGAGACGGAGCAGGTGCTGTTTTGGTGGAGCCCACCACCGAAAATGTGGGGATATTGGACAGTAAATTGCAAAGTGACGGTTTCGGGCGGGTTTATCTGCATCAGAAAGCCGGAGGCTCTGTGAAACCGCCATCGCATGAGACTATCGACAACCGTGAACACTTTATTTACCAGGACGGCCCTCATGTATTCAAACATGCTGTGTCCAGGATGGCCGATGTGGCTGTAGAGGTGATGGAACGCAACAACATCACATCCGAGAGTCTCAACTGGCTGGTGCCTCATCAGGCCAATATGCGCATCATTGAAGGAACCGCCAAACGGATGGGGATTGATAGAAGTCAGGTGATGATCAATATTCAACGATATGGAAATACCACTGCAGGCACATTACCTTTATGCCTCTGGGAATGGGAGAACCAGCTGAAAAAAGGCGATAACATTATTCTGGCCGCTTTTGGTGCCGGATTTACCTGGGGTGCCCTCTACCTGAAATGGGGATACAACGGGGATAAAAAATAGTTCTGAGAGATATTTAAGAAACAAAGAAACCGGCACTGATTGATGACTCTACCAGTGCCGGTTTTTTTCATATTTCACAACAATCTCCTGTTTCATCGGTTATCCTTATGAACAGAAAATTTTTTTTATGCAATTTCTTGTAAAAATTAATGACGTTAAGAACACCGACGAACTGGAAGGTGCCTGGAGTCTTTCGGACTACAAAGAACTTTTGGGCCGTTTTGATGTGCCCGATGGTGCCTCTCTGAACGACAATGAGGTTAAGGACTTTCTTTTTATGGCCATCAATGAGTTTGAGCCGAGGGAGGCTGCCAGGGAAGTACTGGATTATAAGTTGTCCGACCAACTGAGCGAAGGACAAATAGACAATCTCTCACACGAGATGCTGGAGCAAAAAATGGCTGAAAAATATACGGAGATTGACCTCCATAAGCCATTGTTTGAAGTGAACCAATTGCTATACAAAGCTTACAATGGTAAATTTCCCCATATCCAGGTTAATGTGATTGATTTTGAATTGGAATGTAAGGACCATGCAGAGGTGGAAATCAACAAGGAGCTGGTGCTGAAAGCGCTGGTGCATGGATTGTCGGATAATAATTTGCTTCTGCGCCTGTTTGGTGACCAGCTGGAAGGCAAAGTTCCTTTTCCCGAAGCCGGGGGTATTGTCTGGGAGTTTAAGGATAAAGGAGCCGGTAAATACCAAATGATTACATCCGAAAAATGGCTTACCAAAGACGAGATCGTGAAAACCGAGTTTGAGGCCGAAGTGAACCTGTTTGAAGATAGTGAGGAGGAAGAATAGTCGGGTAGGAAATCCGGCATCACCGATTTGAGTAGATTAAGCTACCGAGATTGCCTTTCCGAATGGTCGGGATTCGCAATAAGGTGTTGACTATAATATTAAAGGGGAGAAGAATGTGACCGAATAACGGTTTCATTCTTCTCCCCTTTTTTAATTTACTAAAAAACTTATCACTACTGTCCGACAAAAAAAGCGTTTAACTTTTTGCGCTCAAGCCGCGCTGGCTTTTACTTTTTTTTCTACAGCAAAAAAAAGTAAACAAATTTTGCGTTAAGTGAGAGCAGTGACCAAACTTGTTTGTGTCAATGCCGAACGCAGCAAAATTCAGATAGGCTAAAAAATGCCGTCGCACAAAGAAATTCCTAAAAATCAGATTGTTTTTCTTAAATCCGAAAACTCGCTTCGCTCAAACAATTCGGATTTCTTTACGAAAAACAATCTGATTTTCTTAACGGAATTTCTTTGATGCGAACCTACCTCTGAGCTGTGTAAAGTATTCATAACGCACATAAATACAGGATTTCATTAAATCCGTTTCATTTTAGTCGGACAGTAGTGAAAACTTATATGCCTTATATGGTTAAAATCATTCGTTTAAATTGCTAATTCTTAATCTCCCCCGCAATTATTTCTGCCATTACAGCTGCCCCTTGAGCATCGGGATGAATACTGTCAAAAAACATGGCCCCTTTATCAAGCATGGGTTCGTAGAGGTCGATAACCGGAAGTTGGTTGGTTTCGGCAATTTTTTTAATGACAGGGATGACTCCGTTCACGAGGGTGGAGTCGTTGATGCCCCATTTGGTTTTAAAAACGGGAACCGGCAGACAAACATAAATCCGGGGCTGTGAATCCAGGGTGCGGAAGGTGTCGATCATAGCCTGGCAGCTGTTTTCAAATTTCTCAGCATCCCAGTTGTAGGGCTTGGTGTCGTTGGTGCCCAGTTTGATGACAATTACATCGGGTTCGAAAGCGAAAACATTGGAAAACTCTTTGGCCGTTCGGTAGGGAAAATCGCCGTGGTAGCGCATGGTGGTGGCACTGCGTCCCAGGTTCATCACTGTGTAATCATTGCCCAACAGGCTGTCCAGTACTACAGGGTAGCTGTAAACACTTTGTGGAGAAATTCCAAATCCTTCGGTAATGCTGTCGCCAACGCATGCTACTTTCGTGGGTTGGTTGGACTCACAGGCTGAAAAACAAATTAGTAATGTCAGTGAAATTAACGTAAATGCCTTATTCATAGTTGTTTTGTTTGAAGATTACTTTGTAGTGACTGTTTTCTGAATTGGAAGTTCCTGAATTTTAAGGACGGACTTTTCAGGCTGCTTTTTCTCCGAAAGAGAGGTGTTTTTCTATTATTTCTTCACCCCTTTTATGCCTCAATACTCAATAATCCCGAAGATTGTGAGCTACAATTAATTGATATATAAATTGTTAAATAAGCCAAACAGACAGACTTCAACTAACTCTTGATAAAACTTTGTGTCATTGCGTCTCTGCGTTTAAGCTTTTTTTAACAGATTTTTGAGGCCTGATATGGTTCAATTTTATCTCTAAAATCCGTAGTCCTTCATGGTTGCTTCCAGTTCCCGCCAGGGTTTTCCTTTACTGAAGGATGCGGCCTTTGCTGCCGACATTCCCAGAATCAAAACCTGGTAAACGCCGAGTCTTTTAACTCTTTTCTTCAGAACAGCATGTTCCTTGATTTCTTCGGCCACCATGCCTGCATATATTACGGTAAACCATTGTTCTACAAGTTTTTGGTCGCCATGCAGATAGGTGGTGGTAATGCGGTCGATTAAGCTTAAAACGTTTTCTTCAATGGTGTTGGTGGTTCGGTTGTAAACTTCCAAAAAGTCATCATAAACCTTATGGGGTGCGTAGGTCTTCGAAATCTTATACAGGTCCGAAAAATATTCTTCGTCACGGGGCGCTTTTTTGGTTCCGTCGGGTTCAACCACCCATACGCACCATTCATCGAACTTGCCGCGATCAAAAATTACTTTTCTTTGATTTTTTAATTGTTTTACCAGTGTACTCATCTTTACTATTTAGTGTTGCAGTTGGTTCCATTCGGTTTTTTATGGAGGCTGTCGTTACGATTAAGATTACGGCTACTGTGCTATGGGTTCGTATTCGTAATTGGTGATCAAAAGTTCGTTTAATTCTCCTCTTTTGGCTGAGTTGGAGTTTATGCTTCTTCTTGCTTTCACCCGTGAGATAAGAAAATCTGAATAAAGATCGTCAAAAAAATTGTCTTCCGGATTATGTCCTCTCACATCCGAGTTGCTTAGCATCCATTGAGACCCCCGATGATCAATCTTTTTGCAAAAATCTCTTAAACGCGTTTGCTCTGTGTCGTTAAATTCGTCGCGGGCATACGAGTTGAAGCTGGAGGTTTGATTCAACGGTTTGTAGGGCGGATCGAAATAGAAAAAAGTGCCGGGCCCGGCATGGTTTAGCGTTGCTTCGAAATCTCCGCAAAGAATCTCCACTTTTTGCAATGCTTTGCTTACTGCACAGATATTTTCGCTGTCGCAGATGGTTGGCCGTTTGTAAGAGCCCATGGGCACATTGAACTGATTTTGGCGGTTGACCCTGTAAAGTCCGTTGAAACAGGTTCGGTTCAGAAAAATAAACAATGAAGCCTGCGTGATGTCGTCGGCCGTTCTTGCGTTGAACTGCGTTCGGCGCGCATAATAATACTCCTTCTTTTTCTCCTGATGCTCCTCAAGAGAAAGGTAATCATCTTGCAGCTCTTCCAGGATAGCAATAAGTTCCTCCGGCTTCGATGCAATGGTGCGGTAAGTATTGATTAAATCTTCGTTAATGTCGTTGATAACCGCTTTCTTAATTTGGGGAAAGGTGTTCAGCATACGGAACAATACGGCACCACTACCCACAAAAGGCTCAATATAGGTAAAATTTTCTACAAGTACATCGCCAGGCAATGCACTATGGATGTTATTGATTAATTGCGTTTTACCTCCTGCCCATTTGAGAAATGGTTTTGCCATTTTCATTCGTTTGCTTTTTGTTGCGATTGCGTTAAATCCGGACGGTTTTCGTACTGTATTTATTCTTTGTCAAATGTAATGCAATTTTTTGAAAGGAGGTTAGCTGTTGGTTCTTAGCTGTTGGCTATTAGCTCAGAGTTTTAGTTCTAAAACCATATCAGAGAAAACAAAGGATTGAATGATACAATGCCGATTCATTATTTCCCGGGATTGCAGAGATAAAAGAGTTCCAGAAGAATAACGCCTGAAAGCTTTATTTCAGATTACGAGGAGCTGTGGAATTAATAGAGATTGCTTCGGGCGTTGCCCTCGCAATGAACCAGTTGGGATAAATAGACAGAGATTGCTTCGGGCGTTGCCCTCGCAATGACGCGTCGATAAAGGAGAAGGTAGAGGAAGCAGGGCGGCAAAGCCGCCCCGCTTCCTCTACCCCCTCCTGCGGTATGGCGCTGTCATCGCGAGGGTTTATCCCGAAGCAATCTCGGGATTTCGGAGGTTGGTTGGGGCATGGGGCTTATCCCGAAGCAATCCCGACAGCTCAAGGGTTTGTGAGAGGTTGAGGGTTTACCCCGAAGCAATCTCAATAACAAGGTTATTATCTAATGACATTTTTTGAGTAGCACCATTGTTTACCCCGAAGCAATCTCGATAACCAAAGTTGCTCGATGAAATAGCGGTTTATCCTTAAGCAATTTCAGGAACTCGGAGGTCTTTGAGGGTTTGAGATTTATCCCGAAGCAATCCCGGTTGCAGTTGAATTGGCTGGGTTATTACTCCAACACAATCTCCGTTTGAATGGCATTAGCGGGAACACACTCAACAAATACCCACAACTCCGTAGGTTTCGGTCTCCTGAACGAATTATTTTGTTATTTTTACGCTAACAAAAGCCCTTTTGCTTCATGGAACTGAACCTTCTGAATCCACGTAAATCACTTAACAGCGCCTTTCGAAAAGTTAAA
>Ga0163219_100463_pt1 | contig 10633 bp, 11 predicted proteins | sample MSEWel2016_04_06_FD_113150 | JGI IMG/M metagenome (GOLD analysis project Ga0163219, IMG submission 113150) | Subsurface microbial communities from deep shales in West Virginia, USA - MSEEL Well Study Marcellus 3H_2016_04_06 ...
AATATTATCTGTATAATAATTTAAGTAAGCTTCATTAAGTTCTATTTCTGCATCTTCATTCTTCATAGAATAAGTAGCCAAATCTATATACATATCTGCATCAAAACCAAAATTCTTTTTTAACTCTAAATCCAACCTCTCTCGGCCTATCAATTCTCCATCATCAGAAATTCCTTCAATACTACTATCTAATGTTCCAGAAATCTCTAATTTATCTTTAGCAAAAACTCCTGTACTACAAATTAAAAATATTACTATAGGTAAAATAAAATTTCTTCTTTTTAGCATTACTAATTCCTCCTATTTATATTAACTATAATAAATAACAAGTGACAAGTTACTCATCACTTATCACTTGTTACCAATTTAATATCTTCTTAAATATCTTGGACTAAAGATACGGTCATTTACCTTATCATTATAAACAACTGATTCTAAATAAAGTATAGTCTTTGTTCCTTTTTGTACATCTTCCATTATCACCTTCTGAGGTGTCCAATAACCTTGAATCTGTTTAACATTGTAGTTTGTCAAAATCTTCTGTAGCTTATCTCTAGAATCATAAAATTCAACTTTAGTTGGATACCAAGTCTTCTTACTTAGAATTAATTTCCCATACTTATAATCTATATCTTCATCAGTAGGAATTATCTTTAAAGTATATTCTTGTTCATTCTCTTCCAAAACTATTGCCTTATAATCATCATTATAATTTTCTGCACCTATTAACGACAAATCATTGTAGCTAAAGTCTGTTCCTACAAAACTGCCATTTTTTTGGCTTCCAGAAATCTTTCTTACTGATCCTAAAGCAGGCAAATATAAATACATATCCTCATCATCAATTTCAGGCTTATCTATAGATAAAAATCCTGTTCCTTCTACATCAGATGGTGATAAAAAACGACTTAAAGCTTTTTTTCTTTCTATCTTTTTACTTATATTTCTTAAAGTCCTAACTCTCTTACTTCCTGAAGAATCATATAACTCTAGTTTGAGTTCCATCTGAGTTGTCTGAACATCTCTAACTTCTTCCATTTTATTCAATACATCATCACCTGTCATCTTAGCAGAAGCTACAACAGTTAAACTAAAAATCAATACTATTAAAGTAGTCAAACTAATAATTTTTTTCATTATATATTTCCTCCTTTGTTTATTGCTCTTTTATTTTAAAGTAAAATAATTGACATTAAGACAGTAAAAAGTAATGGGTGACAAATGACAAGAAGATATTATTACTCATTACCCATCACTCATCATTATCTATATTAAAATCTAACTAATATAATTATATTAGTTTTGATATTCAACTCTTTCCGCAACCCCTTTAATCTTCTCTTGGGGTTTAGTTTCTAGAAACTTAGGTTTAAAGATAATACAAAGCGCTGGTAAAAACAATAATGCCCCTAATAAGCAAGCTCCTATTGAAACTACAACTAAAAATCCAAAGAACTTCACTGGTAGGAAATCGGAAATCATTAAGGCTACAAACCCAATAACAACTGATAAAGCATTAAAAACTATCCCTCTTCCTGTTGTTGTTAATGTAATCCTAATTGCTTCTACAGTATTTCTGACTTTTTTCTCTTCACGATATCTCCATAAGAAATGAATTGTATAATCAACCCCTACTCCAACCATTACAGACGATAATAAAGCTGTTGCTATATTTAACTCAATCTTAAAAAATCCCATTAACCCAAATAAGCTAACTATAGCTAGAGATAAAGGTATTATAGACATTACACCAGCAACTGGTGATCTAAATAAGAACATTACAATTATACCTACAACTATAGCTGCTGTAATTAAACTCATTAACTGCCCTTTAACTACTGCATCACTTAATTCAGATTGTAAATCACCAAAGCCTCCTACAATTTTTAATGGTGAATCTTTATCCTTCTTAATGTAATCTCTGATATATCCAACTAGTTCTTGGATATCTCCAGTACTATTAGTAGGTATCTTAGCAGTAATTAAAGCATGTTTACGCTCAAAATCTACTAATTTTTTAAGATCACCAGAACTTTCGTATAACATAAAATATTGAGGAATAGCATTTTTATTATCAGGAATTGTATCAAATCTTTCATCCCCACTATGAAGCTCTTTGTTCATCTTTCTCATTATCTTAGAAATTGCTCCTACATCTCCAACATTTTTATGCTTGATAATCGTTTCTTCAAAATTGCTTATTTTTTCCATTACTTTAGGGTCTGTAATATCACCTTCTGCCATTATTGAGATAGTATTAGCTCCTCCAAAATATTTATTACCTGCATTAGTAGCCTTAGTAACACTTGAATCCTCTTTAAAATAATTAACTGGATTAGTATCTATCTTCAGATAAAAGACTCCTAAAGAAATTAAAGCTACAATTACAATAAACACTATAGTTATCTTCTTAGGATTAACTGTTACAAAATTGGCAGTAAAATCAAGTAATCTTTCTAATAACCCCTTCTTTCCTTCTCCAACAGCAGTTTCTATTGGCTTAGCTTTAGGTAAAAGAACCATTACAGCTGGTATAAATGTTATACTAGCTATCAATGCAAAACCAATCCCTATTGCAGCAAGGATGCCAAGTTCCTTGGCAGGCACCATAATATGTGTCATTAAACATAACATTCCTGCTATTGTAGTAAGTCCTGCAGCGATAATTGGTGCTCCTAAGCTTGAAACCACTTTAGCTACTAACTTTTCTTCACTCAAATTTACTTTTGAAGTATTCTCTTCCTGATAATGAGCAATAATATGGATTCCATAATCATTAGCTATTGCTATTAAAGACATTGGTAAAATAACTGTAATCAAATATATCTTCCAATTTAACATTGGAATTAATCCCATTGAAATAATAATAGACATCACTACTACCATAAAAGGTAATAATACACCCCTAAACTGTCTAAAACATAGATATAAGAATACCAACATAATCAATAAAGCTAAGGGCATCAACTTCTTCATATCACTTTGAGTATTTTTACTAACCTCTGCTCTGATTATTGGCATCCCAGCTAACTTAACTTCTTCATCTCCAGGTATATCTTCTATTAGTTTATTAACCTTTGTTAATATTAAATCATCTGTAACATCATCTTTTAAGACTCCTATAATTGCCATTGCTTTAAAATCTCTAGAGATTATACTACCATAAATCAACTCATTATTTTTTATTCTTTCTTTTATTACTTCTTCTTGTTTATCACTTTGAGGTATTGTTTCAATAGCATCCTCAACAATCAGCATATAATCTTCTCCTCTTATATCCTGTACAGTAAAAGGACTATTTACTTTATCTATCTCTTCCCAAGTTTCTAACTCATCTGATATCTTTTTCGCTCTATTTAAAGTTTTTGCATTTAAGATATCATCTGTTTCTAAAATAATCATTATCGCATCAGTTCCACCAAAGACATCTTCAATTTTATCCAGATTTACTCTCGAAGTCATATGTTCAGGTATCAATCCTTTAAGACTAGGATCCATCTCCACCTTTGGAATTTGTAAAGCAAACCAAACTGTAATTAATAAAAATAAACTAATAACTATCCATGGATGGCGAATAGAAAAATTTGATACTTTGTTCATAAAACAACTCATCTCCTTATTATAAACTTATAATTTATTTTAAAGCATTAAAATAATAATTTTAATACTCATTATCAACTAACAATAAAAATGATAACTTTTTCCATTTTTATACTAAATTAATTCTATTTTGGAATAATTCATTTTTCGCAGTATTTAGAAAAAATATACTCTCTTCAATATAAAAATACTTGACTCCTATTTATTTAATAACGCTTTCTTAACTTTAGCTAATAATTGAGAAGTTTTTTTCAGCTCCTCTTCAGAAAGATTAAATAAATATTTTTTAAATATGCCCTTATATTCTTGTTTATGATTTCGATAATATTCTTCCCCCTTAGCAGAGAGACTTATTAAAACAACACGTCTATCCTTCTCACTTCGACATCGACTGAGATATCCTTTTTCAATTAAACGATTAACAATACTTGTCATAGTAGTTGGTGGAGTAGAGAAAAATGAAGCTAATTCTGACATAGTTGCAGATTCTCTTTGACCAATTAACTCAATTAAAAAATGCTCCTCGATACTAAAGTCTTTATCTACTTCAGAAACATGTTCAAAAATTATTTCTACGAAATCTGTTAAAATTCTTTCTGCTATATTTATTCTCTCATCTAAATTCATAATTAAAACCACCTTATCAAAATATTAATAATATTACGAACTTCGAACTATCTGCCATAATTATAATCCATATATTAACTTTTGTCAACAAATATTTACATTGAATTCTGGCAAAAATTATAGTCCTAATAATAATATAAAAATTTTAACAAATTTAATTATTAATACAAAATAAAAGAAAACTCCCTTCTTAGTATAATCCCCTTATAGTAAACACATTAAAAAAAGTTCCTTATAATGATAAAGGTACAGTGACTACTATATAGGGGGTTTTTCTATGTCAAAAACTAATAAGATATACAGTAAAAAAAATTAAACTTAAAGCTGTTAATATGTATTTGAATGAAAATATTGGTGCACCTACTATAGCTAAAATACTTGAATCATCTGATAAAAACAGAGTTTATCTTTGGGTTAAACACTATAATGAAAAAGGCAAATCTGCTTTTAATGAAGAAATAAGAGGTAAATTTAGAGGGAAAAGAAAAGGTAGACCTAAAACAAAATTCAACTCATTGGAAGAAGAAATTAAATATCTTAAAAGGAACTTGGAATTCAGTCTGTGATCCATAAGAAAGTGTATAGACGCTAGTATAGCAACCAAATCTCTTCAAATATAAATTTTAGGTTCTTTACGCTTTCTCCCTTTTTTATTTAAAAATTTCTTTACAAGCCACTCCATATTAAATTCTATCTCCTTTGCATTTAATGGGCAATATTTCACACAAGCATAACAACGCAAACAAATCTTTTTATTTACTTCCAGTTTTTGTTCATTAATTGCTTTCGTAGAACAAATCTCAACACATTTTTTACATCCATTACATTTATTTTTATCTATTACAGGAATTTTAGCAAATAATTTTGCACCATCTTTAGGCAAAACTTTTGCAATAATAGGAATTAACCTTGCTAACAAGGTAGATTGCTCAGTAATCTTTATTTCTGATATACTTTGTAAATCATTTATCTGCTTTAATTTTTCTACTACTTTTTCCCCAAATTCTTTTGCTTTATATAAATCACACATATCTGGACGACCTATAGCTAATTTTATTTTTTCATAAGAAAATGAATGCTCTCCAATAAAAGAAGAAGCCCCTATTATTTTAAACTTTCTCTTCTTCAACAGATAATATAACTGTTTGAGAGCTATTCCTGGCTCAACATTACCATAAACAGAAACTAATATAACTGGTTGATTATTCCCTCTTAATTTTTTTAAATAAGGTAAAAGAATATCAGGTATTCTTGCTCCATAAACTGGAACTCCAATGATTAAAACTTCTTTATCATCAAAATTAATGTTTAAATTTTTACGAATATTTGGCTCAGTTAAGTTTATTGTTCTTATATTCTTAACTTTCATACTTTTTGTAATTTGATTAATAACCTGTTGAGTTGTCTTAGTTGGTGAAAAATATATTCTTGTTAACTTGTTAATCTCCACTTTGATCACCTCTGAACATTCTTTTAATTCAATAAAACTTATCTATATTTTAATAGCATTCCAAAAAATCTATATGCTTACAGGCGTGTTGGTTATCCCTAAAAAGTAAATAAAAAAAATAAAGAAAGGAACACCTCTTTATAGTATTCACCACAAATACTATAAAGAGGTGTTCCTATGAATAAGAATAGCCGAATTATGGATATAACGCAAATTTTTTCAACTCTAGAAAAAGTAGTAAGAACTGCAATATAGAATGCACGATTTTTTCTAAGATATTTATACCTCAAATATAACATAAACTCTAAGCAGCTTTTAACTGTTTTTTTAAATATATCATTTGCACTCTTAAAACCAAACATCTCTCTAGGATAATTATTTGTCCATCTTTCAATTCTTTTAATTTCGTTTCTACTAATATCTTTAAAACTAGTTCCTTTTGGAAAGAACCTTCTAATCATTTTATTTAAATTTTCATTACTGCCCCTTTGTCATGAACAATAAGAACCAGCATAATACTGTTTTGTTCTTGGAATACTACTTTTGGTAAATGACGTCTCTACCCCTTCATAATCATAAAATTCTTTACCATTATCTATTGTTATTGTCTTAAATAAATCTCTAAGCTTTTTTACATCTATCCTTCTTTCTATTCGATCCAATCCATTAATAACTGCCTCTTATTTCTTATTAAGTATTTTCTCAATTATTTCTTTTCTACTATATCTTTCTGTTAAAACTAATACAAATCGCTAACAAAAATAACTATACCCCTAATAGGTAATCCCTATTGATACTACAACTAAAAACCAAATAATTTTACTCTTCCTAGTTATTGCTTTCAAACTATTAATTCACAATTCTTCTTCATTACCTTCTCTGCACCTTCAACAATATCAAGGATAATATCCTCTGCTGGCTCTACCTTTGTTACCATCGCAGCTACTTGACCAGCCATAACGGTTCCCTCAATTACATCTCCATCAACTACTGCCCTTCTCAATCTTCCAATACCTAACGTTTCAATCTCTTCTTTCAGGGCTCCTTTTTGCTCTATAGCTTGAATTTGACGAGTTAATTTATTCTTAAGGTTTCTAACTGGATGACCAGTAGAACGAGCCGTAACTATCGCATCTCTATCCCTTGCTTTTAAAATAGCCTTCTTGTAATTTTCATGGGCTGTACACTCTTTAGCACAGATAAAACGGGTACCAACCTGTACCCCTACTGCACCTAATGAAAGTACAGCTGCTAAACCATAACCATCAGCAACTCCTCCTGCTGCAATTACTGGCAAATCAACTGACCTAACAATTTGAGGAATTAAAGGCATTGTAGTTAACTCACCAATATGACCTCCTGCTTCACTTCCTTCTGCAATAATCGCATCAACACCCAAACGGGCCATTCTTTTAGCAAGTGCAACTGAAGGGACAACAGGGATTATCATTATTCCAGCCTCTTTTAAATCTTCTATATACTTTCCTGGATTGCCAGCCCCTGTAGTAACTACAGGAACCTTCTCTTCAATTACAACCTCTATGACTTCATCTACATAGGGAGACAATAACATTACATTAACCCCAAAGGGTTTAGCTGTTACCTTCTTAACTTTTTGTATCTCTTCTCTGACAAGATCAGCAGGGGCATTACCTGCTCCTATAATACCTAAACCTCCAGCTTGAGAGACTGCCGTTGCTAACTCTCCAGTAGCAATCCAAGCCATTCCACCTTGAATCACTGGATAGTCTATATCTAATAACCTGCATAATTCTGTCTTAATCATTTTAATCTACCTCCCTTTAAACCCATTCAATAACTGTAGTGCCCCAAGTTAGTCCTGCTCCAAAGCCAACAAGGACAACTATATCTCCTCTCTTAACCTTAGCTTGCTTCACAGCTTCATCTAGAGCTAGAGGAATTGATGCTGCAGAAGTATTTCCATATTGATCAAGGTTGACATAAATTTGCTCCCTGTTTAATTTTAACCTTTTAGCCGCTGCATCAATGATTCTAATATTAGCCTGATGTGGAATCAAGTAATCAATGTCATCCCTAGTTAATCCTGCCTTCTTCAAAGCCTCTATAACAGCCTCTCCTAAAATTCTAACAGAAAACTTAAAGACCAGATTACCTTCCATCTCTAAATACTGTTAAATTAAATTTTAAATCAAATAAAACATATAAAGATCTTGCTAAAGACATAGGAATTGACTTCAATGCTTCAACTTAGATGTTATAAATAATATAGAGATAATAATAACTTAGCTTTTTTACTATACTTTTTCATTAAAAGCAAATAATCATCCATTAAAAATAGCTTTGACTGATAGCTAATTTCTCTGTATTTCCTTGGTAAATTGACATATACACAATCAAAGTTTTCATTGTTTAATTCCCTCTGGCTAATTATAATATTTCTATCTTATAATAAATTGTAAAAAAGGTAGATATTAAAAGTTAGGAATAAAAGATAAATAATGCTTTCTTTATCCTCTATTCCTAATTTTAGCTTACCTTAATATAAATACTTTATAAATCAATATTTAGCGAGTATTTCAAAGCATATAAAACATTACACATAAGTACAGCAAGTACAACTGGACCAATTCCAGCAGGAACAGACGTAAGCCAGCCTGCAAGCTCTTTTATCTTTTCAAAATCTACCCCTCCTCTTAAAAAAGTACTTGCACTAAATATCCTACCTTTATCCATATGCTCAGGTAAAGGTAACAAAACTACAATGCCTTATACAGTATCACCTTGATTATATTTTTCAATAATTCTGGTAACTTCCCCCTTCAGAAGTTTCTTTTGAATTAACCTCATGGATTCAAAACCTAACTTCTCTGCTAATTTAAAATGTAGCGATAAATTACGAGTAAGTAACTCTTTCTCCTTTCCCTCTACTTCAACCATCAAAATAGCTAACTGTGGAACTACTCCATAATCTTTCTTTATTTTAATTACCTCATAGTAACTTCTTTTAAAATATCTTCTTTAATATTAGTCGCTTTAAAAATTTTGCACTCATTTAATCATCCTTTTTTACTAAAAAATTTAACTTACTATTTATTTTTGTAGCTAACTCTTTAATATTAGTCTCTTTACCAAACAACGTAAAATGATCACCTGGTACATCAATTATCTCCATTTTTCCTCTTATATAAGTCTGCCACTTTTCTTTTGGTAAATCACTTGTATTAAGTAATTCTAAAAGTTTTTTTAATCCTACTCCCTTCTCCACAGCATTAAACATAACAATATTTCCTGAAAACTTATTATCAACTGTGGAATCACCTAATATTCTATGATTATGTTCCCATATTTCAAAAAACTTTTCCATATCTTCCTTTGCAACATTCATAGTAAAAAAAGATTCCTCTTTCATCGCATCAAACATTTTACCAAAATCATTACCTCTATAATATTTATCAGTCAATACTTGAAAATCTGAATTTAGATTGTGATTAATATACATATCTACAACTAATGGAAAAGCTTTAACAAAGTTCCCCCTACTTGCATTATCTTTGTAATAAGACATAGGTGCTAAACTATCCATCATAAAGATATCAAACACTTCATCCCCTGCTTTTTCAAGCTGTAATGCCATCTCATAAGCAGCATTTCCTCCAAATGAATATCCTCCAATTAAATATGGACCCTCAGGTCTTATTTTTTTCAATTCTTTAACATACTCTGCTGCAACCTCTTTTAAACCTAAATTTCCAATTTCTTTTATTCTACTTTCAGGGAATTGAATTCCATAAATAGTAAAGTTATCGGACAAGTAACGTTTTAATTGATGATAACACAAAATAGAACCACCAGCCGGATGAACAAGGAAAATTGGAATAGACAATTTACCTTGTTGAATTTTGGTTACTACTTCATTACCAATTAGTTTATTATTGCTTTTAAAATCAATCTTTTTCATTATATATTCTGCTATAACTTTAGGTGTTTGCAAATCCATAAATTCATTTAAAGCTAATTCAATTTTAAATACATTCTGTAACTCGGAAACAATTTCTACTGCCGATAACGATTCTCCACCTAAATCAAAATAGTTATCATTGACCTTAATATCTTCTTCTCCTAAAAATTCTTCCCAAATCTCGATCACTTTCTGTTCAACATCCAATTTATTTAATTCATTTACCTGACTATCATGTTGCTTTAGCAATTTATCTGTCTTTTCTTGAGTAGGTTCTATCCAAAATCTTTGTTTATCAAAAGGGTATGTAGGCAGCGATATATGTTTTTTAGATAATCCGCTGTATAATTTCCCCCAGTCAATTTTTAAGCCTTTAGTCCATAATGAACCAAATAAATTGAGTAATTTAGCTATCTCTGTACCTTCACTTTCTTCTTTTAATAAATTTATTGATAATATATCTTTATCAAAAGTGATGTTCTCTAAAATATTCTTAGAACCTATTTCGATAAGTACTTCATTATTAGATAAGTTTTTCTTGATATTTTTCTCTATCTTATTATTTTTTATCTCAAGAATTTCTTTCCAGTAAGAAAGACTTTCTATCTTCTTATCTCTTTCTGGAATTAATGCTGTTTCAGGTTCTTTAAATTTAATATTATTTAATAGAATTTCATTGTTATTTATAACACCTATTAATAATCCAAGTGCATCTTCTAAGGATAAAATACCAGAAATACAACTTGCCACATACTCTCCTACACCACCTTGAGTATAAATGCTATCTGGCTCAATTCCACATTCCTGTAGCATTTTAGCTACAGAATATTTCTTGATAAATGTAGAAAGTGATTTCCTCATCTTAAAAGAAATAACATCATCTACATCTTTGTTACACCACTTTACAAGTTTGACTATGCAATCTTGTCATCTCGTAGAAAAGAACTAATAGCTTTCTGAACTTTAGAATAAATTTTGCTACTTTCGAGTGAAGATACGAAACTATCAAAAATTAA
>Ga0163219_100468_pt1 | contig 10575 bp, 8 predicted proteins | sample MSEWel2016_04_06_FD_113150 | JGI IMG/M metagenome (GOLD analysis project Ga0163219, IMG submission 113150) | Subsurface microbial communities from deep shales in West Virginia, USA - MSEEL Well Study Marcellus 3H_2016_04_06 ...
CGTACCAGGTACAAATCGACCGATTTGTACCTGGTTATAGTAAATTAATTCACAAAAAAGGAAATGGAGTGGATAGAATGAACATTCTTCTCATCGGTAGTGGTGGAAGAGAAAATGTACTTGCCTGGAAATTGGCGCAGAGCAGTAAAGTAAAAGAATTATATATAGCAGCCGGTAATCCAGGTACTGCAGAATATGGAGAAAACCTAGAATTTGATGAAAGTAATCAGGAGGCACTTTTAGAGTTTGCTTTAAAAGAAAAAATAGATATTACAGTAGTTGGGCCAGAAGCACCTCTGGCAGCAGGAATAGTTGATCTTTTTGAAGAACACGGACTTAAAGTTTTCGGTCCCAATCAGAGTGCTGCTCGGCTTGAGAGTTCAAAAGCATTTTCCAAGGAGTTAATGCATAAATACCAGATTCCAACTGCAGAATATCAGAGTTTTACAGAAGCAGATAAAGCAGTAGAGTATATTAAGAAAAAAGGAGTTCCAATTGTTGTTAAAGCTTCAGGGCTGGCAGCAGGTAAAGGGGTTATTGTTGCTCAGACAGAGGCGGAGGCAGTAGAAGCGGTTGAGATAATTATGAAGGATGAAAAATTTGGAGAAGCAGGCGCAAAAGTTGTAATTGAAGAGTTTTTAGAAGGAGAAGAGGCAACCATTCTTGCCTTTTGTGATGGTCAGACTATAGTGCCCATGATTGCTTCTCAGGATCACAAGCCTGCTTATGATGGTGGTCATGGTCCCAATACTGGTGGGATGGGAGCTTATGCCCCGGCACCTGTAGTTACAGAAGAAATTATGGAAGCTTTTAAAAGAAAAATTATGGCGCCGACTTTAAATGCTCTGCAGTCTGAAGGCTTAGATTTCAAAGGCATTATTTATTTTGGACTGATGATCAAAGATGGAAAAGCTAAAGTCTTAGAATATAATGTACGTTTTGGTGATCCGGAAGCACAGGTAGTACTGCCTTTATTAGAAACAGATCTGGTAGATATTCTGGAAGCTGTGATTGGCGAAAACTTAGATCAGGTTGAAATTAAATGGAAAGATCAGAAAGCTCTCTGTGTGGTAATGGCTTCAGGTGGTTATCCAATAGAATATGAAAAGGGTAAGGAAATTACAGGTATTAAAGAAGCTGAATCAGCTGAGGATATAATTGTTTTTCAGGCAGGAACAGAGCTTAAAGATGAAAAACTTCTCACAGGTGGAGGTCGAGTGCTTGCAGTTACAGCTTTAGGAAATGAGTTTGAAGAAGTAATAGAAAAAGCTTATGCAGGAGTAGAAAAAATTCAATTTGAAGACTTCCATATTAGAAATGATATTGGCCAGAAAGCACTGGGGAAATAAATTTAAGCTGGAGGTTATAATTTGAAATTTAAAGATAAGACCAGACAAAAAATTGGAATTATCGGTGGTGGTCAGCTGGGTAAGATGATGATTTTAGAAGCTAAAAAAATGGGGTTTTATGTTACAATTTTAGATCCGACAAAAAAATGTCCAGCAGACAGTATTGCTGATCAGCATCTTGTTGCTGAGTTTGATGACAGAGAGGCAATTAGAAAACTTGCTCAAAAATCGGATTTAATAACTTATGAGTTTGAGCATATAGGAGTTGAACCTTTAAAAGAGTTAGAAGCTGAGGATTATAAGATTTATCCAACCGCCCGCAGTTTAGAAATTATTCAGAATAAGTATCATCAAAAAAATATTTTAAAACGGGATCAGATAGCTGTTCCTGACTTTAAAAAAGTCTCAGGTCCGGAGGATATTAAAGGAGCTGCTGAAGAATTTGGCTATCCCTTAATGTTAAAAAGCTGTACAGGTGGTTATGATGGTAAGGGGAATGCTTTAATTGATAGTCAGACCGAGGTGGAGAATGCTTTTCAGGAACTGGGAGCAGGAAAAAATCAGCTGATGGTGGAAGAATATATTCCTTTTAAAAAAGAAATTTCGATCATTGCTGCTCGGGGTCTAACCGGAGAGATGAAAGTTTATCCAGCTGGAGAAAATGAGCATCGGGATAACATATTATATGAAACAAAGGTACCGGCTGAGATTTCAGCTGAGCTGGAAGAAGGAGCTGAAAAATTAGCTAAAGAAGTACTGAAAGTTTTTGCAGGAGTAGGAATTTTCTGTGTAGAAATGTTTGTAACCGAAGATGATCAGCTTTTAGTTAACGAAATTGCACCCAGACCACATAATTCAGGTCATTATACAATTGAAGGCTGTGTTACTTCTCAGTTTGAACAGCATATCAGAGCAATTACTGCTCTACCGCTGGGAGATACTACTTTAGTCAGGCCTGCAGTAATGCGCAATATTTTGGGCAGTGGAGAAGAAGGGAAAGTTGAGATTATAGGTCTAGAACCGGCTCTGGCAGTAGAAGGTGTAAAAGTTCATATTTATCAAAAGGCAATTTCCAGGCTCGGCCGCAAAATGGGCCATTTGACAGTTACAGCAGCTAGTTTAGAAAAAGCTGCAGAAAGAGCTTTAGAAGCCAGCCAGTTAATTGAGATTAAGGGAGAAATTTAATCCAGTTTTAAAGATGAATTGATATACTTAATGAGTAAAATAATTTGTTTGAATAATAAAATTAAAGTTATTACAAAAAATTAGGGAGGTAAAATTTTATGAAGCCTAGAGTAGGAGTTATTATGGGCAGTGATTCTGATCTGCCGGTAATGAAAGAGGCAGCAGAAATTTTAGATCAATTTGAGGTGGAATATGAGCTGACAGTTGTTTCAGCCCACAGAACACCTGATAGATTATATAATTATGCGGAATCTGCAGAAGAAAAAGGTTTAGATGTAATTATAGCTGGAGCCGGAGGTGCAGCTCATCTGCCAGGAATGGTGGCAGCAGTGACAACTGTACCTGTAATTGGAGTTCCGGTTAAGACTTCAAAATTGAGTGGGCTTGATTCACTTTATTCAATAGTACAGATGCCGCCTGGAGTTCCTGTAGCAACTGTGGCGATCAATGGGGCCAAAAATGCCGCTTTACTGGCAGTACAAATTTTAGCTCGCAGTGATGAAGAGTTAAATAAAAAGCAGAAAGAATATCGCCAGGAAATGAAAGAAAAAGTGCTTGCTGTAGCAGAAAAATTAGAAGAACAGGGATATCAGGAATACCTTGAGAGGAGCGAAAAATTTGCAGACTAGAGATATTTTTGCTAATATAAGCCCCCTTGATCACCGTTATTCAAGGAGAAAAAAAGATTTTGATCAGATTGGAAAATACCTTTCGGAAAATGCAACAATTACTTTTCAGGCAGAGGTGGAGCTGGCCCTAGTTAAGGTTCTGGCCAGTAGAGGTATGGCACCGGAAAAAGCTCCCGCGGAAGTTAAAAAAGCGATTGAAGAATTAACTACAGAAGAGGTTTACGAAGAAGAAGCGAAAACCAAACATAATATCAGAGCCTTAGTTAACTGTATTCAAAAAAAGGTTAGTAAAGAATGCCGCCCCTATATTCACTTTACAGCTACTTCTTATGATATTGTAGATACAGCTAATTCACTCCGCTATCAGAAAGCGGCTGCCGAATTAATTATACCTAAACTAAAAAAATTACATAAAAGTTGGGCAGAGATTGCCCTGAGAGAAAAGGATAGAGTCCAGATTGGAAGGACCCACGGTCAGCATGCAGTACCGGTGACTTTTGGTTTTACTATTGCCGAATATGTTGCCCGTCTGGGAGAAAGAATAGAAGAAGTTGAAGCTAAAGCAGATAAACTTGTTGGTAAATTTGCAGGAGCAGTTGGAGCTTATAATGCCAGCGGTATCTTTTTTGAAGATCCAGAAGAATTTGAAAAAGAAGTTTTAGCTGAACTCGGCTTAAAGCCGGGTGAACATTCAACTCAGATAGTTCAGGCTGAGCCGATGACAGATTTTATTCACTCTCTTGTTTCAACCTTTGGTGTGCTGGCAGCTTTTGCTGATGATATGCGCCAGCTGCAGCGTTCAGAAATTGCAGAAATTGGTGAGCATTTTGCTAAAGATCAGGTTGGTTCTTCAACCATGCCCCACAAGCGAAACCCGATTAACTACGAAAATGTAAAGAGTTTATGGAAAGCTTTTATGCCCCAGATGACTACAGTTTATATGGACCAGTTATCTGAACACCAGCGGGACCTGACCAATTCAGCTTCTTCTCGCTTTATTCCGGAGCTGATAACTGCTTTACTCTCAGCAGCAGCAAGATTGACCAGAGTCAGCTCCAAGATGGTAGTTGATCAGGACAATATTAAGAAAAACTTTGAACAGAATAAAAAGATGATTGTAGCTGAACCTTTATATATTCTTTTAGCAGCAGCCGGTCATCCCGATGCACATGAGGCAGTACGGAAGCTGACCTTAAAAGCTCAGGAGACTGATCTTTCTTTAAAAGAACTTGTGGCTCAGAGCAAGGAGCTGCAGGGATACTGGGAAAACTTTGCCGAGCGGCAGAAAGAATTAATTTTAAAACCGGAAAAGTATACCGGTATTGCCGCGGAGAAAACAGAGAAGATAGTAAAAAACTGGCAGCATAAATTTGATTATGATCTCAAAACGGAGGTTTTATAATAATGAAAAAAAAAGAAATGATCTATGAGGGAAAAGCCAAGCAGATTTTTAGTACAGACCAGGATGACCAGGTAATTGTACACTTTAAAGATGATGCAACTGCCTTTGACGGTCAGAAAAAGGGCCAGATTGCAGAAAAAGGTAAAATTAATAATAAAATCAGCAATTTCTTTTTTGAACTTTTAGAAGAAAAAGGAATTAAAACTCATTTAATAAAAGAACTTAATGAACGTGATACTCTGGTTAAAAAAGTAGAGATTATTCCTCTAGAAGTTGTAATGCGCAATGTCGCAGCCGGAAGTCTGGCCAAAAGAATTGGTATGGAAGAAGGAGAGCCGCTTAAACAGCCGGTAATTGAATTTTATTATAAAGACGATGATCTGGGAGATCCTTTAATCAATGTTTCTCATATTGAACTTTTAGGACTGGCTGGTAGAGAGGAGCTGGAACGGTTAATTGCTCTTGGCCACAAGATAAATGATATTTTAGTTAAATTTTTAAAAGAACGGAATGTAGATCTGGTTGACTTTAAACTTGAATTTGGAAAAACTGCAGAGGGAGAAATTATCCTTGCTGATGAGATTACTCCTGATACCTGCCGTTTTTGGGACAGTGAGACAAAAGAAAAGTTGGATAAGGACCGTTTTCGTCGTGATCTTGGTGATGTGGAAGAGGCTTATCATGAAATGTATAAGCGGATTACCGGCCAGGACTGGAAATAAGCTAATCAGCTAATAATTAATAAGGATTCTATTTTATTAAAACAAAATATATCTCTTTCCATAGTAATTTTAAGATGAACCTAAGATTCTAATTTCGCATTAAATTGGACTATCTTCCCGATCACAGCCTCCTGCTGTGCGGTCAGTTCAGGACATCGTGTCCTTCAGTCCAATTTAATACTCATTATCATCAAGATTCATTAATTAAAATTCCTGGTCTTTCGATATATTCTGTTTGAAATAAAATAGATCTCAGTTAATAATCCTTCTACCTCATTAGCTTATTTTAGTCCGTCCGGGTTAGTTAGAAGGATAACAATCACAAGAATTAAGTTGAATTAGAATAAAACTATAGAGTCGTTAAATATATCTTTCTTTCAAAAAATAAATATACGCAGAACTTTATAGAAGCTTATTTCCAGTCTGGCGGTAGTTAGATTAGGGAGAAAATTTAAATTCAAATTATTTTTTAGTATTAAAGGGAGGAAAATTAATGAGAGAAAGTTGTAATTTCTCTAAAGAAGCAAATAAAGTTCAGCCGGGTTCAAATGATTTAAAATTAACTCAGGCTGAGCTAAATGAAGATAAAATGAGCGAAGAGTGTGGAGTTTTTGGTATTTTTAATGCTGATGGTGAGAGCAGTGCGGCTGAATTGACCTATCTTGGTCTGATTGCCTTACAGCACAGAGGCCAGGAAAGCGCAGGTATTTGTGCCAATTATCAGGGAGAATTTAATCTGCATAAGAGTATGGGGCTGGTGCAAAGCGCTTTTGAAAAAGAAGAGATTGAAAATTTAAAAGGTGAGATGGCAATTGGTCATGTTCGTTATTCTACCAGCGGATCGAGTAAATTAGCTAATGCTCAGCCCATTTTAATTAATAGTATGAAAGGTGATCTGGCTCTGGCTCATAATGGTAATCTGGCCAATGGAGCAGAGCTCAGAAATAATTTAGAAAGTAATGGTTCGATTTTTCATTCCACTTTAGATACTGAAGTTATTGCTCACCTGGTAGCGCGTTCCTTTGAAGATGATATAGTTGAAGCTTTAATTCAGAGTCTGCACCAGTTAAAAGGTGGATTTTCATTAGTAGCAATGACCAAAGATGAACTTGTTGCTATTCGTGATCCGCGTGGATTTAGACCGCTTTCAATTGGGAAACTTGATAACAGCTACATTGTGGCATCAGAGAGCTGTGCATTTGATATTATTGGAGCCGAGTTTGTACGCGATGTGGCTCCAGGTGAAGTTGTGATTATTGATGAAGATGGGATTAAAAGCAGACGTTATACCGGTGAAAATGGTACCAGTCTCTGTGTTTTTGAATATATCTATTTTGCTCGTCCTGACAGTAATATAGCAGGTCAAAATGTGCTACTGGCTAGAAAAGAAATGGGTAAACAGCTGGCCCGGGAGATAAATGTTGAAGCTGATATTGTAGTGCCTGTACCTGACTCGGGAATTGCAGCAGCTCTGGGATTTGCAGAGGAATCAGGTATTCCCTATGCTCAAGGAATTTTGAGGAACCGTTATATGGGCAGAACCTTTATTCAGCCAACTCAGGAGATCAGAGATTTAAAAGTTAGACTTAAATTATCGCCAATTAAAGAAATTATTAAGGATAAAAAAGTAATTTTAATAGATGATTCGATTGTTAGGGGAACAACCAGTAAGCAGATCATTGGACGAATTAAGGAAGCAGGAGCTAAAGAGGTTCATATGGCTATTTCCTCCCCACCTGTTGAACACCCCTGCTATTTTGGACTTGATACTTCACGTCGGCAGGAACTAATCGCCAGCAGCAATTCTGTAGAAGAAATAAGTGAAACAATTGGAGCTGACAGTCTTCATTACTTAAGTAAGGAAGGTATGCTGCAATCAATTAAAACTGATGTTGAGCTTGGTTTCTGTACGGCCTGTTTTGATGGAGATTATCCAATAGACAGCCGCTATTTAAGTGAGGAGGAATAATTATGGGTTTAGATTACAAAAAAGCCGGGGTGGATATAGATGCCGGTAATCAAGCAGTTGAATTAATCAAAAAAGATGTACAGTCAACTTTTGGCCCGGAAGTACTGACCGGACTGGGAGGATTTGGGGGACTTTTTAAGCCTGATTTAAGTAACTACCAGAATCCAGTTTTAGTTTCAGGTACAGATGGAGTCGGAACAAAGCTCAAACTGGCCTTCAAACTGGATCTGCATAATACAATTGGTATTGATTTAGTTGCCATGTCAGTTAATGATATTTTGGCTCAGGGAGCTCAGCCCTTATTTTTCCTTGATTATCTGGCAACAGGAAAGCTGGAGCCAGCCAAAATATCTGAGATAGTAAAAGGTGTTGCAGCTGGCTGTAAGCAGGCGGGAGCAGCCTTGATCGGAGGAGAAACAGCCGAAATGGCAGGCTTTTATCAGCCAGGAGAATATGATCTGGCTGGTTTTGCAGTTGGAATAGTCGATCAGGAGCAGATTATTACTGGTGAAAAGATTAAAGCAGGAGATTTAGTTATCGGCCTTAAGTCAGATGGACTGCACAGCAATGGTTTTACTCTGGCTCGAGCTGCACTTTTTGAAAAAGCTGGTTATGACTATACTGCAGAAGTTGAGGGCTTAGAAAATAATTTAGGGGAAGAACTACTTAAGCCGACTAAAATATATGTAAAGACTGTACTGGCTCTGCTTGAAAAGTATAAGATTAATGGAATTGCGCATATTACAGGTGGTGGTTTAATAGAAAACTTACCTCGAATTCTGCCAGAAGGTTTAAAGGCTGAAATAAATAAAGAAAGCTGGCAGCCACAGCAAATTTTTAAGTTGATTCAGGATGCAGGAGAGATTGCAGAAAGAGAGATGTATAGAACATTTAATATGGGGATTGGAATGTGTTTAATTATTAATAAAGAGGATAAAACTAAAATACTTCAAGAACTTGAGCTAATGGGAGAGAAAGCCTGTTTAATTGGCAAAATAAAAGCAGGAGCTGGAGACACATCTCTCGAAATAAAATAAAAGAAGGTGTAAAGATGCTTAAAATAGCTGTTTTCGCCTCAGGCAGAGGCTCAAATTTTCAATCGATTATTGATCATATAAAAAGTGGAGAGATTCCAGCAGAAATCAAACTTTTAATTAGTGACCGTCAGCAGGCCGGTGCGTTAAAGAGAGCAGAACACGAAGATGTCGAACATGTTTTTATTAATCCAACCCATTTTGAAACAAAGGCTGACTACGAAAAAGAATTAATTGGACTTTTAAAAAATGCTGGAGTGGAGCTTATTGTTCTGGCAGGTTATATGAGAATTTTATCTCCACTTTTTGTTAAAGAATTTAAAAATCAGATTATTAATATTCATCCTTCACTTTTACCAGCTTTTAAAGGCTTAGATGCTCAAAAACAGGCTGTAGATTATGGAGTTAAATACAGCGGCTGTACTGTCCATTTTGTGGATCAGGGTATGGATACCGGTCCAATTATTAAGCAGGCAGTGGTAGAAGTTAAAGCTGATGACAGTGCTGATGATCTAGCAGCAAGAATTTTAAAAGAAGAACATAACATTTATTCTGAGGCAGTAAAATTAATTGCAGAAGGTAAAATTGAAATTGAAGGACGAAAAGTTAAAATTCTAAAGGAGGAAAAATAACTTTGTCTAAAATTAAAAGAGCTTTATTAAGTGTGTCAAATAAGGAAGGTATTGTAGATTTCGCTAAGGGTTTAAAAGAATTTGGGGTAGAAATAATTTCAACCGGTGGTACAGGTCGGATGTTAAAGGAAAATGATATTGAAGTCACAGATATTGATGAGGTGACTGATTTTCCGGAAATGATGGATGGAAGAGTAAAGACTTTACACCCTGCTGTTCATGGTGGTATTCTGGCAGTTAGAGATAATGATCAGCATTTAAAGGAGATTGCAGCTCAGAATATCGAGCCTATTGATCTTGTTGTCTGTAACTTATATCCATTTGCCGAAACAATTGCTAAAGATGATGTGACATTAGAAGAAGCAATAGAAAATATTGATATCGGTGGGCCAACAATGATTCGATCAGCTGCAAAAAATAACAATGATGTTGCAGTAGTAGTAGAACCAGCTGATTATGATCATCTTTTAGCTGAAATGAAAGTTGGTAATGGAGGCTTAACTAAAACTCAGAAGTTAAAACTTGCCTATAAGGCCTTCCATCACACTGCTGAATATGATCAGAGAATCCAGAAGTATCTAGGAGAAATTGTACTGGATGATGAAAAAGAAGAAATGCCTGAAACACTGTTCGATCGTTACGATAAAAGAGAAGACCTCCGCTATGGAGAAAACCCACATCAAAAAGCAGCTTTCTACTTAGAAGAAGAGCAGAACGAACCGTCAATTTCTACTGCTGAGCAGCTGCATGGTAAGGGAATGTCCTATAACAATATCAATGATACAGATGGAGCTTTAGAGTTAGTTAAAGAGTTTGAGGCAAAACCAACAGCAGCAGTAATCAAACATGCTAATCCCTGTGGAATGGCGACAGCTGATAGTTTAAAAGAAGCTTTTATTAATGCACATGCAGGTGATCCATTATCTGCCTTTGGTTCAATTGTAGCTGCCAATAGAAAAATTGATGCAGCAACAGCTAAAGAAATTGCTGATCAGGATAAATTTATTGAAGTTGTAATTGCACCGGATTATGAGTCTGAAGCTTTAGAGATTTTAAAAGCGCGTTCTGATAAGATGCGTATTTTAAAAACTGGTGAGCTTTCTATTAATCATACTAAGCCTGGTTACAGCATGAAAAAAGTAACAGGTGGGCTTTTAGTTCAGGATAGAGATTTAGCTCAAACGACTGCAGAAGAACTGGAAGTAGTAACTGAAAAAGCGCCGACTGAAGAGCAGATTGAAGACTTACTATTTTCCTGGAAGGTAGTAAAACATGTTAAATCAAATGCAATTGTAATGGCCAAAGATGAGATGGTAGTTGGAGTTGGTGCCGGTCAGATGAGTCGAGTTGATTCGATGATTATTGCTGGTCGTAAAGCTGAAGGCCGTCAAAAAGGTGGAGTTGTGGCCTCAGATGCCTTTTTCCCTTTCCCGGACGCTGTAGAAAAAGCAGCTGAGCTGGGTATTAAAGTAATTATTCAGCCCGGGGGTTCAATCCGTGATGACCAGGTTATAGAAGCCTGTAATAAACTTGGAATTGCAATGGTCTTTACAGGTAAAAGACACTTTAGACATTAAAAAAATCCAGTCTGACTGGATTAATATAGATTTCCCTAATCAATTCTCCATTCATTATTAATGGACCCTACTCAGC
>Ga0163219_100469_pt1 | contig 10571 bp, 7 predicted proteins | sample MSEWel2016_04_06_FD_113150 | JGI IMG/M metagenome (GOLD analysis project Ga0163219, IMG submission 113150) | Subsurface microbial communities from deep shales in West Virginia, USA - MSEEL Well Study Marcellus 3H_2016_04_06 ...
GAAGGGCGCCGAGGCGTCCCAGGCGAGCCCGGAGCGCTCGACGATCCGGCGGACCAGCGAATAGCCGTTGGAATGGGGCCCGGACGAGCCCAGGCCGATCAGCACGTCGCCCGGCTTCTGGTCGTCGAACCGTGGCAGCACCTTCGCCCGGTCCACCGCGCCCACGCAGAAGCCGGCCATGTCGTAGTCGCCGGCCGCGTACATGCCCGGCATCTCGGCCGTCTCGCCGCCGACGAGCGCGCAGCCGGCCTGCCGGCAGCCCTCGGCGATCCCCGCCACCACGGTCGCCGCGGCCTCCACGTCCAGCTTCCCGGTGGCGAAATAGTCCAGGAACATCAGGGGCTCGGCGCCCTGGGCCAGCAGGTCGTTGACGCACATGGCCACCAGGTCGACGCCCACCGTGCCGTGGATGCCGGTCTCGATGGCCACCTTCAGCTTGGTGCCGACACCGTCGGTCGTGGTGACCAGCAGGGGATCGTCGTAGCCCGCCGCCTTCAGGTCGAAGAGGGCGCCGAACCCGCCCAGCGAGGCCTCGGCGCCTGGCCGCCGCGTGGACTTCGCCAGCGGCTTGATGCGCTCCACCAGCTGGTTCCCGGCGTCGATATCCACGCCGGCTTGCGCATAGGTGAGACCGTTCGGCCGCTCAGACATTGCGGAAAGCCCTTGAGAAACTTGCGCCAGCCGGTATCGCGGGCTTGCAGACTCGGCCGCGCGCGGGGCTATAGCTAATCGATGACGCCGATTACGACCACCGCCGAACTGGCGGTGTTTTGCGACAAGCTCAAGGGCCAGCCGTTCGTCGCCGTGGACACCGAGTTCATGCGCGAGACGACCTACTGGCCGAAGCTCTGCCTGATCCAGGCCGCCGCGCCCAACGCGCATGCGGTGATCGATCCCCTGTCCGAGGAGATGGACCTCGAGCCGTTCCTCGAGGTGCTGCGCGACGAGACCATCCTGAAGGTCTTCCACGCCGCCCGTCAGGACGTGGAGATCTTCAACAACCTGAAGGCCATGCCCAGGCCGCTGTTCGACACCCAGGTGGCGGGCATGGCGGCCGGCTTCGGCGAGCAGATCGCCTACGACGCCCTGGTGCGCCAGATGCTGAAGATCGAGCTCGACAAGAGCTCCCGCTTCACCGACTGGGCCCGCCGGCCGCTGTCCGACAGCCAGCTCACCTATGCGCTCGCCGACGTGACCCACCTGGCCGAGCTCTATCCCATGCTGCGCCAGCGGCTGGAGAAGGAGGGCCGCCTGGGCTGGGTGACCGACGAGATGTCCGGCCTGACCGATCCGGCCAACTACGACGTCGAGCCGGAGAACGCCTGGAAGCGCCTGCGGCCGCGCCGGCACACCGCCAAGTACCTGGCCGTCTACCGCGCCGTCGCCGCCTGGCGTGAGCGCACCGCCCAGCTGCGCGACCAGCCGCGCGGCCGCATCCTGAAGGACGACGCGATCGACGAGATCGCCACCCAGGCGCCCACCGACGCCGACGCGCTGGACCGGCTGCGCTCGGTGCCCAAGGGCTTCTCCGGCTCCCGCTTCGGGCCCGACCTCCTGGCCGCGGTGCGCGAGGCGTTGCGCGACCCCGAGGCCTACGCCCCGGTGATCGAGCGCGCCAAGTCCGCCCCGTCGCCCGCCGCCGGCGCCGTCGTGGAGCTCCTGAAGGTGCTGCTCAAGGCCCGCGCCGAGGAGGCCGGGGTCGCCTCCAAGCTGATCGCCACGGTCTCGGACCTGGAGCTGATCGCCAACGACGACGAGGCGCCCACCCCGGCGCTCAAGGGCTGGCGGCGCGAGGCGTTCGGCGAGGACGCGCTCAAGCTCAAGCGCGGCGAGCTCGCCCTGGTGCTGGACGGCGCGCGCGTGCGGGTCGTCGAGGTCCGCCGGGCCCCGAAGGCCGCCTCCGCGGGCTGATGCGCCAAGCTTCCTGAGGATAAGCCAAGCCGCTGATCCCACGGCGGAATCCGGCCCGTCCACAGGCTTGTCCACCGCTTGTCCACCAGCCGGGCGGCGTTTCCCCACATCGGGAGAACGCCGGTCTATTGCGCCCGTCCGGTCGTTGGGTGAACCTCCACTTGCCGAGAGGGACTGCGGCGCGGCGGACCGGGAGACCGGACCGGGAGCGGGCAGGAGGTTCCTGGAGAGCTGGATGGGTGCAGGGCGACCTGGATCTCTCCGACCCCCGGGGACACCAGAGGCGGATCGAAGCCGGAGCGGGGGGCGACCCTCAGGATGGCCGAGAACCTCCTCCGACCTTGAAGGCCTGGATCCCCCAACGGATCTGGTTCAGAGGGCGGTGTTCGGGGTCTCCCCGGGCGCCGCCCTCTTGCTATGGGCGCCCCTCAGCCGAAGACCGTGCCGTTGTCGTTGTAGAAGGTGTGGCTGGTCAGCCGGCCCACGGCGTCGTAGCCGTCGACCACATAGCCCCAGGGCTGGGTGTTGGCGACGTCGAACGTCGCCTCGTAGCGCGAGCCGTCGTCGTAGACGACCGCCCGGTACTCCAGCCGTCCCGCCGCGTCGTACTCGTCCACGATCCGCGACCACACCTGGCTGCTCGCCACGTCGAAGGTGTGCAATACGTGCGAGCCGTCGTCGTTGAAGGTGGCGTAGATCTCCAGCCGGTGCTGGGCGTCGAAGTCGGCGACGAGGGAATCCCAGGTCTGGGAGTTGTCGTAGTCGAACCACTTGGCCGACTGCCGGCCGTTGGCCCAATCCACCACATAGGTAAGCAGCGGCGCGCTGGTCGCCGTGCCCAGGCCATAGTCCGCCGAGGCCTGGAGGAAGGGCTGCTTGCCGAAGCCGTAGGTGACGTCGCTGTGCGAATAGCTGGGCACGGCGCGGCCGAGGTCCACCGGATTGACGTAGCGCACCAGGGCGGGCTCGAAGCCGGGTGCGAAGTTGCCCGCCGAGAGGTTGCCGACGCCGGTCAGCACGCCCACGGTGACCGGCGCGCCGGGCCCCTGGTCGCCGTCGGCGTCCCAGGTGAGCACCCCGTTGGCCCGCCAGAAGGTCAGGATGCCGCTGCCGGAGGCCACGACCGCCCCGTTGGCGTCCACCAGGGAGAGGGTGTCGCGGGCGGGATCGAAGTCCACGATCTGGTCGACGGAGCCGTCGAGCGCCAGCACGAACCGGTCGGCGCCGTCGCCGCCGAACAGGCGGTCGGAGCCCGGTCCGCCCTGCAGGGTGTCGTCGCCGGCCAGGCCGTAGAGGTCGTCGGGCCCCGCCGTGGAGGTCAGGACGTCACCGGCCGCCGCGCCGCTCACCACGGTCACCGCGCCCGAGGACGCCGGCGGGTCGGCGAGGCCGTGGGGACGCACGTCGCGCATCAGCACGCCGCCCTCGGTGTAGGTGATGGCGACCTGGTTGCTGTAGCCCAGGTCCACGACCGCGGTGGGGCGGGCGCTGTACGTCCGCTGCCCCTCCTGCTGGCCGATGCTGTCGAACAGCTCGAGATAGGTCCCGGAGACGGTGCTGTAGACGAGGGCCACGCCGTTGCTGGCGGTGGCGGTGATCTCGGGCCCGCCCTGCCAGGGATAGGGCTGGCCGCCGTGCGAGGTGCCGCGGCTGATAGAGCCCGACAGGGCCCCCGCGGCGTCGTAGAGGCGCACCTCGCTGGAGTTGGAGCCGCCCGGGGCGTTCAGCACCGTGTTGTCGTAGGCCACCGCGAAGCCGCCGCCCGAGAGGCCGATCAGCTTGGCGTTGGCGAAGCTCTCGCCGCGGGGCGGGCTGGTGGAGCCGTCGCTGTTGGTGGCCGTGTCGACGACGATCACCCGATAGACCGCGCCCGCCGCGTCGGTGATCTCGGCCTGGAGCTGGTAGGACCCGTTGCGGGGGGCTTCCGTGGTGGAAAGAGTGACCTTCGCCCCGTTGGCGAGGGTGAGGGTGGACAGGACGGGCAAGCGGCGCTCCTCAACGCGGAATTGCAGTCAGACCTACCGCAGGTGCGGTCGATCCCGCCTACGCAAGTTCCAGCTTGAGCTTCAAGGCTTGTGCGACGGTCTGCGCTCTTTTTGCGACCTGTTCTCCGAGCAGCATGTCCTCCCAGCCGGGTGCGGCGGTGAGCACCAGCCGGTCGCCCTTCAGCGCCAGGCCCGACTTCTCCAGCAGGCGCGCGTTGCGGCCGGAGAGGTCGCAGCCCAGGCGGATCGCCGAGCCCAGGGCCCGCGCCCGCTGCCGCCGCTCGGCGGTCAGGATTCGGCCCACGGTCCCGGCCTCCGGCGTGGTCGTCGCCGAGGAATGGCGGGAGAAGGCGGTGCAGGCCAGGAAGGCCCGCTCGGGATGGCTCATGCCAGCGATCGGCGCGCGCAGCACCTGCTCGAAGGCGATGTCGGCCCGATGGTCGGGGTGCAGCCGCGCGCCCAGGTCGGCCAGGCGGCAGGCGGCGGCCAGCAGGACGGGATCGCGGCCGTCGAAGGCGGGCTTCAGGGTCTCGAAGGCCGGCGTCAGCCAGGCCTCCAGCGCCCCGCCGAGCTCCGGCGAGAGGCCGCGCACGGCGGTCAGGGCCTCGCAGCCGGCGATCAGCGGGTCCTGCCTGCGCACGTCCGGGGCCATGCCCTCCAGCAGCATGCCCTCGCGCACCCCGTAGGCCGAGATCACCACCCGCTCGACGCCCAGCCGCTCGATCAGGGCGTCCAGCACCAGGGCCGAATAGGGCAGGGTGTCGAAGCGCTTCTTGGAGACGCCCTCGATCCGCTCCAGGGAGGACTTCGACTGCCGCGCCACGAAGCGGGCGAGCTGCACGGCGTCGGCGCGGCTCATCTCGTACTGGTGCGCCACGTGCAGCGGATAGTCGGCGAGTTGCATGTGCAGCAGGGCGAGGTTCCGCCAGGCGCCGCCCACGGCGTGGAACTCGCGGGCCCGGAAGCGGTGGGTCATGGGGGCCAGCGCCGTCTCCACCAGCCGCCAGGTGCGGTCGATGTCCAGCGCCCGCGGCGCGCCGAGCGCGAACGGCCCGAGCGGCAGGGTCGCCCCGTCCGCCGAGCCGCCCACCCCGTTCAGCCGGATCAGCTCCAGGCTGGAGCCGCCCAGGTCGCCGACCACGCCCTGGGCGCTGGGATCGCCGGCCAGCACGCCGAGCGCGGCGTAGCGGGCCTCCTCCTCGCCGGAGAGCACCCGCACGTCGAAGCCGGTCTCCGCCTTCACCCGGCGCAGGAAGGACGGGCCGTCGGCCGCCTCGCGCACCGCGGCGGTGGCCGCGGCGGTGATCTCGGTGGGGCCCCAGCCGTCCAGAAGGGTGCGGAAGCGGCGCAGCGCCGTCATCGCCGTCTCGACGCCCGGCTGCGACAGCCGGCCGGTGGCGGGCAGGTCGCGGCCGAGCCCGGCCAGCGCCTTCTCGTTGAAGACGGTCCACAGCGCGCGCCCGTCGATCCGGTAGATCACCAGTCGGACGGAGTTGGAGCCTACGTCGATGACGGCGGCCTGGCGCGGTTCGGGTCGGCTATCCGCGCGAGGCCACATGGTCGATCGCGCGCGGCATGTCCTTAACCTTCTGGCCTCGGCCCGACAGGCTTGGATTGGTCATGAAATACTCGTGCGCGGAGAAGGCGCTCGGATGATCCCAGGAGGGGTCCCGCGTATAGCGGCCGTCGGTGTCCAAGGTCCAGCTCTGCGCCTCGTCCTTCAGGTTGGCCAGCATGATCTGCTGCAGAACCTGCTGGTGCACCGTCGGGTTCTCGATGGGCGTCAGGCATTCGACTCGGCGGTCGAGGTTGCGCGGCATCCAGTCGGCCGAGGAGATGAACACCCGCGACTCCGAGGACGGCATCGGCGCGCCGTTGGCGAAGGCGACGATCCGGCCGTGCTCCAGGAACCGGCCGACGATCGACTTCACCCGGATGTTCTCCGACAGCCCCTCGACCCCGGGCCGCAGGCAGCAGATGCCGCGCACCACCAGGTCGATGGGCACGCCCGCCTGGCTCGCCCGGTAGAGGGCGTCGATGACCTGGGCGTCGACCAGGGAGTTGAGCTTGGCCCAGATGCCGGCCGGGCGACCGTCGTTGGCGTTGTCGATCTCCCGCTGGATCAGGGTCAGCAGGTCGCGCTTCATGGTCACCGGCGAGAAGGACAGCTTCTCCAGGCTCTCGGGCCGCGCGTAGCCGGTGACGAAGTTGAACAGCCGGGCGGAATCCCGCCCGAACGCCGGGTCGGTCGTGAACAGGGACAGGTCCGTGTAAACCCGCGCCGTGATCGGGTGGTAGTTGCCGGTCCCGAAGTGGCAGTAGGTGCGCAGCGCGTCGCCTTCCTTGCGCACGACCAGCGAAAGCTTGGCGTGCGTCTTGTACTCGATGAAGCCGAAGACCACGTGGACGCCCGCCCGCTCCAGGTCGCGGGCCCACTTGAGGTTCGCTTCCTCGTCGAAGCGGGCCTTGATCTCGACCACCGCGGTGACGTTCTTGCCGTTCTCCGCCGCCTCGATCAGGGCGGCCACGATCGGGCTGTCCTTGGAGGTGCGGTAGAGGGTCTGCTTGATCGCCAGCACGTTCGGGTCGCGGGCCGCCTGCCGCAGGAACTGCACCACCACGTCGAAGCTCTCGAACGGGTGGTGGACCAGGATGTCCTTCTCGCGGATGGCGGCGAAGCAGTCGCCGGCGTGGTCGCGGATCCGCTCGGGGAAGCGCGGCTCGAAGGGCTTGAACTTCAGGTCCGAGCGCCCGGCCGGGATCAGCTGCGACAGCTCGTCGAGCCCCAAGAGGCCGTCCACGATGATGATGTCGTCCGGCTGGGCGTGCAGGGCCTCGCAGATGAAGCCGCGCAGCTCCTCGGGCATGGAGGCCTCGACCTCGACGCGCACCACCGAGCCCATGCGGCGCTGCTTGAGCAGCGCCTCGAACTCGCGGACCAGGTCCTCGGCCTCTTCCTCGATCTCCACGTCGGAGTCGCGGATCAGCCGGAACACGCCCATGCCCTGGGCCTCGCAGCCGGGGAACAGGTGGTCCATGAACAGCGCCACCGTGCTCTCGAGCGAGATGAACCGGCGCTCGGCCTTCCTGCCGCGGCCGCGGGCCGGCAGCTCCCAGAACCGGGCCACCTGCGCCGGAATCGGGACGAGCGCGTAGAGCAGCCGCCCGTCGGTGACCCGCTTCAGCTTCAGGACCAGCGAGAAGGCCAGGTTGGGGATGAACGGGAAGGGGTGCGCCGGGTCGATGGCCATCGGCGTCAGCACCGGGAACAGCTGGCTGAGGAAGGTCTCCTCCAGCGCCTCCTTCTCGGCCGGCGTCACGTCGGCCATCAGCACGACCTTCAGCCCCTCGTCGGCCAGCTCGCCGCAGAGCTCGGCCCAGCGGGTCTGCTGGTCGGCCATCAGGTCGGCGGCCTCGGCATTGATCCGCTCAAGCTGCTCGGCGGGCGTCAGGCCGTCCTGGCTGACCACCCGCACGCCCTCGCGGACCTGGGCCTTCAGCCCGGCCACGCGGACCATGTAGAATTCGTCGAGGTTGTTGGCGCTGATCGCCAGGAAGCGCAACTGCTCGAGCAGCGGGTGGCGGGGGTTCTTGCTCTCCGCCAGCACCCGGCGGTTGAAGGCCAGCCAGGAGAGCTCGCGGTTGAAGAACCGCGCCGGCGAGCCCGCCAGCTCCTCGTTCCACTCGAGCTTCGTGCGCGGAGCCTCGGTCGCGGGATGCGAGGCGATGGGCGCGGCGTAGCTCATGAGACGGCGGCTCCGGACCTTCCGAGGCGGCCTCCGGTTCTGGACCCGCCGTGTGACGGGAGCAAGACTTCACTCGAAAAGGTCAAGATTTTGGTTATCGCCCTCCAGGATCTCGCGGGCGAGCACCCTGGAAATCGGCCGAGCTTCACCATCGACGCCTTCGTCCAGCTTCCGCACGATCTCCCGCGCGCCCGGGATCGACCGTTCCATGCGGCGCAGGAGATAGGCGTAAACCTCCCGGGGCGGGCGAATGCTCCTCTCGCGGAAGAATTTCTCCAGCACGCCCTCCAGCACCTGGTCGTCCGGCGGCCCGATCTCGGCCACGAACAGGGCGTTCAGCCGCGAGCGCAGGTCGGGCAGGGCGGTCGGCCAGGCGGTGGGCGTGGCGCGCGCGGTCAGCAGCAGGCCGCCGCCCTCGCGCGCCGCCAGGTTGATCAGGTGGAACAGCGCCTCGTCCGGCGCGCCGCGATCCACGTCCTCCAGCAGCACCGGGCGGCCGGCGGCGGCGGCCACGTCGGGCGCCGCGCGGTCCAGGGTGACGGCCTTGGCCTGTTCGGCCCAGACGTGCGCCAGGTGCGACTTGCCGACGCCCTCCGGCCCCACCAGCACCAGGCAGCCGCCGTGCCACGCCGGCCACGCCTCCACAGCCGCCCAGGCCTGGGCGTTGGAGGGGCCGCGCACGAAGGCGTCGCGGTCGTAGGAGGTGGGGCGGCCTAGGCCCAGCCGGAGCTGTCGCGCCATGCGCCGGTTCCAGATGCGGAGATCACGGGCGGGTTCTACCGGGCCCCGGCGGCGGTCGCCAGCGCGGCCGCCATTCCATCCCCGTGTCGCACAGGGCCTACTCGGCGGCGGGGCGGATCTCGCGCGCGGACATCAGGCTCCAGCCTTCCGGCTTCAGCAGCTCGATGGGCGAGAAGCGGACCTTGTAGTCCATCTTCTCGGAGCCCCGGACCCAGTAGCCCAGGTAGACGTAGGGCAGGCTGGTCAGGCAGGCCTGGATCACGTGGTCGAGGATCACGAAGGAGCCGAGCGACCGGCGGGTCAGCGTCGGATCGTAGAAGCTGTAGACCAGCGACAGCCCATCGCTCATCAGGTCGACGAGCGCGCAGGCCACCAGGTCGCCGGGGCCGCCGTCCTTGGACTTCGTGCGGTACTCGATGATGTGGGTGCGGACCGCGGTGTCCTCGACCATGGCCACGTAGTCGGGCCAGGTCATCTCGGCCATGCCGCCGTCGGCGTGGCGGGCGGTGAGATAGCGGCGGAGCAGGTCGAACTGCTCCATGGTCGCCTCGGCCTCGACGAGGTGGCGTTCCAGGTCCTCGTTGCGCGCCAGCACCTTCCGCTCGGAGCGGGAGAAGACGTAGTCCCGGGCCGGGATCCGCGCCGAGACGCAGGCCGCGCAGGACTCGCAGGCCGGGCGATAGGCGATGTTCTGCGAGCGGCGGAAGCCCACCTGGGTCAGGCTGTCGTTGACCGAGGCGCCGTCCGACAGCGGCAGGTGCGCGAACACCTTCCGCTCGAACCGTTCCGGCAGGTAGGGACAGGGTGACGGCGCGGTCAGGAAGAACCTGAGCTGTCGGGTCGGGAAGTGCTGCGTCACGGACCTGCGGTCGCCTTCAACTCTGCGCCTGGACCTGATTAGGCGTCATGCTGGGCCCTTGCGCAAGGCGCTTGCGCTAAAGCCCCCGGTCCGGCGGAAGAACCGGCGCCTCACGCAACAACACGATCGCAATGCGACGGTTGCCGGGCAGGGTCGGATCGTCCGGGTAGAGCGGTTCGGAGGTGGCCCGGCCGGCCACCTGAAAGACCCGGTCGGTGTCCACGCCGGCGCCCTGCAGCACGCGCCGCGACGCATCCGCGCGGGCCGCCGAAAGCGCCCAGTCGCTCTCCGGCCGGCCGCCGTTGGTGTTGGCCGAGGTGTGGCCGTAGATGTTGATCCGGTTGGGCAGCTGGTTGATCACCTTCGACACCGCGCGCAGCAGCAGCTTGGCCCGATCGTTGGGCTGCGACGAGCCCTGGTTGAACATCGAGCGGCCCTCCTGGTCCACCAGCTGGATGCGCAGGCCCTCGGGCGTCTGGTCGATGATGATGTTCTTCGAAAGCTCGGTGAGCTCGGGCATGTCCTGCAGCGCCTGGCGCAGCGACTGGGCGGCGGACTGGAAGGCGGCTTCCTCGCGCCGCTGCAGCGCCTCGCGCATGGCCTCGGTGCTCAGGTCCTCGGCGGAGGCGGACGAGCCCTCCTCGGTGGTCTTGCCGTTGTCGGGGTTGGGGCTCTCCGGCGACAGGGCCTCGATGATCGGCATCGAGCCCTCGCTCTTGGCGCCGTCGTCGCCCAGCGCCGTGCCGCCCAGGATGCCGCCCGAGCCCGAGGTGGTCTCCGAGACGCTGGCCGGGGCGAAGTAGTCGGCGATGCCGCGCTTCTGCTCCGGCGAGGTGGTGTTGATCAGCCACATCAGCAGGAAGAAGGCCATCATCGCGGTCACGAAGTCGGCGTAGGCCACCTTCCAGGCGCCGCCGTGGTGGCCGTGGCCGCCGCCCTTCTTGACCTTCTTGATGACGATCGGCTGGTCGCCCACCGACATGGCTCACCCCAACTTGGCCTGCTACGAGGGCGCAAGGTGCGGCCGGGCTCGTTAAGATGCCGTTGAGCTTAAGCATGAGGAGCGTATCGGGGATGAAGGTGGCGTTCGCGGGCCTGGGGGTGATGGGCTTCCCCATGGCGGGGCATCTGGCCAAGGCCGGGCACGAGGTCACGGTCTACAACCGCTCGCCGGAGAAGGCCCGCCGCTGGGCCGAGACCTTCGGCGGCAAGGCGGTGGCGACCGCCGCGGAGGCCGCCCGGGACGCCGAGGTCCTGGCGCTCTGCGTCGGCAATGACGACGACGTCCGTCAGGTGGTCGCCGAGGCGCTGCCGGCCATGGCGCCGGGC
>Ga0163219_100470_pt1 | contig 10569 bp, 11 predicted proteins | sample MSEWel2016_04_06_FD_113150 | JGI IMG/M metagenome (GOLD analysis project Ga0163219, IMG submission 113150) | Subsurface microbial communities from deep shales in West Virginia, USA - MSEEL Well Study Marcellus 3H_2016_04_06 ...
CAGAAATACTGTGCTATTTATCCCAAGATCTTGTTTTTAAGTGAAATCACACACCTGGTTTCCTATGGAAATTATCTTTATCAGCAGTTCAACCCACGTTGAACTTCTTGTTGATATTATTGAACTTTATGTTTTTACGAAACAATGTTTCTGACCTTTTTTATAGAACAAAGTTTTACTATTATTAGGTAAAAATTCGGAGTATGAGGCCGAAAGGTGTGGGAGTATGAAAAGACAGGGCAGTGTAGTGGTCATTGCATTAGTATTAGTGCTATGTGTTTCGATTACGGGTGCAGAAGAGAACAATTCAGACAAGTATACTCTTGAATCTTACGGTGGAGAAGAATTCACGCCTCAGCCGTTGGAGTTTGGTGAAAACATAAAGTATCAGGATAAAGATGAATCTCTGTCCATCAGTAAGAATGAAAGGAAGCATGTATTACTCCAGTTCTATGCCAATCCAAATAAAGAGCAGAGGCAATTGCTGCAGGACCGTGGTGTTCAATTTTTAGAAGGTGTTGCTCCATACACAGTTCTGGTTTCAATGCCTGCGGATATGACACCTGCAGATCTTCCGGCCGAAAGCGGTTTGCGATGGATGGGACCAATACCTGTTGAGAATAAGTATGATAAAAATTATAGACAAAATGTTCCTGCCTGGGCAAGGACAGAAAATGGAGAGGTAAAGCTAGCAGTTTTCTTTTACGAAGATGTTGATTCTCAAGATGCAATAAATATACTCAAGAAATATTCTCATAATTATTCAGCTTCTTCAAATTTAAGACCATGGTACTATGAAACAATAATTAATGAGACAAATATCACTTCAATCGTTAGTGAAGATGCTGTTTATAATAGTGGATACTATGGTTTTGAAACCATACCTACAGAAGGAAGTGACTTTGTAGATTATGTAGAAAATACCGAAGAAGATATTGGTGATTCAATGTTAGTTGATGAACAAGAAACGAGTCTAGATACAGAAAAAGACTCAGATAAGGATGTCGAAAAAGCTCCTGGTTTCCAATCTGTTTTTGGTTTTCTGTTTTTGATAATTGCTTTTTTATTCTTAGCGGGGAGGAAGTCTTATGATAGGTAAAATTGTCGAAAAATAAAGTCATAGATTCAAAAGCAGAATTTATATTTAGGGTGACTACATTCTATACATTAGATGTCAGGAACTGTTGCAGACGTAAATATCGGTGAATATCTGGCTCGCAGGGTAGATTCAAGAGTCAGAGACGGCTATGCACATTCAAGAGAAGAGCTTGTGAAAAAAGCAATAGTTCACTACCTTGAAGATCTTGGCCTAGGCAAGAGAAGGGCAGAGCTGTTCAGGGAAGCAAGCCATCTGCTGATATTATGTGCTGTGCCTGGAAGGAGCCAATATCGGCAGATAGGGCATTGGAAATGCTTACATCCGTGAGAGAGAGTGTTTCAAAAGAAGAACTGAATATTTCCATTGAGAGTACAGGTGACTCCGTTGACAGGAAGTATGCACAGGCTCACAAGGATCTTAAGGAGCAGTAATGATAGTTCTGGATTCCTGTGTATGGATTCACGCTTTTCTTGGTACTGATGAGAAATGTATTTTGCTTATAAATAAAGTCCTGTCGGGTGATCTGAAACCTGTAGTTTCTCCCTACATTGCAATAGAAGTTGTAAATAATGTATTGAGAGAGGCTAACAATGAAAAAGCATGACCTGGATCAACTTCAAACAGCGATATGGTCTATTTTCAGAGAACCTTTTGTTAAAACTACATTTACACCTATTGATTTTGAAATGATGGTTTTGGAAGAAGTACGTAACCGTCCTGAATATTGTGCTCTGGCAACTGCTCTGGGTATAGAACCAAAAGATGCTCCAATAGTTGTGCTTGCGTATCAGTATGCTATTCTTCTTGCAACAGTGGATGAACGATCATTGTTAAGCATCAAAGAGAAGGTCAACCAGTTAATAGGAATAGAGATAATCAGTGCCGATGAGGCACTTTCAATCTACTGAAAATAATTTAGATTCAATAATTTAATCAGATGAGTTTTTTAAAGATATATAATGTTGTAGTATGTGACCGTTACAATCGTGCTGTGTATACTTAGTCTAGCCCTTTTCTTCAATAAAACTTTTCAGTAGAATCTTCAATGCATTTCTACGAAACATTGTTCCTTACCTGTTTGATTCTCCCTGGCACAGTTATTGTTTTATTGCCTTGGCCTGCCCACTGTACTTCTATTTATTCAAATACAAATCCAATAAACTCGACTCACATCCGGACACGCTGAAATACAGGAAAGAGTTCGAAAATTTTATCCATAAAAAGGAGAAGAAATTACGTTGTGAAAGATATTGAATAGAAATAGCTAAAGAAATTGAATGGTATTGTCGGATCATCTGGCAGCACTGCTCTACTCATCAACCAAATGAAGTATCACAACCGTCCATACTTCTTATGTGCCTGCTCTGCAGTTAAAATATCAAAAACATAGACTTTCTTTTCTTCTCGGTCTACCCGATAAAAAACGCGATAGTTTCCTACTCTCAACCGATATGCAACATCATCAGCACCCTTTATCTCTTTCTTGTTAGCTCTTCCTGTTCCAGGGAAAGGATTTTGCAACTCAGTAAGTGCTGACTTAATATTCTCTTTTACATCAGGTGGAAGTCTGGTAAAAAGATCTTGAAGAACTAAGACTTCAAAGCTCATCTATGCTCACGAACTCATTCTTGCGCTCGGTCACGACCTTGCGGCTGTATTCCATAAGTTCATTACGATTATGTTCTCTGATGAGCCCTTCAATTACCGTGTTGTAATCCTCTCCCATGTGACCTATAGAACGCAAAGCGTCCCTTGTACTTTTTTTGACCTGTATTGTAGTTGTATCACTCATGTTGTTTAATATAGCCGCTATAGCAATTATAGCTTTCCGTGGATGCAAATTTTAATAACAAAAAACTACTCACCAATAGCTTGTATTAGGATTTGTCATAAAAAAGAGGGAAGAGGCTGATCCATCACGCCCAGAAGCGTGTAGGGCGTGTGCATCATGCCCGCACTTATATACTGATTTATGTTCTGAATATAAAGTGCTGATCCAAGTGGGGTGAAAGTATTAACCGCTTATTCACTGTTTTTCCGGTTGTAGCACTTTTCCAGATGCTCCTGTGAATCAGGCTCTGTTGCCAGGCTTACAATAATTGCTGTAAGGAATGCAAGTGGTGTGGCAACCAGTATCGGATCAACTACTGTCCACGTACCGGTGAGTATTGTATCAACACCGAAAAGGGCCTGACTGATACCAAGCGCGGTAGCTTCCTTGGCATGCACGAATGTAAGCCAGAACAGACTTGCAAAGGTTCCTACAAGCAGGCTTGCTGTAGCTCCCTGCCTGTTCATGCGTTTCCAGAAGAGTGCCCCTGTGTACATTGGCAGGAAGGCCGCTGCACAGAGTCCGAAGAAAATTGCTGTTGCCCTTGCGATTATTCCGATCGGGAGTATATAGGCAAGCACCACGCTGATAAGTATTGTTGTAGCAATTCCTGCCCTTGTGATGGTTATTGTCTTTCCGATCTTTCCCCTCATGATAAATTCCCGGTAGAAATCATGTCCGATGGCCGTTCCCATGGTATGGAACTGTGAGCTCAGTGTCGACATGGCAGCGGCAAGCAGGGTCAGCAGGAAGAAGATAACAAAGTAGTCCGGCATCGCGCTGTTGATGTATTCAGGCATGATAACATCTATATTGCCACCTGCAGCTTCAAGTGAGATCATACCTCTTGTATCAAGGAAATATACATTTGAAAGCGCACCCACGATATAAGCGACTCCTGCCATCATCAGGATGAAGGGTCCTCCTGAGAGTACGGCCCTGTTAAGCGAGCGTGTATTCCTAACAGTCATGAAACGTACTGCAAGCTGTGGTTGTGCAAGTACTCCGATTCCCACACCAAGTATTATTGTAGAGAACAGTGTCCACCACACAGGTGATCCGAATGCAGGCATTGATGTCCAGCCAGTATGTCCTATGGCAGCCAGGTTCTCAGGCACAAGATGAGCCATGTTTGTGAGTGACTGGTGGGCTTCCACAACTCCTCCCAGCCTGGCATAAGTAAGCACGAAAAGGATAGCCATTCCTATGAACATAAGTCCGCCCTGAAGTGCATCGGTATACATGACTGCGATAAGTCCGCCTGTAATCACATATGCGGCTACGATAACTGCGAGGATAAGTACTGCACTGTTATATTCTATATTGAGGGCTGTTTCCATGAAACGTGCTCCGCCGATCAGCACACTGCCTGCATAAAGAGGCATGAATATGGTGATCAGTGCACCGGAAAAACCCTGTATGAAACGGGACTGGAACCTTCTTCCCACAAGCTCCGGGAAGGTAACTGCTCCGAGATTTACTCCCATACGTCTGGTCCTAGATCCAAAGAGAACAAATGCTATGAATATACCTACGAAGATGTTCATGAACACAAGCCAGAGCACACCCATGCCGAATGCTCCTGCATATCCTCCGAAACCGATTATAGCTGATGTACTGATAAACGCTGCTCCATAGGACAGCGCCAGAACCAGCGGATTGATCTTTCTGCCTGCCAGCATGTAGTCGTCGGTATCTTTGGTCTGCTTATATCCCAGCCATCCCAGGTAGAACACTACCATCATGTAGATGACTACGGCAATACCCAGGATTGGCGTACTGACTGCCATTAGCAGACCTCCTCGTCCTGTCCTTTATTCCAGTTCAATACACCGTATATTATGCATCCTATCGCGCTCAGGAAGCATAATATATATGCGATCCATATTTTGGGGTCCTCTATTCCTAACATTTTTTTAACTCCTGAAAAGTAGTAATGTTACTGGTTAACATGGGGCATATTTTAAGCTTTCGACAATGGTTTTGCTTTCTTGTTACTTTGAAACTTAGAAAAAGCATCCATAATCTATTTATCTAAGAAAATTCAAGTAGAAATAGTGTTACAAAGCTGGTAGTTTGTAACATCAGTGCACATTCAATTATAATATGAATGTACGCAGTTTACCTCGTTGTCTTGAATGTGCACGCAGGCTCTAGATTATCGGGTGCAATGCACCCGATTCCTCCCTGAGCACTTATTTCAGGATCGCCTATTTTTCAACTGTTGCCTGTATAAAGGCTGCTTTGCTGATGTTTCTTGATTCCGCGGAGAACCCTGCATCTTCAAAGAGTCTGACCCAGTCCTTACCTTCTCTTTTTTCACCATGATGATGGTTCAGAGGCTCGGCTGCAAAGACTTTTCCTCCATCTGCAAGTACTCTTTTAATCTCCTCAAGTGCTTTTGGAATATCATCCAGGTGATGCAGCATGAAGAAGCAGGTAACTGTATCGAATTTATCATGTTCGTAGGGAAGCTCATAGACGTTTGCTGTTTCAAAGCCTGCATTGTCTATATCGTAAATCTCTGCATTGAAACTGCATTGTCTGATCATTCCCTCATGAAGATCTACCCCGAGGACACTGGACGCGTGGTGCTGGCGTGCGATCTCAAGACTTCCTGCTCCCAGTCCGCAACCGACATCAAGGATGTTCTTCCCTTTGATAAGTGGGACGACCTCGGAAAGTACTGTCTTTTTTAGCTTTCCCATTCCCTGACTGGGATAGCTTGCTTCCGGATGGTCGAACTCCGTGTAAGGAAGTATTCCATAGACTGAGGAGTTGTTCGCGGCAAAAAGTCCATCGAAATAGAGCTTGTTATTGTCGTGTTTTACAAGTTTAACGACCGAGACTCCTGTTTCCCGGCAGAACCTTTTATTCCATTCATCCCTCTTCTTTGAGAACTCCATTTCAAGCGGGTCATGAACTACAATATAATGTGAATATTCCTCAAATATGTAAGATGATGCTTTATTGTGCTTGTTCAGTTCGACCTCACTGACAGCTTCTTTCCACAAAGCCAGAAGTTCCATTGTCTCTGCATCTGCAAAGTTGACTACTTTTCCTATGGGTTTGAATGACATGCTCTCCAATTTGTTTTGGAGGATAAAATCGTTTTGTATTTCAAAAAGATTTGAAACCATAATCTATATATACTGTTTCAACATTATTTGAAATGATGGACCCCTACATAACTCATCTTATATCGGTTGGCTTTGCATCACTGCAGGAATACCTTGCCCTGCATGTGCTTCTATGTCTGATACCCGCCTTTTTCCTGGCAGGTGCAATAGCATCCCTGTTCTCGAAAGAGTCGGTGCTTACATTCTTCGGAGCTGATGCGCCAAAACACGTCTCATACTCCGTGGCAGCGGTTTCCGGCTGTCTGCTTGCCGTATGCAGTTGTACGGTCCTGCCGCTGTTTGCAGGCATATACAAGAGAGGTGCGGGTATTGGTCCCGCCACAACCTTCCTGTTCTCGGCACCGGCAATCAACATACTTGCAATAGTCTACACAGCGAAGATACTTGGCTACGATCTGGGTATCGCAAGAGCACTTGCTGCCATTACCCTTTCTGTAGTTATAGGATTGTCAATGGCACTCATATTCGAGCGAAACAATGGGGAGCGAAAGTCCATCAAGACGTTCGGTGAGGAAAAACATGCTCACAGCGCATGGCTCTTTGTACTGTTGCTTGCAATTCTCGTGACGCCTGAAATACTCACAAACTGGTCAACCATGCTGCTTGTTGAGATTCCTCTTATACTTATCACAGTGTATGTGTCGTTCAAATGGTTCACCGCAGAAGAAAGAAAGAGCTGGATGGATGAGACATGGTTCCTTGTCAAGATGATAACTCCCCTGCTGCTTGTGGGGGTATTCTTTGCAGGTATTATCGTGGAACTCATTCCTGCGGAATATGTCGTTGAATATGTAGGTGGAGCGAACGCAGCTTCCTATATTATAGCATCCGTATCTGCTGCCCTGATGTACTTCTCAACCCTGACCGAAGTCCCTCTAATCAGTGCACTGACCATGCTTGGAATGGGTACCGGCCCGGCACTTGCAATGCTGCTTGCAGGCCCTGCCCTGAGTCTTCCAAATATGATCGTGATAAGCAGGATAATGGGTCTGAAAAAAGGTATGATGTATATATCACTTGTAGTAATTGTTGCAGCGTTTTCAGGTATGATGTTTGCAGCCTACATTAACAATGGTTTTCAGGTGTAAATGATGAAATTATTGTTGATATCCGATATTCACGGTAATAAAGAGGCCTTTGATGCTGTGTTGAAAATACCCCATGATGAAGTAATCTGCCTCGGGGATATTGCGGATTATGGACCATCACCTGCGGAATGTATTGACATTATCAGGAGCAGGAATATAGAAACAGTACTCGGTAACCACGATGCTGCAGTAGGAACAGGAATCGACTGTGGCTGCGGCTACAAATACAAACATCTTTCTACATCCACCCGGGAGTATACATGGTCATGTCTGGAAGAAGAACATCTGACTTTTCTGCGAAAGCTTCCATTCAAGCTTGAAAAGATAGTTGACGGTCACAGGCTATATTTTACACACGGGAGCCCGCGGTCCAACTTTGAGTATATATTGCCCGAGACATCTGATAAGGAAATACTTGAGATGCTTGAGGGGGTCAATGCGGATATTCTGTTTACCGGACACTCTCATAAAGCTATGATCAGGGTGGTAAACGACGTAATGCTCATCAATCCGGGCTCGGTAGGCCAGCCAAGGGATGGGAATCCTCTTGCCAGTTGTGCTGTTTTTGATACAGAAACCCTTGAAGCTGAGATCATAAGGTGTGAGTATGATCTTGAAAGTACGTGCAGATGTATAAGTGAAAAGATGTCTAATTCCGAAGAATTGGTTTCTATACTAAAGAGAGGATACTGATTATAATAGAGAATAAATGCAAAAATAAATCGGAGGCATAAATATGAAAATAGAAATTCTTGGATCAGGTTGTGCAAAGTGTAAGAAAACAAAGGAGATTGTCGAGCAGGCGCTGACAGAAACAGGTGTTGATGCCGAGGTAGTTAAAGTTGAAGATATGGATACGATACTTTCCTATGGTGTGATGCTCACTCCCGGTGTTGTTGTGGATGGCGATGTCAAGATAGCCGGTAAGGTTCCAAGTATGGACAACGTTAAAAAATGGATTGTCTGAGGAGAAATCAGAATGGCTGACAAGATAAAATGTTCCTGTGAATCCGACAATGTGGGTATTTTCCCATGCGCCGGTGCATCGAATGTAGGCCAACTGAGTAATGTCATAGCTGTGGAGTTACACAAAGCGGGTGTTGGCAATATGATGTGCACTGTTGGTATCGGTGGTCGCAGATCAGGGCTGCTGAAGTCAGCTGAAGGCTGTGAGAGGATCATAGTAATTGACGGCTGTCCTGTCAATTGCGCAAAGGAGACAATGGAGCAGGCGGGCATTAATGTTGATAAACATCTACTACTGACAGATCTTGGCATACAGAAGAACAAGGATCTGGACCTTGAAACTTCACAGGTGAAAGAGGTACTGTCAAAAGTTCAAAAAGAACTCTGAAAAATTCTGACATTTTTTCGTACACCAATTTCGGGATCAATATAGGTTGCAGAGTTAAAATGTTAAAAACGTTTACCTCTGCATCCTTGCGATTCTGGATTTTTTAATTTTAGTAATTCCGCTTAGCTGATGATATAGTCAATTCGATGTCATTTAATTTAGTAAGAAAGCAACGGTTAGAATTAATGCTTTATATAATGTTTATCAAACATTTGATAGTAAACTGATAAATCGAAACAGAAGGCTGTTTTAACTGGGGAGTAGTTTAATGGCAGCCAGAATCATATGGGGGTAAGATATGGCCGAAGGAAGTAGTCATAACTGGAGTGATGACTCCGGATCAATTGGAAAAAGCAGTGTTTTTACATCAAGATCCCTTTTAATTACTTTAATAGGGATAGTTGTTGGTGGACTTGTTTTCGGGCTCATAGGATATTTCGCAGAGAACGGTACAATTCCGTTCCCACGGCTTGAGCCCCTTTTTTCAGCACCTTACATGACAGTTACGATCTTTTTGATGATATTCGGTGCAGGTCTTGGCGGACTTATAGGTTCGCTGATCTCTGCTGAGAATGTAGCAAGGACTGACGGAAAAGAAGACGGATCGGAACAGAATGCGAATAAATGGATAAGCTGGGGGATTGCAGTCATTGTGATTGCGGTCATACTCAGTGCCACGGGATATATCTGGGTCCTTTCCGCAGCCTACGGAAACGGAGCTGATCAGGATACACGTATCGGGTACACATTAAAGAACGTGCAGAGAATACCTGGGGACACTCCCTTGCAGGTTGGCAGTTACATGAATCAGATGTTTCCTGACCAGACACTTGAAGTACCCGCTGATCCTCTTGCAGCTGCTGTTATGGCACCTGTGGCCTCGGCAAGGAACCAGACACTGGTCTACGGAGCAGAGGGAGCAGGTCCGGCTGATATGGATGCTCTTACAGAGGAATCATTGTCACTGCTGGGCGATAGTCCGGTCATTGTGATTGTTTCAGAAGATGATCCTGCCTATGCATTGCCTGCGGCATATGCAGCAGCCTATTTCAGGGTTCCTGTGGTGCCGGTGGCAGAAGATTCCATTCCTGCAAGCCTTGAAGTAGCACTGCAGGAAGAAGGTGAAAGAGCGATCTTCGTAGCTGCTCCACAACATCTGATACCGGACAGTTTGCTGGATGAACTCAGCAGCTACGGGGAGGTTGAAAGAGTAGCTGATGAAAATATCTATAAGCATTCTCTCCTGTGGTCCCAAAGTCGCTGGGAAAACTTCGGATGGGGAATGGATGAAACAAATCATTTTGACGGATATTATAATTTCGTGCTCGCCAATCCCGAAAATCCTGAATTTGCTGCAGCCGGCATTCCCATGGCCTATAGTGGGAACTATGGTCCTCTGCTGTACACAGAAGCAACAAGTCTGAATTACTATGTTGACAGGTATTTCTGGAGACTCTCACCTGACTACTTTGCCTTCCCGTCTGACGGTCCGTTCATGAACGTAAAGGTAGTGGGAGGTTCTGACAGTGTGAGCTATAACACCCAGGCAAGGGCTGATCTCGGACTGGAGATACATTCATTCAAGGACCAGGTTACAGGTATGAGTGGACTTGCCGTGCTTGGATGGACGTGGTTTGTGATAGGACTCTTCGGAGCAATAGGAGCACTGTTGCTTATGCCAAGACGTCTGCCATACAGCTCTTACTATCCACGTCTCTACTGGCCAATGGCAATACTGGTACTCGGACCTGTGGGACTGCTGGCCTTCCTGCTATCATATCACGAAAGGCCGGTCATACCTGGAGAGATGCCGAAGTTCAGGCGTCCTCCCTGGGCAAGAGCGGTATCGGCCACGATAATGAGCCTTGGATTTGGCATGTCCTTTATGATAGCTTCCATGTACCTGTTCCAGTTCTTCGGACTACCTCTTCTGAGAACGTTTGAGTTCACGTCCGTATACTGGCTGGGCTCTCCCATGACCACTATAATGTGGGTCGTGATGGTAATTCCTGCTATCATACTTTCGGTCCTCTTCTACATGGGACCTATGATGGCTG
>Ga0163219_100472_pt1 | contig 10559 bp, 11 predicted proteins | sample MSEWel2016_04_06_FD_113150 | JGI IMG/M metagenome (GOLD analysis project Ga0163219, IMG submission 113150) | Subsurface microbial communities from deep shales in West Virginia, USA - MSEEL Well Study Marcellus 3H_2016_04_06 ...
CCGCGGCGGCATTCGGCAGGGCCAGAAGCGGCTGTTCGTGCTGTGGACCCGCGCCGTCACGCCGAAACGATCCCAGAAGAAGGTGTCGACCTTGCCGTCGAACCCGGCGCGGCCGAGGCCGTCCGCCGCCGGCGAGGCCAGACTGACCGCGACGCCGTTCGGCGTGACGGCGCGGGTCCACAGCACGAACAGCCGCTTCTGGCCCTGCCGAATGCCGCCGCGGTACTCGCCGAGCACCTTGGTGCCCTTCTCCATCAGCACGACGCGGCCGTTGTCGGAGTAGACGTCGCGCGGCACGAGGCAGGTGGCGTAGCCGGGGACCGAACTGTCCAGCGCCGTCTGCAGTACGCAGGGGATGCTCGAGCCCGCGGTGATCAGGAAGTTGCGGTCCGGCAGCATCTCGGCGCGCGCCTGGGTCACGCCGCCCGTCCGTCTCAGTTTGTCGAGCTCCGTCGCTTCCCGGGCGCCCTCACCGGCGGCCGCGACCGGTCCGGCGAGACCGCCCAGCCCTCGGTTGGCGGAGTAGGCGATGATCGGCGCACGCCGCGCTGCCTCCGCCAGCTGGCGCCTCTGGTCCGCGGCGCTGGGCCCCGCCGCCGCTTGGGTCGGCTGCATCGGCGGCACGCCGCCACCGTCGCCTCCGCCTGTGAGCGTACCGTCCGGGTTGAGCACCGGCGCATTGGGATCATGCGCGGCCTGCGACAGGAGCGGCGAGTCCGCGTCTGGTCCCTCATAGTTCACGACCTGGCGGGCAGGCGTCTTCTCCAGCGTCGAAGACTCGGGTTTGGCGTCGCCGCGATCCCACGTGGCCACGATGAGCAGGCCGGCGGCCGCCACCATGCCGAACATCCCGAGCACCTTGCCCTGCGCTCCGGCGCCGAAGCGTCGGCCGACCGGCGAAATGCCACGCTCCGCGGCCGGTTCGTCGTTGGCGGCCCGCCGCAGGGTCTCTTCGGGCGCTTCCGCGGAGCCTTCGCCGTAGCGGGCGGCCAGGTCGTCGGGCAGGCGCGGCCGGCGCGGCGGCTCTCCCAACGTCGCAAGGGTGTCGGTCATCGGTTGCCTCCCTGAGGCTGAGTGCGCTGGACGATCGGCGAGCCGGTGCCCGTGCCGTAGTTCACGCCGTAGGGTTGGACCGCCTCGTTGTAGATGCAGAGGACTTCGCGGCCTCGGCGGAGCCGCAGCTGCGGCGACACGCCATGGATGACCACGAACTCGCCCCGGACGTCGAAGGGCACGAGCGCTTCCGATCCGTCGGGCGAGACGCTGTAGAAGGTCGGCATCTCCCGCTGGCCGGGGAAGCGCAGCACCGTGAACTGGCCGTTGTCGCTGACCTCGGACGGCTGGATCTTCGACGATCCCTGGACCGTGTAGTTGAGGTTCCGGACGCCGGTGACGACGCCGATGTCGAGCGCCGTTTGAACTGCACCCCGCTGCGCCGCCAGCGCTTGGCGCAGCCGCTCCTCTTCGGGGTAGCGGAACCGCACCTGGAAGTAGGTGTCCGGCGTGCTGGCGGAGATCGGCCCCGAGCGGGTGCGGAGTTCGAAGGTATAGTTGCGGGTCTCGCCGGCGCGCTTGGTGGTGACGATCAGGTTGGTGGTCCCGGTCTTCTCGCGAGGCTTCACGAACAGGATGTTGGTCTCGGCGGCGACTTCCCAGCCGACCGTGTCGCCGAGCGCCACGTGCAGGATCTCTTCCTGCGGACTGAAGATGATTTGGGTCGCCGTCCGGAAGACGCCCACGATCTGATAGACCTGCCAAGGATCGTAATCGACGAGCTTGATCCGGGGATCGGCCGTGCCGGGCCGAGGCGTCTGCGCCGCCATCGCCGGAGCGCTCACCAGAGCAGCGGCCAAGACAGCCGACAGCAGGCTCGCCTTCATCGCGGGATCTCCGGATCAGCGCGATAGCTCTCGACCTGGAAGCCCAGCGGGTTGCGGAGCCTGTCGGACTCCAGCATGGGCGCCTTCGTGTAGCTGAAGGTCACCGTGGCGATCCAATCGCTCTCCGTCGTCGCCGTCGCTTGGCGCACGGTGCGGTGGAAGCGCACGTTCGCGACCCGGTCGTTGATGAAGCTGATGTTGCGGATCTGGACGTCGGCCAGGCCTGTGGAGCCATAGACCGCCTGCGGGCTCTGGGGATTGGTCGGCCGGGCCGCGGCGGCCCAGCGTTCCTGCTCGTCGGGCGTGGAGAGGATCGAGACGAAGCGGAAGTTTTCCTCCGCGGCCGGCGCGATCCAACCCTCTCGAGCGCGGACATACTGGGCGAGGAAGTACTTATCGACCGCCTCATTGTACTGGGTCGGCTTCGTCCCATTCAGCGCCGTCATGACATCGACGGCCCCGGTCGTCTGGTTCACGCGGACCACGAAAGGAGAGACCGACTTCAGCGGCGCGAGCGCCGCCACGGCAGCGATCGAGGCGACGGCCGTCGCCGTCGCGATCCCCGCGACGATCCAGGCGAAGCGACGGGATCGTTCGGCGGCCAGTGCACGGTCCTGCTCCCAGGAACGCGCCTCGCGGAAGTAAGCCTGCAGGTCGTTTGCGGGGACGCCAGTCATGACAGGTCAGCAGCTCGGGTACGAGGGAAGCGAGGACAGCCGTTGCGGCTTGGCGGGCCTGTTGTTGGACGCCGCCGGCTTCGGCGGAGCGCCGCTGGGCATGGTGTTCATGACCGGCGGCTTGCCTGGACTTGTGTCAGGACGCGTCGTCACCGTGGCCGGCACGGGCGAGCCGGGGAGCACCGATCCATGGGGATTGGCGGGACGCCGGTCCTTACCGTTGCAGGCTCGAGGCTTGTCGCGGGCGACGGCGGCGCCAGACACGCTGGAAGCCGCAAGGAGCACGGCCGCACAGACAGCGAGGTACTTGGATGGCATTCTGCGCTCCTATGCTGCACGTCGGGAGCCAATGGACGAGCCGCGTGAAACCGAGCCGCCGCTGCGGCCACCCCAGCTTGGCAGAGCAGGCGTGCTCACCCTTGAGGCTGCTCGGTGCGCCCAAGAGCCGGACCGGCCGAAGTCCCGTAGCCCGGCTGTCGCTCCGCCCGCGATTCCGGTCGCAATGTTGGGCACTTGCAGGAAGAAGATGGCTGCGAGGACGCTGTAGACCGAGAACACGAGTCCTGCGACCTTGGGGTCTGGCTGAGACGTGATAGCCCCCCACTGGTTCTGCACGAGCGCCAGGACGAGCTGAAACACTGCTATTATTAGCGCGAACACGAGCAGGTAATTCACGCCTTGGGAAACCCAGCCCCAGAAGTACTTGCGCGTCGCCTCGAAGGGGATGCAGGCGATGAAGATTGGCCCGACTGCTACTAAGAGCGCCAGCGCCACCTTCGCCAGCATCGTAATGCCGAAGCCAACTCCGGCAGCGATCGAGGTGACGCTGTAGATCAGCAAGGCGACTATCCATGGCAATGGGTCCACCATGTTGGCGCTCTTGCTGCAGCTTTCAGCTAGGTCGAAGCCACGGCCTAAGAAGTCATCAAAGGCCTGCCCTATCGTCTGGACATCCCCCCCGCTGATCGCGCGGGCCAAGGAATTGGGCAGATCGTGAAACAGCGGATCAGTGACCCAGTCTGAATAGGCGACCGTAGTGGCGACCGTATAGACGAAGGCCAGTTTGATCATGCGACCAACGCCTTCCATAATGGGTTCGTTGATCATTCCTCGAAGTACAGCGAGGCCATACAGAACGACATAGAGTAGGAGCGCGGTCCGTAATGGCCCATCAATCTCGGCAATGACATCGCTGAGACGTTGATTTAAGAACTGGTCCAGTTGGCCATCAACGTAGTCGTAGGCAGGATCGAACACGCCGGCCATGTCTCACCTGCCCTGTGGCTTGTCCGACCCTCGGGTGGTCGGCTGCTGCATGCTCCGCCAGACTGCTTGAGCCGCCTCGTGGCGCGCCTCTGCTTCGGCAGCTAGTGCGTTCTGGCACTCGGGACCTCGATGCGCCCCTTGTTTGCAGTCGTCGACGACCTGCTTTGCGACATCCGGATGTTCTGCGAAGTACGATTCCGATCGTTCGCACCCCGCAATAGCAGTCGCTAGGACGACAAGGACGACATGTTGAGGTTTCATCTCTTGTACAGGCTCCGCCAGACGGACTGCGCCTCGTGGTGACGCTTGGCCGCCGCCTCCCGCTGTCGTTGCGTCTCCAGTCGATCGTCAGCGGCTTGCATGATGGCGATGCCCTGTAGGCGCATCTGATCGTTCTCGATCATCGCGGCTTCGGCATCGATGCGAGCTTGCAGATCCAGAACGGCCCGCGCGTTAGGGGCAGTACTGAGCGCCTGGCGAAGCTGCTCCAGGCCTTCCAGCCTTGAATCCGCAGTCTTCGTAACTCGCTCGCCGACCGCCATGTCCCGGGCGGCACGAACGCCCGTCTTCTCCAGAGTTTCGCGATAGTACTCTTCCGCTGCCGTGAGATCGGCGGTGTTGGCCGGCGCGTAGATCCGGTTGGCGTCACGGATGGCCGTCGCCCGCGACGTGAGGGATCCAAGGTCCTGCAGGTCGCCACTCATGAGCTTTTGGGCGTCGGAGAATTCGGCAGGCAGCAGGGTACGCACCGCGGGCGTGTTCAGCAGACCGCCGATGCTATTTACGTTCGAGATCTGGTTCAGGCTCTCGTAGAGCCGCTGCCCCTGCCCGATGAGTTCGGTGCCCTGCTGGACCTGTTCCTGCAGTTCGACGAGCTGCGCTCTTGCTTCCTGTATTTGACGGAGCATCCGGACGTAGGCGCCCGGGTCGGTAACGGTCATCTGGGCATGGCTTGGAGCCGCCGTGGCGACTAGGGCGAGAGCGGTCGCGCTCAGTAGAATGGGACGCCTCATCGCAGGCTCCTTCGTTCGATGTGGTAGATCGGCTCCCAGATGGCGGGATCGTCGCCGTGGCGGGCGCGGATGCGGTCGAGGAGCTCGACGGTTTCGGTGCGGCCGCTGAGGATGGCGACCTCGTCTTCGAGGCCGTTGAGGTTGAGCTCCACCACGACCGAGTTGTGGCCCTGCTTGACCAGGAACTGGCGCGATTCCGGCGCCAGCTCCTCACGGATCAGCCGGAACTCCTCGTTGGTGAGCCCGAACCCTTCGACATAGTCCTTGGCCGAGCCGTAGGGGTTCGGCAGGTAGATCTTCGTCGCGCACATTTCTACGATGGTGGGCGCGATCGGCGACTTCAGGACGTCCGAGGGACTTTGCGTCCCGAAGACCATCATCGCGTTGCGTTTGCGGTAGGTCTTCAGGCCGTCCTGGGCGAGGCCGCGGAAGGCTTCGTCGCCCAGCGCCTTCCAGAACTCGTCGATGTCGACCACCAGCCGCCGGCCGTCCGCGAGGGCGTCGATGCGGTGGAAGAGGTACATCATGATCGGCGTGCGGACCTCCGGGTTGTCGAGGAAGTCGGTCATGTCGAAGCCGAGGAAGCGGTCCTCGAGGCTCACCTCGTCGGCCTCATTGTCCAGGACCCAACCGAGCGGACCCGTGCGGGTCCAGCGCTCGAGGCGTGCGCCGATCCCCTCAGGGTCTCGTTGCCCGAGCAGCTGCCTCAGCGCCTGCAGGGAGCGGTCGGCCTGCGGCAGGGGCGTCAGCGCCTGGATGCCTTCGTCGATGCGCCGCTCCTCCTGGACCGTGAGCGGGCGGTCCGCCGGGGTCACCAGCTTGCGGACCAGCTGGCCGAGGAAGAGCAGGTTCGCCGGGGTGTATTCGAGCGCCTTGAAAGGCGCGAAGCCGGTCGGAGCGGCGTTGCGGAGCGGAAGGTAGGCGCCGCCGCAGGCCCGCACGAAGATCTCCGCCCCTCGGTCCTTGTCGATGAAGATCTGCTGAGTCCCGAGCTTCTCGAGCTGGGCGAGCATGAAGTTCTGCACCACGGTCTTGCCGCTGCCAGTGGGCCCGCAGATGAAGGTGTGGCCGATGTCGCCGGTGTGGAAGTTGAAGTAGAACGGGGACATGGCCGAGGTGCGCAGCAGCGCCACCGGCGCACCCCAGTGGTTCCCGCTCCGCCGCCCCGCCGGATAGGTGTGGAAGGGCGCCAGCGCGGCGAAATTCCGAGACGTGATGGCGGCCGGCCGGGTGCGGTAGCTGAACGCGCCGGGGAATTGGGACCAGAAGGCGCCCTCCAGCGCCAGGTCTTCCCGAGCGACGAGGACGCCGGAGTCGGCGAGGGTCGCGCGGGCCAAGGACATGTGGTCCTGCAGCCGCTTCGGGGTCTCGCCGTAAACCAGTAACGAGAACTGGTGGTCTCCCATGACGAACCGGTTGCTGACCAGCTCGTCGATCGCCTCGCTGAGGCCCTCGATCTGCGAGGCCGCGCGGTCACCGGCCCGGACCATCTGGTTCTGGCGGCGCTCCATCACCGCCTTGGCGGCGGGCTTGGAGAGGAAGCTGAATGACTGGGTGGCGACGAACGGGTACTTGGCCTTCAGGAGCTCGTCCCAAAGGCCTGGCCGCGTCGTAGCGGGATACTCCTTGACCCCGAACATGCCGGCGAACCGCTGCTCGCCCGGCTCGCGGATCTCCAGGCTCTCCCGGCCGATGATCACACGGCTGGAATAGATCGCGCGCCCGAGATGTCCGCTCACCAGGGGCATCGGCTGATGCCGGCCCGTGAGCAGCAGGTGGAGTAGCTCCATCGGTTCCGAGAAGGCGAGCCCTCGGCGCTCGTAGAGGCCCAGCGGCTGGGCGCCGTAGCGGGCGAGGTACTGTTCGAGGTCCCTGCCCTTCTCCTGCAGCCGCTCAATAGCCTCCGGCTGCACCTCGAGGCCGGCTTTGCGCGCCTTCTTCAGCCGCGCCACCAGTCCGGTAAGCCGCTCACTGGCGCCCAGGCCGGGGTGCAGCACCAAGGTGACGTAGAGCTCGTTAACGAAGAGCCGCGTGCGCGAGATCCGCTCGTGGTAGGCTTGGTCGAGGCGGCGGGCGAAGGGCGAGCGGAACTCGCCTTCGGGGTAGCCGCTGTCGAGGCGGCGGACGAGGTGGGTCCAGACGGCCAGGCGATCGTCGGCGAGGTTGCGCCAGGCGCCGTTGAGCTTCGCGTGCCAGTCGTTTAGGTCGCGCGTGTCGGCTGTCTCGAAGGACACTCCGTCGAGGCGGAAGCTCATCATCAGGGCTCGGGTGTCGAGGGCGATGATGGTATCCGTCACGTGCCGGGCGTAAGGCAGCTGGCGGCCGAGCGTCTGCTCGCGGCCGACCACCCGCTGGGGCGCCCGGACGACTTCCGTGACCAAGCCTTGGCTGCCGTCAGCCATGGCCTACCTCCTGCGGGTGATAGCGGCGGCGCACCGGCAACGGCGTGATCGAGCTGCCGCCCCACCAGCCGGCGTTCCGCGCCCGCGCCTTGGTGTCGAACCAGATGAAGAGCAACCGGAAAGCGTTGTGGTCGTTCTTGACGATCGCTCGGAAGAGGACGTGCAGCACGACGCCGCTGAGCAGGTAGACGGGCGTCCCGCCCGCCAAGAAGATCAGGCCGGTGAGAATCATGTTCACGCTCATGGCCTCCAGCGGCACGCCGAGCAGCATCGCGGGGCGCGTGCAGGCCAGGAACAGCATGTCTTCGGTGAGCGGCTCTTCCGGCATAACAAGACCCTCTAGGCGACCGCCCCACCGGTGATCTGGCCGACGACCCACGCGGCGCTGAAGACGACAACGATGCCCAGGATCACCACGCCGGCGCGACGGATATCGAGCAGACCGAACATGACGCTGAAGCCGAGCAGCACCACGGCGATAATGGCGATCAGCCGGGCGATGTTGCCCGTCAGCATGTCGACGATGTTCTGCAGGAAGCCTTCGACGTTCGACCCCGCCGTCTGGGCGAACGCCGGCTCGAACAGGACAAGGCTCAACAGACTGGCGAGCAGTCCAAGGGCGACGTAGCGCCGGAGGCCTCCGCCGCCAGGTGAAGCGGACACGGTTGGCATAGGGGTTCTTCCTTTCTCGATCACGTCAGCGTCCCCCCTGAGACGCTGGGAAAACCAGCCGCTCGCCGCCGCCCTGTCGGGCGAAGATGTCCCAGCTCGGCGGGGGCGGCGGCTCGGCCTTCAGGCGAACGGCGCCCTCGTTGACCGGCTCGGGTTCGGGGGCTTGCAGCGGCGGCCGCGCATCGCCGGACACGGCGATCGCCGGCACGACGGTCTTCGCGGAGGCCTCGACCTTGGCGACGTAGCCGTTGCGGAAGCCGCGGCCGGTGTCGCCAGTGTTGTAGAGCGACAACGCCACGCGCAGGGCGCCTTGCGGATCGCTCGAGCGGCGGGAGGCGAGCGCATAGTTCTCCGTCAGCACGCGTCCGGCGGCGGCGAGGTTGGCGCAGGGCTCGAACGCGTCCTCGATCGAGAGCTTCAGCCAGCCCAGGTTCTTGCTGTTGATCTGTCCGAGACCGAGATCGAAGTTGGCGCCCGTCCGCAGCAGGGTCTGCGCCATCCGCACGGCCTCAGCCTTGGTGCGTGGCTGGCGGGCCAGCTTCACGCCGCTGTTGACGTTGATGGCGAGGGGATTGAAGCGGCTCTCGGTGCGGACCACGGACAGCAGCGTCTCGGGCGCGACGCCGGGGGCGCACTGCTGCGCCAGAGCGAGGGCCGCGGAGAGCTCAATGAGCATCGGACCCTCCCCCTCCCCTCAGGCGGCCAGCTGAGTGGCTGTGGGGACCCGCGGCCCCCTCTCCGGCTCGGCTTCGAGGAGCTGCTCGAGCACCCAGACCGGCACCGAGATCCGGCCTCGGGCCGGCGCCTCCAGCGAGACGGGGTCCCGCACCCTGAACAGCTCGCGGGTGCGCTCCAGGAGATCCTCCTCGACCTTCCAGACGACGCCGACTGCTTGGCCTTGTCCATAGGGCTGAGGCAGCCCGAGCGGTTGGGGCGCCCAGCCCAGCTCGACGAGCTGGCCCAGGAACTTGGTGTCGCAGTAGGTCAGGTAGGTCTCGACGAAGCGGCTGCGCGCGAACTCCAACGCGGCGAGGATCAGGGCTCGGCGGGCGCGCACTAGGGTCTTGGGCCGCGCCATTGTTCCGGGGCACCAGCGGGTCCACTCCCAAACGCCAGGACCGCGAGGCGCTTCGCCGCGGGTGACGGATTGCGGCCAGCACTCGGTGAGCATGCAACGCCGCCACGTGGGCAGCAGGCGCAGGCTGCCCTGGACGTCGCCGTTCTCCATCGCCAGGAGGTAGACGGCGGAGCCGTCGTCGAACTGGTCCCGCTCCAACCCGTCACGGCGCGCCAACTCGGTCCATCCCAGGCCGCCGACGAACACCTCGTGCCGCTGCCGATGCATCTGCTCGATCTCACGGCTGTAGCGGTCGCGGTTGGCGGCGGTGACGATGTGGACCTTCATCGGCGGACCTCTGCTTGGGTTCAGCCGATGGTTGTGCGGGGTCCGTTACAGTGGCGACCCCGCAAGTCTACGGGGTTGTGCTCTCCAGCAACCCGAGCAATAGGGCCTGCGCCACGGCTTGCAGCCGCGTCTGCACGCCGAGCTTTTTGCACGCGCTCGCAAGGTGTTCGTCCACCGTGCGCGCGGAAAGGCTAAGGATTTGGCCGATCACATAGGAGCTCTTGCCTTCTCGGGCCCAGCGCAAGCACTCGATTTGCCGAGCGCTAAGCTTAGCCTTGTGGTCGGCGCCAATAGTCGACTGGCGCAGCTTACGGGCCAGGGATCCGTAGTAGATCGACAGGAGGTGTAGGGCCGCCCGCGTGTCCGGCGCGTCGGACGCCATGCGCTCGCCCATCAGCAGCACCGCCGAGACAGAGCCGTCCACGTGGTGCAGCGGCGTCATGAGCCCCTCGTTCAGGCCGAAAGCGCGCGCCTCCTGCATGACGCGCACCTCTTCAGGTCCCAGCGATCCGCGGCGAGCTGGAAGGTCGCTCCAGAACAGGGGCTCGGTGGATCGAAGCATCTCGCGCACGACCGGATCTCGCCCGGCGTGCCCTTGCACTTCGTAGTGCGCCTGCCAGGCCGCATGCGTGCGGCCGAACGTGACCTCCACGTGGCGGTCCCGCAGGGGGTCTACGATCTGGACGCCGACAAAGACATCGACGCCCAACGGCACCAAGGTCCGTGCGAACACAGCCTCCAACTCCGGGATACTCTCGACTTGCTGCGCATCGTTGATGGTGTCGAAGGCTTTGCGAGCGATGTCTTGCTCAATCGGCGGCACGGACGAGCTCCTTCGCCGACGCACGCGGCGCGAAAGAAGCCTCCAACCCCATCGGCTTTGCCGATGAACAAGGTATACCCTGGGTTGCGACGTGCCAGCAATACGCCAGGATGTGTCGAGAATGTTTCCCGGGTTGGGCGGTGCGCGCCAAACGTGGCCAGTTGGCGGCCTGTTGTTCCTGATGAGTTTGGCGCTTCTGGCCGCCTGGGTCGGACCACAACTCGCCCGGGACATCTCAGCGGCGGCCCCCTCCCCGCCCCCGCTGGCCGGGCCGGGACGGCCGATCGACGGCGACACCTTCGCACTCGGCCAGACGCGGATCCGGCTCTGGGGCATCGACGCTCCCGAAGCAGACACTCCGCTGGGCCGCCAGGCGACGCGTCTGATGGCCGAGCTTCTGGCGTGGGGCCCGGTACGTTGC
>Ga0163219_100477_pt1 | contig 10509 bp, 7 predicted proteins | sample MSEWel2016_04_06_FD_113150 | JGI IMG/M metagenome (GOLD analysis project Ga0163219, IMG submission 113150) | Subsurface microbial communities from deep shales in West Virginia, USA - MSEEL Well Study Marcellus 3H_2016_04_06 ...
GCAAATTTATCGGCACTGCACGAATGGATTGGTCTTGCCTGGTACTATATACGTGGTCGAATTTAAATTAATTTGATTAATCTATAATATTTAGTGTTATTTTAAACATTTTCTGATAAACTATAAATGTATCTTAGAGAGAGTATTTATAAATTAAAGAGTAGTGAGTATTATAATCTCTTTTTAAGTAAATTTATGTTAAAAATTACTCTTAAGGGGCTTGATAGTTTATGGCTAAAGATATGTTTAGTAAAAAAAAGAAAATTGATCTTCATATGCATACAACTGCATCTGATGGAGCTTCAACTCCAGCAGAACTAGTAGATACATGTATAGATTTAGGTTTGGAGATAATTGCGGTTACTGATCATGATAATGTAACAAATGTTAAAAAAATGCAGCAGTTAGGGAATGAAAAAGGATTAAAAGTTATTTCAGGAATAGAGATTTCTACTTATAGAGGAGAAGCAGAATATCATATTTTAGGTTATTTTGTTGATCCAGAAAATGATGCTTTACTTGGATTAACAGAGACAATTTTAGATTCCAGAGTAGAAAGAACTCATAAAATGATCGAAAAATTAACTGAAATGGGTTACCCTTTAGATTTTAAAGATGTAAAAAAATATGCTACAGGAGTTAGCCTGGGTAGACCACATGTAGCAAGAGCAATGATCGAAAAGGGTTATATTAATGAAATTGGTGAAGCTTTTACTGAAGAATTTATTGCAGGTGGGGGAAAAGCTTATGTCGAAAAGAAAAATGTTTTACCAGCTGAGGCAATAGAAGTAATTTTAAAGGCTGGTGGAATACCAGTTATTGCTCATCCTCATATAATTAATCACGGCAAAGCCCTTGATAAAAAAGAGATTTCTCGTTTAAAAGATGTCGGTCTTAAAGGTGTTGAAGTTTATCAAACGAAACATAAGCAGAAGGTAACAAAAAAATACAAGAAAATTGCAGAAGAATTGGGCCTTTTAATTACAGGTGGTTCTGATTATCATGGAGAAAACTCTCCTGGGATTATGCCTGGTGATACAGGGATGAGTCAGGAAGAATATGATCAGCTGGAAAAACATGCCCATTCTATGCTATAATAACTAAAAATATTAAAAGGAGTAGTGAGTAAAGAGAATGCATAATGTAACGATGATTGCTGGAGATGGAATTGGACCTGAAATTTCAGAGGCTGTAGCTAAAATAATTGAGGCTGCAGGTGTAAAGATTAAATGGGAGAAGGTAGAAGCGGGAGCTGGCGTGATGGATAAATATGGAACTCCACTTCCAGAAAAAGTATTTGAGTCAATCAGAAAAAATAAAGTAGCTTTAAAGGGACCAATTACAACACCGGTCGGCAGTGGTTTCCGTAGTGTTAATGTTGCAATAAGAAAAGAATTGAATTTATATGCAAATGTTCGGCCCTTAAAGGTACATGCCAAAAATTTTGCTAAAGACGAAAATATTGACATGGTGGTTTTCAGAGAAAATACAGAAGGACTTTATGTAGGAATTGAACATTATGTTGGTGATGAAGCGGCAGAAAGCATCAAAATAATCACCCGTAAAGCATCACGAAAAATCACAGAGAGAGCTTTTGAATATGCAGTTCGCGAAGATCGTAAAAAAGTTACAGCTGTACATAAGGCTAATATTTTAAAATTCAGTGATGGTTTATTTCTAGAAGAAGCCCGTAAAGTTGCTGAAAAATATCAAAAGACAAATCCAGAAATTAAATTTGATGATAAGATTGTAGATAATATGTGCATGCAGATGGTGCAGTATCCGGAACAATATGATGTTCTGGTTATGCCTAATCTCTATGGAGATATTGTTTCGGATCTAGGTGCAGGTTTAATTGGAGGCTTAGGTTTGGCTCCAGGAATGAATCTAGGTGACGAGATAGCAGTTTTTGAAGCAGTTCATGGTAGTGCTCCAGATATTGCTGGTCAAAACAAAGCAAATCCGATTGCTCTTTTATTTTCTTCAGTTTTAATGTTGAGGCATCTTGGAGAAACAGAGGCTGCAGATAGGATTGAAAATGCTGCTGCTTTGGTTTTAAATAAAGGTGAAGTTTTAACTGAAGATTTAGGAGGCAGCGCCTCAACTGATCAAATAACAGAAGCTATTATTTCCGAATTATAATTAATATAAGCTTATATTTTTAAGATAAGAGGGGAGAGATTAGTAAATGAAAGCTGAAATGGAAAAATTATTTAGTTGTTTAAATAAATATAAGGAAAAAGCAGTGGCCAGAAAAAATGCTTATGGACTTGATCCTAGGCCTTTAGAAGCAGAAGAAGTAAATTGTCTTTTTTCTGGCTTAAAATTAGATGGTTTAGAATCTAAAAAATTTAAAATATTTAAGCTAGAAAGGCTTGATAAGTTACTTTTGCGTTTGATTTCTCAGGAAATCAAAAGAGGGACATTCCCTGCTTCACATGCTAAGGCTGAAGGTTTGGCTCAAATTATTAAAGAAGCCGTAATTCGAGATCAAGAAAATCAATATTTAAGTTCACATAAAGCGTTAAAGCTGCTGGCGGATATGAAAGGTGGGGCAGCAACCTCCAGACTTGTTGATTTATTTGCTAAAGAAATTCATAGAGATCAGATTATTGAAATTTTAAAAGAAACGGTATTAGTAACAAAATCTGATTTTGAAAAATTAGTAGAACTTGCAGCAGAAAACTCATATTTTAAAAAGAAGATTGATGAGTTAATGTTAAGTTGGTCTTATAGAGATTTTGCTGAAAACTGGGAACTTAAACCTGAATATGAGGGCTTATCTTTACGAGTTGGTGATAATATTACAACCGGGCATTTAAGCCCTTCTAAAAATGCTAACAGCCGTACAGATCAACCTCGGCATGCCCAATTTGTAATGGATGGTCGTGATGATGAAGAAAACTTTTGGGAAAGATTAAATGAGCTTAAAGAAGAAGGAACTAATGTATTCTTTACAGCCGGCAGGGCATTGGGTGAAGGATCATCAAGAAAATCAGCTACTTATACTATGCAGCAGCTTTTAGGTAGGCCTGTAAAAGGCGAGCCAGAAAAGAAAAAAGGTGGAGTTGTAGTTGCTAAAAGTTTTGCTCCTATTTTTAAAGAATCATTGGTCGCCTCCGGAATTTTACCTCTGGAAGCAGATACATCTGAGATTGAAGAAGGAGATAAACTCAAAGTAAAGCTTGAAGCAAAAAAAATATTAGTTAATGACAGTACAGAACTTGATATAAAATTACCAATTGACTATAAACTGAAGAAAATTGCTGCCGGAGGTATGACTTATTTTGATGCAGGTAATGAACTGCAGACTATGGCTCTTGCTTACTGCCGAGAGAATGGTATCAAAACTGGAGCTGTTAAAACTCCAGCTGAAGAGAATGTTGTCAGAGAAGATTCCAAGCCACCTCAAACTTTGGCTCAAAAGATTGTAGCTTATAATAGACTTGATGGAAAAGATACAATTTCACCTGGAGAAACAGCTCAGGTTAAAATGCGAGGAGCTTTTTCTCAGGACACAACCGGTCCAATGACTATGGATGAATATCAGTCAATGGCTGGTGGTGACTTTGGTGCAGAATTTGTAGTACAGTCTTTATGTCACACTGGTGAATGTCCTTCCAGTTCAGAAAGAGATACTCATAAGTTTTTACATGACTTTGTTACCGAACGTGGTGGAGTTTGTCTGCAGACTGGTGAAGGTATAATTCATACTATTGGTAATCGCTTTGTTTTACCAACTGATGTAATTGTTGGTGGGGATTCTCATACCAGGACTCCACGTGGAGTGTCTTTTCCCGCAGCTTCAGATATTGTAGCTGGAGTTATGAAATACGGTAAGCAGGATTTAACCATGGACGAGTCTGTTAAAGTTAAGTTTACAGGTCGACCACCTGCTGGTATTACAGCTCGGGACTTAGTTTCTGCTTTAGTAATTTATGCAGATAAAACTGTAGGTAAGGATGTCTATAATGGACGGATTATTGAGATGGAAGGGTTAGAATTCTTATCCTCAGATGAACGCTATATTCTAACAAATGCTGTGGCAGAGAGAAGTGCTTCAGCTGGAGTAGTTCCATCTGACGAACTAACTATTGAAACTATCAAAGAAAATCTACAATATTTAAAATCTAGACCAGATGCGGATTCTTCTCCATCTGTAAAAAACACAATTAAAGCGATAGAAGAATATTTAGAAGCTCCTGTATTATTTGAAGCTGATGCAGACGCAGAATATGCAGCAGAAATCGAAATTCCATTAGAAGAACTTTCTGAACCACTAGTTGCTAAGCCACATCATCCTGATAATGTGGCTCCTATAAGTGAGGTTCAGGGAGAAGAAATTGATGAGGTTTATATTGGCAGTTGTGTTGGTGGAGATTTGAAGAGTATCAAAGAGGCAGCAGAGGTAATCGACGGCCATCAAATCCCACAGGATGTTAATGTGGTTGTGGGCCCTGCCTCTCGTGATATTTATGAAGAACTGATTGTTGATGGAACAATGGCTAAGTTAACTCATGCTGGGGCAACAGTAATTATGCCCGGCTGTGGATTGTGTATGGGTAATAAGCGTCGTATTGGATCAGGTTCTACAGCTTTTACTACAACTACTCGTAACTACCAATCACGAATCGGACCATCTGATTCCAGAACCTATCTTGGCAGTGCTCAAGTAGCAGGGTGTGTAGCCGTACTCGGCCATATTCCAAGTAAGGAAGAGTATTTTAAACTATATAAATAACGTTCACCTACCGATTATAGGACCAATTATTTCCATGTGTGCTCCTTAAATTATAAATTTCATTAATTGTAAAGGAGAGATTAAGTGAAACTAAAAAGCAAAAAGATTAAGGCTTTGATTTTGCCATTACTTATTTTAATCTGCTGGTACTTAGGAAGTGAATCAGGATTTTTTGTTTGAAAATGGAATGCTTTTAGAATCAATTGAAATTGAAAGCTTAATTGTAGAATAACTTAACTAAATCAAAGCTTGTTTTTTTAGTTAAAATTATATATAATTAAAAACTGCTGCATCATAAAGATTAGCTGTCTGCTGATTAGAAATTTTAATTGGCTGGCAGCTTTATTTTCTTTTTCAAAGAAAAATCATGCAAATAAAGGGAGATTATAATGAGCAATTTATTAGATGATTTAAATAAAAAACAGAAGCTTGCGGCTCAGACTTTAAAAGGGGCTGTACTGGTACTTGCAGGGGCAGGAAGTGGTAAAACAAGAACTTTAACTTATAGAACAGCAAATCTAATTGCTGAAGGTGTTGATCCAAAAAATATTTTAACTGTTACATTTACCAATAGAGCCGCAGATGATATGAAAGCTAAAATCAGTAAATTAATTGGAACAGACATTATAAATAAGATGAATTTAGGTACTTTTCACAGTATTTGCTTAAAAATACTGAGAGATAACTTAAAAAAAGTTGATCGCTCTGAAGGGTGTTTGATTTATGATACAACTGATTCGATTGCAATAGTAGAAGATATTATTTTCGATTTTGATTTGGAAGAAACAAAATACGATCCTAAAACGGTTTATAATATAATCTCTAAAGCAAAGATGGAATTGGTAAATCCTAATTACTTAACAGAAAAGTATGCTCAGGAAGATAATCAGTGGTCAGAGCATTTTTATAAAATTGTAAGCAGAGTTTATAATGAATATGAAAGAGTTTTAACAAATAATAATTGTTTTGATTTCAATGATTTAATAAAAAAGACAATAGAACTTTTAGAAGCTGATACAGAAATTTTAAAAAAATATCAAAATCAATTTAAATATATTCAGGTTGATGAGTATCAGGATGTTAATCATTCGCAATACCATCTAATTTCGTTATTAGCCAAACCTCAAAAAAATATTTTTGTTGTGGGCGATGATTGGCAGGGCATCTATGGATTTCGAGGGGCAGATATCAGCAACATTTTAGAATTTGAATATGATTATCCGGAAGCTGAAGTAATTAAACTTGAGAGAAACTATAGAAGTTCGAATAATATTATTTCTGCTTCAAATCAGTTGATAAACAATAATATACAGAATAAAAAAAAGGAGGCCTGGACGGCTGCAGCTGATGGAGCACCTATCTTTATTGCTGGTGCAGAAAGCCCCTTAGTAGAGGCTAAGTATGTCTGCAAGAGAATAAATAATTTGGTGGATTTTTATAATTATAAGCTTAGTGATATTGCAATATTGTGCCGCAGTCATTTTCAGTCTATACAGCTGCAAAATCAGCTGCCCAAATTTAGAATTCCACATCAACTGGTAGGAGGAGTTAGTTTTTTTGACCGCCAAGAAATCCGTTATTTTGTTAATTATCTTAAACTGCTGGTCAACCCCAATGATCGGCTTGCTTTAAAACGTTTGTTTAGAATTGAAGTTCATGGAGTCGGAGAAATCTTACTGAGTGAAATAAATAAATATGCACGTAAAAATCAGATGGAAATTACAGATGTCTTTGAAAGTCCTACTGTAGTTAAAGGAATTGGAAATAATAAAGCAGCAAATATTATTGAATTTCAACGGCGGGTTATTGACAGTATTTATGATCTAAGGGAAGAAAACCTGCCGATGCATCAGAAAGCTTTCGAATTATATCAGAGAGTAGATTTTGATAAAAATGTTTTAGCTGAATTAGATGATCCTGAAGGCAGGAAGAAATATATGAATATGTTTTTGGATGATATGGCTGATTTTCAAAAGAACAATCCCGGCCGCGGGCTTTATGATTATCTATTAATTAACAAATTAATTTCTGATAAAGATATTACTGAAGATAATCAGGAAAAAGTAAAAGTCATGACAGCACATTCTGCTAAAGGTTTAGAATTTCCAGTAGTTTTTATTATTGGTGTTGAAGAAGAAGTTTTTCCACATTTAAAGAGTCTAGAAGAAAAAGAGTCTGGTCAAAATCAATATGCTGTTGAAGAAGAGCGGAGATTATTTTATGTTGCAATGACTAGAGCAGAAAAATTATTATTTATTTCTTTTTCTAAGCAAAAACTTTCAAATGAACAGGGGCAGTATAAACAAATTATGCCATCTAGGTTTTTATATGAGCTTCCTGACCAAAGACTTGATTTCACCAGTGTAGAAAGTAAAAAAGGTGGGTCAGGAATTCAAATGCGGAAAAATGTAGAAGTGATATAAGGCTATGTGTTTTATTTCATTTGTATCATATTTCACTTGTACCAGGTACAAAAAGGTTTTTTTGTACCTGGTACCAATATGCTTTGGTACCAATATGCTGAAATAATCCTTGACAGAGTTAAAATTGAGTGATAGAATTTTATATAACTTAAAAAGAAAATAAAAATCATCAAGAGCGGTGGAGGGACTGGCCCTAAGATACCCGGCAACCTACTTAAAATCTTTAGTAAGGTGCTAATTCCAGCATTCCAGCAAGGAATGATAGATGAGAGGTAATTGAATCCTCTCATGAGGATTTTTTTCATTTCTAACTGTTCTTGATATTTGGAGCAGTTTTATTATTTTAGAGGGTGATAACTATTGATAAAAATTGAGAATTTAACTAAACACTATCATGCAGCTCAGGGTAAAGTAGAAGCAATTAACGGTTTAAACCTGGAAGTTGCTGATGGTGAGATATTTGGAATGATAGGACCAAGTGGAGCCGGTAAAAGTACTTTGATTCGAATGCTTAATCTTTTAGAAAAACCAACTGCAGGAACTATTAATATTAATGGAACTGATTTGACTGAATTAAGCTCACAAAATTTAAGGACTGCAAGACAAAAAATTGGGATGATTTTTCAGCATTTTAATCTTTTGTCATCCCGTACAGTAGTGGGAAATGTTGCTTTTCCTTTAGAAATTGCTGGGGTTAAGAAAAAGGAAAGAAGAAAAAAGGCAAAAGAATTAATTGAACTTGTTGGTTTATCAGATAGGGCGGATCATTATCCGGCTCAATTATCCGGCGGCCAGAAGCAAAGAGTTGGTATCGCTAGAGCCTTAGCAAATAATCCTGATCTATTATTATCTGATGAAGCAACATCTTCTTTAGATCCAGAAAGTACCAAAGCTGTTTTAGAACTTTTGGGTAAAATTAGGGATGAAATGAATTTAACAATTATTTTAATTACTCATGAGATGGGTGTAATTAAAAATATTTGTGATCGAGTAGCTGTTTTAGAATCAGGAAAAATAATTGAGGAAGGGAAAATAATCGATATTTTTTCTAGACCTCAACAGCCACTAACTAAAAAATTTATTAGCTCGGTTATTGATTTTGACTTACCAGAAAGAATTATTAAACATGTAAAAGCAGAAAGACCTGGAGAATTAATTCGGGTTTCTTTTGTAGGAGAAACTACTAATGACCCCCATATTTCTGATCTAGTAAAACATTATTCAGTAGATGCTAACATATTATATGGTAATATTGACGAAATTCAGGGTGTACCATTTGGAACTCTGGTTTTAGATTTAGAAGGCCAGTTAACAAATATTGAAGAAAGTATATCCTATTTGAGAAGTAAAGATTTAAGAGTTGAGGTGTTAGAGGATGTTTAATTTCATTACAGATTTAGCCCGCTATAATGATTTAATGCTTAGCGGATTATTAGAAACTTTATATATGGTAGCAATGTCTTTGTTTTTTGCTATAGTGGGTGGAATACCATTGGGAGTTTTAACCACCATCACTAGGCCAGGACATATACTACCTAATAAACCTTTTAATTTTATTTTAGATGGAATAATTAATATCGGTCGTTCAATCCCATTTATTATTTTAATGGTCGCTGTAATTCCTTTGACCAGGATGATTGTAGGAACCTCGATTGGTACGAATGCTGCAGTTGTGCCATTATCATTGGCAGCTATTCCCTTTATGGGAAGAGTTACAGATAATGCAATTTTAGAAATTGATCATGGAGTTGTAGAATCTGCACAATCAATGGGAGCCAGTCCGATGCAGATTGTATTTAAGGTTTTACTGCCTGAATCACTGCCGGCAATTATCCTAGGTTTAACACTGACTGCTATTAGTTTAGTTAGTTATTCTGCAATGGCAGGGGCAATTGGTGGGGGTGGTCTCGGCGATATCGCTATCCGCTATGGATACCAGCGTTTTCAGCTGCCTATTATGGTTGAAACAATAGTCGTTTTGGTGATAATGGTCCAGTTTATTCAGTTTTTTGGTAACCAGATTGCTTCATTTTTTGACCATAGGAGTTAAATAATTACTATTTTTAATTTTTAGTTTGAAATATGATAAAAAAGATTGTAATTATTTCTGACAAAAAATAAAGTCAGGATTAATTTAATAAAAATCAAACAAGTAGAAGAGGAGAGATAATAATGTTAAAAAAATCAATTTTAATTTTTGTTCTTGTGACTTTCTTATTTGCTGGTGCTGTTCAGGCTGATGATCATGTGCTTAAGGTTGGAGCTACACCTGTACCTCATGCAGAAATATTAGAATTTATAAAAGATGATTTAGCAGCAGAGGGAATTGAATTAGATATAGTAGAATTTACAGATTATGTAACTCCAAATTTAGCTTTAGATGACGGCAGTATTGATGCCAATTATTTTCAGCATATTCCTTATTTAAATCAATTTAATTCTGATCGTGATTTGAATCTGAAGTCAGTCATTAAAGTACACATTGAGCCTATTGCATTATATTCTGAAGAATATACAAATCTGGAGGAAATCCCTGAGGGTGCTTCAATTGCTGTACCAAATGATCCATCAAATGAAGGTAGAGCTTTACTCTTGCTTCATAATAAGGGAATTATTACTTTAGATGATCCAACAAATTTAAGTGCAACCCCAATTGATATTATAGAAAATCCAAAAAATCTTAAATTTGAAGAATTAGAAGCAGCACAGCTGCCTCGAGTACTACCTGATGTTGCTGCTGCAGTAATTAATACAAACTATGCACTTGAAGCTGATTTAAATCCTTTAGAGGATGCTCTAATTATCGAGGGCAGTGACTCACCATATGTAAATGTTGTTGCTGTGAAGGCTGAAAATGTGGATAGTGAAAAAATTAAGATTTTAAGAAGGGTAATTAATTCTAAGAAAGTAAAAGAATTTATAATTGAAGAATATGAAGGCGCGGTAGTTCCTGCTTTTGTACCTGTAGATAGTGAGAAATTAAAAGGAACCAAAAAAAGCGGTGATTACATTTTTTAATTGGATAGATAAAAAATAGTTTAGAAAAGTGATCTGCTTTGTTAGGGATCACTTTTTTATTAGCCAGGAAATTATACCTAATGGTTTGTTGTGGATAATGTTTATAGTTTCATAATTTCCGCTATCAACAAAATTTAACCTTACTGTATTACAGATTGTCTGAAGGATATTTTGTTCATTATTTAATATAAAAATAAATTTTATGTAAAATAGTTTGTTTTAAAAAGCAGGTAAAAGGTATATAATTCAAAATGAGGTGAGCAATAATGTCTAGAAGTATAACAACAGTTGTGAGAATAATACAATTCATGAAAGATTCTGATGTCA
>Ga0163219_100478_pt1 | contig 10508 bp, 13 predicted proteins | sample MSEWel2016_04_06_FD_113150 | JGI IMG/M metagenome (GOLD analysis project Ga0163219, IMG submission 113150) | Subsurface microbial communities from deep shales in West Virginia, USA - MSEEL Well Study Marcellus 3H_2016_04_06 ...
ACCACATCCTTAAAATGGTTATATAAATGGTCTCGTGGAAAGTATATATACTTTTTTAAATTTTAATTAAGTTTGAATGCAAAAAAAGAAAGAAAAAATGACGCATGATGCGTCACGGCTTGAATTTAGTTTTAGAAATTGACTTTCATGTCAGCAATCATTTGCTGGCTTGAGACATCAATAAGTTTGACGTTGACTGTATTTCCAGGTGATGCAAGTACGCCAGACATTGCTGAAGTATTGTTCGAAATGGTACTTGATGATACGTACATTACTTCTCCTGCTGTAAACTGGGATGCGTTTCCAGTTGGATAAGTTGATACTTCAGTTCCATCTACAGTCACCTTTGTATAAGTGTTTGTCAATGTTATTGTGTCTCCGCCCTGATGTTCCAGCTTGATGTAACTAGTTGATGTGTTTCCATCTGCAGTAGCCCTCAAACTAGCCTGTGGTGCCTGCTCAGGTGGTCCCATGCCGAATACGAATGCTGCGATAACTGCAGCAAGGATTACAGTGATTGCGACCATCAGGATTACACCTATGACCGGGGATACTGCATCCTCTTCTTTTAAGAATTGGTTTGCTTTACTCATGTTCTGTTCCTCTCTCATTCAAAAGTCTACACTTTCTTTTGCTTTTTTTTTCTGGACAACTTTTTCAAGTTTCTTTGTCCACATTTTATCGTCGAGGTCGGTGTATTCGCACTCGAGATAATGTTGCACTGCCATACTCAGGGCTTCTTTTGTAGACGACTCGTTACACTTTTTCTTAAGAGCCGCCAGTTCATCCTCTGTGAGTACCGTTTGTGCGTGTACAATCTTTACCATTGTATCTCCTGAGTGTTCGACTTTGAATCATTTGATGAGCACTGCTGCTCAATCATCATCATTATAATAATTATGTAGTTGGTATAAATACTTTTTGTGCTAATGATGAATGAGCTTTATGCCCCTTTAGTGCTATAGATTTCATTTTATATTAATCTTATTATATTCTGACTGATTGCTGGCAATTGGCTTGCAGCTTTGCTCATCAAAGCTGAAACAGTGTAGAATATGTAATATTGAATCCTATATTAATATTTAGAGTTAATCATTATTATGTTTTAGCAAATATATCCGGATACTTATTTGAGAATCCTCATTATGCCAGCAAACCAGAAATACAACTTAACATATTATAGATGTAGGTACTTATTGTTGTGATCAGGAAGAAATATATCATGGTTCCAAGTCGTTTCATAATTACAGTTATTGGTATTGATAAAGTCGGTATTGTTGCAGGCGTGACAAAGGTTATGGCAGATTTCCATGTGAATATCGTGGACATCAGCCAGACCATCATGGAAGACCTGTTCACGATGATCATGCTGGCAGAAGTAAAGGAAGGCAATTTTGACCTTGTAGCATTCCAGAAGGCAATGTCTGGCGAGGGTGGCGAACTGGGTGTTGAGGTGAAAGTTCAGCATGAAGACACCTTCCGTTTCATGCACAGGATATAAAGGAGGTATGTCCGTGCTAATTCATCCGGAAGAGATCCTCGAGACCATTCAGATGGTGAGCAATGAGAATCTGGATATCAGGACCGTGACCATGGGAATCAGTCTGCGCGATTGCAGCAATCCTGATATTAATGTCCTGAACGAGAACATTTACAACAAGATCACCACATACGCACAGGATCTTGTAAAAACAACCGATGCGGTACAAAATCTCTACGGTATCCCTATAATAAACAAAAGGATCTCAGTCACTCCCATTGCCGTGGTTGCCGAAGGCTGTGATACTTCCGACCTCAGTTCAGTGGCAAAAACACTGGACAGGGCTGCCGAGGATGTAGGGGTGGATTTTATCGGGGGTTTCAGTGCCCTTGTACAGAAAGGCATGACAGCGGGTGATCTAAAACTCATAAAGTCTATCCCGAAGTCACTTTCAATCACAAAGAAGGTCTGCTCATCAATTAACGTGGCAACAACCAAAGCCGGGATAAATATGGATGCTGTCTCACTCATGGGTGATATCGTAAAGGAAACGGCACAGAGAACTGCTGATCAGGGAGGTATCGGATGTGCAAAACTCGTGATCTTTGCAAACGCCCCCGATGACAATCCTTTTATGGCAGGTGCATTCCACGGAATCGGTGAGCCCGAGTGTACTATTAACGTAGGTGTGAGCGGTCCGGGAGTTGTGAACTCGGCTGTACGATCTCTTGAAGATCCTACACTGGGTGATATCTCGGAATGTATCAAGAAAACTTCCTTCAAGATCACACGCATGGGTGAGGTTATCGGAAGGGAGGTGGCAAAGCGTCTTGACGCGAACTTCGGTGTGCTTGACCTATCCCTTGCCCCGACCCCTGCCATTGGTGACAGTGTTGCTGCGATACTTGAGGCAATGGGCCTGGAGAGTTGTGGCACGCACGGTACCACTGCCGCACTTGCTCTTCTGAATGATGCTGTCAAAAAGGGTGGAGCAATGGCATCATCTTCTGTCGGTGGTCTCAGTGGTGCTTTCATACCTGTCAGTGAGGACGCGGGTATGATACGGGCAGTACAAAGAGGCTCGTTAAGTCTCGATAAACTGGAAGCTATGACCAGCGTTTGCTCGGTGGGTCTGGATATGATTGCGGTTCCGGGTAAGACGCCTGCCTCCACAATATCTGCGATAATTGCAGACGAGATGGCAATTGGTATGGTCAACAAGAAGACAACTGCCGTACGTCTCATTCCTGCTCCCGGCAAGGATGTCGGTGATACTGTGGAATTCGGCGGACTTCTGGGCATGGCACCCGTGATGCCGGTTAATGAATATAGTTCGGAGAAGTTCATTGCAAGGGGTGGCAGGATACCCGCGCCTATTCAGGCATTGACCAACTGAACATTAGTTTCATCTGTTTAAGGGCGCGGGAATATCTGAATTGGAAGGACAACAAGTATGATTATAACTCTTATCGGTATGCCGGGTGCGGGCAAGAGTTCAGCTGGTAAGGTGCTCGCCCGACGTCTGGGTTATTGTTTTATTGATACCGATGATCTGATTAGGGAATACTCGGGTGCGGCCCTTCAGCAACTCATTGACGAAAAAGGTGATCTTGCTCTGATAGATGTGGAAGAGCAATGCATCCTTTCACTTGAGCTGCAGGATGATTGTATCATTTCCACAGGCGGGAGTGTGGTATATTCCAAAAAAGCAATGCATTTCCTAAAAGAATATTCATGCATTGTTTTTCTGGACGTGCCCTTTGGTATAATCAAAATAAGGCTTTCTAATCTGGACACACGGGGAGTCGTAGGTTTGAAAGATAAAGGATTATATCAGCTCTACAGGGAAAGGTCCCTACTTTATGCAGAGTTTGCAGATATCAGGATAAAAGTCAGGGGTAAGGACAAAATCAAGGACGTTGTGGAGAAAATAGTCATGCAGCTACCAGATAAATTGTGATTTTTCTGGTAACCAGTGGCTATCTCCTCTGGCTGGCATATTTTTACTTTTTTTCTTTCTTATTTTTCCACCATATTTTCACTCTGGTCGAACGGGCATCATGTATATAATTTCCATGCTCATTTTTGAGTTCGCTTTTAAGGTATTGCTCAAGTATCTTCCTCTGTTTATCATTTTCCAGTGCGAAATGGTTTGAAAGATTTTCCATGGCTTCATCCAGTGTTGGATATGTTTCGGTTCGTCCAAGCGTGAATGTTTCCATGTTGGGATAAATTCCCATCTGGTACAGGACATTATATAGTACATCGCATTTTGGGCCGGGATAATACTCTTTTCCGTGTAATTTCGGCCATAGTTCCTTTGAATATGTGTCCCATGATCTTTCACCTGCAAACCAGTAGAGGTAGATGTATCCCGAAGAAACCGCTTCCATATCTTCTATGGCCTTACGGATATCAGGCATTCCCAGGGAGAATGATGTGATAATGATATCGTACGATCCATGAAAGTCCTTTTCAGTGTCAATGTCTTCCCATCTTTTTTTGATAATGCTGATATTGTCACATTCGTTATCTTCCATATTCTCTTTCAGGACCTCGACCATGCCAGTGGATGGTTCTACAGCGGTAACATGGGCGACCTTCTGTGAAAGTGGGATCGCGAGTGATCCCGGACCTGCACCTATGTCCAGCACCCTTGATTCCGGTGTGATGTTGAGTCCTTCGATAGTTTTTCTAGCTCTTTTATTCCCATCTCTCTGTGTCATTTCCCAGAATCTTCTTGCAGCATCCTTTTCTTCCCAGATGGAGGCACATTCTTTTCGATTGCTGCTTTCCTGGTGCTTTCTTAGCTGCTCTTTCCATACATTGTTCCAGTCTATATCCTGCGGGTCCATGTCGGGTTCCTGTTTTATTTTTAGAATTAATTTTTTATGTTCAGTGGGTTGGTATTATCACTGCATGGTCCATGTAGTTCTGTATAGTTACCGGCACACCGTATACTTCCTGTATGATCTGCGGTGTAATGTCCTCCATGCTTCCGGCTGCAAAAATAGTTCCGCCTTTCAAAAAGAGGAACTTGTCGGAGTATCTGAATGCAAGGTTGAGGTCGTGCATGGTTATGACTGCGGATACGTTCTCATTCCCGACCACTTCCCGGACTGCATCCAGTATTCCAAGCTGGTTTTTCAGATCCAGGCTGCTTGTCGGCTCATCCAGCAAAAGTAATTTCGGATTCTGGGCAATGGCACGTGCAATACCTACTTTCTGCAGCTCTCCGCCGCTAAGCTCATCGATATATCTCAGTGCCATGTCTTCGAGATGAAGTTTCTTAATTGTTTCTTCTACTTTCATGATGTCCTCCGGTGAAACATTCCATTTCATGTGGGGCATTCTACCAAGAAGGATTGCATCAAAAGCAGTAAGCCTGGCAGGTTCGCACCGCTGGGGTACGTATCCCACGCGCCTTGCGATCTCTTTCTGTTCAAGCCTGAGCACATCCTCTCTGTCAACCATTATGGTTCCATTCTGTGGCTTGAGGATGGTGTTCATACATTTCAGGAGCGTTGTTTTCCCGACTCCGTTTGGTCCGAGTATTGAAAGTATTTCATTCTTCTCCAGATGGAATTCAATATCTTTTAGTACTTCCTTGCTTTTGTACCGGAATTCAATCCCGTTTACTTCTAGTATCAAATTCTTCTCCCCTTCAGTATTATATAGATAAATGCAGGTGCTCCCAGGAATGATGTGAGGACAGCTACCGGAAGCTGATATGGCTGGATAATGATCCTTGCGACGGTGTCAGCCGAAAGCAGTAGTAATGATCCTATCACAATACTTCCGATTATCAGGAATCTATGATCATCTCCGATCATCCTGCGCGCCATATGTGGGCAGATCAATCCCACAAATCCGATGACTCCCAGAAAGGCAACGATCATTGCGGTAACAAAGGAAGCACACATCATTCCCCGAAGCCTTACCTTCTCAACATCGACTCCCAGCCCTTTTGCAGTTTCGTCACCTGCATCGATTGCATTGTATTTCCAGCGGTTGAGTGTGAAGTAGATCGTCGAAGCTATTACTATTATAGCTATAATTCCAAGCTCTTCCCAGCTTGCCCGGGAAGTGTCTCCGAATGTCCAGAACACCACGGATGCAAGCTGAACATCATCGGCAAAGTACTGCAGAAACATGGTTCCGGCGGTGAATAATGAACCCATTGCGACTCCGACAAGTATCATGACCTCGGGACTTGTGCTTCTGAGTCTTGAGAATGCCAGAATGATGACGGTGACCAGCATGGCAAACAGGAATGCTACCGCCGTGGTGGTATGCGGGTTATTGATGGTTACCGCATCTCCTACACTGCTGCTGGTACTGCCTGCTCCCAGTATGATTATGGAGAATGCCGCCCCGAATGCTGCTGCATTTGAGATTCCCAGTGTGAAAGGAGATCCAAGGGGATTGCGGAGGATGGACTGCATCACAACTCCTGTTACAGCCAGGCCGGCACCTGCGATGATCGCTGTGAGGACCTGGGGCAGCCTGACGTTCCATATGATGCTGTTCCAGGTGCCTGACATGCTATTTCCGGCAAGTGTCATAACAACTTCTGCAGGAGGGATGTCAACAGACCCGGTCGAGATCGACAGGATAGTGATAATTATCAGCAGGAAGAGGCCACCCAGGATGTAGCTGATCTTCCTGCCGGTGTGTTCCCTGTATCTACGGCTGATCTCGCCTTTTTCACTGTACATACTCAGACATCCATCTTTGTGAATGCAGGGACTGAGAAGACATTTATCATCTTCTCGTAGACCTCCTGTCCTTTCTGTTCATCGCCTCCTGCCACCAGGAAAGTATAGATCTCGATTGTCTTTTCCTCAAGCTCAACATCCTCGAACCTGTTGGGATATAATAGTTTACCTGTGAAATAGGCGTCTGCGAGTATGGATCCATGGTTCTGTGTGTACCAGTTGTATGGCAGTACTCCGTAGACTTCGCCGCTTTTGACCGCGCTTAACTGCTGGTATGATTCATCATGTCGAAGCTGGTAGAGGGCACTTGACTGATCTTCCAGCTGTACGGTGGACAGGTCGACAAAAATTATCTCGGGGTCCCATCCGAGTATGCTTTCTCTGGAGACTTCTGCGGTGCTGAGGTTTGAATTATATGCAACATTCTTTGCGCTGGTGAACAGGAAAGGAGGATAACTTGGCTCGGTAGACTGGAAACCGTGAGGACCTGACCTGGCTATACCACCTACGTAACATGTGGTCTTATTTTCCTCTGCAATATCTGCGGTACGCTCATTGAGATCGGCAATACTTGTATCAAAGAATGAGATTACCTCCTCTGCACGTTCTTCTTTGCCCATGACCTCTCCCATTGTGCGAAGTGCCTGGTACATTTCATTCCTGTTATTGACCATGTCTCCGTAATTGAGGACTACTACGGGAATTCCTGTCTTTTCCTGCAACTCCGCCGGGTCATATCCTGAAGCTGAATAGGTCTTAAAAATTACCTGTGGCTGCGGGTCCAGTGTCAGTATTTTCTCGGGATCATCGTTACCCCTGAACTCTCCGAAAACCGGGTAATCCCTGAACTGTGGGTTCGCAAGTGCATATGGTCTTGCGTCATACTCTGATTCCCTTGTCTCTATGCTATCTACGGCAACGATCCTGTCCTGCGCCTCAAGATATGTAAGGTATCTCAGGCATCCCGAACCGGAACAGATCACATATTCGGGGGATTCCGGTACTTCCACTGTCCTTCCCATCGCATCAGTGATGCTTATCGTATCGGCACTACGGTCGGTTGTATCTGTATCCTGCGTGCCTGATGAGTTTCCCATGCAGCCGGATAATAATGAAAAAAGAGCTAGTATCGTTAAAACGAGTATAACTTGTTTCTTTTTGTTCAGTTTCATTTGCCTACTCCAAGCGTCTTACTTTTACACATCTTATGTTAATTAAGTATTAAAAATTTATTGTTTCTTCATACTAGGTATAACAAAAAACACGCAAAATCATAAAAGTACAGCATTTGCGCATGAACAATTTCAGAAATCACTTTCAGCAAGAGATTTGATCGACAAAAGTAAAGCGCCGGATACTTTTGCCTTAAATGGATTCAGTGTGATCAGTTAATAAAAAGAAAAAGAAGCAGATATATGTTTAAAAAGTGAACGCAGGTTTTGTAGGATTTAATTTGCTCTTTACCAGCCTCTTGTATACTCTTCGTAACACGGGATGCAGACAAATTCTCTATTCTGCACCCTTGCTCTGGATTCAGCCATCATTTCCCCGCACTTTGAACATTTGACCGAGTTGAATATCCTTGCTTTCTGGGGAATCTCCACATCCACGAACTTAATGTCGAACATTTCCTCTACGGGAGTTTCTCTCATGGTCCGGGATATTCCGTCCATGCGCTTTCTGTATTCCTGTGTTTCCTGCTCGGTGGCTGTACCTGCCGTCACTTTTGGCCGTAGTTCACCGACTTTGGAATCGATATCATCAATATTGAAGCTCGCTCTCAGTGCCACTCTGACGGCTTTGCCACTGTCTCTGCAAATGAATGTGAAGACCTGCTTTGCATGGTCACGGTAGATAAGATTACCTTTTCCGATTGTGCATCCGGTGAGGACCTGCACCGCATCCACTCCGCATGCATCGTTCTCCACGATTGTGACAAGCTCCTCATCGATGTCTCTTTCACTTTTTAGTTTTTCAATTCCCGCTTTAGCTGCAATATAACCACTGGTCAGTCCGGGACAGACATGACCGTGGAACTTCGCGGCTTCTTCGAAGCCGGGTATTTTTCTTTTTTTGTTTTCTGTTGAGAATTTAGTCATAGTTATCATGGAAGTTTAAAACTGGTAATACTTTTAATATCTTTTGTATGATTAGTTGCTATTCTAAATTCCAAAATATCCATTTATTGAACTCTGGAAAAATAATTGGTATACAGCTCCGTGCATGTACTGATTTGTCAAGACCCTCGGTTCAAATGTCCGGATTTAACACTAAAGATGCAGATCTGCTGGGATAATTGCTGCCATTATTGCAATTGCCGGACCTATGAATACTCCTGACCATGTAAAAAGACCTGCTATACCAATCAGGAGCATCAATGATCTTTCTGTAGTTCCTATTGTGTCTTTTAATGACAGTTTCAGGAGAATGATTCCAAGTGTTGCAGAAACGATAATAAAGGAAGTAGTTAGGGCTATTGAAGGGTCCGCACTGGTTCCTTCCATTGCGATCATCATCTGATAAAGCTTCATTGCTGCACTTCCAATATAGAATAGTCCTGCTATTATGCCTGCAATTGCAAAATAAGACAGATTCTTTTGCCGTTTGAATACTATCACAAGTCCTGCAAGCAATGTGGCAACAAGTGGTGCGAAGATCGAAAAGACGGATTGCCCTTCCCACAGGTGTATTTTTATGGTATAGGCCGGTACTGTTATCCATTCTGTCAGTTTGAATGACTCTGTGTATCCGATTCCCAATGCATATTCTCCTCCGGCCGTTGTGGAATAGACTGCAACGTAATACTGGCCGGTTGCGGGCGCAGTAGTATCGATGTCCAGTAATGTGTAATGTTTTGAAGGGGTAAAGGCTTCATAAGAAGCTCTTTCAGGCATTTTTCCTTCAATGGACCATGCACCGCTGTTTTCGGGAATGTCTATATATTCGGGAACATCCTCTCTTTCATCAATACCCGGTCCTGTCAGGACGACACCGGGAACAAAATCTCCTCTCTGTGGTGTTAAAAGTGATAATTTGAGTCTGTCGTCTTTCTGCATCTGAAATGTATAGTATTGCACAGTGCTGTTATCTGGAAGTTGAGAATAGAATACCCATGATTTGAGCGGGTCTTCCACTTTTATTGCAGAATCGATGGAATATCCGTCTTTTGCAAATCGAGGGACATGAGCTGAAGTGACCTGGCTGGACAACAGGACTATAAATATGCCTAACAGGAAATAGGACTTTATCTTCATCTTTTCTTACCCTGATCTAGTACTTAAAATGCATTAACCTTTACTGTAGGCGGATTCAGAGCAAATTGGTGTACCACTAGTGATTTCGGCAGAGTTTCAGATATGATCTGTGTCTTACTGTAATGTTTAAGTCGTTTCGGATTAAATATTAAGATGGTGATTAGAGTGGGTAAAGAGCAGAATGATAAAGAGTCTGAAGGTAAGCCACAAGCAAAATCTGGTAAAAAGAAATCTCAATCCCCTATCAGAAAAAGTGAGCATGGGCCAATGGATGCTATCAAGTCACAAAACGGATTGGAAGATCCGGACAATGTATTCTTTGGTGATATTGGATCTGACCTGTACGTGGTTGAACCAGGTGATGCAAGGCCAAGACGGATAGATCGTGTGGAACCGCCTGAAAAGCCGAGAGAGGGAGCTTTGTATCTTGGGGAAGCCCGCAAATATCTTAGAAGAAAAGATAGTGATGGGGTATAACGGTAGCATTTGCTAAAGTTTTGTGCTCAAAAAATGTCTTGTTCCGGGAAGTTCAAAGAGGCAGCTGCAGAAAGATCCAGGAAGATCTGCAGAAAGAATAAATTGCCTTTTTGGGTGATTCTGGATATCCAGTTTACAAGCTGCATACTTAATCATCTGGAAGGCTAACTGTTTGCATCTTTTTCAAGCTGATAAGCTAGCCAGACTTGAATGTTCTTTTGCTGCTGGTGTTTTGTTTCTGGAATTCACAATAAAAGGAAGGAATGAACTATGGTACTTACTGTATAACATCATTTGTAAATTAAAGAAAATGCCACATGATCTTGAAGTTGGTATCCGAGAAATACTGCTAATACTGCTAATAATATTGCTACTACTAGTATTATTGAAACTGTTAATTTATTGAAAGCCATCAGTATCACTTTCCTCTTCATATGGTAATACACTATAAACTATTTGTGGCGCAGTTAAATAATGTTTTATGAAAGAATATCCTAAACTGATGACTAACCGGAAACGTGAAGAGGTCACTGATTGCATACTCCCAGGGAGCCGGCCTTCAGGCCGGCTCCCCTATGC
>Ga0163219_100481_pt1 | contig 10500 bp, 9 predicted proteins | sample MSEWel2016_04_06_FD_113150 | JGI IMG/M metagenome (GOLD analysis project Ga0163219, IMG submission 113150) | Subsurface microbial communities from deep shales in West Virginia, USA - MSEEL Well Study Marcellus 3H_2016_04_06 ...
GGGGGCGCTCGCCGCCCTGATCCTCGCCCCGGCCGCCATCGCCCAGCCCGCCGCCCTGCCTGTGGACGCGGAGACCGAGGTGAACGGCGTGCCCGTCGCCTGCACCGGGGTCGGCCAGACGCGGCTCGATCCCAAGTGGCAGGCCTATCCGGTGCGGGTGGAGGTCTCCAACCTGCTCAACGAATACCTGGTGGGCTCCGAGATCACGATCCGCGACCGCGCCGGGCGCGAGGTGCTGAGCGCCAGCTGCGACGCCCCCTGGATCCTGGTGACGCTGCCGCCCGGCGCCTACCGCATCGAGGGGCGCATCGCGGGCTCCCCGGCGAAGCCGCGCACCGCCCAGTTCAGCCCGCCGGCCGCCGGCCAGATGCGCCTCGTCCTGCAGTTCCCCGACGCCTAGCCGGCCAGGCGGATCACGAACCGGCTGCGCGGGATCGCCGGCATCCGGCCGGGGTCGATGGCGAGGTCCTGCGGCGGGACCTCGTAGGGCGTCTCCAGCAGGCGGCGCACCGCCCGCGCCATCAGTTCCACGGTCACCTGCTCGCCCGGGCAGCGGTGGCCGGTGGCCACGTCGCCCGCCCCCTGCGGCGTGAAGTTGAAGGCGTTCGCCTCGTCGCGCAGGAACCGCTCGGGATCGAACCGGTCGGGCTCGGTCCAGGCGCGGGGATCGTGGTTGGTGCCCCAGGTGTCGAGCAGCACCCACGCGCCCTTGCGGAACCGCCGGCCCTGCCATTCGAACGGCTGCAACGCCCGCCCGCCGACCGCCGGGAAGAAGGGGTAGAAGCGCCGCACCTCCTGGGCGAAGGCGGCGAAGACGGCGGGGTCCGCGCCCCGCAGCCGCTCGCGCCAGGCGGGGTGTTCGTGCAGGGCCAGGGCGCAGAAGACGATGAAGCGGTCCACCGCGACCGTGGGCCTGAGCAGGTTCAGGTATTCCACGGCGGCCACGCCGACCCCCAGCAGGGCGCCTGCGGCGTCGCGGTGGCCGGCCACCGCGGCCAGCGGCGTGCCTTCCCGCAGGCCGGCCCGGGCGGCGACCACCTCGCGGCGCGCCCAGCGCTCGGTGCGGCTGCGGCGGGCGAGGCCCCGCCAGTTGCGCGGTCCGACCGCCCCCGCGCCCTCGATCATCGCCCGGAACTCCCCGGTCCGGCGGCCTGCCTCGTCGTCCGTGAGCGGGCTGCCGCCCCAGGCGCAGACGGCGCGGGTGAGGACCTGGCCCATCTCGGGATAGAGGACGATCTCGCCGCGGTCCCGCCACAGCGCCTGCCGGCGCTCCCACTCGGCGTCGAACCGTTCACCCAGGCGCGCCACGGCCTCGGGCGACAGCACCTCCAGGAACAGCCGCATGCGCCAGCGGTGGGCCGCGCCGTCCAGGCGCTGGACGCTGCCGAAGTCCTGCAGCGACATCAGGGTGGTGGGCGGCAGCGCGGCCCGGCGCGTGAACCGGTCGGGGGCGTAGAAGAGCCGGGCCGCCTCCTCGCCCATGACGCAGAGCACGTCCTGCAGCATCAGCCGGGTGCGGAAGCTGTCGCCGCCCAGCCGGGCCCGGCGCCGGCCCATGAAGTCGTAGCCCTCGCGCAGCAGGGCGGCGGTGGCGTCGAGGGCGCCGTCGCGCGGAGGTCCGGCCATCTCTCTCCAACCCCCGAGGCGCCGGACGGTTCGGCCCCTTCACATTTGCCACCGCCGGGTGTCGGATCGCCGCTTCCGCAGACGTCCTAGGCGGGACGACAGGCAAATGGAGGCTCCCATGCCTTATGTGGACGGTTTCGTGCTCGCGGTGCCGAAGGACCGGCTCGAGGACTACTGGCGGATGGCCCGCACCGCCGGGGAGGTGTGGATGGAACACGGCGCGCTCTCCTATGTGGAGTGCGTCGGCGACGACACGCCGCACGGCGAGCTGACCTCGTTCCCGCGCTCGGTGCAGGTGAAGGACGACGAGGTCGTGGTCTTCTCCTGGATCACCTACGAGAGCCGCGAGAAGCGCGACGAGATCAACGCCAAGGTCATGCAGGACGAGCGGATCAAGACCCCGCCGGCCGACATGCCGTTCGACGGCAAGCGGATGATCTACGGCGGCTTCCGCAGCGTGGTGGAGTTCTAGCGGGACTCGCCGCGCGGATAGATCTCGCAGAGGGTGTCGATCACCCGCAGGGCCGCCGGATCGGCGATCTGGTAGTAGATCGTCTGGCCGTCGCGCCGGGTCGAGACCACCCCCTCCGCGCGCAGCTTGGCCAGGTGCTGCGAGGTGGCCGAGGGCGCCAGCCGGACGTAACGGGAAAGCTCCGTCACCGAGCACTCGCCCTCGATCAGCCGGCACAGCAGGATCAGCCGCTGCTCGCTGGAGAGCAGCTTCATCAGCCGCGCCGCGGCGCTGGCGCTGGCCTCCAGCGCCAGCAGCTCGGAGTGGGTGGGTTCCGCGGTCGCGTCCATCGGCGGAGTATGGCCGGCGCCCCGCACGCCGGGAAGGCGCGCGCCGCTCATGAGGCCGTCCGCAGCGGCGGCGGCTCGGCCTCGGCCGCCGTCCCGCCGCCCTCCGTGGGCGGCCGGCCGTCGTCGCGCAGGACGATGTAGATGGCCGGGATCACCAGCACGGTGAGCACGGTGGAGGACGCCAGCCCGAACAGCAGGGAGATCGCCAGCCCCTGGAAGATCGGGTCGAACAGGATCACCGCCGCCCCGATCATCGCCGCCAGCGCCGTGAGCAGGATCGGCTTGAAGCGGATCGCGCCCGCTTCAAGCAGGACGTCGCGCAGGGGCCGGCCCTCGCCCTGGCTGTGGCGGATGAAGTCCACGAGCAGGATCGAGTTGCGCACGATGATGCCGGCGAGCGCGATGAAGCCGATCATCGAGGTCGCCGTGAACGGCGCCCGGAACAGCATGTGGCCGATGACGATCCCCACCAGGGTCAGCGGAATGGGCGTCAGGATCACCAGCGGCAGGCGGAAGCTTTTGAACTGCGCCACCACCAGGACGTAGATTCCCAGGATCGCCACGGCGAAGGCCGCGCCCATGTCGCGGAAGGTCACCCAGGTGATCTCCCACTCGCCGTCCCACAGGAGCGTCGGCGCGCTCTCGTCGGCGGGCTGGCCGTTGAGCCGGATCTTCGGCTTCGGCAGGTCCTTCCAGTCGTGGGCCTCGATCGCCTTGTCGACCGCCAGCATGCCGTAGATCGGCGCCTCGTACTGGCCGGCCAGTTCGGCGGTGACCATCTCGGCGTCGCGGCCGTCGCGGCGGTAGATCGGATAGGAGCCGGTTTCGCGGCTCGCCTCCACCACCTCGCCCAGCTCCACCAGCCGCCGCCCCTGCGGGGTCTGGGCCACGGCGAGCGGGGTCGCGGCCAGGCGTTCGCTCCAGGTGCGGTCGGACTGCGGCAGGCGGATCGCGATCTCCAACGGCGTGCGGCCCTCGCCGCGGTGGGAGTAGCCCACCGTCGAGCCGCCCAGCACCGCCCCGATCGAGTCGAACACCTCGCGCTCCGAGAGGCCGAAGAACTCCACCTGCTCCCGGTTCGGCGTCAGCCGCAGCCGAGGCCGGGGCTCACCCCAGCTGTCGTCCACGTCGACGATGTAGGGGACGCCCTTGAAGAGCTGCTTCACCTCCGCGGCCACCGCACGGCGGGTCTCCGGGTCGGGCCCGTAGATCTCGGCCAGCAGGGTCGCCATCACGGGCGGACCGGGCGGGGCCTCCACCACCTTGATCGAGGCGCCCTTCGGCAGCGGCAGCGTCGCCAGGCGCTCGCGAAGGTCCAGGGCCACGGCGTGGCTCGCCCGCTTGCGCTCCGACTTGTGGGACAGCGCCACCGCGAGGTCGCCCTGTTCCGGACGGCTCCTCAGGAAGTAGTGGCGCACGAGGCCGTTGAAGTTGAACGGCGCGGCGGTCCCGGCGTAGGCCTCCATGGAGACCACCTCGGGCACCTGCTGGGCGATCCCCGCGGCGGCGGCCAGGGTGCGCTGGGTGGCCTCAAGGCTGGTCCCCTCGGGCATGTCCACCACCACCTGCAGCTCCGACTTGTTGTCGAAGGGCAGCAGCTTCACGGTCACGCCCTTGAAGTAGAACATCGACATGGCCAGCAGCGTCGCCACGCCCACGCCGATCAGGAACAGGGTCGCGCTGCGGCGGGTGGCGATCACCCGGCCGGCAAGCCCGCGGTAGGCGCGCCCCAGCCGGCCCTCGCCGTGCTCGTGGCCGCCGGCCAGGGTCTTGCGGGCGAAGCGGATCATCAGCCAGGGCGCGATCACCACCGCCACGAAGAACGAGAAGACCATGGCCGCCGAGGCGTTCACCGGGATCGGCGCCATGTAGGGCCCCATCAGGCCGGAGACGAACAGCATGGGCAGGAGGGCCGCGACGACGGTGAGCGTCGCCACCACCGTCGGATTTCCCACCTCGGCCACGGCCTCGATGGCCGCCTGCTGGCGGCTGCGGCCGTCGTTCATCGCCCAGTGACGGGCGATGTTCTCGATCATGACGATGGCGTCGTCGACCAGGATGCCGATCGAGAAGATCAGGGCGAACAGGCTGACCCGGTTGATGGTGTAGCCCATCAGATTGGAGGCGAAGAGGGTCAGGAGGATGGTCGTCGGGATCACGAAGGCGGTCACCGCCGCCTCGCGCCAGCCGATGGCGAAGCCGATCAGGATAACGATCGAGACCGTGGCCAGCCCCAGGTGGAAGAGGAGCTCGTTGGCCTTCTCGTTGGCGGTCTCGCCGTAGTCGCGGGTGACCGCCACCTCGACGCTCTCCGGGATCAGGGAGCCCTTCAGGCTCTCCACCCGCTCCAGGATGTGGTCGGCGACCACCACGGCGTTGGCCCCTTCCCGCTTGGCGATCGCGAGGCTGACCGCCGGCGTCTGGCTCCAGCTTTCGCCCTCGCGGGCGTAGCGCCACACGCGGGCCTGGTCCTCCCGCGGCGCCTGGACGACCTGGGCGACGTCGCGCAGGTAGACCGGCTCCCCGTTCACGGAGGCGACCGTCAGCAGGCCCACGTCGCGGGCCGAGGCCAGGGTCCGGCCGGCGGCTACGTCCACGGCCTGGCCGCCCTCGCGGATCGCGCCCGACGGAAAGCTGCGGTTGGCCTGACGGACGGTGTCGATCAGCGCGTTGAGCGGCACGCCGCGCAGCGCCAGCCGCTCGGGGTCGGGCTCAACGCGGATCTCGTCCGGGCGGCCGCCGACGATGAAGGTCAGGCCCACGTCCTCGACCTTGGCCACCTCGGTCCTGAGCTTGCCGGCGAGGTCGTGGAGCGCCTGGTCGGTCCAGCGCCCGGCGTATCCGGGGCTGGGGCTGAGCGTCAGCACCACCGCCGGCACGTCGTTGATGCCGCGGGTGACGATGGAGGGCTCGGGGATGCCCACCGGGATCTTGTCGTAGTTGGCGCGCACCTTCTCGTGGATGCGCACAGCGGCGTCATCGGGATCCTCGCCCACGTCGAAGCGGGCGGTCACCAGCACCCGGTCGTCCTCGACCTGGGTGTAGACGTGGTCCACCGCGTCCACGCTCTTGACGATGGTCTCCAGCGGCTTGGCCACCAGTTCGGCGGCGTCCTGCGCGCGCAGTCCGGGCGCCTGGACCATGATGTCGACCATGGGGACGCTGATCTGCGGCTCCTCCTCGCGGGGGATGGAGATCAGGGCCAGGAGGCCCATGGCGATGGCCGCCAGCAGGAAGAGCGGCGTCAGCGGCGAGGCGATGGTCGCCCGCGTCAGCCGGCCGGAAAGCCCGAGGTTCATCGTGCGGGTCCCTGGGCGAGCGTCCGCTGCGGCCCCACCAGCACGTCGCCGGCGGCGACCCCGGAGAGCACCTCCACCTGGTCCTGCGCGGGCCCCGGCGCGATCTGCACCGCCACCTCGACGGCGCGGCCGTCACGCCCCACCAGGCGGACGAAGTCCACGCCGTAGCGGGTGGAGACGAAGCGGCGCGGCACGACAAGCGCCTGGCGCTGGCCGACCTGCACGCGGACCCGCACCCGCTGGCCGACGAGGCCGGCGTCGAGACCCGGGACCGTGATGTCGGCGACCACCCGGCCGGCGGTCACTGCGGGATAGACCTGGCCGATCACGCCCACCGGGGCCACGCCGGGGAGGTCGTCGGCGACGATCGGGATGCGGTCGCCGACTCGCAGGGCGCGGGCCTGGCCCTCGGGAACCTCCAGCCGCAGCAGCGGCTCGCCCGAGGTGATGGTGGCCACCGACTGGCCCGCCGCCACCACCGAGCCTGCGGGGGCGTCGGCGCGCAGCACCCGGCCGGCGGACGGGGCAAGGATCGCGCCCTGGTTCGAGAGCTCGGCGCTCGCGGCGCTCTGGGCGCGATAGGCCTGCATCTGGCCGCGGGCGGCCTTGGCGGCCGCCTCCGCCTGCTCCAGGCGCGCCTTGGCGTAGATGCCCTTTTCATAGAGCGTGCGCACCCGGGCGAGGTCGGCGTCGGCGCGGGCGACCTCGGCCGCCGCGGCGGCGGCCTGGGCCTCATAGGCGCGGGTCTCGAAGGTCAGCCGCTGGTCGGATACGCGCGCCACCAGCTGGCCCTTGCGGACGTAGTCGCCTTCCTTGACCAGCACCTCGGTGAGCGTGCCGCCGATGCGGGCGCGCGCCTCGCCCATATCCTTGGTGGTGACCGTGGCCGCGACCGGCTTCAGGTCGGCCACCGTCCGCTGCGCCAGCGGCAGGCGCTCGCCGCTGGCCGCGGCCGCCGGCGCCGCGGCGCGCGGCGGCTCGCCGCCACAGGCGCCGAGCGCCACGGCGGCGGCGAGGAGAAGACTGGGCACGGCGGCGCGCATCACGGGGCCTCTGGGATCAGCTGCGGTCGACGACGGCGCCGGTGGCGGCGTCGTAGCGGACGGTGGGCAGGCCGGCGGCCACCCACGCCTGGATGCCGCCGCCAAGGTGGGAGTCCACCGGCAGGCCGGCGGCCCGGCACCGCTCAATCGCCATGGCCGAGCGCTTGCCGGAGCCGCACTGCAGCACCACCGCCTCGCCCCCGCCGGTCGGAAGGGCCTTGGGGTCGAAGGTGGAGAGCGGGAAGTTCAGCGCCCCGTGGATGCGCTCGGCGGCGAATTCGCCGGGCTCGCGCACGTCGATCAGCACGATCTCGTCGCGCTCGAGCATGGCGCGGACGTCGGCCGGGGTGAGGTCGCGAACGGAAGGGGTCGGCATGGGATCTCTCTCGGCTTGTGTTGTATATGCTTATTTGCGCATATATTGAATGACGACGCCCTTTCAAGCCCGGCCTTGGTAGGGTGATCAGCGTTTTCCGACCTTGACGCCGGTCAATGTTGGGGCCGGGCAGAGGAGCAAGATGCCGTCATGAGCAAGCCTATCATCGCCGTCCTGGGAGCTGGTCTGGGCGGGACCATCGCGGCCTTCGAGATCAAGGCGGCGGTCGGCTCCAAAGCAGAGGTCGTCGTCGTCAACCAGGGCGACACCTTCCACTTCGTCCCCTCCAACCCGTGGGTCGCCGTGCGCTGGCGGGACCGGGCGGCGATCGAGGTGAGCCTCCCGCCGGTCATGAAGAAGAAGGGCATCGGCTTCATGGGCGTCGGCGCCAAGCGCGTCCATCCGGCCGAGAACCGCCTGGAGCTGAACGACGGCCAGAGCCTGGCCTACGACTACCTCGTGATCGCCACCGGCCCCGAGCTGGCCTTCGACGAGGTGGAGGGCCTGGGCCCGCATGGCGGCTTCACCCAGTCGATCTGCCACGTGGACCATGCCGAAAAGGCCGCAGCCGCCTTCGAGGCCTTCGTGCAGAACCCCGGCCCGATCGTGGTCGGCGCCGTCCAGGGCGCCTCGTGCTACGGCCCGGCCTACGAGTTCGCCATGATCCTCGACACCGAGCTGCGCCGCCGCAAGCTGCGGGACCGGGTGCCGATGACCTTCGTCACCGCCGAGCCCTACATCGGCCACCTGGGCCTGGACGGGGTGGGCGACACCAAGGGCCTGCTCGAGAGCGAGCTGCGCGATCGCCACATCAAGTGGATCACCAACGCCCGCGTCGTGAAGGCCGAGGCCGGGGTGATGGACGTCGAGGAGGTCGCCGACGACGGCTCGGTGAAGGCCCGCCACGAGCTGCCGTTCGCCTTCTCCATGATGCTGCCCGCCTTCCGCGGCGTGGAGGCGATCCGCGGCATCGAGGGCCTGACCAACCCGCGCGGCTTCGTGGTGGTGGACAAGAACCAGCGCAATCCGGCCTTCCCGAACGTCTTCGGCCTGGGCGTGGCGGTGGCCATCCCCCCGGTCGGCAAGACGCCGGTCCCGGTGGGGGTGCCGAAGACCGGCTTCATGATCGAAAGCATGGTCACGGCCATCTCGCGCAACCTGCTGGCCCTGATGGAGGGCCGCCCCGCCGACGCGGAAGCCACCTGGAACGCCATCTGCCTGGCCGACTTCGGCGACGGCGGTGTGGCCTTCATGGCCCAGCCGCAGATTCCGCCGCGCAACGTGAACTGGTCGGCCGAGGGCCGCTGGGTCCACCTCGCGAAGGTCGGCTTCGAGAAGTACTTCCTGGGCAAGGTCCGACGCGGCGAGGGCGAGCCCTTCTACGAGAAGCTGGCGCTGGACCTCATCGGCGCCCGGAAACTGAAAGCCTGACAGCGGAGATGAACGCCATGACCACCGAACGCGCCGTGCTGCTGTTCGCCGGCCTCATGATCCTGGCCAGCCTGGCCCTCACCTATTTCGTGAGCCCCTGGTGGATGCTGCTCACCGGCTTCGTTGGGCTGAACCTCGTCCAGTCCTCGTTCACCGGCTTCTGCCCGGCGGCGATCGTGTTCCGGAAGCTGGGCCTCAAGCCCGGCCCCGCCTTCCGCGTGCCGGCCTAGCGGTCAGGGGAGACGTCGCCCGCCGCTGCGGCCCTGATCCGACCGACGATCGCGCTTGGTGCCCCAGGCCGGACTCGAACCAGCACTCCCTCGCGGAAAGCAGATTTTGAGTCTGCCGCGTCTACCATTTCGCCACTGGGGCCCGATCTGCGTCAAAGACGGAGGCGGGCGGGCAATCTAGCGATGGGCCGGCGCCGGTCAACGCGGCGCTTGGTCATGGACGTCTGCGTTCGTAACTGATAATCGTTCGCAAGAAAGACGTCCTCGGGGGTCCCATGCACGACATGCTCGCCGAACCAGTCGCCGCCCGCCCGCTCCACGCGGCGGACGCGGACGGCCGGCTGGTGCGCCTCAGCGCCGCCAAGCCCGGCGACCGCGGCGTGATCGTCGACGTGCGCGCGGAGAGCCGGCCGGGCGACCACGGCGTCGGGGTCGAGGAGCTGCAGCGGCGGCTCCTGGAGTTCGGCTTCGTGGAAGGCGCGCACCTGGAGGTCCTGCACGAGGGCCTGATCCGGCGCGACCCTATCGCGGTCCGGCTCGACGACATGCGCGTGGCGCTCCGCCGCCGCGACGCCGACGACGTCTGGGTCCTGCTGGAGTCCAAATGAGTCAAGGCGTCCTGCCGACCGCCCGCGTGGCGCTGGTCGGCAATCCCAACACCGGCAAGACCGCCCTCTTCAACGCGCTCACCGGCAGCCGCCAGAAGGTGGCCAACTACGCCGGCGTCACCGTCGAGCGGAAGGAAGGCTTCGTGCAGACGGCGGGCGGGCGCACCCTCTCGGTGCTCGACCTGCCGGGCACCTATTCGCTCCGCGCCCGCAGCCCCGACGAGGCGGTGACCCGCGACGCGGTGCTGGGCAAGCTGGCCGGCGAGGTCCCGCCCGACGTGGTGGTGGCGGTGGCCGACGCCACCAACCTGCGCCTCGTCCTGCGCCTGATCCTCGAGCTGAAGGCCGTCGGGCGGCCGATGGTGCTGGCGCTCAACATGTACGACATCGCCCAGCGCCAGGGCCTCCGCATCGACCTGGACGGCCTGCGCCGGGAGCTGGGCTGCCCGATCGTCACCACCGTCGCCACCCGCAAGCGCGGCGTCGAGGACCTGGTGGCCCAGGTGGACGCCCTGGCCGCGGAAGGCGCGCTCGGCGCCGCCAGCACCTGGCGCGAGCCCGCCGCCGCGGAGATCCGCCAGGCGCACCGCGAGGCCCAGCGGATCCTCAAGGCCTACGTCCGACCGCCAGAGCGGCCCGACACCCTCACCGGCCGCGTCGACGCCGTCCTGCTGCATCCGGTGGCCGGGTTGGCGGTGCTGTTCGGCCTGCTGTTCCTGATGTTCCAGGCGGTGTTCTCCTGGGCGGGCCCGCCGCAGGACCTGATCGAGGCCGGGTTCGCCGCCCTCGGCTCCGGCGTGGGCGCCCTGCTCCCGGACGGCCTGTTGAAGAGCCTTCTGGTGGACGGCCTGATCGCCGGCGTCGGCAGCGTGCTCGTGTTCCTGCCGCAGATCCTGGTCCTGTTCTTCTTCATCATCCTGCTGGAGGACTTCGGCTACATGGCCCGGGCCGCGTTCCTGATGGACCGGATCATGGGCGGCGCCGGCCTCCACGGCCGGGCCTTCATTCCGCTGCTCTCCAGCTTCGCCTGCGCGATCCCGGGGATCATGGCCGCCCGCGTGATCGACCAGAAACGCGACCGGATGA
>Ga0163219_100483_pt1 | contig 10489 bp, 9 predicted proteins | sample MSEWel2016_04_06_FD_113150 | JGI IMG/M metagenome (GOLD analysis project Ga0163219, IMG submission 113150) | Subsurface microbial communities from deep shales in West Virginia, USA - MSEEL Well Study Marcellus 3H_2016_04_06 ...
AGAGACCTTGTTGGGTCATCAACAACGTGGTGGACGTCCAACGTTCTTTGATCGGGTCTTGGCAAGTAAGTTAGGAGCAGAGGCGGTTAATCAACTGGTTAAAGGAGAAAATGCTAAGATGGTGGGAATAAAGAATAATAAGGTAGAGGTAACTGACTTAAAAGTAGTAAATAATAGTGATAAAGAATTTAATGATAAGGATTATAAGTTAAATAGAATACTTTGTTATTAGTCATCTAAATTTAGAATGAAAGAATAGAAAGATAAAGCGACGCTTTATCTTTCTAGTTGACGGTTGACAGTGTACACTGTACAGTTAAAATAACTAAAGCCAAACCTTTATAAACTGTACTCTATGAATAGTTACATAGATTTTAAATATTCTGACTTAAGGGTTTAACTGTCAATCGTCAACCGTAAACTGTCAACTAAAAAAGTGTTGCAATATCTCCATTAAGTTTCACCTTAAGATGGTTTCTATACTGTATAGAAACCATCTTATTTAATTTTTGGATTAGAATAACTCATTTAATTCTAATACTTTTTGAGCTGCTAGATCATCAGTAATAAGAACATTAATATGCTTGCCTCGTAAAGCACCTAAGATTGTTCTAGCTTTAATTTCTCCTCCTGCTACGCCAATTACGGTATCGATTTTCTGTAAATCTGCTAACTCAATTCCAATGATATTATTATGCTCTTCTAAATCTGCTAATTCACCATTAATATTATAATGATGAGCACAGATGTGTCCAACTGCTCCTTTATAGCGTAAGTTTTCTAAAGATTCTTCTTTAAGATATCCCTCCCATAAAGCATTAGGAGTAGAGTTATTTAATGCACCAATTCCAGTTAAGATTATATCTGCTCTATGAGCAAGAGCCATAGTTTGAATTATTGCTGGTTGCTTAATTAAGGCATTGTGGGCAATATCATCCTTAATAAATAAAGGGGCATATAAATAGTAATAATTGCCCCCGTAAGCAGTAGCTAGGTGTCTGACTAAGTCTGGAGCATCTATAACTGGATTGTTAGTGGCTGCAGCACCAATTACTTGAACAACTTTAATAGGTAATTTTTTAGAAGGATTTAAAGATTTAACAACATTATACATTGTTTTTCCCCAAGAAATACCTAAGATAGAATCGGCTTTCAAGATATTGTCTAGATAGTCTGCTGCTAATACTCCTAAGCCCTTTAGTATTTCGTTATAATGGAGTTCTTTACTATTTAAAACTCTAACTTGATTTAACTCAAAAGTTTCTAATAGTTTATTTTCAGTTTCTAAGGAACGTGCCCAAGGGTAGTTAATATTAATTTCTACAACGCCTTCTTCTTTTGCTTCTTTTAGCATTCTAGAGATTTTTGAACGAGAAGTATGAATTCGCTTAGCAATTTCTGATTGAGTAAGTTCTTCTTCATAGTATAATCTAGCAACTTCTGCTAATAATGTTTTTCTTTCAGTCATATTTATCCCTTCTTTCATATGTTTTTTGATACAATCAGAATGATACCCTTCCACAAATGAAAAATAATTTCACATATTCTCAATATAACTTTATCGTATATTTGCTTTATTGTCAATTATTACGTTTTGTTTATGAAAGGTAAGATTATAAGTATTATATATAAATTAATCTGCTCACCAGAAGGTATGATTGATAATGAAAAGATGTTCAAATCAACTGAGAACATGTGCAATTTTTATAAAAGTGTTGATTTAGTTTTGTGACTTTGGTAAACTAAGAGCAAGATAACATTTGATTAAAAAGCGAACATATGTTTGAGGTGTGATTGAATTTATAATAAAGAGAGGAGAATGAAGAATGGCTAAATATGACGTTAAAGAAATTACAAAAGAAAAGTGGTTAATGGATAATTTTCCTGAATGGGGAACATGGCTGAATGAAGAAATTGAACAAGAGGTTGTTAAGCCAGGTACATTTTCTATGTGGTGGTTAGGTTGTACCGGTATCTGGGTCAAATCTGAAGGAGGTGCAAATATATCTATTGACTTCTGGACTAAAAGTGGAAAGAGAACTAAAAAGAATAAATTAATGAGAGAGCAACATCAACATCAAAGAATGATTGGATGTGTAGCACTTCAACCGAATTTAAGAAATGTGCCTTGTGTATTAGATCCATTTGAAATCAGAGAAGTAGATGCAATTATGGCGACACATGACCATGGAGATCATATTGATCCATATGTAGCTGCAGCAGTATTAGAGAACTGTGATAAGTCAGTTAAGTTTATAGGACCAGAAGCTTGTGTTGAATTATGGATTAGTTGGGGAGTACCTGAAGAAAGATGTATTACTGTAAAACCAGGAGATACAATTAAAATTAAGGATACTGAAATTGCAGCTTTGGAATCCTTTGATAGAACAGAATTAGTAACAGCTCCAAAAGGAGTTACTTTAAAAGATAAAATGCCTCAAGAAATGGATAGATTAGCTGTGAACTACTTAATTAAAACTCCAGGAGGAAATCTTTATCATAGTGGAGATTCACATTATTCTAACTATTTTGCTAAACATGGCAATGAACATAAAATTGATGTAGCTCTAGGATCTTTTGGAGAAAATCCTAGAGGGATGACAGATAAGCTAAATGCTGCTGATATCTTAAGAATGGCAGAATCTTTAAAGACTGAAGTTATAATTCCTATTCATCATGATATTTGGACTAATTTCATGGCAGACCCTAAAGAAATAACAACTTTGTGGGAGATGAAAAAAGATAGATTACAATATCAATTTAAACCATTTATTTGGCAAGTAGGAGGTAAATTTACTTGGCCAGCAGATAAAGATAGAATGGAATATATGTATGATCGTGGATTTCATGATGCTTTTGCAATTGAGCCTGATTTACCTTTCAAATCTTTATTATAATAAATTATTTAAATTTAAAGAAAAAATTATAAGTTTAAAGTAAGCTTTAATGATGTTTATTCTTATACCCAATAAGAGTATCTTAGTGTGGATACAATAAGAAATAGTTATTTAAAAAGTAAAATAGGTTAGAATAAATTTTTTATATTTTATTTCTGCCACATATATAAGATGACCCCCATAAGTATTACAAGAGAATATTACTTTTTGAGGTCAATATTTGTTATAATGGTCAGATAGAATTAAATGTTATGGTAATTTTCTTTATACTAAAACTATTAAACGGTTAGTAGTTGATACTTTTATATATAGAACATGAAAAAGATTTTTAATTAGAATGTTTTATATGCTTTTGAACTTATTCACACTTGCCTACAAGTTCAAAAGAACTTTTCGTGGTTATTGACTTCTTACGAGTCTAAATAAGGCTCTCCATGGTCATTATGCTTTATTAAAAAGATTATAAAGCATAATTTCCCCATTAAAAAATTGTGAAGCCAATTTTCCCACTAATCACTGACACTATGAAAACTGAAATTTTTTTCAGTTTTTATATAGTATCTTTAATTAATGATGAAAGTTTTATCTTTTACTAACTCAAAATAAAACATAACTTAGGGGGAATGTAGATATGTCAGTAATGTATAAATTTTTTGAATTGTTTACTAACAACATTTTAACTCAGCCTCATTTTTTCATTGGCTTACTTGTTTTTATTGGATATGCATTATTAAAAAGACCACTTTACGAATCCTTTGCGGGCTTTATTAAAGCGGCTGTAGGTTATTTGATTTTAGGAGTTGGTGCGGGTGGCTTGGTTGTAACTTTTAGACCAATTCTGGCTGGATTAAATGGTAGATTTAATTTAAATGCAGCAGTAATTGACCCTTATTTTGGGTTAAATGCAGCTAATTCAGCTATAGAAAGCATTGGCTCTACTACATCTTATATGATGATTGCTTTATTAGTTGGTTTTGGCTGGAATATGTTATTAGTTCTCTTTAGAAAATATACTAAAGTTAGAACTTTATGTATTACTGGTCACATTATGATTCAGCAGGCTGCAACTATCACATGGTTAGTTTTCCTTTCTTTTCCTCAATTTAGAAATATGCAAGGGGTGATTTTAACTGGTCTGTTGATTGGAACGTACTGGGCTGTATTTACTAACTTAACTGTTGAACCGGTCAAAGATTTAACTGATGGCTGTGGTGGATTTGCTGTAGGGCATCAGCAGATGTTTGGTGTCTGGCTTGTTGATAAATTAGCTCCTAAGATAGGTAATAAGGATAAAAGTATTGATAACCTTGAATTGCCAGGTTGGCTTGCTATATTTAATGATAATGTAGTAGCAACTGGGACATTAATGCTTGTTTTCTTTGGTACTTTAATGGTGATTCTTGGAGCTCCATATCTTCGTGAAATTGATCCTAGTTTTAAAGTTAGCACTGCTTTTCCAACTTATATAATTACTAAGTCATTAAAATTTGCGGTTTATTTACAAATTTTGATGTTAGGAGTAAGAATGTTTGTTGCTGAGTTAACAGAATCCTTTCAAGGAATTTCAGAGACAGTTCTTCCAGGATCTGTACCAGCTATTGACTGTGCAGCTGTATATAGTTTCTCATCTCCTAATACAATCTTATTTGGGTTTATCTTTGGGCTTATAGGACAATTAATTGCAATTGCAGGATTATTAGTCTTTAAGTCACCAATTATGATTATTACAGGATTTGTTCCAGTCTTTTTTGACAATGCTACACTGGCTGTTTTTGCTAATAAGAAAGGTGGAATTAAAGCTGCAGCAGTCTTAACATTCTGTTCAGGAATAATCCAAGTTCTTGGTGGAGCCTTTGCAGCTGCATATTTTAAACTTTATAAGTTTGGTGGCTGGCATGGTAATTTTGACTTTGATACATTATGGCCAGTAATAGGTGTTGCTATAAATAAATTAGCATTACCAGGTGTATTTATTACTATCGTATTAATGTTAGTTATTCCACACTTACAGTATCGTCGTGATACTAATAAAGAAGAGTACTTTGAGGTAATTGCATAGTTAAAATAGATTTAAAATAAAAAAGGGGTTGATAAAATGAGAGTAGTTGTAGCCTGTGGTAATGGTATGGGAACAAGTCAAATTATGAAGATGAAGGCTAAAAAAGTATTTAAAAAATTAGATATTGCTATTGATATAGATCACATGAGTATAGGGCAAGCTAAAACAGCTGCTAAAGATTATGATGTAGTAATCTGTTCTGAAGCTTTAACTTCTAATTTTAATATAACTAATAATAAGACTAAATTAATTGGGTTAAAAAATCTTTTGTCTGAAGCTGAAATGGAAGAAAAGATTAAAGAAACCTTAGATATTTAATAGATTAAAAGTGATAGAGGTAAAGGTGGCTAAGTCTACTTAGCCACATCCTATTAGCTAAAGACTATTTACTTTTATTTTTTCAAGAATAAAGTTCATGAATATTATTAATTATCAAAATATTTAGAATATAGATGTAAAAGGTGGGAAGTCAATTGTTAAAAAAAGTGGCTAATATTGTTAGAGGTTTAGCAGCTGATGCTGTACAACAAGCTAATTCAGGTCATCCAGGAATGCCTATTGGTTGTGCTGATATAGGGGCATTACTTTTTGGGGAAATAATGAATTATGATCCTAGAAGTCCCAAGTGGCCTAATCGAGATAGATTTATCCTTTCAGCAGGACATGGCTCAGTTTTATTATATTCATTACTACACTTGTCAGGCTATGATTTATCATTAGATGATTTAAAGAATTTTAGACAATTAGATTCTAAAACGCCTGGTCACCCTGAATATGGAGAGACTGCAGGTGTAGATACTACAACAGGACCATTAGGACAAGGACTTGCTAATGCAGTGGGAATGGCTGTAGCAGAAAGAATGCTTGCTAAACGTTATAATACAGATAAGTTTAACTTAATTGATCATTATACCTATACCATTTTAGGTGATGGGTGTATGATGGAAGGAGTTGTGGCAGAAGCAGTTTCTTTAGCAGGTCATTTAGGTTTAGGAAAGTTAGTTGCTATTTATGATAGTAATGATATTTGTATCGGTGGTAATATTAACTTAACCTTTACTGAGGATGTAGCAAAGAGATTTGAGGCTGCTGATTGGCATGTTATTGATAATGTTGATGGTCATGATATTATAGCTTTAAAAAAGGCGATAGAAGAAGCTAAAAAGGTTAGTGATAAACCAACTTTAATAGTTGCTAAAACACATATTGCTTATGGATCACCTACTAAGCAGGATAGTAATGTGGCTCATGGTGCTCCTTTAGGAGAAGAAGAGATTAGAGGTTTAAAAGAGAAATTTAATTTACCTAAGCGTAAATTTTATGTATCAGATAAGGTTAAAGAATTTTTCTCTATTCGTCAAAAAGAAATGAAAACCAACAGAGAGCAATGGGAAGAATTATTTAATCAATGGACTCGAGTTAATCCAGAATTAAAAGCAGAATGGGATTTAGGTCATAATTTAGAATTACCAGTTGATTTAACAGAAGCTATTGAAGAATTAGAAATAAAGACACCTATTGCTACCAGAAAGGCATCTGGAGAAATATTACAGAAGATTGCTGATAAAGTAACTTATTTAGTTGGTGGCTCAGCAGATTTGGCTCCATCGACTAAAACTTATCTTAGTAAGTATAGTGAAATACAGGCAGATAATTATGAAGGGCGTAACTTCCGTTTTGGAGTTAGAGAACATGCGATGGGCGCTATTGCTAATGGAATTTCAGTTCACGGCGGTTTAAGACCTTTTGTAGCAACCTTTTTTGTTTTCTCTGATTATATGAGACCTGCCATAAGAATGGCAGCTTTAATGAAACAGCCTGTAATTTATGTCTTAACTCATGATTCAATTTATTTAGGGGAAGATGGTCCAACTCATCAGCCAGTTGAACATCTAGAATCATTACGAGCTATTCCTAATTTGAAAGTACTTAGACCTGCTGATGCAGAAGAGACTAAAGTAGCATGGCTAGAGGCGATGAAACGAACAGATGGACCAACAGTTTTAGTTTTGACTAGACAGGGATTACCAAGCATTGATAAGGGTGAAGGTTTAAAAGATTTTGCTAAAGGTGCTTATGTTGTTAAAAGAGATCAAGATGCTGATTTATTCTTAATGGCAAGTGGTAGTGAAGTTGCTCTTGCTATAGATGTAGCTGAAATTTTGAAAGCTAAGGATAAAAGAGTACAAATAGTATCTGTTCCAGATAGAGATGAGTTTGTTAAACAGGATATTACTTATATAGAAGATTTATTAGGTAGTCAAGATAGTTTCAGAGTTGTACTTGAAGCTGGTATAAGTCAAGGTTGGTATAGATTATTAAATAATAGATATCATGTAGTAAGTATTGAGAGCTTTGGCGCCAGTGGACCAGCAGTAGAGTTAGCTGATAAATTTGGATTTAATGCTGAAAAGATTGCTAAAGATATTCTTAATAAACTTTAGTTAATTTAAAATGATGGGAAGGAGTTTTTGATATGGGAAAATTAAAAGAAATGCTTACTAAAGATACAATAGCTTTGAATCAATCTGCTAAAGATTGGGAAGAAGCTGTTAAGGTAGGAAGTAAACTTTTAGTAAATGTAGGAGTAGTCAAAGAAAGTTATATTGATGCAATTATTGAATGTACCCATGAAAATGGTCCTTATTATGTAATGGCGCCAGGCTTAGCTATGCCTCATGCTAGACCTGAAGCAGGAGTAATTAAGACTGGATTTAGTTTAATAACTTTAGATAAACCAGTTGAATTTGGACATGAAGGCAATGATCCAGTTGATACTTTAATTACTTTGGCAGCTGAAGATAATGAATCTCACATGGAAGCTATTCAAGAGGTGGTAATGTTATTTTCTGATGAAGAAGCTTTTGAAACTATCAGAAATGCTGAAGATATTCAAGAAGTGTTAGATTTATTAAATGAGGGGGGATTTAAATGAGTTCATTACCAAAGCTTCAAATTGCTTTAGATAATCAAACTTTAAGTGATGCAATTAAATCAATAAATGCAGTTGGAGAAGAGATAGATGTGGTTGAGGCAGGAACTATTTTATGCTTACAGGAAGGGATGGAAGTTGTAAGATGTCTTAGAGCACTTTATCCTGAGAAGATAATTTTAGCAGATACAAAATGTGCAGATGCAGGTGGGACAGTGGCTAAAAATTGTGCAGATGCAGGTGCAGATTGGATGACTGTTATCTGTTCTGCAACAATTCCAACGATGAAAGCAGCTTTAGCAGAAGTTGATGACTTACAAGTGGAGTTATATGGTGATTGGACTTTTGACCATGCTAGACAATGGAAGGAAGCGGGATTAAGTCAAGTTGTGTATCACCAAAGTAGAGATGCCTTAAATTCTGGAAAGAGCTGGGGAGATGAAGACCTTGATAAGCTTAAAAAGCTTAGTGAAATGGGCTTTAAAGTTTCAGTAACAGGTGGACTTAACCCTGATACTGTAAAATTATTCAAAGGAATAGATATATATTGTTTTATTGCTGGGAGAGGAATTAGAGATGCTGAAGATCCAATAGCAGCAGCCAGAGAGTTCAAAGCGGAAATTGCTAAATATTGGGGGAAATAAGGCTTTAAATTAGAAATCATCTAGTCCAGCAGGGTTAGATGATTTTTTTATAAAAGGGGTGGGATTATGCATAATTTGGATAAGCGACCACTAGGTCTTTATGAAAAAGCTTTACCTAATAAGATGGACTGGAAGACAAAACTGGAATCGGCTAAAGAAGCTGGTTTTGATTTTATTGAAATATCAGTTGATGAAAGTGATGGAAGGTTAGCCCGTTTAGATTGGAGTCAAAAGAAGAGGGATGAAATTAAAGAATTGATTGCTAGAACGGGTGTTAGAATTTCTTCTATGTGTTTAAGTGCTCATCGAAGATTTCCTTTTGGGAGTGAAGATGAGAAGACTAGAGAAAGAGCAAGAGAGATTATGGTTAAAGCAATTGAACTTTCTGTTGATTTAGGAATCAGAATTATTCAGTTAGCAGGATATGATGTTTATTATGAAGAGTCAAATGATAGAACTAAAGAGTTATTCTTAGAAGGGTTAAAAGAAGCGGTAACTTTAGCAAGTAGAGCTGGGGTGATTTTAGCTATTGAGATTATGGATACACAATTTTTAGGTACTATCACCAGAGTTATGAAATATATAAATGAATTAAAGTCACCTTGGCTTAAAATTTATCCTGATTTAGGTAATTTAAGTCAATGGGCTATTAATCCAGAAGGAGAATTAGAACTTGGTTTAGAGCATATTGTAGCAATTCATATTAAGGATACCAAGCCAGGGCTATTTAAATGTGTTCCTTTTGGAGAGGGAACAGTAGAATTCACTAAATTATTTAGTAAATTGAAGAAATTGGATTATCAAGGGGCATTCTTAATTGAAATGTGGGCAGATAATAATCAGTCTTATAATCAAAAGCGAGCTATTAAAGAAGTTAGAGAGGCTCGAATTTGGGTGGAAGAGAAAATGAAAAAAGGGGGATTATAATGTCTTTAGAGCAATTAAAAAAAGAAGTATTAGAAGCTAACTTAGAATTACCTAAGAAGGGGTTAGTAACTTATACTTGGGGTAATGTAAGCGGGATAGATAGAGACAAAGGTTTAGTTGTAATTAAAGCAAGTGGAGTTGCTTATGGTGAGATGACAGTAGATGATTTAGTAGTAGTAGACCTTAGAGGTAATAAGGTTGAAGGTAATTTAAATCCTTCTTCTGATACAGCTACTCATTTAGTATTATATAACAATTTTCTAGAGATTGGTGGTGTAGTTCATACTCATTCAACATGGGCAACAATCTGGGCTCAAGCAGGTAAAGCTATCCCTCATTTAGGTACCACTCATGCCGATTATTTTTATGGGAAAATTCCTTGCACTCGTCAGATGACTGAACAAGAGATTGAAGGAGAATATGAAAAGGAGACAGGAAACGTTATAGTTGAAACTTTTGAAGGTCTTAAAGCTTCTTATATTCCAGGAGTAGTTGTTAATAATCATGGTCCTTTTGCCTGGGGTAAAGATGCTAATGAGGCTGTTCATAATGTAGTAGTTATGGAAGAGGTGGCTAAGATGGCTTATCGTACTGTGAAGTTGAACCCTGAAGTTAAGAGTATACCTCAGAAATTATTAGATAAACATTTTTTGAGAAAGCATGGGGATAATGCTTATTATGGACAAAAATAAGAATGAATATCTTTTGTTAGAATATAGATAAACAATTTTAAAGTGAAACTTAATGGGGATATTGGGGCACTTTCAACCTTACCCCTTAGCCCCCTCTCCTTAACTAATGAGAGGGCTAGGGTGAGGTGTGAGTTCTAAAAATGTCGCATTATTGCTCTATATAACACATATTTAAGTTTGATTCTGAAGTCACAAGTCTATAATTATATAATAAAGAGGTGCCTTATGCAAAGAATTGGTGTGTTAACAAGTGGTGGTGATGCTCCAGGGATGAATGCTACCTTGCGAGCTGTGGTGAAGGCCGGTACATATCATAATTTAGAGGTTTTAGGAATCGA
>Ga0163219_100484_pt1 | contig 10484 bp, 14 predicted proteins | sample MSEWel2016_04_06_FD_113150 | JGI IMG/M metagenome (GOLD analysis project Ga0163219, IMG submission 113150) | Subsurface microbial communities from deep shales in West Virginia, USA - MSEEL Well Study Marcellus 3H_2016_04_06 ...
GATGCGCGCTGCCTGCGGCTATCCCGACGACCTTGAGCCGTTGCGGGGCAAGAACCTGGCTTGCTGGTGCGCTGGCAAGGACTGCCATGCCGACGTGCTGCTTGAGCTTGCCAACGCAGATGAACCGAAAGGAAAGAGCGATGAACGATAAGCCAGAAGCCGTGCGGATGATGCTTGTTCCCGAACACCCCACCTATGAGCAACTTGCCAAAATGTCCGGTCCTTGGTGCTGCACAGTGGAAGAAATGGCTGAGAGTTGGGCGGAACTTCTGGACAACATCGAAGCCACCCCACAGCCAGACGCATCCGCGCTGGTGGAGGTCTTAAAAGCGATCCGGGAACTTTGCCCGGAAGTGACAGGCGATACGTCATCAGCCAGCTTGGCGGGCCTACTGTTCAACATCGAGACGCGATGTGACGCAGCCCTCACCGCATGGGAGGCACAGCATGGATAAGACAGCGGAGATCGCGGCCTTGCCCAACGTGATCGGATATCTGGTCAAACTCGCTGATTGGGCAGCGGGCGAAGGGATCTGCCAGATCGAGGGCATTGCTGATCCTGACCAGTGGCTAACTGAAATGTGGGCCACGATTGGGGTGCTTGGCGAAGAATACACCCCCGAGGCGCTTATTGCCGCCATCCTACAGGAGCAGAGCAATGCAGATTGAACAGATCGACAGGGATGCGGCGGCGGATTATCTCGAAGCACGGGGGGAACGCGCCCTTGCCTTGCGTGCTCGGAATGTTGGCGGGACGCTTGCGGAAGCCTTCGCCCGCCACCGCATCTCAGCCCTATCCGCCCGCCCTGCTAGCAATTACGTGATGGTGCGAGAGATCGAAACGGTGACTGGCGACTTTTGCACCGAGCCGGGCGAGCCGTTCTATCGGATCGAGATTGACGGCTTCTGCGCTGACTTTGATTACCGCGAGGCCGCTGACAATTTTGCCGCAGCCATCAATGCTCGCATCGCCGCCCGCCCTGCTGTGGCCGAGGATGTGGTGGAGAGGGTGAGGCTTGTCGTGATGCAGGAGCTTTGGAAGAGGGAGCAGTATAACGGGGTCACAGCCGACTACAACGCTTTCCGGGACACAATGGCCGGCAGGATCGAGAAATACGAAGCCGAAGCAGAACGCATTGCCCGCGCAGCCATCGCCGCCATGGGTAGCGATATGGGAGAAAGCAGATGACCAGCAAGCCAAGAACGATCAAACTGACCAACAAGGCCGGGGCTGAAACCGTAGTTGAGGTTCCCGCCGATTGCACGACCTTCAAAGTGCCGCGCGATACCGTTGCTGTGGCAGTTGCTCTGCCCCAAGAGAGCGCCGCCAGCGCGGGGAGCAATCGTAGCGATATGGGCAAAGAAGAAGAAGGGTAGGGATATGGAATGGCAACCGATTGAGACCCGTCGCAAGCTCAGCGACAGGACAGGGCCGTTTCTGGCGTATTTCCCCGGCCATGGCGTCGAGGTTGTTCGCCAAGAATTCAGTGGCTTCGAAACCATCGTCTTCAATGGCAGGCGGATGCCGCTGTTTCAGCCGGAATGGGTGGGTTGCAGAGTTAGCCCAACGAACCCGCCAACGCACTGGATGCCGCTACCGGAACCGCCCTCACAGCACCCCTAGCACCTTCCTGCGCGGCCTGGCCTTGTTCGCATTGGCCTCGCAGGTCCGCACGATGTGCAAGATGTCAGCCGAGCGCCCGTTCGCCTTGTCGAGCTGCCCTGACTGTTCAATGCCAAACTGCATCCATGCGCGTGCGTCCATGCCATCGGGCAGCGGTGCGCCGGGGATGGGCTCTCGCCAGCTATCAGGGATGAACTGAGAACACTCGGCAGGCGGGCTGGTCACGAGTGTGCTGCATCCCGCAAATGGCGCGACGAGCGGCAGCATCAGCGTCAACGTCCGTTTGCGCATCTGCGACTTCCTTCTTTCCGATGATGACGATCCGGTCTGTCCCTGCGTCCCGTTCCTGCGCCTCTTGCAGCGTGTCTAGAGCCTCGCCCGCTGTCTTGGTGCCCGCCTGCGCCGATCGCTCGTCCTGGCGGCTCTGCGCGGCCTCCTGACGGCTGCATGATGCGTAGTTCAGGGCAAGCACGACGCAGACGCCAAGCACGATCAGAATAACGATGCGGACGATCCAGAGATGCGGCACAATATCGTCCAGCTTGCTGCCGACACCGCTTGCGATTAACTTGCCCATGGGTTATACTCCGACAATCACGCGGCGGCGTGGGGGATCGCGCCCCCATCGTTTTCTAGAGACGCAAATGGCGGTGGCCCGGTCGGTATTCGTAATCCGGCTCGCGTGTTCTCAAAACCCCGAAAGGGGCTGGCGGGTTGATCGCCGCCAGTGACCGCCACCTCTGCTCCGCACGTGGCGGTTTTCATTTCCTCACCACCTGCGCAATCGAGTCCGGCGCGAACTGTGCGGTTGCGATCAGCTTCTGCTTGGCGGTGTAGGTCTTCCAGATGCCCCAGACCATCGGCACAGCGACGGTAGCGAGCGCGGTCAGGGCTTGCAGGGTCACGTCGTCAATCCACCCCTTGCCGAGCGCGAACGCGCCGCCCGCTGCCACCAGATAGCGCAGCAGGGTGCTGATCTGACCTTCAAGGGTGTTGTCGGTCACGATGATGGGGGTCTGCTCTGCCATTGTCCTTGTCCTTTCGTCTTGGGGAATTGTCATGCAATCATGGTCTTGGCGACGCGGCGAACGTCATCGACGCGCCTGCGCCAGCCCTTGCCGAACGTTGGCCAGATGCGCAGCGAGCGCATGAACGCCAGCCGGTCATCACAGAGCTGGTCGATCACAGCAGCCGGGTCTTTGGAGCGCGTGGCGGAAAGCGTGTTCGGCCCGATCTGGCCATCCTGCGCGACACCGACCACCTTTTGCAGATAGCGAGCGGCGCGGCTCACCCCGCTATTCACGGCGAAATCGAACACGGCATAGTTGATGCCCGGCGGCAGGTCGTCGCCACGCACCCTGTCCCAAAAGTCGCGGCGGTAGATCGCGGTCAGCTCTGCGTCGGTGATGAAGCGAACCGAGCGCGGTTCCTTGCCCTGCCGAGCGCGCCAGCCGTTATAGGTCGCCTGCGTCACCCCCTTCATGGTCGCGCCGCCGGGGTCTTTGGGGTGGTCAATGAACCCGCCCTCGTGCACCAGAACCTTCTTGAGGATCGCGGGGAAGGGGTCAGCGGTGGGCATGGGCTCGATCCTTGGCGGGTGTTGCCGTATGAGCGTCGAAGCAACCGCCTGAACAATGCTGGGGATTTTCATATCTTTCGCTCCATCATGCGCCCGATCAGGGACACCCACGGCCCCAGGTCACTAACCACATCGCCCCGCCGGATTTGACGGGCGATCCGCTCCAGCGAGGTGGCAAAGGCGTCTGCGTAATCGGGGATTTCGTGGTCAGCGCCGAACGGGTCATCGTCCCGCACCCGGAAAAGGCCCGCCTGTTCTTCGGTAATCATGCTGCCTCCAACATCTCGGGGGTGACCGTCGAGGATCCGACCTCCCCGTATTGGCTGTGGTAGGTGATCGAGGTGATCGCGCGCTCTGACCACCACCCGCCGCGCGCCGCATAGGCATCGCGCGCTGCCAGCGTCGGATGCTGGATAACCCGCGCGCCCGCGTGCTCCTTGTCTTCCTTGTGGTGCCGATGGCCGGTGTGGATATAGACCTTGGGACAGCGCCCCCACGCCTCGCGGAACTGCGCCGCGAACAGTGCTGGCAACTGGTCGTTCTTGCGCAAATGCCCATGGTGGAAGCCGAGCAAGGTCTTGCCCCACTCGAACACATAGTAGGGCAGCTCGCTGTCATTGACGCAGACGCGCGGCTCGTTCTCGAACAGCACGCCGAACAGCTTGCGAAGCCAGAGCGAGGAAGCAACATCGTGGTTGCCCTCGCAGATCAGAAGCTTGACGCTCCGGTGCTTTTGCAGCGCCAGCGATACCAGTTGGCGGATAAGCCGGATCGCAACATCCACCACCTTGCCGAACCGGCTATCGGCGTCGAGCACATGGCCATGCGAGGGGGTGACCGGGATCAATCCATCCCAATGCAGGAAATCCCCCTGGATGTTGACCACTGCCGTATCGGCCGCAGGGGATTGCGCGACCATTGCCTGCATCGCGCTGATGCCCATGGTCTCCGCGATCTTTACGTCCCAATCCGCGCCGCCCTCGCGATGATAGGCGAGCATCCCGACATGGTAATCGGTGAAGGTGTAAAGGGTCAGCAGATGCTTGAGCGTCAGTCGTGGCGGCGCTTCGGGCGTGACCGGCGTGATGTTCTTGGCCATCGCCTCCACCGCCGCGGCCAGGGCTTCCTGCGCCCGCGCCTGGTCAGGGTGCTGCCGCTCCCATACCCGCTCTACGTTGCCATCGGCGCCCCGCTGGACCGTCACCTTGCCCATCTGGTAGCCAGGGGCTACACCGTGCTCGAAATGCCCCGGCGCATACCCTCGGCGGGCGGCGTTGGCTTCCACGCGGCGCATTGCGTGCGACAGGGCGCTATGGTCAACGCCAAGCACCGCAGCAGCGGGCCGCATACCACCATGCTCGTTGATGGCGTCGATATAGGCCGCCTGCTTGTCGGTCGCGTATTCTTTCAGCTTGGGGTCAATCTGCACGAGCCATCCTTGCTGTTGCGTATCCGGTCAGGAACGCGGCCAATGTCACCGCCCCGAAGGTCGGCTTCGCTACGCCTGCCAGCCAAATCAGGGTCAGCGCCCCGATGATGGCCAGCGGGCGGGTCACACGATGCCCTTGACCCAGGCAATGACCGCAGCCCCCGCCGCCAAGAGGTAAGACAAAGGCGATTTCATGATGATGTTGAGCATGCCCCGCTCGCCGTCGCGCTTGTTTAGATCGGCTTTCAACAGCGCGAGCTCGGCCTTGATCGCCAGGTTCTCGGTCTTGAGTTCCTGAATATCCTCGAGGCGGGTTTCGATCTTGACGAGCCGCTCACTAATCTGGCGCAACTCGCCCAGCTCCTTCTTCATGTCGGTCCGCATCTCACGCATGTCGTCCGCGAGGCGGTTGATGCTATCGAGCATCGCCTTGCGCGTGAGGTCGGCGTCGGGCGTCATTGCGCAGCTTCCAAGGCAGTCAGGCGGGCGTCGAACCGCTTGCTCACCACAAAATCAATGGCGAGATAGGCCATCAATGCTGCGACAAAGGCGGTCAGGACGACCAGCCACAAATAGGCGGCCCGGCTCATTCCGAAGATCCAGCGCGACTTGTCCGGCTCAATCTGAACATTCGCCAGCCGGTCGTTCAGATGATTGATCTGCGCCGCCAATTGTCTGTCGGCATTTATGTGCAGGGCCAGCTCGTCCCTTGCCGCGTCGATATTGCTGGTCATGCCACCGCATCCAGCGCGAACGGGTTATAGGCGAAGAACATGCTGCCGTCCGTCCGCCAGGAAAACACCGCGTTCTGCTTGCTGCAGACCGGAGCTGCCTCGGACGGGCCAAACCAAGCGAGAAGATCCTTGTCGGGACCAAAGCCACCGCCTCGCGCGGAGATAAAAACCAGATCAGTCTTGGGGGTTTCGACGTGCACCATCGTCTGTCCTTTCGTGGTTATGCGGCTTCCAATGCCGCCACGCGGGCGCGCAGCGATTTGATCTCGGCAAGGATGTGGGCCTGGATTTCCGGCGCGCCGTAAGCGAGAGCCTGCATCTCCGCGCCGTCCTTCTCGCCGGTTGCTACCGGGGTTTCGCAGACTTCCTGCACCTCATGCGCGATCAGGCCGATGAACGTGTCGCCGCCGTTCTTCCATGTGCCGCGCACCGGGTTCAGCGCGTCGATGAAATCGCCCGAGCCGGTCAGGGGCTCGAGGTTTTCCTTGAGGCGATAGTCGGAGCTTGTGTTGTAGGCCGTCGCCGTGGTCGTGACCGAAATGCTGCCAACCTCCGTGCCCTGGCGGCGCAGGGAGATGACAGAGCCGTCGCTGCTCAGGCGATTGAAATAGCCCGCGAAGGTCGAAACGCTGGTGCCGTAGAAGGTGCCGCTGGGGTGCATTTCCACGCCCTGCACCGTGCCGTCTGATGCGGTCTTGCCGCCGAGCATTGGGCCGGTCGGGTCGATCCTGAAGCGCACGACATTCGAGGTTCCGAACAAGATCGGCTTTGCCCCGAGCGTGTTGAACTTGATCTCGGCGACGGGTTCCGCCTCGAGCAGGATCTGGTCTGCGGTGGCGAACATGTAACCGCGGTTCGTGCTCGCCGTGCGAAATGCCAGCACAACACCTTCGACGCCATCGAGTTGGACGGCCGTGCGGTTAGTCGCGGAATATGCGGACGTCGTTGCGCCGCCAAAAAGTAGGTTGTTGGTGCCAGCAACGGCAAGCCGGAGCGCGCCGCCAGTGCTGATGCCGAACGCGTTGGCGCCGATGCGAAACCAGCCGGTATCCTGGTCTGCAGCGAATGTGCCCGCCGGAGCCGCAGCCGTTCCATCGGGGAACTTGCCCGCGCCGATGCCGAGAACGACATCCTGGTAATAGGTGATGAGCTCGGTTAGCAGGTCTTGGTTTGCGATATCCAAGCCACGGATGGGCACGATCTGGTAAGCTGCACCGGAGAGGTTGCCCCCGGTGCGCGGCCGCGCCAGCGTGATCGACGTGTTGCTGTTTACGGATGCGATCTCGAAAGAGCCATGCTCATCGAAGAACTCGACCGCCATGCCCGGCCTGACATTCTCGTTCCACTCAGTACCGACGCCAGTGAGCGCAGTCTGACCGCTGGTGATGCTCACCGTGCCGGTATTGTAAAACGCGACCATTGCTTTCGCTCCTAGGTAATCTGCTCTGTGCTAATCAGGGTCACTTGCTGCCGCAGTTCGTCCTCCAAACTTACGGTCGATGTCAGGCCGCCGACCGAGCGGCTGATGATGCTCACGCGATAGGTAAAATCAGCGGTCCCGCCGGTGTTGTCGGTAAAGCTCGCGCCGCCAGTGATCTGGATGAGGGCCGAGCCGGGTTCCGATGGTCCAAAGCCATCTTCACCCGATGCCGTGCCGTTGAAGGTATAATCACCGACCGTGGTGTAGCTGCCCTCGCCAACCTTCCGCTCGACGCGCAGGACAGCCTGCGGCGTGCCGGTATAGGCAAAGGCGTCGGTGATCTGGACGAGGCGGCGGTATTGGTAGGTTACCCCGATTTGCTTGACGCCGCCGTCTGTGACAAACGGGCCAACGATGATCTCCGCGTTGTTCGCAGTCGAGGTGCCGGTGCCGCTGTTCTTGTAGAAGTTGGAACCCAGGCGCAGGCCGTAAACACCGTCCCCCGTGATATCGAGGTAGAACAGCGCGTCATCCTTGTTGCACCCAGCAATCGGTCCAGACGGGCCGAACCACATGATGAACTCGCTATCGACCCCGAAGCCCGCGCCCTGCACCAGCATGTTGGTGCCGTTGTCCATCACGACCTTGCCGTTTTGCAGGCGAAGGCCGTCCTCGTCGGCGTAGAGGTATTCCTGCCCGGTGTCGGGATCGACCACTGAGAAGGTATCGGAGACGAACGTCGCGTCGATGGTATCTTCTGTGCCGTTCAGCACAAAGCCGCCGATGCGGTTGCCAACCAAGACCTTGGCGCCCCAGCGCGCCTTGAGCCCGTCGATGCTCTCGCCGAACGTGACCAGCGTCGCGGTGTTCTCGCCGACCGTCGTGGTCAGCGTAGAGAGGTCCGACGCGATGAGGCTATCGCCCGCCTGCCAGAGCACGCGCTCGGCGGTGATAGCGCCGGAAATGGCGACCGTGCGCGCTTCAGCTTCATCCGCGAGGCCTGCCGGAAGATCTTCCTCGAGCGTGCCAACGCGGCCGATCGTGTTGCCGAGATCGCTCTCAACCGCATCGACCCGGGTGTTCGTCCCGCCGACCAGCACCTCGGTATCAAGCCGCAGCGTGTCGATGCTCTGGACCAGCGTGGTGTTGTTCTCGATGACGATCCGGTCGAGCTCGCGGATTGAGCCCTCCGCCGCACCGATGCGCAGGCCGAGCGCGAACAAGCTGGACGCCATGCCGCTTTCAAGGTCGGTCAGCTGCGTCACGATTTCCTCGCGCGCGAACGCAATCTGCTGGCTGGCTTGGCGCGCTGCCCGATCGCCGAGAACCAGTCCGCTGATAACGCCATCCTGAAAACGAGCCGCATCCTCTTGCGACCCACGAATGGCGGTCGCCTGGCGCGTGATGAGACCGCGAATCTCGCCATCGCGCTCAACGCTGGCCTCCTCGACAGACGTCACGCGCGCATCGACCGTATCGACCGCCTCCTCGCGGTCGGTGATTTCCTGCGTAAGCGCCGCGCTGACCTCGCTGATCGTCGTGGACAGCGCGCCGGTCTCATCGGTCACAACCTGCGCCAGAGCGTCGATATTGCCCTGCAGCGTGCCGACCCCGGTATCGAACTGCGCCTCGAGATTGGTCAGCGATTGCGCCAGTGACCCGAACTGGTTGGAGCGCGTGACGATCTCGGTCGCAATCGAGCTTTCCGCCGCGCCGACCCGGGTCTGCAGCGCCACGGCAAACCGCGCTTGCGCCTCGCCTTCCTCGGTGATGCGTGCGCCCAGCTCGTTCCGCGCCGCAGCAATCGCGGCCACCTGATCGCGCTTGGCCCGATCGCCCAGAATGAGCCCCAGGATGTTCGCATCGGTGAGGTCGTCAACTTGTCGCTGCACAAGGCGGGTGGCGGTGACCGAGTTCGTGATCGAGGCAGCATCGGGAATGGCTTCCAGCTGCGTCTCGGCGTTGGTCACGCGGTCTGCCAGCTCGTCGAACGTGGTGTTGCTGACCTTGAGTGTGATCTCGCCCTGCAGCGCGTCGATGTCGCTCTCGGCAGTGGTCACGCGCCCGCCGAGCAGGTTGAGGTCCACCACCGACGCCTTCGTGATGACCGTGGCGTTCAAGCCGTCGATATCGGTCTCGGCCTGCGTCAGCCGGGTGATGAGCGGGCCAAGCTCCGCCGCCTGCTCGGGGTTGAGCACAGCCAGGATGATCTGCTCGTCGACATAGTTGACGCTGGCCTTGAGGTTGATCGTGGCCTGCTGCGCATCGAGGATGATGCCGACCTCATTGATCCGCTCGCGCGTCTGGTCGATCGCGCTGATGTTCACCGTGCCGTTAACCGGGTCCACATAAACGCCAGCGTCGCGCAGCGTCTGGCGAACGCCGGTTGTCTCGCGCAAGGCCAGCGTGACCGCGCGGCGCAGGCTGTCGAGATCGCTCTCGACCTGCGTGATCGCAGATGCGGGCGCGGTTTCGAGCAGGCGAGGGGTGAGGCGGAATACCTCGACCCGGCCCTCTTGCGATTCATACCCGACGCGGCCGCCCTGCGTGACGCTCAGCGAATCGTTGAGCAGCTGCGCCGGGTCGCGCGGCTCGCCGAACTCGTTTCGCACCGTGCTGACTACGGGACTACCAGGCGTCGGGATGACTGCGCCGCTGTCGTCGATCGCGATGACGATGGGGTTCTCGGCACGGTTGTAGCCAAGGCCGTTATTGGCCAGGACCGGCGCGCTTTCCTCCTCGTCCCAAGCGTAGATCTGGTTCGCTTCCTCGCGTAGCGTGATCGGCACGGTGCCGTCGACGCGATGCTCGAGCTCGGCCACGCGGAACAGCTTGTTGACCCACCCGCGCGGTGCGAAGGTGAGGCGCACGACGCTGTTCTTCTGGACCTTCCACCATGTCGCCTGCCCGGTGGCGGTGAACACGCCGCCGAACTGCATGCGCTGCAGGCGTTGCTTGGCGAGGCGCTGCGCCTGGCTTGGCGACTGGACGAGAGCGAGCGGGAAGGTGTCGATGCGATCAATACCGTCGCGGCTCGGCAACTCGACCTGCGGATAGTCGATTTGCTGGTAGAGCGCCTGGTCGCGCGGATCGGTGTAGGTGCCGCGAACGACGTTGAAGCTCTCATCGAGCGCGGCCGTCGCGCGATACTCGAACGAGCCCAGAATGTCGTTCTCGTTGAAATCGGCCAGTGGCGTGCCAAGGTCGTTATGAAAAACGAACAGCCGCAGCTTGCCGCCGACATCATCGAGGTCGGCATTCATCGCCGCCTTGAGCGCGTCCATGATGACGGTGGGGCTGTCCCCCTCGCTGACCACCCCGTCGCTGCGATAGCGCGGCTCGGTGCCACCGGCTGCTATCGAGACGTCCTCATCGCACAGGTTCGCCGCGGTGATGAAGGATTCCATGTCGATGCGTTCGGGCGGGATGCCGCCGCCGACGGCGATCTTGCCGTTGATGCGCCAGCCCAGCATCCACCAGAGCATCTGCAGCGCCGGGTTGCGCGATGCGCTCTCGCTCCATTCCCAGGTCGATTGATCGTCGGCGCGGTGCGGGCCGCTACCGCCGCGCGTGCTGTCGAGGCGCGGGTCATACATGTATGCGCCCTTGGTGCGGATCGTCACGCGCGTTGGGATCGACTGGACGAACGGGCTCTCGGTTTTCTTGCTGTTGCCGGTCAGCTTGAAGCGCAGATAGAC